>Ga0134121_10002106_pt1 | contig 17662 bp, 16 predicted proteins | sample KB301_FD_96463 | JGI IMG/M metagenome (GOLD analysis project Ga0134121, IMG submission 96463) | Terrestrial soil microbial communities without Nitrogen fertilizer from Kellogg Biological Station, Michigan, USA - KB3-0-1 | ecosystem: Environmental > Terrestrial > Soil > Unclassified ... | reverse complement strand
CGTCAACACCAAGCAGCGCGATCAGCCCGACCCATACGGCGACGCTCATGTTGTAGCCGAGCAAGTACAGGAACCAGATGGCACCGACCGCCGAGAACGGCACAGCCAACAACACGATCGCCGTCTTCGCGAGCGACCGCGTGCTAAGATAAAGGAGTACGAACACGACGAGCAACGTGAACGGAATAATGTACTTCAAGCGCGCGCGCACGCGCGCCATCGCTTCGTATTGGCCGCTCCAGAGCACCGCGTAGCCCGGCGGCACCTTTACCTGCTCGCGGACGACGCGGCTTGCCTCGTCCACATAGCTGCTGACGTCGCGCCCAGCGACGTCCACGAAAACGTATCCAGTGAGCAGACCGTCCTCGTCGCGGATCATCGCGGGACCTGTTGCGATCTTCACGCGTGCCAATTCGCCGAGCGGGATCTGGCGCTGCCCGTCCGACGACGAGACGAGCACGCTCGCGAGCGCATCGGGGTCGGACCTGAAATCGCGCATGTATCGGACGTTCACGGGATAGCGCTCGCGCCCCTCGATTGTCGTGCTCACGTTCTCGCCGCCGATCGCATTCTGCACCACGCTTTGCGCCGTCTCCACGCTCAATCCGTAGCGAGCGAGCGCATCACGGTCCCATTCGATATCGAGGAAGAACCCGCTGCCGGCGCGTTCCGCGAACACGTTGCGCGTGCCCCTCAACGCGGGCAACGCCGCCTCTATCGCCGTGCCGATCTTCTCGATCTCTGCGAAGTCGGCTCCCGAGATCTTCAGTCCGACCGGCGTGCGGATACCTGTCGTCAGCATGTCGATACGCCCCTTGATCGGCATCGTCCAGGCGTTCGAAACGCCGGGATACGTCACCGCCGCGTTCATTTCCTCGACCAGCTGCTCCTCAGAGATGTGGTCGGGTGTGACGTGCCGGAGCACGGGTTTCATCCATTCCGGCGCCCATCCGGAGTACCACGTCTCGACACGGCGCCACTCCGCAGTTGGCTTCAGCGTGATCACCGTCTCCAGCATCGAAAGCGGAGCGGGATCGGTGCTCGTCTCGGCCCGGCCTGCCTTGCCGAGCACATGATCGACCTCGGGGAACTGTTTGATCGCCCGGTCGCTCACCTGCAGGAGCTTCTGCGCCTCGGTGATCGAGATTCCCGGCATCGTTGTTGGCATGTAGAACAGGGAGCCCTCGTGGAGCGGCGGCATGAACTCCGATCCGAGGTGCGTAAACACCGGCACCGTGACTATGACGAGCGCTGCGGCACCGCCGATTACTGCCCATTTCCACCGCAGCGACCAGCGGACGACTGGCTCGTACACCTGCATGAGGAAGCGGCTGATGGGATGAGAGTCCTCGGACCGGATGCGACCGACGAGTACCGCGTTGATTGCGCGGCAGAGCCATGCGGGGCGGAACTCGAAACGACGAACGCGCGTGAACAGCACGCGCAGTGCGGGGTCGAGCGTGACCACGAGGATCGCAGCCACCAGCATGGTGAGCGTTTTGGTGTAAGCGAGAGGCTTGAACATCCGCCCTTCCTGCGCTTCGAGCGTCAGCACCGGAAGGAATGACACCGCGATTACGAGTAGCGCGAAGAAACTCGCTGGCGCCACCTCCTTGACCGCCTCGAGGACGAGTTGGCGAGGGTGGCGCGTCGACCCGTCGCGCTGTGCCTGCTCCAGCTTCTTGTGCGTCTGCTCCACGACGACGATCGCCGCGTCCACCAACTCGCCGATCGCGATCGCCATACCACCCAAGGACATGATGTTCGCCGTGATCCCAAGCGCGCGGAACGGAATGAAGGCGACGAGCATGGCAACCGGAATGGTGATGAGCGGGATGATCGCGCTCGGTACGTGCCACAGGAACAGCAGTACGACCAGAGCGACGGCAAGCACAACCTCGACAAGCGTCTCGTTGACGTTGTCGACCGCGCGGCGGATCAGGGAGGAGGCAACCTGCTTTGATTATCCGCCGTCGTGGACGCTATGCCCGTGCTCTGATTATCGATCGGAATCGTCCAGGATGGGAAAGTCGTACTCGCCAAAGGCTTCGGAGTTCGCGACGACGCGGGCCGACCGCTCACCGCCGAGACGCAAATGATGATTGGCTCGGTTACGAAATCGACGACCACATTCATGATGGCCACGGTGGTCGACGATCGCAAAATGGCATGGGACACGCCTGTCGCTGAGATCTATCCTGACTTTGCCCTCATCGATTCCTCGATGAATCGTAAAATCACGATGCGCAATCTCGTTTGCGCGTGTATCGGCATTCCGCGACGCGATATCGAATTGACATTCACGTCTCCGAAAACGCCGCCGCAGGAAGTGATCGGTTCTCTCCGCAGTTTTGAACTCGCGACGCCGCCCGGTGAGGCGTTTCAATACAACAATCAGTTGGTGGCCGCCGCCGGCTATATCGCTGCCCTCGCTGCGGGCGCCAAAAAGGATGACCTTTTTGCCGGGTATACGACAGAAATGGAGAAGCGAGTATTTCGTCCCATCGGGATGTCGAATACGACCTTCTCAATTGAACGTGTCGTGGCGAAGGACAACTACGCGATGCCGCACGCTGAGAATCTATTCAACGAATATTCGGCCGTGCCGGTTAAGGTCGAAGAGTTGTTCCTACCGGTCGCGCCCAGTGGATCCATCTGGTCAAACGCTATCGATATGAGCCGTTATTTGTTCACGGAGATCCATGAAGGAGTGGCGCCGAATGGCGAGCGAGTCGTCTCCGCCGAAAACTTGAAGGCAACCTGGACGCCCCAGGTTCAGGCGGCGCCGAACGCAAGCTATGGTCTCGGCTGGGGTATCGGCGAATACAAAGGTCAGCGCATGATCCAGCACAATGGCGAGCCTGTCGGATTCACTTCAGATATGGCGTTTTTGCCGGATGCAGGCATTGGCATTGTCGTAATTTCAAACAGCAGCGCCGCCAGGCAATTCAACTCGGCGGTGCGGATGAGATTGTTCGAACTGGCGTTTGGCCTGCCAATGGAGAATGATGCGCGCTTTTCGTATCAGGTGGAGCAGCGCGAAAGAGCGGCTCTCAAAAAAGATTCTGTGGACGATGTGGTCGATCAAACCGCGGTCACCCGCTACTTGCACAGGTTTCTCAATCCGGCGCTGGGCCAGATTAGTATCCAACTTGAGGGCGGTCGGCTGCTTTTGAAGACAGAAAGCTTGAGTTCCGAACTGCGTCGACTCAGGGTGACGCCCGGGAATCAATACGCAGCCATCGATTCACCCCTGGCAGGTCTGATTTTTGAATTTACTCAAGACCAATCGGCCAGTCCAATGCTCGCGATGCACTCAGGAACTGAAACCTGGAAGTTCAGTGAACAGCAGTAATACGAAGGAGCAGGGTATGGGAACGATACATCCTCAAATGAAACAGATCCTAAAGCTGCTGGCGCAGCGAAGTGCCGGGAAAGCACCGCTGTGGACACTCGGCGCAGACGAAGCGCGCCTCGACATGGAGGCGACCTATGCCGAACTCTGGAATGACGGGCCGGCAATCGCAGGCGTCGTCGACAGGCAGATCGAAGGGCCTCGCGGTCAGATTTCAGTCCGGCACTATACTTCGCGCACCCACAAGATCGCACCGTGTCTGGTATTTTTCCATGGAGGCGGGTTCGTTATCGGTAGCATCAATACCCATGATGGTCTCTGTCGCCATCTGGCCCAATACGCCGGCATGGATGTGATCAGCGTTGGATATCGACTTGCACCAGAGAACAAATTCCCGGCCGCACTTGACGACTGCGTAGCAAGCGTTCGATCGATTGCGTCACACGCAAGGTCGTTAGGCATTGATCCGTCGAGCCTCTTCGTTGGAGGAGACTCGGCAGGAGCCAACCTTTCGCTGAGTACCGCGATCCGTCTGCGCGATGAGGGCGGCCCCGCACTACGTGGATTAGTCCTCGCATACGGGAATTACGATACCGATCTTGAAACAACGTCGATGAACGCATTCGGCTCTGGGGATTACTTCCTCTCGAAGCGAGACATGGAGTGGTTCCAGGAGCAATACGTTAATGGTCCCGCAGATTTGAGCAATCCGTTCGTTGCTCCACTCCATGCCGATCTTCGAAATCTACCGCCACTGTTTTGGCCGCAGCAGAGTTCGATCCCTTGATTGATTCCAGTCGCCGCCTTGCCGAACGTCTTTCCGATATGCGCATAGCGCACCAATGGATCGTTTGGCGCGGTGTTACCCATGCCTGTCTAAACATGACCCGCTTGCTCGATCCAGCTAAGGTGTTCTTGCGAGAAATTGCAAGCTGGCTGCAGCGGGAGCTCAATCATACGGAGGACCATGAAGTAAGACCTAAGGCGGTTCAAACTGCGTGAGGCTGGTCATGAAGCGTCGCATTGCATGCGATTGGTCAACTGTTCGCAGTTATCTGGCTCTCGCCATTGGCGTGATCTCGATTGCATGGTCGGCTATCTTTATTCGTTGGATACCGATGCCGGGCACGGCGTCAGCCTTCTATCGAGTTTGTCTTGCGACGCTGGCTCTTATGCCTTTCTTGCTTTTCGGTCGCAAACGCGACATGGTCTGCCCAACTCACTGCATCTTGCTTGCGTCAGTGGGAGGCTTGTTCTTTGCGGGCGATTTGAGCCTGTTTAGCACCGCAGTTCAGCAGACGTCGATCGCCAATGCTTCGGTGCTCGCGAACAGTTCTTCAGTGATATTGGCTTTCATTTCCTGGTTTCGTACGGGCCGATCTCCGAAGCCGGTTCTATGGCTTGGCTTAATCGCTACGATGATGGGTTCAGTCTTGATCGTCGGAACAGACTTTTCAAAAGACCTCACTTTCGGGAGAGGCGACCTCCTCGCCATGGCCGCCGCTGTCTCCTTCGCGGCCTATTTACTGGTGACTGAAAGGCTTCGCGAGCGGGTCGATACTACGACTGTTCTGGGTTTCTCCCTTGTCGGGAGTACGGTATTTCTTCTCTCGTTTAATGTTGTCAGCGGAACATCTCTTCAGGTACCGAACGGTCGAACGTGGCTCGCGTTAGTTGGTCTGGCCCTTGTCAGTCAGCTTCTGGGCTACTTCGCCTTGACCTATGCGCTGAGCCGCTTTACTGCGCTGGCTACTTCGGTCACGTTGCTCTTGCAGGCGGCTCTTACGAGTTTGTTGGCCCTCGCCTTGATCGGTGAGCCGATTGGGTACTTTCAAATGTTAGGCGGATTGCTGGTCTTCTTTGGAGTTTTTATCGTCAATCGTCAGAATCAGAATAAGCGAAGGAGTGAGTCCGGAATCATCTGTCCAACATTCGCCGGATGGCAGCAAAGAAATGGTTGAAGGCGCGTGATTTCTGAAAATCTTTATCCGCTCGAATCAAACCCGGCACCCTGTTGAAGGAATGGTTGCGGGGGTGGTTTTGTCATCGCGATGGTCCTACATCATTCCTACATCATTAAGAGGCGGCTCGATGTAAGACCGCAAAGAATTCGTGGAATTCATTGACTCAGAATGAAGACCCTGGGCGCCGATGTTCTTTGTTTTCAATCGAACGCCATTTTCCCAACCTGGACGTCGCGGGTTCGATCCCCGTCTCCCGCTCTTTTGATTCATTGGTTTAGTTCAGCAGGCTTCTGAAGTCGGTGGCTCTTAGCAGAGTGAATGGAGTAGGGGTCGACTCAAGCCACTGATTTGAAAAAGCATCCTGCAGTGAATGACAGCCCTACGCGCTGGCATTCAATCGAGCAACAGCCAACTTCAAGACCTTTTGTTGCATTCTGCCTCTTCGAGGATCTGCTTTAGAGAGCCCATCTTTGCGGCTTCCTCCAGAAACAGACGCACCGCCTCCTTCAGGCTTTTCAGGGCTTTTCCCTTCGTACCGCCACATGACGAAACATCCAGTTCCAATGCGTGCGCCACATAAGTGCGGCCTTCCTTGAAAACTCGAGTAGTGACTTGGATTTTCACAACGCGTGAGTTTAATGGAATATGCCTTGCGCGCCGAGGATTCGAAGACGGGCTTGGCCCTTGCGCCGCAGACTCATCCTCTTTAGGTGCCAGCGTGTCGATTGATCCCAACGACATTCCGACCCTCGATCCGCCGGGGGCGCCTCCGTTCACACCGCCTCCGTTCGGCCAGCGATTCGCGCCTGGCACGATGCGGGCCATCCTGCGGTGCCTCGAGCCCGATCCGAAACAACGTCCAGCTTCTGCGCTGGATCTTGCGCACTGCCCGGCGGCGATTCGCTGGCTGCGGCATTGGCGGCAGGGGAGACGCCTTCGCCCGAAATGGTCGCCGATTCCGGTTCGACGGAGGCCCTGCGTCCAGCGATTGGCATCGCGCTGCTTGTCACCTTCTTCGTGATTCTCGCCGCAGTGTTTGTCGTCCGGCCAACTACGACCGTCAGCGGCCACCTCACGCTCGAAATCGATGTGCGTCCGATTCAATTCTCACCGTTGAATCCGTTGGAATCGGTGCTGCTCTCGTGGCACACTTTCCATATGAGGTGAATGATGCCGACGAAGAAGAAGCGTCTCCATATTACAGTAGATGACGAAACGTTTGAGGCACTTGGCCGGTTATCGGACAAGCGCGGTGAGTCTCTGGCGGGTGTCGGATTGAGTTTGATCGAACAGGCTCTGGAGTATCAGGAAGACCTCCATTTTTCGCGGATCGCTGACGATCGGCTGAAGTCCAGACAGAAGCGGATTCCCCATAATAAGGCCTGGGCTTGAACTATCGAATCGAGTACCTGGAAAGCGTCGTCACTGTAGATATCCCTCGTCTTTCCAAGTCGGAGCAACGCCGAGTTAAGCAAGCCATCGAGTCAAAGCTCTCCTCTCATCCTGTGGAGTTTGGGAAACCTCTGCGTTACAGCTTGAAAGGCGCCAGGCGCCTCCGGGTAGGTGACTACCGCGTGATTTATACGATTGAGCCCGACGAGGTCATCCTGATAGTGAAAATTGGACACCGCCGAGAGGTCTACGAGAAATAGCCCCTTCACCGGGCATTTATCAGCTGCAAAGGAAATCAAGGCGATGAGTTTTCGGGATCGCTCAAACTGTGCATGGTCAAGTCCGGAACAGCCCAAAGCGGATCGAGGATAACGTTCGGCCGTAGCTGGTAAATCTTGAGTGCCTTGCGGTCGTGGTGAAGGGAATCTTCATCCGAATGAGCCTAGCGGATTGGCGATCCAGGTAGTGAGCGCGAACGAAAACGCGCAATTATTCTTGGGCCGAATTGATTCGGAGGGCGGCTCAAAATCTCGTCGTGAAAACAATCCTGCATGACGAGATCAGCCGCTGAAACAGCAGGATGGAAAGATCGTCACGATCGCGTCGCCGCGGCGGGATCGGCCATCCGCTCGCGGTAAGTGCCGCCGTCGCTGTCGGAGTACAACTTCGTCTCCAACTGAAATACTCCTCAGGTTTCTTCGTAGTAGACTGTGGCCCAAATAGAAAGGAGAAATTTGCGTGAAATACCTCGTAATCGCTTCGATGCTCATGCTTGTCCTTTGCGCGCCTGCGTTTGCCGCGGACATTGATGGAAAGTGGTCCGGCACCGTGCAAGGTCCGGCGGGCGACACACCGGTGTCGTTCACATTCAAATCCGACGGCGCCAAGCTGACCGGCTCAACGCCTTCGCCCCTTGACGGCGCTGAAGTCGCGATCAAGGAAGGAAAAATCGACGGAAAGAACATCACCTTCAAGCTGTCGTTGGATTTCGGTGCCGGGATGCCTTTCGACTTCGACTACAAGGGTGTTGTTTCTGCGACGGATCTCAAGCTGACAACCGAGTTTCTCGGAATGCCGATCGAGATTAACCTGAAGAAGGATCCTGCAACTCCGGCAGCGAAGTAACTACGGTGCGAGGATCGGTGTGTTTGCTCGCAATTCCTAGTAGAGTGTTTGCGATGAAATCCACGATCGCGTTTGTTTTCTTTCTGGCGGCGGCTTTCGCGATGCCCGCCGCAGGGCAGCTCGCCGCGCCGAACGCTGCGGGAGTCAGTTTGGGGCACCTCCACCTTTACGTCAGCGACGTCCCCGCGCAGCAGAAATTCTGGGCAATGATGGGCGGCGTTCCGGTGGCGAATCAGAGGCTGGAGATGATCCAGTTTCCCGGCGTCTTCATCCTCCTCCGCGGAGGCCAGACCAAGGGCGGCACGGTCGGTTCGATCGTGAATCACCTCGGTTTCGTGTGGAAGGATCTGCCGGCCGCAATGGCGAAATGGCAGGCTGCGGGGTACAAGGTTGAGAATGAGGGGCCCAACCACGGCTACATTCTGGGTCCCGACGGCATTCGTTTGGAATTCTCCGGAGATCCGACACTCCAGGTGCCCGTAAAGGTCAATCACATTCATCTTTATCCCCAGGACATTCCGGCCATGCAGGCCTGGTACGCGAAGGTCCTGGGCGGCGTTCCCGGCAAGTGCGGACGCGGGGCGGCGCCCGATGGAGTCGATTGCGTCGATGTCCCCGGCGTGAGTCTTGCGATGTCGCAGGGTGACACAAAGCTCGATCCCACCGCGGGCCGTTCGCTCGATCACATCGGCTTCGAGGTGAAGAATCTGCCCGAGTTCCTTAAGAGGATGGAAGCCGATGGCGTCAACATCACTCAGGGGCTAACCGCGAGCAACTTCGTCAGCAGTATGCGCGTTGCGTTCATTGCAGACCCATGGGGAACCAAGATGGAGATAACCGAGGGTATCGCGCCCTAGTCTTACGGAATCTTATGAAGCGTTTCCTTTACGCAGGTGCTGTTCTGATTTTGATCGCTTCTCCGGCGCTCTTACAAACAAGAGCGGCTCAACAGAATCAACATCAAGCGATGCTGAACACCTACTGCATCGGCTGCCACAACAGTCGAGCGAAGGTTGGCGGTCTCGCGTTGGACGGCCTGGACCTCCAGGCCGCAGGGGATAACGCGGAAATCTGGGAGAAGGCGCTGCGCAAGGTGCGCGGACACTTGATGCCGCCGCCCGGTAGTCCGCAACCTGCGCAAAAGGATGTGGATTCGTTCGTCGCCTGGATGGAGAACACGCTCGACGCCCAAACCAAGAGGCCGACGGCGGGCCATGTTCCGATCCAGCGGCTGAACCGCACGGAGTATGTCGCATCGGTCAAAGCGCTGGTGGGTGTGGACCTGAAGGCAACGGAGGTGCTGCCGCAGGACGGTCAGGTCGACGGATTCGACAATATCGCCTCTGCATTGACCGTTTCACCCGCCTTCGTGAGCCAGTATATTGCTGCTTCACGGCAAGTCGCGAAGCTTGCGGTCGGCAATCCCAATCCCAGTGTGTCGAGTACGAAGTACGCCATCGCCGCCAATTCAAACCCCGACGTGCCTCTTCCTTTGGGCACCCGTGGCGGCATCGGTTTCAAGCACAACTTCCCCGCCGATGGCGAGTATCGCTTCACCATCAACGACCTCGGCGTGGGAATATACGCCTCCACACTTGAAAATCAGAGCACGGTGGTCATCATGGTCGATGGCAAGATCGTGTTCCGCCAAACGATCGGCGGACCGGAGGATTGGCAGCTCCACAGCCACGGTCCCAAGGGACGCGCTCAAATCATGGAGCGGTTCTCGAAGATTCCTGTCCAGGCGGAAGCCGGTGTGCACGACGTCGTCGTGGCTTTCATCGACCGTTCCCATGTGGAGTCTCCCCACAATATTGCGGATCCCTTCTTCGACGAACTCACCAAGAGCTGCTCCTGTGCGCCCCCCGGGCGAAGGAACAAGCTTGTCGACGGCGTTGTGATCAGCGGACCTTTTAACCCCAAGGGGATTTCCCGTACTCTCAGCCGCGACCTCATCTTCGTTTGCGACCCGAACGCAAAGGGTGAGACCCCCTGCGCCCGTGAAATTACGGAAAATCTTGCGCACCGCGCGTTCCGCCGGCCGATACCCACGGACGAGGTGACTCGCCTCATGCAGTTCTACGAGGCCGCGCGCAAAGGCGGAGGAACCTTCGATCAGGGAGTTGAGCAAATTGTGGCAGCGGTGCTGGCGAGCCCGAATTTCCTCTATCGGGGGATTTCCGGAGTTCCGGCTCTCACCGATCTTGAATTGGCCTCGCGTCTTTCTTTCTTCCTTTGGAACACCGGACCCGATCAGGAACTGCTGTCTCTCGCGGAGTCGGGCGGCTTAACCAAACCTGGCGTGATGGAAAAGCAGGTGCGCCGCATGCTGGCGGATTCCAAGGCCTCCAGCCTCGTCACTAATTTTGCGATGAAGTGGCTGAACCTCGACAGCCTGGAGTCCGTGAAGCCCGACCCTGTATTGTTCCCGGGATTCAACGATCAACTGCGGCGTGATTTTTCTGCGGAGGCGGAAGCCTTCGTAAGCAGCATTCTCCTGGAAGACCGTAACCTGGTGGATCTCCTGACCGCCGACCACACATTCTTGAATGAGCGCCTGGCTCGCCATTACGGTATCCCGGGCGTCTCCGGCCCGCAGTTTCGCAGGGTCACACTCACCAATAAGGAACGCTTCGGCCTGCTGGGCAAGGCCGCCGTGCTGATGCGGACTTCCTACGCCGACCGCACCTCTCCCGTGCTGCGGGGAGCGTGGGTGCTCGATAAGCTTCTGGGCACACCCCCGACGCCGCCTCCTCCGGATACCGCCACAGATCTCTCGCAAAAAGCAGACGAGCAGCCGAAGACGGTCAGGGCCCGGCTTGAGCAGCATCGCGACAAGGCGAGTTGCAAAATGTGTCACGGCGTGATCGATCCGACCGGTTTGGCTCTGGAGAATTTCGACGCGATCGGGGTCTGGCGGACCGTCGACGGGCAGGCGAAGGCTCCGATTGACGCCAGCACGGTGCTGCCAAGCGGAGTCGCGATCAATGGTGTGGTGGAACTCCGAGCACAACTCGTCGATCGTCCTGCGATGTTCGTGAATGCCGTAACGGAGCGCTTGATGATGTACGCCATCAACCGCCAACTGGAATATTTCGATATGCCTCAGGTGCGTTCGATTGTTCGCACGGCCGGGAAAGAGAACTACAAGTTGTCTTCCATCGTTTTGGGAATCGTCAACAGCGACGCGTTCCGCAAGCAGGTTGGGGAATGAACCGCCAAGACGCCAAGATCGCCAAGAGGGTTGGCGTCCTTGGCGTCTTGGCGGTTTTTCAAGGGGCCTGAGGAGAAGCAAATGTTCATCACGAAGAAACACATCTCAAGAAGAGCGGTACTGAAGGGCGCCGGTGTGGCTCTGGCGCTGCCGTTTCTCGACGCCATGGTGCCCGCCAGCACGGCTCTTGCGCAAACAGCGGCGGCGCCAAAGCTGCGCATCGGCTTCTTCTACATGCCCCATGGCGCGATCATGCACAACACCTCCCATGGCCCCGCCATGGACAAATGGACGCCCAGCGGCGCCGGCGTCAATTTCAAACTCAGCCCCATTCTTTCCTCGCTCGAGCCGTACAAGAAGTACGTTTCGTCGTTCGGAAATCTCGAGAACGCGGCCACGGCCGGTTCAGTTCACAGCTTCACACCTTCGACCTGGCTCAGCTGCACTCGCCCGGACACCGGCAGCCGTACCCGGGCACACATGGCCGTGACTCTCGATCAGGTGATCTCGAAGATCATCAGCCAGGATACGCCGTTGCCGTCGCTGGAGGTGTCGTCGGAAACGATCGTCCAAACCTCGGCGGGCAATAACAGTATCTATACGACGTTGTCTTTCCGGGATGCGGATTCGCCGCTTCCGATGGAGACCAATCCGCGCAAGGTCTTTTTGCAGTTGTTCGGGGAGGGAGACAACCCACAGGAGCGTGCAGCGATCAGCAACCAGACCGACAGCCTCCTCGATCTGGTGTTGGATGACACAAAGAAGCTGCAAGGCCGGCTCGGAGGCGGCGATCGCGCCGTTCTGGACGGGTATCTCGAAAGCGTTCGCGAGGTCGAGCGGCGCGCTCAGATGGCGGCGGCAAAGGATATGTCTGGCCTCAAGATTCCGAATGCTCCCGTCGGGGAGCAGGAAGACTTCGGCGAGCAGGTCAAGTTGATGTTCGACCTGATCGCACTCGCGTACCAGGCTGACCTCACCCGCGTCGTTGCGTACGTCATGGCCGCGGAGGGCACGCAACGCCCTTACACCCACATTGGAGTCTCGGGTGGATACCACCCCCTGTCACACCACGCGAACGATCTGGACAAGCTCAATAGTCTGGTGAAAATTCAGACCTGGCACGTGGAGAAGTTCGCGGAGTTTCTTGCCAGGATGGCGGCAACGCCGGACGGGCAAGGCACGTTGCTCGACCATTCGATCTTCATGTTTGGGTCAAATATGAGCAATAGCGACCTGCACAACAACTATCCGGAACCGAACATCCTGGTGGGTGGCGGCAACGGCAAGATGAAGCTCGGCGGCCAGCACCTTGTGCTGCCGGAGAAAACGCCGATCGCGAATCTTCACCTGACCCTGCTGCAGAAGGTGGGAGCAGAACGCGCCAAATTCGGCGACAGCACGGGCACGATTTCGGAGATCTAAGAGACGAAGAAATTGTCATTGTTCAATGTTCAATTTCTTCCCCACAGAGTCGGAGGTTCGGCTTGGATCGCAGAGACTTCTTGAAAAGTGCTGGGGCCGGAGCACTCGCCTTGGGGGCGCGTCCCCGTCTGCTCTGCGCGCAGGCCTCGGGCAGCGTTAGCAGTCTGACGCCCAGGCTGGCAGTGGTGACCGTTGGGGGCAGCAACGTTCTGTGTTTCAGGGTTGGGGGCCCGGGGCTCGTAGTGGTAGACAGCGGCGCACCGAATTCCCGAGACCAACTCATGGCTGGCATCAAGGCTTTCGATGGCGATGCGAAGTTAGAAATCCTTTTCAACACCCACTATCACACGGATCAAACAGGCAATAACGAAGTCTTCGCCGCTGCTGGAGCAAAAATTATCGCGCACGAGCACACGCGACAATGGATGTCGACCGACTACTGGGTTCCGGACGAAAACCGCTTTGCACCGGCCCGCCCGAAAGCCGCGCAGCCTACTGAAACCTTTCGCACCACAGGCTCTTTGCAAGCATTAGGGCCGACGCTGGAACAAATCGACTACGGGCACCTGCCTCTGGCCCACACGGATGGCGACATCTACGTTTTTTTCAAGACTTCGAATGTTCTGGCTGTGGGAGACGTGGCCTCTCCGCTTCGCGACCCGGCTCTGGATTCTTTCACCGGAGCATGGATCGGCGGCCGTGTGGACGCGATGGATGTGATTCTCAAACTCAGCAATGAACAGACCCGAATCGTACCCGCGTCCGGTCCCGCCATGACTCGAGCCGAATTCAAGGCGGAGCGCGACATGATGGAAGAAGTTCGAAGCCGCGTGTGGAAACAGACTCTCCAAGAGGATAGTCCCAGGGAAATGTTGGAGGCCGGCGTTCTGAAGGGCTTGTCTCGCACCTGGATGGATCCGTATAAATTTTTGTCGGACGCGGCCAAGGGTATGTTTGCGCACCACAACAAATTGGACCCGGCTGTTATTTAGGGAGGACAAGTGAAACGCTTCATTTTCGCTGCTTGCTGCGTGCTCGCTGTCGCCCTGCTCGTTCCGGCGCAGACGCGGCCGGGTTCTCTCGCCAGTCTCATTCAAAAGGGCGATCGCAAGGCCGCGCTCGAGAGGATTCGGGCGGGCGCGGATGTCAATGAAGCGCAACCCGACGGCACCCGTCCGATCCACTGGGCGATTTTCAAGGTCGACTACGAACTGCTCGACGCTCTGATCGCGAAGAAAGCGAAAGCCGACGTCACCAATGAGTTCGGAGACACACCGCTCGCCGAAGCCGTCAAGGTCACCGACGCCCGGATGGTGAAAACACTGCTCGATGCCGGTGCGGGAGTTGAGGGCGCCAATCTGGACGGGGAAACAGCTTTGATGCTGGCGATCAAGACCGGCGAATTGCCCATTGTTCAAATGTTGATCAACGCCGGCGCCAACGTCAACACAGTGGAGAAGGAGCATCATCAAACGCCGTTGATGTACGCAGCGGCCGCTGACAAAAATGCGGGCGAGATGGTCAAGCTGCTTCTTTCCAAAGGCGCCGACGTCAAGCCTCGGGCTTTATCCTACGATTGGCCGAGCCATATCGCGGAAGAGCCGCGCGTGCAATACCATCCGTTCGGGGGATTGACAGCGCTACTGTATGCCGCACGCGACGGCTGCTATGACTGCGTTGAGGCGCTGATTGCGAAAGGCGCCGGCGTGAATGTGCCGACGCCGGAAGGCGTAACGCCGCTGATGATCGCCCTCGATAACGACAACAACGATATCGCCAAACTCCTGCTCGATCATGGAGCCAATCCCGCGTTGTGGGATTGGTATGGACGCACGGCCCTCTATATTGCCGTCGATAGAAAGGATGGCGGCAGCAGCGGTGGCGGCTTGAGAGTCCCGATTGACCCTGGTCATTCAGCACGCACTTCCGTGATGGACGTCATCAAGGCTCTACTGGCCGCGAACGTCGACCCCAATCCCGAGCTTCGTATGCATCGCCCCACTCGGGGAGGCTACAGCGGACGCTTCAGCGACCCCTTGCTGGATCTGGGAGCCACACCTTTGCTTCGGGCGACCATCGCCAATGACATGGAAGTGGTTCAAGCCCTTCTGGCCAAGGGCGCTTCACCCAACATCAACGCGATGGGTGTCACACCATTTCTTGTTGCGGCGGGCGTCGGAGGCGGCCAACGCGGAGGAGGGCAGGCTACGGCGCTCATGGACGTGCTTCTTCAGCACGGCGCGGACGTGAATGCTCAAGTCACCGGTACGAAGACCTATTCCATGCGAATCGCCCGCTCGCCCTCCACGAACGAAGGCATGACGGCTCTTCACGTGGCGGCGCAGACGGGCAGAGTGGATCTCGTTCGCTACCTGCTTGAGAAGGGCGCCAATGCGGAGATCGCCGATAGCGACGGCCGCAAAGCGATAGACTTGATCGCCGGTGCCAGGGCGGGCAACCCCGGTGCTCCCGCGAATCCTCCGGCGGCGGGAGCAGGCAGGGGTCGGGGGAGTGCTCAAGCTGCACCCGCCAGCGCGGCAGAGATTCGTGCCCTGCTGGAGAATGCAGCCTCCAGGAAGTAATCTGACAACCGCTTCATTCGATGCTCGGTGACCCTGTTCGTCATGACGAAGTTCTTCGTTGAACCTTGAGCGGAAGGCGTTACAGCTTCTCAATCGCTTCCTTCGTAAAACAGGTTCCACACTCATTTATCAAGAATAGTTTCGAGGCGATGTTAACAACGAACATCATGGCCGTTAGATTATCGAGGGCCATGGATGTCGACGGTGACGATACCGCAGGAAAACAAGACGACGCTCCCGGAGGAATTTGAACGCCTTTACCGGGAACACGCGATCTTCGTCTACCGTACCGCGCTCCGTATCACGCGAAACGCCGAAGAAGCCGAAGACGTACTGCAGACAATTTTTCTCCGTCTGCTGCGGCGCGAGTCTTCTCCGGATCTTCAGAAACACCCGCGAGCGTATCTCTACCGCGCTGCGGTAAACGCCGCGCTGGATGCGATCGAGTCGCGAAGGAATCGAGCGGGGATTGCTGATGTCAGCGAGATCGAAGCGACTCTCTATAGCTCCGACTCGAGTGCGAAAGAAAAGCTCCACCAGCAACTGCACAAGGCCATTGCAGAACTGAGTCCGGCAACGGCAGAAATCCTCATCCTTCGCTACATGCACAACTACAGCGATGCGGTGATCGCGAAGATGCTCGGCAAATCGCGCGGCGTCGTGGCGGTGACTCTTTATCGTTTTGGCCGTGGTACTGCTAAACGGGCTGGTATGGCGTCAGGGACCTCCGTTCTCAGCCGCAGTTAGAACCGGGAACGCCAACGGACACTCCATGTTGAAATCGTCGAGCCAGCAGGCGGATGCATTGCAGCTCACAGTGGCTCAAGATGTTTTCGAACTTGCCAGCGTCAAGTTACTTTCCCCGTCCTCGGATGCCGTCAAGACCGCGAACCAGTTTAGTGAGTTGCAATTGATGTCTCAGGGCTGCACCGGCGGCTATGTTGGCGGGGCTCGAGTCGATCCCGGTCGCTTGACCATGCCTGCGGTCACGGTCACAACACTCGTCATCGTTGCGTACGGACAGGATTGCACTCTCGTCGAAGGAGGGCCCGCATGGGCTCGATCGGGCGAGTATTACGAAATCAATGCTCTTCTTCCCAGGGGCACTCCCAGCTATACGATGCAGGATCTTGTGAAAGGAAATGCGCCGGTACTTCAGCGAATGCTCCAGAACCTTTTAGCGGATCGATTCCGATTGGTCTTGAAGCGTGAGCTAAGAGAGATGCCGGTCTACGCGCTGACGGTTGCAACTCCCGGAAAGATGAAGTTGTCCCCGGACGAGACAGTGCCTTCCCCAGTCCTTTCCCCCCCGCCCGGACTTCCGACGCTGCCGGGGTTGCCGCCGTTAGGCAGGGGGCAAAACGTGTATTTTGTTTTGCCCGGGGAAGCGCAAATGTCCGGGCACGCCATTTCGGCGGCGGCACTGGCGAAAGTCCTTCGTCCGCGTGCCGGGCGCATCGTTGTCGATAATACAGGATTCGCGGGGCTCTTCGACTACGACTTGAAGTTCGCTCCCGAGACGGCCCCTTCGACAGCCGCGGCCGTCCCCCCGAGCCCCCAGTCGATACCCCCGCTGCCAGGAGCGACGCTGCCCTTGCCTTCCCTTAGCGGCGCGCTCGCTGACCAGCTCGGATTGAAACTGGAATCCACGAAAATGCCCATCGAAGTCTTGATCATTGAGCGCGTGGAACGGCCGTCCGAAAACTAAGGAGCATTCGCTAGCAACGCACGCTCGATCCGTGCGGGTACCTGGCCTTTCGTGATGTTTGCCGTCTCAACCGATGGCCGGACGGCACGACCCGTGGACTCGGATCGCGGGGTTGACGTAGGCCGGCGGAAGCTGCGATCGACTGTACCGGAGTCTGCGGTGCGAACGCGCTGAGTTCGTTGATCGCCTGGTTTCATGATTTTCTCAATGGGATCAGCAGCTTTTCCAGGCCATTGACTTTGATCTCGTGCATCGCTGCCAGCAGGGTTCCCAGTTTTCCTTCGGGAAATCCTTTTCTACTGAACCAGACGTAGTACGCATCGGGGAGGTCGACAAGGTATCGATCTTTGTATTTGCCAAACGGCATGCGGGCATTTGCGAGTTCAGTAAGTTCGTCGTCCATAAGCGCAGGAGTAAGAAGCCTCTACTTCTCGGCCGATTGCTTCGCTGAAGGATTCCAGTTCAAGAGGACCGTTATCGGTGAGGCCGGTTCCGTCACAGCGTTGATCAGGAAACTCTTGCCGTCAGCGGCAGGCCAGTAGACATTAGTCGAAAGGCGAAACAGAAATTCAGGGGGCCCGGCCTTGACGCTGGCGCCTCCGAGATCCGTGGCCACCGCCATGAGCCGTCCCTCGGGAGTGCGATAGAACAGTTCTTTGCCATCGCGGCGCCAGCGAGGGCTGAATCCGCCGTCCGTGGAGATTCGCTGTTTGCCGCCATCTCTCATGAAGGGCTGCACGTAGATCTCGCTACGGCCGGTCTCCCACGATTGATACACGATGAACCGGCCGTCGGGAGAGAAGCGTCCGCAGCATTCGAGGGCGTCGGAATGGATGACGGAAATCGGATCCTTCTTTTCGGTCAGAGGCAATACCCACAGGTCGTCGGAGGTCTGGGGGT
>Ga0134121_10002105_pt1 | contig 17666 bp, 15 predicted proteins | sample KB301_FD_96463 | JGI IMG/M metagenome (GOLD analysis project Ga0134121, IMG submission 96463) | Terrestrial soil microbial communities without Nitrogen fertilizer from Kellogg Biological Station, Michigan, USA - KB3-0-1 | ecosystem: Environmental > Terrestrial > Soil > Unclassified ... | reverse complement strand
TGCCGCCGTTTTGGGCGCTCTCGGACTGCTCCTGGTGGCAGCGTTCTACCTCTATCTCCGCCAATCCCTTCCCCAGACGAAGGGTGAAATCCGTGTGCCGGGCCTGAGCGCGCCCGCCGAGGTCCTGCGCGACCGCTACGGCATCCCGCATATCTTCGCCGCGAGCGCGGAGGATGCGAGCTTCGCGCTGGGCTACGTCCACGCACAGGACCGGCTCTGGCAGATGGAGATGAGCCGGCGCATTGCCGCGGGCCGGCTGGCGGAAATCGTCGGCGCCGGCGCGCTTGAGACCGACCGTTTCCTGCGCACGCTTGGCGTGCGGCGCTCGGCCGAGGCGAATTTGCGTTCGCTGGATACCGAGACGCGCAAGCTGCTCGACGCCTATGCGGCCGGCGTCAATGCCTTCATCGCTTCCGGCCCGGTATTGCCGCCCGAATTCTGGCTGACCGGCGCGCGACCCGAACCATGGACGCCGGCCGATTCAGTGGCGTGGACCAAGATGATGGCCTGGGATCTCGGCGGCAACTGGCGCAATGAGCTGCTGCGCATGCGCCTGGCAAAGACACTGCCGCTCGCGCGCATCCACGAACTGCTGCCGCCCTACCCGGGCGAAAAAGTGCCCGTGATCGCGGATCTCAAGGAGCTCTACAGCTCGATGGAGCGCGAGGCGGTGCGGCTGGCGCGCTTTGCTCCGGACAATGATGGACTCGGTTCAAACAACTGGGTTGTTTCCGGCTCCCGCACTGAAAGCGGCAAGCCACTGCTCGCCAACGACCCGCACCTTGGGCTTACTGTGCCGCCGGTATGGTATTTCGCGCAGCTTTCCGCGCCGGACATGCAGGTGATCGGCGCAACTTTGCCCGGCGTTCCGGGCGTGATTCTCGGGCGCAACGAGCGCATCGCCTGGGGATTCACGAACACCGGTCCGGACGTGCAGGACCTCTACATCGAAAAGCTGGACGCGGCCGGCGGCTACCTCGCGCCGGAGGGCACGCGCGCGTTCCAGGTGATCGACGAAACGATCCTCGTGAAGGGCGCGGAAGCCGAGAAGCTGCGCATCCGCGTTTCGCGCCACGGCCCGGTGATCTCGGACGTGATGCGCACGGCGCAGGACCTGGCGCCGCGCGGACACGTCATCGCCTTCGCCTGGACCGCGCTCGCCGAGGACGACCGCACCGCGCAGGCGGCGCACAAATTTGCCCGTGCGCGCGAGTGGGACGGCTTTCTCGCCGCGGCACGTGATTTCCAGGTTCCGCAGCAGAACATCGTCTACGCCGACGTCGAGGGCAATATCGGCTTCATCGCCGCGGGGCGGGTACCGCACCGCCGTCCCACCAACGACCTGAAGGGCATGGCGCCGGCGCCCGGCTGGCAGGAGAAATACGACTGGGTCGGCTACATCCCGTTCGAGCAGCTGCCGCGCAGCTTCAACCCCGAGAGCGGCGCGATCGTCACCGCCAATCACCGCGTCACGCCGCCGGGGTATCCGCATTTCATCAGCTCCGACTGGCAACCACCCTACCGCGCCGACCGCATCCAGGCGCTGCTTGACGCAGTGCCAAAGCATACGGTGCCGAGTTTCGCCCGCATCCAGGCCGACGTGGTGTCGCTGGCAATGCGCGAGCTGCTGCCCAAGCTGCTCGCGGCGCGGCCGCGCAGCGAGGAGGCGCGCAAGGCGCTCGCGCTGCTCGCCAAATGGGACGGCGCGATGGCTGCCGAGCGCAGCGAGCCGCTGATCGCCTGGGCCTGGTGGCGCGAACTCACGCGCGCGATTTACGCCGACGAGCTGGGCGACGCCTTCCGCGAGAACTGGCTGTCGCGCGCGGTATTCCTCGGCAACGTGCTCTCGGGCGACGCTGAAGCGGCGCGCTGGTGCGACGACATACGTACGCCCGCCGTGGAAACCTGCGAGGAAGTTCTCGCGCTATCGCTGGAGGCGGCGCTGGCCGATCTGCGCAGGCGCTTCGGCAATGACCAGTCCCGCTGGCGCTGGGGCGAGGCGCATCGCGCGCTCCACGAGCATCGGCCCTTCAGCAGGCAGCCGCTGCTTGCGGCGATCTTCAACGTCGGCGTCGCCTCGCCCGGCGATACCTACACGGTGAACGTCGGGCGAAACAACCTTAACGACGAGGACCGGCCCTACGCCAACCGCCATGCGGCGAGCCTGCGCGCGATCTACGACTTGTCGGACCTGGAAAAATCGCTCTACATCCATTCCGGCGGGCAGTCCGGCAACATTCTTTCGGACCACTACAAGGCGTTCAGCGAAGCCTGGGCAAGGAACGAATACATTCCGATGCGCGCCGAGCGAAAAACGCTGGAGGCCGAGCCGCATCAGCTGCTGCGGCTGCTGCCGCCGCGCTAGCCGGCAACCGCAACTTACCGGAGGAGGAAGCACCATGACCAATCGACGCGAATTTCTCGAATCGGGCGCGGGCGCGCTTGCCGGCCTCGCCTTTGTCGGCTGCGACCTGCTGGCAGCGCGTCCGGCGGGCGCCCAGGCGGCGCGGCGCCAGACCGTGGTTTCCGGCAGGCGCGTCAAGGTCATCGACGTGCATGCGCACTGCGCCGTGCCCGAAGCGCTGGCCTTCGTGGGGCTCAAGCTGGGCGGGCCGTCGCTGCGACCGGACCTGCACATGGCGAGCGCGGCGGCCCAGCGCATCGCGACGATGGACGCGCAGGGCATCGACGTCCAGGTGCTCAGCATCAATCCCTACTGGTACAAGGCGGAGCGCGACGTCGCGGAAAAGCTGATCCAGATCCAGAACGAGAAGCTCGCCGAGGCCTGCGCTGCCCACCCAGACCGCTTCGTCGCCTTCGCCTCGGTCGCGCTGCAGCATCCCGACCTCGCCGTGCGCCAGCTGGAGGAGGGCGTGAAGAAATACGGGCTGCGCGGCGCCGCCATCGGCGGCAGCGTCGACGGCCTCGAAATCAGCGATGCGAAATTCAATCCATTCTGGGCGAAAGCCGAGCAACTGGGCGTGGTCGTCTTCATCCACCCGCAGGGCAGCGGCGCGCCCGCTGAACTGGGCCGGCGCTTCAAGGGCAACGGCTACCTCGACAACGTGATCGGCAATCCGCTCGAGACGACGGTCGCGCTGTCGCACCTGATCTTCGAAGGCACGCTCGACCGGTTTCCCGGCCTGAAGATTTGCGGTGCGCATGGCGGAGGCTTCCTGCCCTCCTATGCGGGCCGCTCGGATTGGGGCTGCCCCACGCGTCCTGACCTCTGTCCCGGCGGCACCCACGGCCCGCTCAAGAAAAAGCCGAGCGAGTACATGGCGCAGATGTACTACGACACCATGGTCTTCACGCCCGAAGGCGTGCGCCATCTCGCCGCCGAAGTTGGCGCGGGCAAACTGATGATCGGCACGGACTACCCTTACCCGTGGACGAAGACCGCTGTGGAGGTGGTGATGGGCACCCCGGGCCTGTCCGACGCCGATCGCGTGGCGATCCTCGGCGGCACCGCGGCGAGGCTCTTCGGCATCGACGCCTAGGCTGGAGCGGCCCTGGCCGCGGCTCTCCGCTGGTAGAGGTTGTTCGCCACCAGGGCGCCGATGACGATCGCAGCGCCGCCGATTTCAACGGCGGCAAAGCTGCGCCCAAGCCCGGCCTCGATCGTGAACACGATGATCGGGATCAGGTTCAGCATCAGCATGGCGTTGAGCGCGCCAAGGTATTTCACTCCGTTATTGAAACCCAGCACGCCCAGCACGACGGTGAACACGACGAAGTAGGCGATCTGCCATTTCACCGACCACACCGCATCGAAAGTCGGCATCACCGAATAGCCGGCGGCGACGGTGAAGGCATTGATCGCGAGCAGGCCGATGGTGCCCGGTATGCAGGTCAGCACCGTCATGCGCAGCGGCGACCAGCCCGAAAAATGGTGGCCCGCCATGGTGTAGATGACCCAGCTCACCGCGCCGAGGAACACCAGCAGGTCGCCGAGCAGCGATCCGCCTTCGAATACCCGCGACACGCTTCCCTTGGTCACCACCAGCAGCACTCCGCCAATGGCCACCGCGATGCAGCCTATCGTGAACGCCCGGGGCCGCAACCCGCGCGTGAGCCAGACCGCGATGGCGGTCATCGGCGTCTGCAGCGCCATGATGATCGACGCGTGCTCGGGCCGCGTGTAGGCGAGCCCCCACCAGACGAAGGTGTTGAAAGCGGTGAAGCCGAAGATGCCGTAGACGGCAGCCGGAAGAAATCGCCCGCCGTAGCGCAGCGCCTGCCGCCCCTCGGTGATCCAGAGGATCCCGATGAACAGCAGCACGCCCGCGGCGTAGCGCACCGAGCCGAGGAAAAACGGATCGACCACCGGCAGGGTGCGCTTGGCGATCGAGAACAGCGCGCCCCACGAAACGATCGCGATGCCGAGCCAGACGAGGCCCTTGAACAATTGGGCCTGTTGAACTATTGCTAGGCCGCTTTCTTCTCGTCCCGCAGCGCCCGGCGCAGGATCTTGCCGACGTTGGTCTTCGGCAGCTCGGCGCGGAATTCGACGTACTTCGGCCGCTTGTAGCCCGTGAGCTGCTCCTTGCAGAAATCCATCACCATCTTCTCGGTGAGCGCCGGATCCTTCTTGACGATGAAGACCTTCGGCACTTCGCCCGAATGCTCGTCGGGCACGCCGATCACCGCCACTTCCAGCACGCCCGGCATCATGGCGACGACGCCCTCGAGCTCGTTCGGGTACACGTTGAAGCCCGAGACCAGGATCATGTCCTTCTTGCGGTCGACGATCCTGACGTAGCCGCGCTCGTCCATCACGCCGATGTCGCCGGTCTTGAACGCGCCGTCCTTCGCCATCACCTTGGCGGTTTCCTCGGGCCGCTGCCAGTAGCCCTTCATCACCTGCGGCCCGGCGATGCAGATCTCGCCCACCTCGCCCACCGGCAGGATCTTCTCGTCGTCGTCGCGGATGGTGATGATGGTGCTGGGCACCGGCAGGCCGATGGTGCCGCTGAATTCCGTCTGGTCCACCGGATTGGTGGTGGCCACCGGCGAGGTCTCGGTCAGGCCGTAGCCCTCGAGGATTGCCACCTTGGTCGCCTGCTGGAACCGGTCGGCGACCGCCTTCTGCATCGCCATGCCGCCGGCAGAGGCCATGCGCAGCTGCGAGAAATCGACGCTCGCGAAATCCGGATGGTTGAGCAGCGCGTTGTACAGCGTGTTCAAGCCGCTCATCGCGGTAAAGCGGTTGTTCTTCAGCTCCTTGATGAAGCCGGGGATGTCGCGCGGGTTCGGGATCAGCAGGTTGCAGCCGCCGTCGCGCAGCATGAACATGCAGTTACAGGTCAGCGCGTAGATATGGTAGAGCGGCAGCGGCGCGACCATGATCAGCGGGTCGTCTTCCTTGCGCGTGGGAGAAAACCAGGCCGAAACCTGCTCCATGTTGGCGATGATGTTGCGATGCAGGAGCATGGCACCCTTGGAAACGCCCGTGGTGCCGCCGGTGTACTGCAGGAACGCGATGTCCTCGGGTCCGACGTCGACCTTCTTCAGCTGCATGCCCGCGCCTTCGCTGATCGCGGTGTTGAACGCCACTGCGCCCGGAAGATTGAACGCCGGCACCATCTTCTTCACCTTGCGCACCACGAAATTGACGATCAGCCCCTTGAAGCCGAGCAGGTCCCCCATGGCGGCGACCACGATGTGCTTGACCGGGGTCCTGGACAGCACCTGCTCCAGCGTGCCGGCGAAATTCTCGAGGATCACGATCGCCTCGGCGCCGGAGTCCTTGAGCTGGTGCTCGAGTTCGCGCGGCGTATAGAGCGGATTCACGTTCACCACCGTGTAGCCCGCGCGCAATATGCCGAACACGGCCACCGGGTACTGCAGGACGTTGGGCATCATGACCGCGACGCGCGCGCCCTTGGCGAGCCCCTTGGATTGCAGCCACGCGCCGAAGCGGCTCGAGAGCCGGTCGACGTCGTCGAAGGTGATCGTCTTGCCCATGCAGATGTACGCGGGCCGTTCGCGGTACTTGCCGATGTTGGCGTCAAACAGGTGCGGAATCGAGCGGTAGGCGTTGACGTCGATTTCCGCGGGCACGCCCTTCGGATAGCTCTTCAGCCAGATCTTTTCCATGGGGGACTCCTCCTGCCGGGAATTCTAACTTAGCGATGCTTGAACTTTGGTTTCCTTTTTTCCACGAACGCGGCCATGCCCTCCTTCTGGTCGTCCAATGCGAAGGCCGCGTGGAACAGGCGCCGTTCGAAGAGCACGCCTTCGGACAGCGCGCTCTCGTAGGCGCGGTTGATGGACTCCTTGATCATCATCACCACCGGCAGCGAATAGGATGCGATCTTCTCCGCTACCGCCATCGCCTCCTCCACCAGCTTCCCGTTCGCGACCACGCGCGATACCAGGCCCGCGCGTTCGGCTTCTGCGGCGTCCATCATGCGGGCCGTCAGGCAAAGGTCCATCGCCTTCGCCTTGCCGACCGCGCGCGGCAGGCGCTGCGTGCCGCCGGATCCCGGCAGGACGCCGAGGTTGATCTCCGGCTGGCCGAATTTCGCGCTCTCGGCTGCAATCACGATGTCGCACATCAGCGCCAGTTCGCAGCCGCCGCCCAGTGCGTAGCCGGCCACCGCCGCGATCACGGGCTTCCTCACGCTGCGGATGTGCTCCCAGTCGCGCGTGATGTAGTTCGACTTGAAGGCGTGCTGGAAATCGAAGTCCTTCATCGCGCCAATGTCGGCGCCAGCGGCGAAGGCCTTGTCGTTGCCGGTAATGACGATTGCGCCAATGCCGTCATCGGCGTCAAAGCCGTACATGGCCGCGCCGAGTTCCTGCATCAGCCTGGGCGCGAGCGCGTTCAGCTGCTTAGGCCGGTCGAGCGTGATGAGCGCGACGCGCCCTTTTACCTCGGCCGTGATGAATTCATAGCTCATGCGGACGCAGCCTCCTACGTGTTCCATCGCACAGTAAAAAAATTATTATCGCCTCAATAATGCCTTTCCACCCAATACGATCGGAGGCGCCATGGCGCTTGACACTGTTTTCTTCGAGACTTGGAGGCCGCGTGCGCTGGCTGTGCTGCGCATCGTGACGGCATATTTGTTTGTCACGCACGGAACGGCAAAACTCCTTGGTATTCCGCACCAGGACTCGTTCAACGGGCTGAAGCTCCTGTCCCTGGTCGGCGTCGCCGGCATCCTCGAACTGGTCGGCGGCACGTTGATGCTGATCGGGCTGTGCGTCCGGCCGGTGGCATTCGTCCTCTGCGGCTTCATGGCCGTGGCCTATTTCATGGCGCACGCCAGCCAGGGCAACGTGCTCGTGCCGATGCTGAACAAGGGCGAACTCGCCGTGGTCTACTGCTTCGTGTTCCTGTATTTCTCGGCCGCGGGGGCCGGTGCCTGGAGCGTGGACGCCATGCGGCGCCGTTAGTCGAGCTCTCCGAGCGCGTCGCGCGCCGACACGACCCCGATTACCCTGCCGCTTTCGACGACCGGGACGTGACGAAAGCGCCCGTCGATCATCATCTTCAGCGCATGCTTGAAAGGCCGCCTCGCATCGATGGTGACCGGGTCCGCGGTCATCACTTCCGATACAAGGGTCTTTTCCGGATCCAGGCCGTTGGCGAGCACGCGCACCAGGGCATCGCGCTCGGTGAAAATGCCGATCAGGCGCCCTTCGCGGACAACCGGCAAGGCGCCAATCTTTTCTTTCGCCATCAATTGCGCCGCGTCGCGCACCAACGTCCCGGGTTCAACCGCGACCAGCTGATGCCCACGCAAAATTTCACTGATCGGGCGGTTGAGCGACATGGCGGTACCATTCTAAGCCCATGGAACCCGTTCTCGTCGCTCTGGAAGCCGGCGTATTGCGCATCACGCTCAATCGCCCGGAAAAGTTGAATGCCTTCAATCCGGGTGTCCACAAGGGGCTCGCAGATGCGATGGCGCGCGCCGAGTCGGAATCGGCGATCCGCTGCCTGCTGATCACCGGCGCCGGCCGCGGCTTCTGCGCGGGGCAGGACCTGGGCGAGCGCGACATGAAAGCGGCGGCCATCGACCTCGGCTCGGGCCTCGACACCTGGTACAACCCGCTCGTCAGGCGCATGCGCGCGCTGCCCAAGCCGATCGTGTGCGCGGTGAACGGCGTGGCGGCGGGCGCCGGCGCCAATTTCGCGCTCGCCTGCGACATCGTGCTGGCCGCGCGCTCCGCCTCATTCATCCAGGCCTTCGTGAAAATCGGCCTCGTGCCCGATTGCGGCGGCAGCTACTTCCTGCCGCGCCTCGCGGGGATGCAGCGCGCGATGGCGCTCGCGATGACCGGAGACCGGCTCTCCGCGGAAGACGCCGAGCGCTGGGGGCTGATCTGGAAATGCGTCGACGACGCGAACCTGAAGCAGGAATCGGAAAAACTCTCCCAGGCGCTGGCCAAGGGGCCGACCAAATCGCTCGGCTTGATCAAGCGGGCCATGTACAGCTCCGCGAACAACGATTTGAGCGCGCAGCTCGACCTGGAACGCGACCTGCAGCGCGAGATCGGCAAGGGCGAGGATTACCGCGAAGGCGTCGCCGCGTTCCTCGAGAAGCGCGCACCGCAATTCAAGGGGCGATGAAAAAATTTCCGCTGGAGCCGATCGAGAAGGCGTCGGGCAGGAAGCTGCGCGACCTTCAGCTCTCGCGCATGAAGCGGGCACTGAAGCACGCCTACGAAAAGGTCCCGCATTACCGGAAGAAGTTCGACGCTGCGGGCGTGAAGCCGAAGGACCTGAAGTCGCTCGCCGACCTGGCGAGGTTTCCGTTCACCGCCAAGGCGGACCTGCGCGACACCTACCCGTTCGGCATGTTCGCGGTGCCCATGGACAAGGTGGTGCGCATCCACGCCTCGTCAGGCACGACGGGCAAGCCCACGGTGGTCGGTTACACGAAGAAGGACATCGACACCTGGAGCCACCTGATGGCGCGCTCCCTGAGGGCGGCCGGGGCCCGGCCGGGGGACAAGCTCCACAATGCCTATGGCTACGGCCTCTTCACGGGAGGGCTCGGCCTGCACTATGGCGCAGAGCGACTGGGACTCTCCACCGTCCCGGTCTCGGGCGGGATGACGGAGAGGCAGGTGCAGCTGATCCGGGACTTCAAGCCCGAGATCATCACGGTGACACCCTCCTACATGCTGGCGATCTGCGACAAAATGGACCGTCAGGGCTTCGATCCGAAGAAGTCCAGCCTGCGCATCGGCATTTTCGGCGCGGAGCCGTGGACCGACGAAATGCGCATGAACATCGAGAAGCGCACCTCGCTGCAGGCAATCGACCTCTACGGCCTGTCCGAAGTCATGGGCCCCGGCGTCGCCCAGGAATGCATCGAGACCAAGGACGGCCTCACCATCTGGGAAGACCACTTCTATCCCGAAATCGTGGACCCGGCGAGCGGCGCGGTGCTGCCGGACGGCGAGAAGGGGGAACTGGTGTTGACCGCGCTTACCAAGGAAGCATTGCCGATCATCCGCTACCGCACGCGCGACCTCACGCGCCTTTTGCCCGGCACGGCGCGCGTCATGCGCCGCATGGAGCGCATCACTGGGCGCTCCGATGACATGCTGATCATCCGCGGCGTGAACCTGTTCCCGTCACAGATCGAGGAATTGATCCTGAAGCGGCCGGAACTATCACCCCATTACGTGATGGAGCTTTCCAAGCAAGGGCCGCTGGACCACCTGACGGTCCTGGTCGAATCGGCGGATCAGGCCGCCGCCGGCAAGCTGCAGCACGACATCAAGTCCTATATCGGCGTGAGCACCGACGTTCGGATCGTCGCCGCGGGCAGCATCGAGCGCTCCATCGGCAAGGCAAAGAGGGTCATCGACAAGCGGCCAAGATGAGGTTTCTGGCCGCCCTGCTCTACCTCCTTGTCGCGGCGGCGCAGGCCGCTGTCGGCGTTGCGGAGCTCCCGGGCATCGACGGCGATGGCCCGGTTACGGTTTTCTATCCGTCGAGCGGCGAAGCCAAGCCGCTCAAGCGCGGGCCATTCACACTGACCCTGGCATGGCAAGGCGCGCCGGTGCGCGGGAACGGCCGGCTGGTCGTCATTTCGCACGGCTCGGGCGGCTCGCCCTGGGTGCACAGCGACCTCGCCCGCGCGCTGGTCGACTCGGGCTTCGTCGTCGCGCTACCCGAGCACCAGGGGGACAACTTCAAGGATCCAGGCACGCCCGGCCCGGCGAGCTGGCGGCGGCGGCCCGCGGAAGTCTCGCGCGCGATCGACGCGGTGGGCCGCGACGCGCGCTTTGCGCCGCTGCTGCGGCTGGACAAGGTAGGGATGTACGGCATGTCCGCCGGCGGCCATACAGCGCTCAGCCTCGCGGGCGGGCGCTGGTCGCCCGCGTCGTTCGCGCGGCATTGCGCCGCGCATATTGCCGAGGACTTTCCCGCCTGCGTCGGGCTCGCCACGCGGCTGCGCGGCAATTTCTTCGATACGACCAAGATCTGGACCGCCCTGACCCTGATAAATATGCGTTTCAGCGATCCGGTCTGGGTTACCTACAACGAGCCGCGCCTGCAGGCCATCGTTGCCGGCGTGCCTTACGCGGCCGACTTCGACATGGCGTCGCTCGCCTCGCCGCGCATGCCGCTCGGCATCGTCAACATGGGCGGCGACAAGTGGCTCGCGCCGCGTTACCACGGTGAAGCCGTGCTCAAGGCCTGCGCGCAGTGCACCTCGGTGGCAAGTCTGCCCACCGGCGGTCACGGCGCCCTGCTCTCGCCATTTCCGCCGAAATTACCGGACGCGGCGGCCGGATTGCTGAACGACCCGCCTGGTTTCGACCGCAGGGTGCTTCCGGAAATCGACGGCAAGATCGCGGCATTCTTCCGCAAGCACCTGCTTCCCTAGCGGCCCTCCAGCGCGAGCAACGCGCGCTTGCGCTGCAGGCCGCCCGCGTAGCCTGTAAGCGAACCGTCGGCACCCATGATGCGGTGGCACGGCACGATTACGGAGATCGGATTGCGTCCGGTGGCCGCACCCGCGGCGCGCGCGCTGCCGGCGTGTCCGGCGCGCCGCGCAAGTTCGCTGTAAGTGGTGGTTTCGCCGAAGCCCACTTTCGAGATCGCTTTCCATACCGAGCGCTGGAACGGAGTCCCGTCCGGGTCGAGCGCAACCTCGAAGCGCTTGCGCCTGCCGGCAAAGTACTCCTTGAGTTCGCGCTTCGCCTGCCTCAAAGCAGCGTGGTTCGGGTCGCGGCGCCATTGCCGCTCCTTCTTCGGAAAGTATTTCTGCCCTTTGAAGAAGAGGCCGGCCAGGCCCTCTTCGGTGGCCAGCAGGAGCATTTCCCCTTGCGGGCTCTTGAACGTGTCGTAGTAGCGCATGATCAGTCCTTTCTCAGTGAATTCCACAGGTGCATCACGGCGTAGGCGCGCCAGGGACGCCAGGCTTCGCCGGCAGCGAGCACGCGGCGCGCATCCTTCTCGCCCAGCGCCTTCATCACGCCAAGGTCCGTGTGCGGAAATGCGTCGGGCCACGCCAGCGCCCGCATCGCGATGTATTGCGCGGTCCATTCGCCCACGCCCGGCAGCGAACGCAGCTTGTCCAGCGTCGCTTCGATGTCCGCGTTCGGCATCAGATCCAGGCTGCCGTCGGCCACCGCGCGCGCGAGGCCGAGCACGGTCCGGGCACGCGCGCCGGGCATGCCGAGGCGCGCGATGCGTCCGTAGGGAAGATCCGCAATGCGCTCGGCCGAGGGAAAGGCAATGCTCAATGAACGGAAGGGCGTGTCGATCGGCTCGCCGAACGCCGCGGCGAATCGGCCGGCGACCGTGCGCGCCGCCGCCACCGTCACCTGCTGGCCGAGGATCGCGCGCACCGCCACTTCGAATCCATCGAAGGCGCCGGGCACACGCAGGCCCGGCTGCTTTGCGCCAAGCGCACCCAGTGCCTGCGCAATTTCGGCGGGCTGGCAGGCAAGATCCATCAGGGCCTTGACCCGCGAGAGCACCGGCGGCAGCGCCTTGGCGAGCGACGCGGAGATCGTGACGCGCAACGCGGGCTTCTTCGCCGACGGCGCGACTTCGATCCAGCCAAGATGCGTCTTGCCCTCGAGCGCGATGCAGGCAGTGCGCCGGTAGCGGCCATCCTCGATCGCCTCCACGCCGGCGATCGCGCGCGCCCCGAGGAAAGCGCTCAGTGCCGGCCAATCGTACGGTGGACGGAAGCTGAGCTCGAAGTTGAGGGCGTCCGAGGAAACCGCGCCACTGGTCTTCATGCGCCTGCGCAACTGGCTGGGCTGCAGCCGGTAGCGTTGCTTGAACAGCGCATTGAAGCGCCGCAGGCTGCCGAAGCCGCTCGCGAAGGCAATTTCCGTCACCGGCAGCACGGTGTCGGTCAGCAACCGCTTGGCGAGCAGCAGGCGCTGGGTCTGCGCGAATTCCACGGGCGAGACGCCGAACTCGGCGCCGAACGCACGCCGCAGATGGCGGTCGGTGATGCCGAGGCGCGCCGCCACCGCGTCCAGCCCCTCCTCGTCCAGAGTTCGGTCCTCGAGCAGGCTGGCGGCCGCCTGCGCCAGGCGCGAGGTCGCGTCCACGCTCGCGTTGCCGGGCGCAAGTTCGGGCCGGCAACGCAGGCAGGGCCGGTAGCCGCCCGACTCCGCCGCCGCCGCGCTGGGATAGAAGCGGCAGTTCCTGCGCATCGGCGGCCTGACGGTGCATACCGGGCGGCAATAGATGCGCGTCGAGGACACCGCGACAAAGAAGCGGCCATCGAAACGCGCGTCGCGCGCTTTAAGCGCCCGGTAGCAGGTGTGGGGATCAAGCGTCATGGCTGGATTATGGGCCGGGCGGATCGTCCCTGCTAGCCGTTTTCGGACATTACGGCGCCCAAGGCCCGCATGTCCGGAAATGGCTAGCGGGATGGCCGCGCATCGGTGATGATGCGGCCATGAAAACAGCCGATTACGCGCGCCTGGTGCTGCTGGCGGCGCTGTGGGGCGCCGCGTTCATATTCCTGCGCGTGGCCGCGCCGGTGCTTGGCCCGGCCTGGACCACGGAGCTGCGGGTGCTGCTGGGCGGGCTCGCGCTGCTGGCCTGGTTCCGCGTCGCCGGATTCGATCCCGGCCTGCGCCGCCACGCCCGTACTTACCTGCGGATCGGCTGCGCCATCATTGCGATCCCGTTTGCGCTGTATGCCTTCGCCGCGATGCATGCGCCGGCTTCGCTGCTGTCGATCGTCAACGCGACCGCGCCGATCTTCGGCCTGGCGTGGAGCGCCGCCCTGGGCGACGAGCGCATCACGCCGCGCAAGGCGGCCGGGATGGTGCTGGGCATTGCGGGTGTCGCATTCATCGCCCAGCCATCCGGCATGGCGATGGAGCCGCAATTCGGCTGGGCGATCGCCGCCGCGCTCGGCGCCTGCTGCGCCTACGGCACCACGGGCGTGCTGGTAAAGCGGTTCTCCGGCGGCGCCTCGCCGCGCGGCATGGCCGTGGGAAACCAGCTCGCCGCGGCCCTGATCCTGCTGCCGCTGCTGCCGCTCATGCCGCCGCTTTCGGCACCCTCGCTTCTTGTGATCGCCAACGTGTTCGGCCTGGCGGTGCTCGCGAGCGGCGTGGCGTTCCTGCTCTACTTTCGCCTGATCGCGGATATCGGCGCGACGCGCGCGCTCACCGTCACCTACCTGATCCCGCTGTTCGGCGTGCTCTGGGGGTGGCTGTTCCTGGGCGAAGCGCTGCCGCCCAGCGCACTCGCAGGCGGCGCCGTGATTCTTGCCGGCACGATCCTGGTCACGCGCAGTTAAAATTGCCGGTTCATGCCGGCCTATCCCCAGCTTTTCCGTCCGCTAGGCCTGCCGGGCGTGCAACTTCCGAATCGCATCCTGATGGGCTCGATGCATACGGGGCTGGAGGCGCGGCCCGACGGCATGCCGCGGCTCGCGGCGTTCTACGCCGAGCGCGCGCGCGGCGGCGCCGCGCTCATCGTCACCGGCGGCTTCTCGCCCAACGACGCAGGCGAGCTGAGCCCGCACCGCGCGCAGATGAGCACGACGGAGGACGCCGAACGCCACCGCGTGATCCCGAAGGCGGTGCATGACGCCGGCGGCCGCATCGTGCTGCAAATCCTGCACTCGGGTCGCTATGGCTTTCACCAGAACATCGTCGCGCCCTCCCCGATCAAGTCGGGAATCAACCCGAACACGCCGCGCGAGATGACCGTGCCGGAAATCGAGCAGACGATCGCCGATTTCGTGCGCGCCGCGGTGCTCGCCCAGAGCGCGGGCTACGACGGCATCGAGGTGATGGCCTCCGAGGGCTACCTCATCACGCAATTCCTCGCGCTGCGCACCAACCAGCGCCGGGACGACTGGGGTGGCGCGCTTGAGAACCGCATGCGATTCGCCTGCGAGATCGTGCGCCAGGCGCGCGTCGCCACCGGACCGCAATTCATCATCGTGTTCCGCATTTCCGCGCTCGACCTGGTCGAAGGCGGGCTCACCGGCGCGGAGACAGTGCTGCTCGCCCGGGCGATCGAGCAGGCCGGCGCCACGATCCTCAATACCGGCATCGGCTGGCACGAAGCGCGCATCCCGACCATCGCGCAGGCGGTGCCGCGCGCCGGCTTCGCCTGGGCTGCGCGGCGCATCAAGGAGGCGGTAAAAATACCGGTGATTGCGTCCAATCGGATCAACGCGCCGGAGATCGCGGAGGCGCTCCTCGCGCGCGGCGACGCGGACATGGTGTCCCTCGCGCGCGCCATGCTCTCCGACGCCGACTTCGCGAACAAGGCGCGGGCCGGCGACCGCGCCGGCATCAATATCTGCATCGCGTGCAACCAAGCCTGCCTCGACCACTACTTCATCGGCCAGCCGGCAAGCTGCGTGGTCAATCCGCGCGCAGGCAGGGAAAGCAAGCTTGTCTATCGCAAGGCCGAAAAGAAGAAGCGCGTAGCCGTGATCGGCGGTGGGCCGGCGGGGCTGTCGTGCGCCGCGGTCGCTGCCGAATGCGGCCATGAGGTCGTGCTGTTCGAAAAGGCCGCGGAGCTGGGCGGGCAGTTCAACCTGGCGAAGCGCATTCCCGGCAAGCAGGAATTTGCCGAATCGGTCGCCTACTATGCCGAGCGCCTGCGCCGCGCCGGCGTCCAGGTGCGCCTGAATCACTCCGCGTCGCAAGCGGACCTGGCGGAATTCGACGAAACCATCCTTGCCAGCGGCATCGATCCGCGCAAGCCCGCGATCCCGGGTGTCGATCACGCGAGCGTGATTGGGTACGTGGATCTCCTTTCCGGCCGCAAGCAAGCTGGCAGGAACGTGGTCATCATCGGCGCCGGCGGCATCGGCTTCGACGTGGCCGTATATCTGCTCGAGCGCTCGAGCCGCTCTGCGCTGGAATCCGCGTCTTTTGACCGGCATTGGGGCGTCACCCGGGACGCCGACGTTGCGGGTGGCCTGGATTCCGGCGGAATGGAGAAATCTCATGGCGAATTCCAGATAACCATGCTGAAGCGTTCCACCACTGCCTTCGGCAGCACGCTGGGGCGAACCACCGGCTGGGTGCACCGCGCGGAACTCGCACGCAACGGCGTCAGGATGCTCAAGGGCATCGCATACCGGAAAATCGACGACGCGGGCGTGCACATCACCGCGGATGGAAAGGAAAGCGTGATTCCGGCGGATACGGTGGTGCTGTGCGCGGGTCAGGAGCCCAGGCGGGAGTTGCATGCGACGCACCTCATCGGCGGCGCAAGGGAAGCCGGCGAGCTGGACGCCAAGCGCGCGATGCTCGAAGGCGCCGAACTCGCGGCGCGGCTCTGATGGCGTCCCTCAAGATGAAGGCGAAACTGCTGGCGCGCTCGCGCAATCCCGCGTTCGTACGCGATGCGCTGGCGCCCTTCGACCCGGCGCTGCGCTCCATCGCCTGGCAAGGCATGCAGCTGTACTACCGTCCCGGTTCGAGCGACCCCTGGGCGATCTACAACCACCTGATGAAGCCGCGCGAACGGGACGAATACGCCCCGCCGCGCGAGTTCCCGCTCGCGCGCGACGCGGTGCGCACGGTGCTCGACATCGGCGCCAACGTCGGCGTCACGGCGCTGTATTTCTCGCAGATCTTCCCGAACGCGAAAATCTTTGCCTTCGAGCCGGCGCCCGACAACTTCGCCGTGCTCTCGAAGAACGTCGCCAACTGCGACCGCATCTGCGCCTTCAACTTCGGCCTCGGCGCGAGCGATGCGACGCTCGAGCTTTTCGCCAGCGACAATCCGGTCAACTTCGGCGGCTACAGCCTGCACGCCGCCGGCAGCGACACGTCGAGGAAGGTGTCGATCGCGGTGCGGCGCGTCGCATCCGCATTGAAGGAAATTTCGGTTGAAGAAGTCGACGTCATCAAGATCGACACCGAAGGCGCCGAATGGGACATCCTCACCGCCTTTCCCGAACCGGTCCTGCAAAGCGCGAAGTACATCACCGGCGAGCTGCACGGCAACAGGGATTTCGCGCTGCTGGACTACCTGTCTCGCTGGTTCGACGTGGGAATGAGGAAGAAGCTCTCGAGCAGGCTGTTCAATTTTCAGGCGATCGCTAAGAAAGCCTAGCGCTGCCGTACACTAGGGCCATGGGAACAGTCGTTGCGTTGACGGGACAGATCGGCGGGGCGAAGCTGGTGGACGGGCTGTACCGCCTGCGCGGCAAGGACCTCGCGGCAATCGTCAACACCGGGGACGATTACGACCACCTGACGCTGCGGTTTTCTCCGGACATCGATACCGTGCTCTACGTGCTTTCCGGCATGGCAAGCCCCGCCGCGCCCTGGGAACCCGCCGGCGAAAGCCAGGCCCTGTACGCCACGCTGAAACAGCTTGGCGGTCCGGAGGAACTGACGCTCGGCGACAAGTCCCTCGCCGCACCGCTGCTGCGCACCGCCTGGCTTGCCGAAGATCGGCGCCTGACGGCGATCACGCTTGATTTCTGCAAGCAGCTTGGCATCGCCGCGCGCGTGCTGCCGATGAGCGACGACGCGATACGCACCTATGTGCTGACCGACGACGGCGAAGTATCGTTCCAGGAATACTTCACCACGCTCGCCTGCGAGCCGGTGGTAAAGGGCTTTCACTATGCCGGCGCCGAAGATGCGATGCTCACGCCCGAAATATCCAATGCCCTCGATTCAGAGGATCTCGAGGCGGTGGTCATTTGTCCGTCCAATCCGTACCACACCATCCGCCCGATCCTGGAAGTTCCCGGCATGCGCGAACTGATGCGCAAGCGCAAGGCGCCGGTCATCGCGGTAACGCCGATCGTCGGCGGCCGCGCGCTCAAGGGCTCGGCAGGCAAGATCATGAGCGAACTGCGCCACGAGGCTTCGGCGCGGCGGGTGGCGCTCGAATACCTCAAGCTCATTGACGGCTTCGTCATCGACACCACGGACGCCGCGGGCGCCGACGACATTCGCGCAAGCGGCATCGAAGTGCTGGTCGCCAATACCGTAATGCGCACGGTGGAGGACCGCACGGCGCTCGCCGGCGCGGTGCTTACCTTCGCGCAAACCATCCGCGATCGGCGCCTGCAGGAAGCCTGAACTGCGCATGAACGCCGGCGCCTCGCCGATGCTGCCCGCGCGCGAGGCGGCGGCGCAGCTGGGGCGCATCGCCGGCAACATCGAGCGCGTCATGCGCGGCAGCCACGACGCGGTGCGCAAGCTCCTCGCCGCCTTCGCCT
>Ga0134121_10002104_pt1 | contig 17667 bp, 11 predicted proteins | sample KB301_FD_96463 | JGI IMG/M metagenome (GOLD analysis project Ga0134121, IMG submission 96463) | Terrestrial soil microbial communities without Nitrogen fertilizer from Kellogg Biological Station, Michigan, USA - KB3-0-1 | ecosystem: Environmental > Terrestrial > Soil > Unclassified ... | reverse complement strand
TCGTTCCCGTGGGCGAAACGGTGAAGGTGGGAACCGTACTGGCATATGTTAATGGCGGTGACGGAGAAGACATCACCGCCATCGGCAGTGAGCAGCCGTCGTCCGAGGACCTCGAGGAAAGCTCGGCGCCGCAGGAAGGCTCGATTCAGCCGACGTCGGCGCCGGCGCGGAGCGTCGTAGAGCAAACTTCCGACCGCGCTCGAAGTCGACAGTCGGTGTCGCCACGGGCCAGGAGACTGGCGAAGGAGTTGGGCGTAGATCTGGCGGCGGTACGCGGGAACGGTCTCGATGGACAGGTTACAGAGAAGGACATTCGCGGTGCATCCGCGGGCCCTCGGGACAGAGTCGCTTCTTCCGATGGTGCTCGCCGCCAACTGATCGCCGAGCGGCTGACTCAGAGCGTTCAGACTATCCCGACATTCTCCGTCGCAGCCGAAGTGAACGCCGAAAACTTTGTTGCCCTCCACGAGAGTCTGAAACAATCAATGGCTCAAGCTGGCGGAGCCAAACTGACCATCACGGATCTGTTGCTGACCGTGTTCGCTCAAACCCTCAAAGGTAATTCGGAACTGAATGCCACATGGGAGGGCAACGCGGTTTCCCGTCGGACCTCCGTGGACCTTGGCTTGGCCGTGGCTACCCCAAAAGGAGTGGTGGCGCCGGTGATTCGGAACCTGGGCTCAACAAATCTTCAAGCTTTGGTGGCGCGCCGCATCGAACTGGTGGAGAAAGCTCGCGCGGGCCGACTGTCGCTGGCTGATCTGGAAGGCGGGGTTGGGACCTTGAGCAACCTCGGCATGTACCGAGTCGACCATTTTCAGGCGATCATTACGCCGGGTCAGAGCTCCATTCTCGCCGTGGGCCAAATCCGCAAGCGGCCGTGGGTCAGCGAAACTTTGAGTGTGAAACCGACTGTGATGCTGAACCTCACAGTGGACCACCGTGTCGCGGATGGCGCAATCGGCGCGGCGTTTCTGAGCAAGATGGTTGAGCTGATCGAGAATCCGCAAAATTTCTCCTGGCAATCCACCGCCTCTTCTGGCGATGGCGCAGGCCGGAGATCGAATGCCTAGCGTCGCAGAGAGAATTGCCCAGCTCCAAGTAAATGCCGGAGAGTTGGCGATTTACTGGCTTTGCCAGGCAGGGTTCGCGTTCAAGAGCAGCTCAGGCGAATTGGTGTACATCGACCCCTACTTCTCCGATGTGGTCGAGCGCCTGATCGGGTTCAAGCGCATGATGGCTTGCCCTGTGCCGGCAGAGGAAGCCAACGCTGACCTCATCGTTTGCACCCACGAACACCTCGACCACATGGACACCGATGCATTGCCGGTGTTGGCGGGAAATCCTCGAACCCAGTTTGTGGGGCCCATCGAATGTATTAAGGAATTCACCAAGCAGAGGATCCCGGCGGCGCGATGCCATCTGCTGGATGAAGGAGACAGCCTCACCCTGGGCGGCGTTGAGATCAACGCCGTATATGCCGACCATGGCGAACTCGCTCCGGATGCTTTGGGTATCGTGCTGAATTTCGGCGGCATCAAGGTCTATCACACCGGGGACACGGCGTATCGTCCGGAAGAATTCGCTCCCGCCATCAAGATGCGGCCCGATGTTTTGATTCCCTGCATCAACGGAGCTTTCGGTAACATGGATGCGGAGGAAGCGGCCCAACTGACCCGCCTGGTGAATCCGCAGGCTGTGATCCCCAGCCACTTCTGGATGTTCGTCGAGCAAAACGGGCATCCCGCGGTGTTTCTCAATCGCTGCAAAGAACTCGCCCCCCAAACCCAGGCCGTTCTGATGAAGCCCGGCGAGGAACTTCTGTTCAAAAAACCATGAAGCGCTCAGAGCTCATAGAAACCCTCGACGCCATAGGCAAGCCCACCGAAACCTGGGAAAGCAGCGACGGCACGAAGGCGCTGGTGCTGCCGTACGGCGGACGAATTCTCGGATTGTTCGCCCCGGGCGACGACGAAAGTTTTTTTTGGACCCACACCGCTCTTAGCGATGTCGCAACCGCCCAGGATTTTTACGAGGGGAAGCAATGGCACAACTCGGGAGGCGAGCGCACATGGCTGGCCCCGGAAGTGGACTTTTTCTTTCCGGAGTTTCCCGATCTCAAGACGTACTGGCAGCAGCGCGAACTTGATCCTGGACGTTACCAAGTCTCGAAAAAGAATGGCGGGTTCAGTTGGACCAACCGCGCGACTCTGACGCTGTCGCGTAGCAAACAGAAAGTCGAGATCGAGATTACCAAATCGCTGACGTCGGCTTTGAATCCCCTCCGTTACGACCGTGAACCGGCGGACGCGACGGTGAAGTATGCGGGTTACACCCTGCACGGCGCGTTACAGCTGGGAGGTTCCGGCCCGGCTCCACAAGTCGGCCTGTGGCACCTCACGCAGTTGCCGCACGGTGGAGACATGCTGGTGCCGACGTTCTTCCGCAGCCAGCCTAAGATATACATGGGCACTATAGGCAGAGATGACCTTATTGTGGACGATCACCTGGTCCGTTATAAAATGCGGGCCGCCGGGGAGCACAAGCTCGGCGTGCGCGCCGCGGCAACGACTGGACGAGTTGGCTATCTTTACAACCTGGGCAACGAAGCGTCGCTCGTGGTAAGGAATTTCAGCGTAAATCCTTCGGGAGAGTACGTTGACGTGCCCTGGGCCGAGACCCAGAACTTCGGCTTCGCCTTTCAGGCTTGCAACGTGAACAGCGGACTGGGTGCGTTTAGCGAGTTGGAATATCACGTGCCTGCGGTCGGACCGCCGGAGGGTGGTTCGCGGTCGGAAGATCAGTCGCAATTGTGGGCATTCCGCGGACCTGAGGCAGCCATCCGATCGATTGCGAGACGGCTACTCGCAGCAGAAATTTAATAACTGACAAACTTCCACAGGAGCAAGGAATGCGGTTGCAGGGTAAGACAGCGATCATAACCGGCGCAGGGTCTGGGATCGGAGAAGCATCGGCCAGGATCTTTGCCGCGGAAGGAGCACAGGTCGCGGTTGTCGATCGGGACCAAGAAGGCGGGAAGAAAGTGGCGGAGGAGATTGGAGCTTCGAGTTTCTTTCTCGGCGCCGACGTCGCCAGTGCCGTGGACATGGAAGCCATGAGCCGGACTGTGCTGGAAAAGTTCGGCCGCATCGACATCCTCTTCAACAATGCCGGGGTTTCGTGCGTTGGCGCACTGCACGAAACTTCGGAAGAGGAATGGGACCGGGTGATGGCGATAAACATCAAGGGCATTTATCTTGCCTGCAAATACGTCGTGCCCATCATGCTCAAGCAAAAATCGGGTTGCATCATCAACATGGCCTCGGGGGCAGCGGTGCTGGGGTTGGCGCAACGTGCCGCCTACACCGCCTCGAAAGGGGCGGTGTACTCGCTGACCCGGGCCATGCAGGCCGACTACTGCCGTTCCGGCATACGCGTGAATTCGCTGGTTCCCGGCACCATCTACACCCCGTTTGTCGAAGGCTATCTGAAGAAGCATTACGCTGACGATCCCGAGAAGGCGGTCGAGAATCTCAAGAAGCGCCAGCTTTCCGGAACTCTTGGCACTCCTGAGGACGTTGCCTATGCCGCCCTCTATCTGGCATCCGATGAAGCCAAGTACGTGTATGGCAGCGGCCTCATGGTGGACGGCGGTTTTGCGGCCGGAAAGATTTTTGATTAATCACGTACCGCCGTAGCACTACTACTGAGAACGAGGTTGTTCATGATTCTGTTGACCGCGAACACATCATCCGGGCCACGCCTAGCGATCAAGACATCCGCGGGAATTGTGGTTTTCGAAGACGCTCAAAAAAAGAAGGCAGAGATTCCCCTGACGCTCGAAGAAGCGCTGTTTGTGCCGCGCGGGCTCGATCGTGTTCGCCGTTTTGTTCGCGAGAATCTTAAAGACGCCTCCGTGTTGAGCAAGCTGGCGGCACCGGAAAAGAAAATCCGTCTCGGCCCACTCTTCCGCCCGCGCAATGTGCTTTGCATTGGCCTGAACTACAAGGACCATGCCGCCGAAGGCGGAGTCCCTCTGCCGGAGAAGCCAGTGGTATTCGCCAAACTGACCGGCTGCATCACCGGCCCGGGCGCGCCTATCGTGTTGCCCCCGGACACCAAAGAAGTGGACTACGAAGCGGAGCTGGCCGTCGTCATAGGCCGCAAGTGCCGCGGCGTTTCGAGCTCCGACGCATTGGATTATGTCGCCGGATATACCTGTCTCAATGACGTGAGCGCACGCGACTTCCAGCGGGGCGATGGCCAGTGGGTGCGCGCCAAGAGCCAGGACACCTTCGGACCGATGGGACCGTATCTCGTCACCAGCGAGGACATTCCGGATCCCCAGACTCTTCCGATCCGGTGCCTCGTCAACGGAACAACATTGCAGGACTCCAACACCGACAAAATGATCTTCGGGGTGCGAGAACTCATTGCCTTCATCTCGCGCGGAATCACGCTCGAACCCGGCGACGTGATCAGCACCGGGACGCCACACGGGGTGGGCTTTGCGCGTAAGCCCCCCATCTTCCTGAAAGCGGGAGATGAAGTCGTGGTGGAAATCGATGGCATAGGCCGGCTTACCAATCCGGTGAAGGCGTAGTCAGAAAAATCGGGACAAGCTTCAGATTGCGCGACCAGGCGACACATCAGCTTCATGAAAATCACAAAGCTTGAAACCATCTGGTTCGAGGCAGTGCCCGATGCCGTATGGCGTCAACGATCCCCTAATTCTCGCCAGGCCTTGCCCAACAACCTATGGGTGCGTATCTACACGGATGATGGACTGGTGGGCCTGGGTGAAACTTACTACCTGCCGCGCGCCGTCAGTTCAGTCATTCATGATCTCTTCGCGCCCCTTCTGATCGGTCGCGATGCGGTTGACATCGAAAACCACTGGAACAATCTGTTTTCACTGGTGAATTTCTGCGGCTTCGCGGGCGCGGAAATGCGCGCCATCTCCGCCATTGATGTTGCCTTGTGGGACTTGCTGGGCCAGCATACGGGACAACCCATCTACAACCTGCTGGGCGGCCGCAACCGCGAGAGTGTAGCCGTCTACAACACATGCGTGGGTTACGGAAAATATCCCGACTACAACCAGTGGACGGAGGGACGCGCCGGCGAACTGGCGCAGGATCTGCTGAAGCAAGGCATCAATGCCATGAAGATCTGGCCGTTCGATCAGTTCGGCACAACTCTTGCCGGGCCTTCGAATCCGCATGGCAAGGTATACCTCTGGGGACAGGAAACTGCCGCGGGTACGTTGGGACACGTCATCGGCCATGAGCAACTGAAAGCTGGCCTGGCGATCCTGGAAGATATTGCACGGGCCACGGACGGGAAGATGACAGTCGCGATTGAGGGTCATGCGCGCTGGGACTTGCCCACCGCCACCCGGATTGCGCACGCGCTCGAGCCTTACAACGTGATGTGGCTGGAAGAAATCATGCCACCGGACAACGTCGAGGCCTTTGTCCGCCTCAAGGCGAGCACCCGGATTCCGATTTGCCAAAGCGAACGGGCGTTCACCCGCTTCCGGTTCCGCGAATTCATCGAGAAGCCCGCAGCTGACATCATTATGCCGGATCTCTCTTGGGGCGGCGGTTTCACCGAGACGCGGAAAATTTGCAGCCTGGCAGACACGTACTATTTGCCGGTCACGCTGCACGACACCATCGGCCCGGTCGCCTTGTGGGCCGCGGCGCACCTGATGCTGCATATCCCCAACGCGATGATTCAGGAGATCGTGCGGGGTTACGTGGACGGTTGGTACAACGATGTGCTGAACGAGCCTCTGACCATCACCGACGGACAGCTTCGCCTCAACGACAAACCTGGCCTGGGCGCCGCGCTAAGGGCGGACTTTACCACACGGCCCGGCGTCCATGTCGAAATCACCAATGAAGAAAAAGTGAGGGGTTGGTAGCGTATGCCTCCCTTCAAGCTGTTCTTCACCGGCGACTATCTGGATGAAACGGGGGCGGTCAAGTACGGCGACATCGGTCTCGAATCATTAGCCAAGTCCGGCTATGTAGAAACGGCATTTTTGTTGGATCAGGCGCCATCCCCAGGCGACAGCACCTATCTGGACCGAATCTATTCGCTCCAGATCACGCCCGAGCATGTTGCAAAGGCCAATGGAATCGTGATTTTTCGTCCCTGGGTGAAGGCCTCGGCTTTCGTAAATGGCGCTGAGAATCTGGTGGTTTTCGCCAGGGCAGGCGCAGGGTACGACAAAATCGACATTTCGGCGTGCACAGAAAATGACGTCGCGCTGTTTAATGCGCCGGACACGCTCACCCACTCGACCGCTTCGGCAGCGTTCACGCTGATGATCGCGTTGGCCAAGAAACTGCCGCAGCAAGAGAATCTGGTACGAACCGGAAGGTGGGACCTTCAAGCTGAATTTCTGGGCGACGACCTGATCGGTAAGACACTGGGCATCATCGGCCTGGGCAAAACCGGAGTGGAGCTGGCCCGGCTAGTGGCCCCCTTCCACATGAACTTGCTGGCGTACTCGCCCAGCGCGGATCCGCTTCAGGCGGAGGCGTTGGGAGTGGAACTGGTGGACCTCGATACCCTGCTGCGCACCAGCGACTTCGTCAGCCTGCACTGCCGGCTCGAGGAACGAACTCGAGGCATGCTTGGAGCCCGAGAATTAGGCCTGCTCAAGCCAAATGCCTATTTCATCAACGTCGCGCGCGGCGAACTGGTTCGTGAGGATGAGCTGATACGAATCCTGCGCGAAAACAAGATCGCGGGCGCCGGTCTGGATGTATTCGAAACCGAGCCGCTTCCGGTCAGCAGCCCTTTTCTCAAACTGGACAACGTAATTCTGACGCCGCACTGGTTGCCCAGCACCCACCGTGCGGCGCGTGCCACTCGCGACCTGATGGTCCAGAACGTGCTTCGCGTGGCGCAGGGACTGGTGCCGCAGAATGTGGTCAATCCGGAAGTGCTGCGGCAGCCCGGATTTCGCGCCAAGCTAGCGCGCTTTGCCGCCAACCAGCCGCAGAGTGGCGCGAGTCATTTCCGGTAACGGCGCCAGGTAACAACGCGAGGACAGTCCTCGGGGACGGGAATTAAAAGACCTTAATCGTTCGATCGCAGTAGGAGGAAACGGATGGTCATTCTCGCGGGCTTTGTCATTGTGTTTTTCGCCGGGTCCATTATGGGAACGAATCTGGTCCCGTTGAAGTGGATCCGCGTATGGAAGTGGGAGAACTTCTGGTTCGTCTACTCGATCATGTCTTTGCTGATCGTGCCAATCTGCATCGCGTTTCTGTTTGTTCCGCATCTCGCGGCGGTTTACGCCTCAATCCCCCTCAGCACGATGGCAAAACCATTCGCCTACGGCGTCCTCTGGGGAGTTGCTCAACTCGGGGCCGGGATTTCCGTGGACAAGATCGGCCTCGCCCTTACCGGTTCGATTTTGAACGGCCTCTGCGCTGCCCTGGGAACGCTCACCCCGCTCCTGTTGCTGCACTTTGAACTGGTTTCGAAGCCCAGCGGACAGCTGCTTCTAGCGGGAACCGCGGTCATGCTGCTGGGGGTTGCGCTCTGCGGATGGTCCGGCTACCAGAGGGAAAAGACGCAGCCCCTGCCACCCGGCGCTGTACGTTCGGGAAAAACTTACTTGCTGGTAATGATCCTATGCGTTGTCTCGGGGTTTCTTGCGGCCCTGCTCAACATAGCGCTCGCATTTGGAGGTGACATCGTCACACTGGCGAAGGCGCAGGGCGCCCCGGCACAGTGGGCGGTCTTCGCTGTTTGGCCGATCGCGTTGCTCGGCGGACTGGTAGTGAACCTGGGATATAGCGTCTACCTGCTGACCCGCAACAAGACCTGGGGAAACTTTCGGGCGAAGCCCGCAGAGATGTGGCCGGCTACCCTCGGCGGCTCCATCTGGATGATTGCGATTGCGATCTACAGCAGTGGGACTGTGTACCTGGGCATCTTGGGTGTGTCAGTGGGATGGGCGCTTTTCAACATCACCCTGATCCTCTCAGGAAATCTGGCAGGATTGTTGACCGGAGAGTGGAAATCTATCGCCCGTCGAATTTTTAACGTGAACGTGGCCGGCGTGGCGGTTCTTTTGGTCGCGACAATAATGATGGCGGCAGCAAACTACTCGGCGCGTTGACGATAGATCGTAAGGGCGACAAACGCCAGGAGGCTAACTCTATGACCGATGGGTTAAAACTACCGGGCAGGAAAGCGCTTGTGACCGGAGCCGACACCGGCATCGGACGCGAAATCGCGCTCGAATTTGCGCGGCAAGGCGCAGACGTGGTCCTGCATTACAGCCATCACAAGGATGGAGCAAGCAGCGCTGCGGCAGAGATCGAATCCATGGGACGGCGTACCGAGGTGTTTGGCGCCGATTTTAACGATCTCGATCAGGCTCTTGCGCTGGCAAATCATGCCATCAAGGCGCTGGGCTCAATCAATTGCCTGGTGAACAACGCCGGCGTCAGTTTCAATCGCCCGTTCCTGAAGATGGAACCTGACCACGTTAAGAAGCTGTTCAATATCAACTTTCTGGCTCACTACTTTATTACGCAGACCGTCGTAAAGAACATGCTGGAGCACGGGGGGGGCACGATCTGCAATCTGGCGTCGATTCACGGTCTCCAGGGCGCCCCCGAGCACTCGGCTTATGCCGCCACCAAGGGAGCCATCATTGCTCATACCCGCGCCCTCGCCGTAGAACTCGCACACCGCGGAATACGGATCAACGCAATCGCGCCGGGATGGATCACGGTGGAAAACTATTTCAAGGCGATTCCCGGCTTCACCGAGGAGGCAGCGAAAAAGGACGCAGAGAACGCCGTACCCGTGGCACGTTACGGGTTGCCGATCGACGTGGCGCGCCTGGCCACATTTCTGTGCGGTGACGACGCATCATTCCTGGTGGGACAAACGGTTGTGCTGGATGGTGGCACTGTGTCCCTGATGTCCCTTATCTCCGACTTTCGCACGGAGTCCACGTCAAAGTTTGGCGAGGATTACATTTTGGGGCCGAAAAAAAACTGATCCACGGGGGGAACAACGGTTGATGTCGCCGTCGAAACGGGTCTTTCCCGAAAAACTGACGAAGTTCTGCGTGAGTGTGCTCACCCAAGCTGGGCTCGCGCCGCAGAACGCTCAAATCGTGGCCGACGTTCTGGTCATGACAGATACGTGGGGAACATTTTCCCATGGCACCGGAGCGCTCGCGAACTATGTGAACACCATGAAGACCGGCGGCATAAAGCCTTCCGCCACTCCGGAAGTGGTTGCCGGAGGCACCGGATGGGCGATCGTTGACGGTCACTCGTCCATGGGAATGCTGGGCAGTTCGATGGCGATGAACCTGGCGATTGAGAAAGCGCGCGAGAACACGATCTCATGGGTTGGAGTTCGCGACAGCAGCCACTTCGGAGCAGCCGGCTACTACGCCAATATGGCTGCTCGCCAGAACATGGTTGGGATTGCCATGAGCAACGCAGACCCAAACATGGTGGTGCCCGGCGCTCGCGGTCACATCATCGGCAACAATCCTGTGGCCTACGCGGTCCCGGCCGGCGAAGAGCATCCCATTCTTCTTGATATTGCGTTGAGCGCCGTAGCTGCCGGCAAGATCCTCGGAATGAAGGCGCTGGGGCAAGCCATCCCCAACAGTTGGCTCACCGACGCCGAAGGACTGCCCACATCGGAAGTGGGAGACTGGCCGAACGCAGGCTCAATGCTGCCCATGGCTGGCCACAAAGGATACGGCATCGCCCTGCTGATTGAAGTTCTGGCGGGCGCCTTGACCGGCGCTGGAATGTTGAGTGAAGTGAAAAGCTGGATTCTGCAGTCCAAGGAAGTTTCCCACCTGGGACAGGCTTTCATCGTCATCAACGTGGGCGCCATTATTCCAATTGAAGATTTCAAGCAGCGGATAGACCAAGTTATCCGCGAGCTTCGCCAGTCACCCAAGGCCAAGGGCTCGGACCGCGTCTATGTTCCCGGCGAAATCGAGTGGGGGAAAAGAGATGACGCCCTTAAGAATGGCATCCCGCTTCCCGAACAGGTTTTGAGCTCTCTCCATCGCGCAGGCAATCAGCTCGGCCTGGATACGCAACTCTTGGAGTGACGCAGATCAATTTTCAATTTTCATTCGGAACGTTTTCGACCTTAGAACGGCGAACCGGACTGGTTCGCAGACATGCAGTCCGCGGGTTCTGCTGTCCAGCTTGTACTCACGTCTCGCGTTGGAGTCAGAACAGGGGAGCCATATGCAGCGTCGTCGATTTCTGGAATTTGCCGGCCGCCTCGGCGCCGGTTTGGGTGTCGCAGTTCCACTGTTTGGGGCCGAAACGCTGCAGGCGCTCCCGGGCGCGGACACGAGGCCTGCGGGCAAGAGGACTGGCAAGCCGGCGCAGAAAGCGCCGACATTGGCTTACTCGCTCGATGGTGAGTGGCTGATCGCGACCGATCCGCGCAACCTCGGTCGCGAACAGAATTGGTTTGACCAGCCTCAGGCTGATGCCAAAACCACTCGTGTGCCCTCGATTATCCAGGAAACATTTCCTGCGTATCACGGGGTGGTGTGGTTCTGGCGGCAATTCGAACCTGAGGTGCACCCCTACACCGGCGGCCGGTATTTGCTGCGCTTCAATGCCGTGGACTACACAGCCGTCGTCTGGCTGAACGGAGAACGCGTCGGCGAGCATGAAGGGGGCAATACACCCTTCGTTCTTGACGTAACCAAGGCGGTGCGTCCCGGTCAGACCAATCATCTTGCGGTGCGTGTGCTCAATCCGGGTGATGACCGCATCGACGGTATGGTGCTGGTGGAAACGCCGCACCTCGACAAGGCTGTGAATTACTCGAACGGGAATCTCTACGACTACGGCGGCATCATCGAATCGGTCGAGTTGCTGCTGACTCCCGCCGTCCGCATCACGGATGTGCACATTCGCCCTGACTGGAAGACTGGACTGGTCAGGGTCCGCACCACGGCGCAGAACACCTCGGGCAAGGCCGCTAACGGCTGTGTGCGGTTCGCGGTTACCGGGACTGCCGTAGGCCAGAGTGTGCTCACCGACACCGTTGAAGTACAACTCACGGCCGACGAGACCCTGATCGACCATGAAATCCAGATCGAGAATCACCGGGTCTGGGACATTGACGACCCCTATGTGTACCGGCTGAGCGTGACCGTCGAAGCCGCCGGCGTCGAGGGCCCTCACCAGACAATCTCCAATTTTGGATTCCGCGACTTTCGCATCGTCAATGGATACTTCCGGCTGAATAATCGCCGCATTTTCGTGAAATGCACTCACACCGGCAACCACACGCCCTTCAGCCAGACTCTGCCGCCGGAAGGCTATCCGGACATGCTGAAGAAGGACCTGCTTTACGCGAAAGCGTCGGGCTACAACATGATCCGCTTCATTGCCGGCGGCGCCCACAGTTATCAGATGGACCAGTGCGACGAGTTGGGCCTGCTTGTCTACCAGGAACCCCTGGGGGGTTGGCTGCTGAAAGATTCGCCGCAGATGAAGGGGCGCTACGAAATCTCGGTGCGGGAGATGGTGTTGCGCGACCGCAATCATCCTAGCGTGGCGATGTGGGGAATGCTGAACGAGACGGAAGACGGACCAGTATTTCGCGAAGCCGTATCCGCGCTGGCGCTAGTGCGTTCCCTGGACGATACCCGGCTCGTCCTGCTTTCCAGCGGCCGTTTCGATGGTCATCTGGAAATCGGATCGGCCAGCAACCCGGGCAGTACTGCATGGGAGCCGACCTGGGGGAAAGAGGCTCTCGACGGCGGCCGTGTCGCGATGAAGTATCCGTCCGGTATGGGTTCGGGCGACTTCCATTTTTATCCAACGGTTCCGCAGACTCGGGAAGCAAATGAGCTGATGCGCACCCTGGGACACGACAGCAAGCCCATATTTCTCTCCGAGTACGGCATCGGCAGCATGATGAACGTGATTCACGAAGCCCGGATGTACGAGCAGGCCGGGATTCGCGCTGACGCGGAAGACTACGTCCTGATGAAATCCATGGCCGACCGGCTCACTGCCGACTGGGCGCGGTTCGGCATGGAAGTTGTGTATCCCTTTCCGGAGACTTTGCTTCGCGTCAGCCAGGCGCAGATGGCGCGGCACCGGCTGCTGGGTTTCAACATGATTCGGTCCAATCCAAAGTTCTGCGGCTTCAACCTCACCGGAATGTTGGACCATGGCATGACCGGAGAGGGCATCTGGCGATTCTGGCGCGACTGGAAGCCGGGAGCCTTCGACGCCGTACAGGACGGCTGGGCGCCGGTTCGCTGGTGTCTGTTCGTAGAGCCGACGCACACCTACGTGGGGCGTCCCATCACGCTCGAAGCCGTGCTGGCCAATGAAGACACTCTGCGTTCGGGAAATTATCCGGCGCAATTCCGGGCCTGGGGTCCGAGCGGCGTTGCGTGGGAGCGAAAGGCTGATGTTCGCATTCCTACCCTCACTGCGGGGCAGGACGGCCCACTGGTCGTACCCGTAATAAAAGAAGAAGTCGCTCTCACCGGACCGGCAGGCGCTTACCAATTTGTCCCCGAGATCCAAACGGGGATCTCGCCACCCGAGACGTCGTGGGAGTTTCATCTTACCGACCCGGCTTCCCTTCCGCATCTCAGCTCGAAAATTACGACCTGGGGCGTTCCGGTCAGTGTCGGCTCCTGGCTTACATCACGCGGAGCCACGGTTGGACTTTTTACAGGCACGGCTCCGGGGAATCGAGAGTTGATCCTGGTGGGAGACGTTTCTGGTGAATCGAGCATCGCCGAATGGAAGGAATTAGCAGCGCGCATGGCGCGAGGGAGCACCGTGGTATTTCTTTCTCCCCAAGCGTTCAAACGTGAGAAGGACGGCGCCGCGCGTCTGCCACTGGCCAAGAAGGGCCGCGTCTACGCTTTCTCGGACATGCTCTATCACAAGGAATGTGTAGCCAAGCCGCATCGGGTGTTCGAAGGGCTGCAGGGCAAAGGCGTCCTCGATATGTATTACTACGGACCGATGTGGCCGCACTACCTTTTCGATGGACAAGACACGCCGGCGGAAGTGATCGCCGCAGCCTTCGCTACCGGTTATTCAACGCCTGGCGGTTACGCTTCCGGAGTCCTTTTGGGATCCTACAAGTTTGGAGAAGGACAGTTCATTGTGAACAGCTTTCCGATTCTCGAACATGTGGACAAGCATCCGGTAGCCGATCGCTTGCTGCTGAATCTCATCCAGCATGGTTTCTATTCTGTGACTGCACCCCTGGCCACACTCCCCGCAGACTTCGAAACTCAACTGCGGAATATTGGTTATACAGATTAGCTCGAGTGAAGACTAGCCCAGGCGAAGGGAGCATATATGCAGCGTCGCCAATTCCTGGAAATCGCGGGTCGCGTTGGAACGGGTTTGGGTATCGCAGGTCCGCTGCTCGGGCCAGAGGCGCTCGCCGCTTTCCCGGTGGCTGACCGGCAAAAATCTGGCCCATATAATAAGGATGGTCAGACGGCGCCGACTCTGGCCAGCTTACTGGACGGTGACTGGCAGGTTGCCACCGACCCGGGCAACGCCGGTCGCGACCAGAAATGGTTCCTCGCTCCCCGTCCCGACGCCAAGACCACGCCCGTCCCCTCGATCATTCAGGAAGCCTTTCCCGCATACCACGGGGTGGTGTGGTATTGGCGGAAGTTCGACGCCCCGGCTCATCCATACAAAGCGGGCCGCTACCTTTTGCGATTCAACGCGGTGGACTACCTCGCGGATGTCTGGCTGAACGGCGTCCACATCGGAACGCACGAGGGCGGCGAAACACCGTTCGTGCTCGACGCTACCAGTACGATTCGTCCTGGCCAGAGCAACAGCATTTCACTTCGCGTTTTGAATCCGGGTGACGAGCCGATCGACGGAATCGTGTTACCGGAGACGCCTCATCGCAACAAGTTCACAGGTTTGCGGAACGGTGCGTTGGCCGATTATGGCGGGATCATCGAATCCGTCGAACTGTTGCTAACGCCGGCGGTTCGCATTACCGACGTCTTCCTGCGTCCCGACTGGAAAACCGGCAAGGTGCTGATATCCGTAACGGTCCAGCACGCGCTTAGCAAGCCCGGTCGCGCCGGTGTGCAATTTGTGGTCACCACCACGTCGGTGCCACAGATTGTGCTGACGGATTCGATAAGCGTCACCCTTGCTGCGGGCGAAACCGCCGTCAACCACGAGATCGCGGTCAGCAATCACCACGTGTGGGACATCATCGATCCTTATTTATACCGGTTGCATGTCAGCGTCGAAGCCAGCGATGTGGAGGGAGTGCACGGTACATCGACCAGCTTCGGCTTCCGTGACTTCCGCGTGGTGAATGGATACTTCCGGCTGAATGGCCGGCGCATTTTCGTGCGCAGCACACACACGGGAAACCATTGTCCTTACCGGGTAATCTCGCCGCCGGAAGGCTATCCCGACATGCTCCGCAAAGACCTGATCTACGCCAAGGCCTCGGGCTTCAACATGGTGCGCTTCATCTCCGGCACCGCGCATCCCTGGGAACTGGACATGTGCGATGAACTGGGACTGATGATGTACGAGGAATCGTCCGGCAGCTGGCTATTGAAAGACTCGCCACAAATGAAGACCCGCTATCAGAATTCCATGCGGGAGATGATTTTGCGTGACCGCAACCATCCCTCCCTGGTCATGTGGGGCATGCTGAACGAAACCGAAGACGGCCCGGTGCACCGGGCAGGCGAATCAAGTCTTCCCTACGTGCGAACTTTCGACGACTCGCGGCTCATCATCCTTTCGAGTGGACGTTTCGACGGGCATCTCGGGCTTGGATCGGTGAGCAACCCCGGCGGGACGGAGTGGGAATACACGTGGGGCATAGAAGCTCCCGGGGGCGCGCAGGTCAAGATGGAACTGCCTTCCGCGATCGGCACGGGAGATTTTCATTTGTATCCCAAGGTCCCGCAAACACCGGAAGTCAACGCCCTCACCCGCAATCTCGGTAAAGATAGTAAGCCTGTCTTCCTCTCCGAATATGGCATTGGCAGCATGATGAATGTGATTCACGAACTTAGGATGTACGAACAAGCCGGCATACCTGCCGAGGCCGAAGACTCTATTCTTATGCGATCCATGGCGGACCAATTCGTCGCCGACTGGTCGCGGTTCGGAATGGACGTCGTCTATCCCTTCCCGGAGACATTGCTGCGCGAGAGCCAGGCAGCCATGGCACGGCATCGTCTGCTGGGATTCAATCTGATTCGCTCAAATCCAAAAATCTGCGGATTCAACCTCACCGGCATGCTCGATCACGCTTTCACCGGAGAAGGCGTGTGGCGGTTCTGGCGCGACTGGAAGCCGGGCGCTTTCGACGCCATGCAGGACGGCTGGGCCCCAGTGCGCTGGTGTCTGTTTGTCGAACCAAGCAATGTTTACGCCGGCCGCTCGTTTACGGTCGAAGCCGTGTTGGCCAATGAGGATGCGGTGCGCCCCGGCGAGTATCCTGCACAATTCCGGGTGTGGGGTCCGAAGGGACTGGCGTGGCAGCACCAGAACGCGGTTCGTATTCCGAACGCGACGGCGGGACAGGATGGGCCACTCGCTGTGCCGGTGATGAAAGAGCAGATCGTTCTCCCGGGGCCGGAGGGCGCCTACGAACTCGTTCCTTACATCGAGCGTGGAATATGCCCGCCGGAAACATCTTGGCAATTTCACGTCACCGACCCAGCTTTGTTTCCGCGGCTCAGCGGGAAAATCATGACGTGGGGCGTCCCCACGAATGTAGAATCCTGGCTTACCGCTCACGGCGCCACCATTGTTCCTTTCCACAGCGGCACTTCCGGAAACCGCGAAGTCATCTTGGTCGGAGACATTTCCGCGAAGCCCGCGCCCGCGAGTGACTGGCGGGCACTGGCGGAATTCATGGCGACGGGAAGCACAGTTGTGTTCCTTTCTCAGGAAGCATTCAAGCGTGACAAACAGGATGCAGCCTGGCTGCCTCTGGCCAAGAAGGGCCGCATCCACAATTTCAACGACTGGCTGTACCACAAAGAGTGCGTGGCCAAACGGCATGCGATATTCGAAGGGCTGCAAGGCAACGGAATGCTCGATTGGAATTACTACGGTCCCATGTGGCCGCACCACGTTTTTGAAGGACAGGACACCCCCGCCGAAGTTGTCGCCGCATCCTTCGCTGCCGGCTATTCCACGGCCGGCGGCTACTCATCCGGAGTTCTGCTTGGTTTGTATAAGTTCGGAGCCGGCCAGTTCATCGTTAATTCATACCCCATCATCGAACATGTAGACAAACATCCGGTCGCGGACCGCTTGCTGCTGAATTTGGCCAATCACGCCGCCACTTTTACCAGTGGCCCGACCATCGCTCTGCCGCCGGACTTCCAGGCCCGACTCAAGGAAATCGGATATGCGGACTAAGATTTCTGGTCTGATGGCGAGGCTCAGGAGTTTGTTTTGGCTTTCATAGGGATTGATCTCGGTACATCCTTTATTAAGGCTGCAGTTCTCGATCTTGACGCCTCGGAGTTGCAGCAGGTTCGGCGTATGCCTTTCCCCGAACCGATCAGCCTCCCAAATCCCCTTCGAGTTGAGTTTGATCCGGACGGCATCGTAGCCACGGTCAAACAACTGGTTGGCGAGCTTGCGGTATCCTCCGCGCCCTACGACGGCATCGTCATGTGCACGCAGATGTCGTGCCTGGTGCTGATGGACGGGCAAGGGAAGGCGCGGTCCAACTGCATTGGATGGCGTGACCAGCGCGCTCTTGAGCCTCATCCTTCCGGCTCAGGGTCGTACTATGACGTCCTGAAAAAGCGTCTGACCACGAAGCAGAAGCGTGAACTAGGCAATGAACTGCCTCCGGGAGCGCCAATCTGTTTTCTTTTCTGGATGGCCGAGCAGGGCGTGCTGGAGCCGGGCCTTGTGCCGGTTTCGTTGGCAGATTTTGTGTTGAGTACTCTTTGCGCCTCTCCGCCGAGCATCGAAAGTTCGAATGCTATGGCCTGCGAACTGTTGCGGCTTGATTCTTTGGGATGGCACCAAGAAGTGATCATGGAATTGGGACTGGCCAAACTTCTTTGGCCCCCAATCCGTAAACATGGCGAGATCGTTGGCCGCATGAGGGTTGGAGCCAATACGGTTCCGTGCTATACCCCGGTCGGCGACTACCAATGTGCTCTTGCCGGGGCCTTGCTGACGGAGGACGAAGTCTCTCTCAACATCTCCACCGGATCTCAAGTGAGCCGGATGACGAAGCATCTGGCGCTTGGTGACTATCAGACTCGTCCCTTTTTCGACGCGAAGTTTACCAACACGTTTTCTCATCTTCCCGCTGGGAGATCTCTGAACGTCCTTATAGATTTGCTAAGTGAGTTCGCGCAACAATCGGGAACTGCAACATCAGACCCGTGGCAGTACATCGCGCGAGCTGCGGCGGCGATTGATCATACGGACCTCGAAGTGAAGCTCAGTTTCTTTCCCGGACCTTGCGGCAACATGGGTTCGATCTCCAACATCCGGGAACAGAATCTGACTGTAGGGACTTTGGTCAGGGCCTCGTTCGAAAACATGGCGCAGAATTATTGCGATTGTGCGCTGCGTATCTGGCCGGACCGTTCCTGGAAAAACATCGTCT
>Ga0134121_10002103_pt1 | contig 17669 bp, 16 predicted proteins | sample KB301_FD_96463 | JGI IMG/M metagenome (GOLD analysis project Ga0134121, IMG submission 96463) | Terrestrial soil microbial communities without Nitrogen fertilizer from Kellogg Biological Station, Michigan, USA - KB3-0-1 | ecosystem: Environmental > Terrestrial > Soil > Unclassified ... | reverse complement strand
TCGTCCTGCTCGCCTCGATGGTGACCGCGGCCGTGGTCTCGGTCACCGGCCCGATCGGCTTCGTCGGCCTCATCGTGCCGCACGTGGCGCGGATGGTCTTCGGACCAGACCATCGGCTGCTGGTGCCGGCGTCGGCCCTCGGCGGCGGCATCTTCCTCGCCGCCGCCGACACCGCGGCCCGCACGGTGCTGGCGCCGACCGAGCTGCCGGTCGGAGTGATCACCGCGTTGTGCGGCGGCCCGTTCTTCCTCTGGCTCTACCGCCGCCAGCGCGGCAGGACCTACTTCGAATGAGCGCGGCCGGCACGACCGACGCGGGCGCGGCGCATTCCGGCGCTGGCGTCGCGGCCCCGAGGCTCGAGGCGCGCGCGATCCGGTTCCGCCATCCCGGCGCCGGCACGCCGCTGTTCGACGGGCTGTCGATCGCATTCGCGGCAGGCGAGCTGACGGGACTGATCGGACCGAATGGATCGGGGAAGACGACGCTGCTGAAGCTCCTGGCCGGTCTGCTGCGTCCGGACGCTGGTCAAGTGCGTCTCGAAGGGCATTCGCTCGGCGCGATGGCGGCCCGCGACCGCGCCCGGCGGATCACGATCGTCCTGCCCGAGGCGCCGATCCTGTTCAACTTCACCGTGATGGAGGTCGTCCTGATGGGCCGCGCCCCGCATCTCGGCCCGTGGGGACTCGAGCGGCCGGCGGACTATGACGCCGCGCGACGGGCGCTTTTGGACGTCGACCTGGCGGAGTGCGAGACACGGCCGGTGCACGAGCTGAGCAGCGGCGAGCGCCAGCGGGCGCTGATCGCCCGCGCCCTGGCTCAGGAGCCCTCCATCCTGCTTCTCGACGAGCCGACCGCGTTTCTCGACCTCAAGCACGCGCTCGAGATCGACGTCATCCTGCGGCGGCTGAACGCCGAGCGCGGGCTGACGGTCGTGACCGTGAGCCACGATCTGAACCTTGCGGCGCGTCAGGCCCGGCGTCTCGTCCTCTTGCAGCAGGGGCGCATTGTCGCCGACGGCCCACCCGCCGAGGTCCTGACACCGGCGCGGCTGCGCGAAGTCTACGAGGCCGACGCCGAGGTGATGCGCGATCCCGTCACCGGGTCGCCCCTCGTCATTCCGCGATCGTCCTGGCGCGGCCGATAGGACGCGGTCCGGGAAGCACCCAGGGCGGCGTCCACCGCCCGGCGCAACCGCGCGATCGGCAGGCGGCGCGCATCCCGGACCCAGGCGCGCTCGGTTTCGGGCCGCGCGGCGCGCGCCGCCTGCAGGGCCCTCGTCCAGGTGAGCCGGCCACGGCGGAAGGCATCTTCGATGCAGGGATGCGACCTCAGGATCCGCTCCATTCCGAGGATCTCGCCCACCCCGGCCGGCGACAGTCCGGCGACGGCCACGGCCCAGTCGTCGAGAGAGGCGAATCCGAGCTCCTTATATAGATGATGGCGGGCGGCGGCCGCGAGAAGCCGGGCTCGTCTCCAGGCCAGGGCCTGGGCCCGCCGGACGCGGTCGCCGATCGCGGCGTCGAGTCCGAGGTCGTCCTCGCGCGCCGTCTCGAAGAGCCCCGGTCCGGAGTCCGCCTCGTCAATCCGCGACGGATACGCTCCGCCGCGCGTCGCGGCCGGAGGCGACGGTGGCAGCGGCGTGTCCACTCCGGTCCCCGGACCGAGCGGCTGCAGCGCCTCGCGCACGGTGCGCGTGACCTCCATCCAGACGTCGAATTCGGCCGTCCCGTTGCGAGACGAGGCGGGCACCGCGGCAGCCGGAGCGGCCGGCGGAGCGGTCCCAGGCGCTCTCGCGTCTTCCGGCGGCGCCGGGAAGAGCGCCGTCCCGGCCGTCGTGCCGCGCGGCGATCGATCGCGATGGACGAGCCGCCGGCAGGCGGCGAGCGGCAACCCGGGTCGATCCTCCAGGTAGTCCGCCAGCCGCCGGTAGCCCAGCCGGCGATGAACGCGCCGCGCCACGAGCCGATGGACGAGAGCGGCCAGATCGTTTTCGACCGCGTGCGCGGCCCGGCCGATCCGCAAGAGCTGGTCCTGGATCAGCCGGGCCGCGAGGAGGCGGAGCGGTCCGCCGGACAGGGAGGGACGGAGGGCGCCCGCGGCCTCGGTGGTGTGGGTGCTTGGAACGAGGGGTGGGTTGACGATTCGGCCGGCGGGCGCCGGGGTTCGCGTGAAGGCCTCCTGGACTCGGGTCGATCGAGCGCTCATGACGCGAGCAGTATGGTGTAAGTTCAGCGACGCGTCAATCACTTTTTGTGGAAACTTATACCGTGACGATCCCGCCTCCGGCAGCCTTATGATGGGACTTCCGAACGATGAGGTCTCCGACACCCGGGCGGAACGAGGCGGCGGGAGAGAATGGGGTGAAGATCGCCAGCTGGAACGTGAACTCGGTGCGCGCCCGCCGCGAAAGGGTGTTCCGCTGGCTGGCGGAGCGCCAACCCGACGTCGCCTGCCTTCAGGAGCTGAAGACCACGGACGCCGACTTCCCGTTCGACGCCCTGCGCGAGGCCGGCTATCACGCCGTGATTCACGGACAGAGGACCTACAACGGCGTGGCGATCCTGTCGCGCTCCCCCGCCGACGAGGTCGAGCGCGGCTTCGGTGACGGCGCCGATGACGCGCAGTCGCGCCTGATCGCGGCCCGTCTCGCCGGCGTGCGCGTGGTGTCGGTCTACGTGCCGAACGGCCGGGAGGTCGGCTCGGACAAGTGGAGCTACAAGCTCGCCTGGCTCGCCCGTCTGCGCTCCTGGCTCGAGCGGCGCTGCAGCCCGGGCGAGCCATTGGTCCTGTGCGGCGACTTCAACGTGGCGCCCGAGGCACGCGACGTCCACGACCCCGCCGCCTGGGAGCCGACGGTCCTCTTCCATCCCGAAGCGCGCGGCGCCCTCGAGCGCGTGCTCTCCTGGGGTCTCACCGACACCTTCCGCCTGCACCATCAGGAGGCCGGCCTCTACTCCTGGTGGGATTACAGGATGCTCGCCTTCCCGAAGGACAACGGCCTGCGCATCGACCACATCTTCGCCACCGATCCGATGGCGCGCCGCTGCACCGCCGCGTCGATCGATCGTCAGGAGCGCAAGGGCCAGCTGCCCTCCGACCACGCCCCGGTCCTCGCCGAGTTCCGCGACACATGAGGCGGGAGTAGACTCGCGTCATGCCCGCAGCGCCCGCCGGCCGCGTCATCCTGCACCTCGACATGGACGCGTTCTACGCCGCCATCGAGGTCCTCGACGACCCGGGTCTCGCGGGGAAGCCGATCATCGTCGGACATCGCGGGCGGCGCGGGGTCGTCTCCACCTGCTCGTACGAGGCGCGGCGTTACGGGGTCCACTCGGCGATGCCGTCGGTGACCGCCGAGCGACTCTGCCCGCAGGCGACCTGGCTGCCGGTCCGGATGGATCGCTACGTGGAGGTGTCGCGCCGCCTGCGCCTCGTCTTCGAGGAGGCGACGCCGATCGTCGAGCCGCTCTCCATCGACGAGGCGTTCCTCGACCTGACCGGCGTGGCGCGCGAGGGCCGGCCGGTCGCCACGCTCGAGGACGGACGCCGCGTGGCGCGCTGGCTGAAGGATCGAATCCGCGAGCGGGAGGGTTTGTCGGCGTCGGTCGGCGTGGCGCCCAACAAGTACCTGGCCAAGGTCGCCTCCGATCTCGAGAAGCCGGACGGACTCGTGGTGCTGCCGCTCGAGGCGATCCCGTCGCGGCTCTGGCCGCTGCCGGTGACCCGGCTCTGGGGGGTCGGGCCGAAGACGGCGGCGCGCCTGGTGGCGGCGGGGCTGCGCACCATCGGCGACGTGGCCCGCCAGCCGCTCGGGCGGCTGGTCGAGCTCGCGGGCGAATCGTGGGGCGGGCACCTGCGCGAGCTGGCGCACGGACGCGACGACCGTCCGGTCGACGTGTCGCGGGCCGCGAAGTCGATCTCGGAGGAGCGCACCTACGCCGAGGATCTCGTCGATCCCGACCAGATCGACCGGGCCCTCCTGGCGCGCGCCGAGGGCGTGGCGCGCGAGCTGCGGCGCGAGAAGCTCGTGGCGCGCACCGTGCACCTGAAGGTGCGGACCGGCGACTTCACCACCTGGACGCGCGCCCGCACGCTGCCGGCGCCGACCGACCTCACCGAGGCGATCGTCGGGGCCGCGCGCGATCTGCTCCGCGAGCGCATCCGTCTCGGGCGGCGCGGGGTGCGGCTGCTCGGCGTCGGCGTCGACGGGCTGCTTCCGGCCGCGGCGCGCGGCGGCGCGGCGTTCACGGCGGCGCAGGGCGGCCTGTTCTCCGATCCGGCCGACGAGCGCGCCAGGCGATCGGCGCGCGTCGCCGACGCGGTGCGCGAGCGCATGGGCGAGGAATCGATCACGCGCGCGCGCCTGCTGCGGCCCGGCGCGTCGGGCAGCGCCCGCGTCAGAACCCGGAGCCCCACACCAGCCAAGCCCACGCGATAAGACAGGTCAGAAGCGTCAGCGGCACACCGATCCTGAGATACTCCGTGAATCCGACCTCGACGTCGTCGCGCCGCGCCGTCTCGAAGACGATGACGTTGGCGACCGATCCGATGAGGGTCAGGTTTCCGGCCAGCGTGGAGAACGCCGCCAGGGCGAGCCAGAGCGATCGCGCCGTCGCCGCCGGCGCCGCCTGGAGCGGCGGCACGAAGAGCATCACCGCAGGGACGTTGCTGACCGCCTGCGAGAGCAGCGCCACAGCGGCGCCCAGCCGGGCGACGACGAAGCCCGTGACCGCTCCGGCGGCGGCCGGACTTCCGGCGCCGGCGACGACGAGCTGCGCCAGACCGGCCTGCTCGACGGCGCGCATGACGACGAACAGGCCGCCGAAGAAGAGCAGCAGGCTCCAGTCGACCTTCCTCAGGGCCTCGCGCGGCCGCGCCGCGCCGGCCAGGATGACCGCGGCGGCCGCCGTCATCGCCGCGGCCGCCGGACGGATGCCGAACAGGAGCGCCACGACCATCCCGGCGGCCGACGACAGGCTCGCCGCCAGGAGGTAGCCCTGCACCGGAGGGCCGCCCGGCGCGTCCGCCAGCGCGATCGAATCCCGGGTGATCGGGTCCCGGGTGATCGTCGCGCGATACACCCAGCCCAGGAGGCATCCGTCGACCAGGAGCCCGGCGGCCGCGATCGGCCAGAGGGCCCCGAGAAACGGCAGGAAGCCGATCCCGGAGCGCACCGCGATCAGCGCGTTCTGCGGATTTCCGAGGATGGTGCACGACGAGCCGATGTTGGCCGCGGTCACCAGCGCGATGAGGTAGGGCGCGGCCGGCAGCCGCAACCGTCTCGTCACCCGGACCACGATCGGGGTCAGCATCAGGCAGATGGTGTCGTTCATGAAGAGCGCCGACAGGACCCCGGCCGACCCGACGACCAGCCACAGCAACGCGCGCGCGCTGCGCGCCAGCGCCAGGACGCGGCGCTCGACCAGCTCGAAGAAGCCCGACAGCTCGAGATAGCCGAGCACGATCATCATCCCGAGCAGGAAGAGGATCGTGTCGAGGTCGATGGCGCCCCGCGCGGCGTCGAAGTCGATCACGCCGCAGGCGACCATGCCGACGGCGCCGAGCAGGGCTCCCGCGGGCCGGCCGATGTGCAGGCGCGGCAGACGCTGCAACCCGATGATCAGGTAGGTGAGCGCGAAGACGACGGCGGCGGTGGTCACGAACGTCGCATTGTCTCACGGGCGGGCGGCGCGGCGGGCGGAGCCTGCGGCGGCGGGCTGAGCTTGCGGAAGGACGGCGGCTACTTCACCGGGATCATGCCGTTCACGACCAGGCGCTCGCCGACCCAGACCACGTCCTGCGATCCCTGCAGGCGGATGGAGTAGGCGGCCGACGGGTTGCCGGTGTCCCACCTGTGCTGCGGGTCGAATCCGGTCACCTCGCCGTACGGCTGGCCCTGACCCTTGAGCCGGAGCACCGCGCCCGGCTCGTAGTGCGTCATGCTCAGCTTGATGGCGCCCCAGTTGAACGCCACGAGCGTGCCCAGCGCCACGACGATCAACAACGACATGAACGGGATCAGCAGCCGCTTGCTCAGGACGATCTTGATCGCCTTTTTCCTGGGCGGCACGTGGGCGCGTTTGAGCATCTCGTACGCGCGCTTGATCTCCTGGAGCTGGGCTTCGTCCTCTTCGGTCGGGTTCTCGGGGAATCGCTTGACCAGCATGTAATACGCGGTGTTGATCGCGTCGAGGGTCGCGCCGCTCTTCAGGCCGAGCACCTCGAAATACCGCTGCAGGTGCAGGGTGGAAGGCTTGCCCGCGCCCGGTCGTGCCGCGCCCGTCCTGCCGGCGGGGCGCCGCGCGACCGGCGCGCTCGCCTGCTCCGGCTCCTCTTCGAGAATCGCTCCCGTGTTTCCCATCGCCGTCACCACTTGGTCTGGATGAAGGAGCCACCCTCCACCACGATGTCCGTGGTGAAGTCGGCCCACACGCCGGTGACCACGCCGTCGTTGGCGCCGTCCTTGCCGTACGAGAAGACGCGGAAGGTCGAGACGCCGCCCGCGGTCGTGAACGGGGTGTAGTAGAGCGGATTGTCCCAGCCGTCCAGGGTCGCGACCCGGCCGTTCGAGGGGCTCAGAGCCGGGGCGATGGCGCTCACCGTCTGCAGTCCTCCGGCCGGGAGGGCGCTGTTGTCGGACTGATATTTGACGATGGCATCCGCGACGCCGCGCATGTTGGCGACCGTCCGTCCCAGACGCGACACGTCGAACGCGTACATTCCGGTCGAAAGCGCGATGCCGGCGATGATCGAGATGAACACCAGGACGATCATCAGCTCGACCATCGAGAATCCGGCCTCGCCGCGTCGGGCCGGCGCGTCCACCCGGGACTCCGGCCTCGGTGTCATCCTTTGCGTCGTCATGGTTCTCCCCCTGTGGTGCGCAACTCTCGCCCCGCGATGCAGCAAACCGCGTTCCAGTGATGGGAGGATGCCGGCAGGTCGGATCGGGCCCGCCACGTCGGACGGCTGACGCCGGACGGAGTCCGCCAGGGACGCGGGTTGCGGACGAACGGCCCCGCTCGGAACGAACCGCGGGCGCGGCGTGCCGTGCGGAATTCGAGCACCCCGCGGGGCAGTGCGGATGACGAAAAATGGCAGCGGCCGGCGCGCCGCCCGACGCGCAGGGTCAGCGCGCGTCGGGTGCGTTCGGCGCCTTGAGCACCCGGACCGTCTTCTCGTCCTTCACCGGAGCGACTCCGGGAGCCGCGCCCTCGAGGGTCGCGGTGACCTTGTACTCCCCCTCCGGCACGAACTGCGTCTGATCGAGACGCTGCGCGTCGATGGTGGGGATGCGGTGCTTCGTGTCGACCTGCAGGTCCCAGATGACGCGGTTGAGCCCGGGCCGACCCGGCCCGGTCAGCTCGCGGATCACCGCTCCTTTCGGATCGGCGATGGCGATCTTCACGCCGTCCGGGTTCGCGTCCTTGAGCCAGTAGGTGATCCGCGCGCCCATCGGCGGGTTGGCGGCGCGGAAGATGGCCGCCCCGCCTCCATAGCCGCGGCCGGCGTAGAGCCGCGGCTGCGCCGGCAGGACGTCGAACAGCGCCAGAGGCCTGGTGCGCGTCTCCGCTGTGAGCCGGGCGATCGGCGTCACGTCGTCGAGGATGTAGATCGACCGGCCGTGCGTGGCGACCACCAGGTCGCGCTTGCGCGGATGGATCAGGATGTCGTCCACCGGCACCGGCGGCAGCGACTTGCCGTTCAGACGCACCCAGTGCCCGCCGCGATCGACGGTGACGTAGAGACCGAGCTCGGTGCCGCAGTAGAGCGTGTCGGCGCTGAGGATCGCCTCGCGCACCACCTGCGCCGGCTCCCTGGGCGGCAGGTCGCCGGTGATCGAGCGCCAGCTCTTTCCGGCGTCCTCGGTCATCAGGACGAGGGTGCGGAAGTCGTCGCTGCGATGACCGTCCACCGTCACGTAGGCGGCGTCGGCCTGGTGCAGCGACGGGGTGATGCGCGACACGTAGAGACCGCCGACCTCCTTGGGCGTCACGTCGGTCCAGGCCTGCCCGTCGTTCCGGGTCACGTGCACGCGGCCGTCGTCGGTGCCGGCCCAGAGCATCCCCTTCACCAGGGGCGACTCGGCCAGCGACACGACGGTGCCGTAGGTCTCGGCAGCGGAGCCGACGGTCGCGGTCTTCACCGGATCGTTGCGCGTCAGATCGGGACTGATGGCGGACCAGCGGTCGCCGCGCCCGGTCAGCTTGAAGACCCGGTTGCCGCCGAGATAGAGGACCGACGGATCGTGCGGCGACACGAAGAACGGCGCGTTCCAGTTGAAGCGGAAGCGCTCCTGCCCCTCGCGCGGCGACGGGCGGATGAGCGTCATGACGTTGTTGTCCAGCCGGATGCGCGCCAGCTCGGCTCCCTGTCCCGTGGCGTAGACCACGTTCGGGTCGGACGGGTCGAACTGCACGCCGAACCCGTCGCTCCCGAAAATCGTGCGCCAGTCGGAGTTCAGGATGCCGTCGGCGAACTCGTCACCGCCGCCCCCGTCGGTCTCCGACTTGAAGAGCGTCTCCGACGGCCCCATCCACGAACCGTTGTCCTGCAGGCCGCCCGCGATGCGGTAGGGGTCGGAATCGTCCACCGCGATGCGGTAGAACTGCCCGACCGCCATCCGGTCGATGAAGTCCCAGGTCTTCGCGCGGTCGTGGGAGATGTAGAAGCCGCCGTCGTTGCCGACCAGGACCTGGCTCGGGTCGAGCGGGTTCACGACGATGGCGTGGAAGTCGACGTGCACCTTCGGGCTGCCGGAGTTGCGGAAGGTTTTTCCGCCGTCGTCGGAGATCGCGACGTTCCATCCGGGGAGGTAGACCCGCTGGTCGTCTTCCGGATCGACCGCCACGCGCGAGAAGTAGAACGGACGGAAATTCAGGCGGCTGGTGCGGGTCCAGGTGTCGCCCCGATCGTCGGAGCGGAACAGCCCGCCGCTCACCGAGTAGTTGTCGATGATGTCGCGGCCGGTGCCGCCGAGGTCGCTCTCCACCGTCGCGTAGATCGTGGACGGGTTCTTGGGATAGAGGGCGAGGCCGATCCGCCCGGTGCGCTCCGGCAGGCCGCCCCCCAGCTTCTTCCAGGTCGCGCCGCCGTCGAGCGAGCGATAGATGCCGCCCTTGTCGCTGTAGCCGCTGTACGACCAGGGCGTGCGGCGCCGGGCGTACATCGCGGCGTAGACGGTGTCGGGGCTCTTCGGATCGAGCACCACGTCGCAGGCGCCGGTGTCGGAGTCGATCTTGAGGACCTGCTTCCAGCTCTTGCCGCCGTCGGCCGTCTTGTAGACGCCGCGCTCCGGGTTGGCGCCCCACAAGTGCCCGAGAGCGGCGACATAGCAGACGTCGGCATTGCGCGGGTCGACCGCGAGCCGCGGGATGTCGTGCGTCTCCTCGAGGCCCAGGTGGGTCCAGGTGGCGCCCGCATCGGTCGAGCGATAGACGCCGTTTCCCCACGACGACGAGTTGCGGTTGTTCCCCTCGCCGGTCCCGACCCAGACCACCTTCCCGTCCTCGCCGCCGACCGCGATCGAGCCGATCGACGCGACCCCTTGATCGTCGAACACGGGGCTCCAGGTCGTCCCGAGATTCTCGGTCTTGAAGACGCCGCCGATCCCGAAGCCGACGTAGAAGGCGGTGCGGCTGCCCGGGACGATCGCGATCGACGAGACCCGGCCGCCCATGTTCGCCGGGCCGATGCTCCGGAACGACAGCCCCTTGAAGTCGTCCGCGGTGAGCGGGCGCGCGGACGCCGTCCCGGCGGCCTTCGCATCCGGCCTGGCGGCCGGTCGGGCGCTCTTCGCGCCGGCGGCCGCCGGCGCCACGAGCACGAGACATGTGAGCAGGACGACAAGGCGCGAAAAAACGGCGTCGTGACGCGGCATGAGATCCCCCCCGGACAAAGGTCTGGCCGAAGGCGGGATTCTACTCCGCGCAGGCCTCCATCGGGGCTCCGCCCGCCGGAGCCGGCGCGGACCCTGGCGCGGCCGGCGGCGTCGCGGGCGGGATCGGCGCGCTCGGCTGCGGTGCCGCGGCCGGCGCTCCGCCCTTCGGGGGGAAGCGGTACGAGTAGCCGGCCAGGACGATGTAGTCGGGGAAGGTCGCGTCCCCCTCGTTGCCGGTATACGGGTTCGGGCGGCGGTTGCGGACCAGGGCGAGCGGGACGTAGAACGAGAAGCTGTTCCCGCCCGAGGTCAGGATGAAGCCGGGCTCGAAGAACGTCTCGTACCCCGGACGGCGAAACCCGTCACTGCGGCCGACGAGGTCGTAGCGCGGCAGCCCTTCCATCCGGAACCCGGCGCTGGCGGCGTACTTGCCGCCGCGGAACGGGAAGATCGTTCCGGCGCGCAACAGATAGTTGTCGGGCACCGAGTTGACGGCGATGTCGGCGAACGCCGGGTTCGATCCGAATCCGAGACCGTCGACGATCGACGGCGTGCCGTTGGTGTCGGGCGGATTGGCGAGGTAGCTGCCCGAAGCGTAGAACGAGACGTGCGTCCAGACGTAGTAACCCTGCAGGTCGAGCACCCCTCCCCAGCCTCCGTCGCCCGGCTGCACCGACTGGTCGACCGCCTTCTCGGAAGGATTGGTCCCGTTGAACAGCGGGTACTCGTCGGTGACGTCGTACTTCCCCGTGGGCGCCTTGACGCCCAGCCCGACGGAGAAGTTCCCGTGCCGGTGCACGGCGGGATCGAGCGTCCAGTAACGGGCGCCGATGATGACGTCGCCGATGCCGCGGCCGTTCTGCTCGCTGCGCGGCCCGGTCCCGGTCGGGCCCGCGGTCGGCAGTGGAATCGACCACGAGGCGTCGACGTACGGGACGCTCAGCCAGGCGCTGAGCTGCGGCGTGAACGAGTAGGCCGCGCCGAGATCGACGGCCGCCTGGTTATTGATGACGTAGGTGCCGAGGTCCTTGCGCTGGAACTGGTACTGGGTGCCGCTGTAGTGGCTGTACGAGTGCAGATAGCGGGTGTTGAAGTTGATCTGCCATTCCTTCCCCTGGAAGGGAAGCGTGTTGGACGCGCCGAACACGGGCGCGTTGGCTCTGATGAGCACTCACCCCTGGGCCCAGGCGTTCCCCGCAGGCTGCAGCACCGCCATCCCGGCCAGAGTCAGAATGGCGAGGATGGGCGCAAGACGATTGACTCTCTTCATCGACGATTCCCCCGGCCCGGCGATGAGATGGGCTGCGGGCCGTAGAGCAAGGGGCGTTCCAGCGGGTGGCCGCTCGTCGTGCCGCCGCGGCGCGCGCCGTAAGCGCATTGACCTTCAATGGGTTGCCCGCATGGCGCCGGGGAGAGGTCAAACAGCGGCGCGGCCCCGGAAGCCATCATCTTTATGGGGGCCGCCGGCGCCCGCCATACACCGTATGCAGGGCATCCGGCGGGGCGCCTCGCCTTGACGCCTCGGGATCGCGCGCGTAGTCTATCGCCACGATGCTGAGCCTGCAGCGAAGTCTCCGGCCGCGCGCGTGGCTGCGCGTCATGGTGCTCGCCGCCTTCTGCTTCGCTCTCTGGGCTGCGTCCGGTCATCACACCGACGACGGATGCCAGGTCGAGCTGCACTGCTGGGCCTGTCAGTGGGCGCTGGCCGGGAAGGTCGATCTCGCCCTGCCACTCCCCGAAGCGCCCGTCCTCCAGGTCACCGCCCATCTCCGCACGGTCGAGGCGCCCGGACCGATCGAAGGGGTCGCCCCTCACCTCGCGTCGCGCGGACCACCCACCGTCTAGCCGTCGATCCGGATCGAAAGCGGACCACAGCACCGGGCTTTTCCGCTCGTCCGTCTTCGATCCTGTCCCGGTTCATGGTGCCCCCTGCGAAACGGGGGCGGCCGGCCCGCGGGCCGGCGAGGTGGGAGAAACGTATGAAGCGTTGGCTCGTCCTGTTCATCGTGTTGATCGGTCTCCAGACCCTGGCGCGCGCCGAGACGTCGCCGCCGCCGGACGCCTCCCCGCCGGCCGCTTCGCCGCCGGCCGCCGGCGCGAGCGCGGCGACGGCGGCGCCCGCCAGCGCGCCCGCCGCGGACGACCGCGTCGGCGCGCTCGAGAAGCTGCTCAAGGAGATGCAGGCGCAGTACGAGGCGCGCATCGCGGCGCTGGAGCGCGAGGTGGCGGCGCTCAAGGGCGCACCGGCCCCCGGAGCGCCCGCCACCGAGGCGGCGCCGGCCACCGCGGCCGCGCCGGCACCGCCGCCGGTGACCGAGGTGGCGCAGACGCCGCCGGCCGCGCCGCCCCTCGCCGCGGCGCCGTCGCAGAGCTCGAACTACTTCAACCCGAGCATCTCGGCGATCGGCAACTTCCTCGGTGTGGCCGGCTCGAACCACACCGAGGATCTTCCCGCCGCCAGCCTGCGCGAGTCGGAGGTGTCGCTGCAGGCGATCGTCGATCCGTACATGCGCGCCGACTTCTTCCTGTCGTTCGGCGAGGAAGGGGTCGAGGTCGAGGAGGGGTTCGCCACCTTCACGTCGCTGCCGTGGGGCCTCTTGGCCAAGGTCGGCCGGATGCGCACCTCGTTCGGCAAGATCAACACGCTGCACCTGCACGTCCTTCCCTGGCCCGACGAGCCGCTCACCACGGTCAACCTGCTCGGCGGCGAGGAAGGCTGGATCGGCACCGGGCTCTCGGTCGGGAAGCTGATCCCGATGGGCGACGTCTACTCCGAGCTGACGATGCAGTTGTTCGACGGCGAGGCGGGCGACCTGTTCTCCTCGCCCGGCAGCCGCGACCTGTCGTACAACGGCCACTACCGGATCTTCAGCGACCTGACCGAGTCGACCAACCTCGACTTCGGCCTGTCGTACGGCGCGGGGCCGAACGGCCTGACCGACACCTCCGACACCCGGCTCGAGGGGATCGACACGACGTTCCGGTGGAAGCCGCTCCGGACCGCCACCTACCGGTCGATGAACATCCGGGGCGAATACATCCGCAGCCGCAAGGGGGGCGAGCTCGACGGCACCGTGAACGCGTCGGGCTGGTTCCTCTCCGCGGAGTACCAGCTCGCGAAGCGCTGGTTCGCCGGCGCCCGTTACGAGTGGGCCGAGAACGCGGACGACCCGACGCTCCACGACGACGGCGTCGCCGCGCTTCTGACCTTCTGGCCGAGCGAGTTCTCGCAGCTCCGCGGCGAGCTGCGGCGACGGAACTATTCCAACGGCGAGACCGCCGACGAATTGCTCATGCAGCTTCAGTTCGCCATCGGCGCCCACGGGGCGCATCCCTTTTGATGAGGTCACGATGAAAAGGCACGTCCTGCTGTTGTGCGCCCTGGTCCTTCTCGCCGCCCCCGCGTCGCAGGCGTGGGCGAAAGTGAAGATCGTCTCCACGCTCGATGATTTCTCCTCGATCGCCGCGTCGATCGGCGGCGGCCTGGTCGAGACCGAGGCGCTGGCCAAGGGCTACCAGGATCCCCACTTCGTCGACGCCAAGCCGTCGTTCATCCTCAAGCTGTCGCGCGCCGATCTGCTGATCGTCGCCGGGCTGGAGCTCGAGATCGGATACCTCCCGCCGCTCATCGACCAGTCGCGCAACGCGAAGATCCATCCCGGCAACCAGGGGTACCTCGACGTCTCGAGCGGCTGCGATATTCTTCAACGCCCGACCGCCCAGGTGACGCGGGCGATGGGCGACGTCCACCCGTTCGGCAATCCGCACTACTGGCTCGACCCCGACAACGGCCGGGTGATCGCCCGCTCCATCGCGGCGAAGCTCACCGAGCTGGATCCCGGCAACCGCGCCGCCTACGAGAAGGGGCTGGCTGACTTCGAAACGCGGCTCACCACGAAGGACAAGGAATGGAAGGCGAAGCTGGCACCCTATTCCGGCGCGAAGATCGTCACCTTCCACAACTCGTGGCCGAACTTCGCCAAGCACTTCAACCTGGACGTCGCGGGGCAGATCGAGCCGAAGCCCGGCATCCCGCCGACGCCGAGCCACACTCTCGAGATCATCAACCTGATCACCACCGACAAGATCAAGGCAATCCTGGTCGAGCCGTACTTCGACATGAAGACACCGAAGTACATCGCCGACAAGACGGGCGCCACACTCCTGACGTTCTACCCGTCGGTCGGGGGTACGGAAGCGATCAAGGACTACTTCGCGCTCTTCGACGCCGACATCGACGCGCTCGCAAAGGCGCTGGGGACGAGCGCGTCATGAGCATCGCCGACCTGCTCCTCCCGGCCTTCGTAGCCAGCCTGATCCTGACCGGGATCCACGCTTATCTCGGGGTGCACGTCGTCGAGCGCGGCGTGATCTTCGTCGACCTGTCGCTGGCGCAGATCGCGGCGCTCGGCACCACAGTCGCGTATCTCATGGGCAACGACCTGCACTCGACCGTCGCCTACTTCTATTCCCTCGGCTTCACCTTCCTGGGCGCGGCGATCTTCGCATTCTCGCGCGTGCACCACCGGACCCGCATCCCGCAGGAGGCGGTGATCGGCATCGTCTACGCCGTGTCGGCGGCGATCGCCATCCTGGTGATGTCGAAGGCGACGCAGGAGACCGAGCACCTCAAGGAGATGCTGGTCGGCAACATTCTGTCGGTGACCTGGCCCGAGCTGCTCAAGACCGCGGTGCTCTACTCACTGGTCGGCGTCTTTCACTTCGTCTTCCGGCACCGCTTCCTGCTGATGTCGCTCAACGAGGCCGAAGCCGAGCGGCGCGGCTGGAACCTGCGCTTCTGGGACTTCCTGTTCTACGTCTCGTTCGGCTTCGTCGTCACCTCGTCGGTCGCCATCGCGGGGGTGCTCCTGGTCTTCTGCTTCCTGATCGTCCCGTCGGTGACGGCGATGCTCTTCTCGGAGCGGCTGGGGCCGCGCCTGGCGATCGGCTGGTCGATGGGGGCGCTGGTGTCGGCCGGCGGCGTGGCGCTGTCGTACGCGCTCGATCTCCCGACCGGCGCCACGATCGTCGGCACGTTCGGCATCACGCTCTTGATCGTGGCGGCGTTGCGCCGCGCTTTCCGTGGCTATTCCGGGACGCCCCAGGCGACCAGCTTGTAGAACCGCTCGCCCGGCTCCGCCTGCCAGTCGGCCACCGCCTCGAGGGTGATGCCGAAGCCGCCGTCGCGCCCGACGGCGAGCAGGTGGCTGCCGTCCTGGATCACCAGCTCCATCGCCCAGGGCAGCAGCTCGGCGCTCGAGGTGCAGACCGCGCCGTGCTCGCGGCTGCCCTCGCGGAACAGGACCAGGGCCCGCGACGGGAAGCGGACCGCGAGCCAGCGCAGCAGCCCGTCGATGACCGCCGGATCGCGCGCCGTCATCGCGAACGACCGCGCGCCGGCGGGCCGGCCGCCGGTCGCCTTCATCCGCACCTCGTGGCGCTCGAGCAGGTCGGCGGTCTCCTGCGGCGCCAGAAGCTCGATCGAGTCGGCCGGACGGCGCAGGACGCGGGCGATCCCGTCGCGATAGACGCGCCTTGGATCGAGCTGTCGCGCGCGTCCCTCCTCGTCGCCGCGTCCCAGGCTCACCAGAATCGCCCTCCGGACGCGTTCATTGCACCCGCGGTGCCAGCGCGCGCGGCGCCGGGCCGCGGCGCCGGATCGGCCGCAAAGTCTCTTGGGACGGGCGCTTTGCGGGAATCGACGCACCCCCTCGGCGCGCCGCGGCGGCGGTCGACCCGGCCGCGTGAGCCGGCCCGTGAGACGGGCCTGAGACGCGGGGCGGCCGAAAGGCCGGTCCTGGCGCGCCTTTGCGCCCGGGTCTCACGCGCGTCGCCGGTCCCGGCGGCGCAACCCGCCGAAGGGCGCGCCGGCGCGGGGCGAGCGGGCGTCCGGGTCTCAGCTCCGTCTCACGGCGCGCGATAGACCGCGGCCCGGCCGCGGCGCCCCGGCGGTGCGAAGGCGCGCGCAGGCGCCGCGTGGGCGGGATCCGGCCGGCGCGACTTGCCATATCATGCCTTCACCCTCCGGAGGCCACGATGCCCCGCTACACGCTGAAGGTGAACGGCCAGGATCGGGTCGTCGACGTGGACGCCGACATGCCCCTTCTCTGGGCGCTGCGCGACACGCTCGGCCTCACCGGCACCAAGTTCGGATGCGGGATGTCCCTCTGCGGCGCCTGCACGGTCCATCTCGACGGCGAGGCGATCCGCTCCTGCGTCACGTCGGTGTCGGAGGCCGCCCGCGGCGCCATCACCACCATCGAAGGGCTGTCCGCCACTCAAAAACATCCGGTCCAGGAGGCCTGGCTGGGCGAGGAAGTACCGCAGTGCGGCTACTGCCAGCCCGGCATGATCATGAGCACGGCGGCGATGCTGGCGAAGAACCCGAAGGCGACCGACAAGGAGATCGACGCGACCCTCGGCGCGCACATCTGCCGCTGCGGCACCTACCAGCGGATCAGGCGCGCGGTGCACCGCGCCGCCCGCGCCATGACCGGCGGCCCGGGAGGAGCGGGCGGCGCGGGCGGGGGCGGCGGCGCGAACGGAGCCGGCGGCCCGGGCGGCGGCCGATGATCCCTCTCGTCAAGGTCAGCCGCCGCGACTTCCTGCGCGTCGTGCCGGCCGCCGGCGCGGGCCTCGTGATCGGCCTGCGCCTCGACGGCCGCCGCGCGGCCGCGGCGGAGCGGACGGCCGCCGGCGCGGACGCCGGCGCAACCGGCGCCGTCACGAGCGGCGCCGCCGCCCCGTTCTCGCCCAACGCCTGGATCCAGATCGCCCCGGACGGGGTGGTGACGCTCTGGGTCGCGAAGTCGGAGATGGGCCAGGGGGTACGCACCTCGCTGCCGATGATCCTCGCCGAGGAGATCGGCGCCGACTTCTCGCACGTCAAGATCGAGCAGGCGCCGCTCGACCCGCGTTTCGGCGATCAGTCGACCGGCGGCAGCAGCAGCGTGAAGGATTCGTGGGGGCCGCTGCGCCAGGCCGGTGCTGCGGCGCGCGCCATGCTGATCGCGGCGGCCGCCGCGCGGCTCAAGGTGCCGGAGGGGACACTCTCGACCCGCGGCGGAGAAGTGGTCCAGTCAAAGGGCGGCAAGAGCCTGCCGTTCTCCGCCCTGGTCGGCGACGCCGCCGCGCTGCCGCTGCCGAAGAACCCGCCGCTCAAGGACCCGCGCGACTTCACCCTCGTCGGCAAGACCCCGCCGCGCACCGACACGCCGCTGAAGATCGCCGGCGCGGCGACCTACGGCATCGACGTGCGCGTGCCCGGCATGCTGTTCGCCGCGGTGGCGCGCTCCCCGGTGTTCGGCGGCACGCTGGCGCGCGTCGACGATCGGAAGGTGAAGCAGATGCCGGGCGTGCGCGGCGTGGTGACCATCGGCCGCGGCGTCGCGGTGGTGGCCGACACGACCTGGGCCGCGTTTCGTGGACGCGACGCGCTCGAGGTCTCCTGGAACGAGGGGGCCGGCGCCTCCGAGAGCAGCGCCGGCCTGCGCGAACGCTGCGACGCGCTGTCCCGCACCCCCGGCAAGGCGGTGCGCTCGGACGGCGACGTCGAGGCGGCGCTGGCGAAGGCGGCGAAGCGGGTCGAGGCGGTCTACGAGGCGCCGTTCCAGGCGCACGCGCCGATGGAGCCGGTCAACGCCACGGCGCACGTGGAGAAGGACCGCTGCACCATCTGGGCCCCGACCCAGGACCCCGGCGATCCGCTGAAGCAGATCATGACGATCACCGGGCTTCCGAAGGAGGCGATCCGGATCAACGTCACCTTGCTCGGCGGCGGCTTCGGGCG
>Ga0134121_10002102_pt1 | contig 17670 bp, 17 predicted proteins | sample KB301_FD_96463 | JGI IMG/M metagenome (GOLD analysis project Ga0134121, IMG submission 96463) | Terrestrial soil microbial communities without Nitrogen fertilizer from Kellogg Biological Station, Michigan, USA - KB3-0-1 | ecosystem: Environmental > Terrestrial > Soil > Unclassified ... | reverse complement strand
TCTAGCCCTCTAGCCCTCTGGCTCTCAGCGAAGCCCATGGTCCCGCATCAGCTTCGCCAGCTCCGCGTCTTCGAGCGCCATCGGCAGAAGCTGACTGAGCACGTCAGATTCGGACGGCCCGCTCTTTTCAAGCAGCGGCGGCGGGAAACCCGGCGTCTGGCCGGGCCGCAATTCCCCGCCCCGGCGATCCACCTCGAGCGCCGCGCGGACGGGGCTCTCCCCCTCCGGCGACAGCCGCCGCACGCGAACCACGGGACCGGTACTTAACGGACGTTCATAGAGGATGTCGCTCATGATTTCGCCTGGGCGTCCAATCGGTGAAAAACGGCCTCCTCCAGTACTCGACCATCCCGCAGGTGCTCGACCACGATACGTTCGAGAAGCGACGGCGTCACGCCCTGATACCAGATCCCTTCCGGGTAGACCGCCACGATCGGCCCCCCTTCACACACGCCCAGACACGGCGTTTCGCTCCGTTTCACACGCGTCGGCCCGAACAGCAGTCCCTCACGCTCGAGCAAGTGCGCGAGCAGGGAATACAGCACGCGCCCTCGCCGGTCCGGTGAACAGAACCCGCCGGTGCAGATCAGCACGTGCCGCCGGTATGGCTCCATCCCCCCTAAGCTAGCGATTTGCTGCAACGGCCACTGCGATATCGGTTACAAACAGGCGAATCCCCTCCAGATTTCATTCATGTCATTCCCTCGCATTCTCGCCGCGCGCCCGAGCCGGTCCGCGTTGTTCGCCGTGCTCCTCCCGGTCGCGGCATCGGGCACGGTGCTTCGCGCTCAAGGCCCCGACAGCGCGGCCATCGCCGCCCTCGCGAAGAACCCCGGCGCCCAGCTCCCCCTCGATCCGCGCGCCCGCGTCCGCACGCTCCCCAACGGGCTTCGCTACTACATCCGCCAGAACGCGCGCCCCGAGAAGCGCGCCGAGCTGAGACTGGTCGTGAACATTGGGAGCATTGTCGAGGACGACGACCAGCTCGGACTCGCGCACATGCTCGAGCACATGGCGTTCAACGGCACGCGCCATTTTGCGAAAACACAGATCGTGGATTTCATCGAGCGCGCAGGCATGAAGTTCGGCGCGGACTTGAACGCCGGCACGAGCTTCGACGAGACGGTCTATCAGCTCCAGCTGCCCACCGACACAGGCGGCTACATCCCGCGCGCGCTCGACTGGTTTGCCGACATCGCGGGCGGCGGCCTTACGCTCGATTCGGCCGAGATGAACAAGGAACGCCCCGTCGTCATCGAGGAATGGCGGCTTGGGAAGGGCGCGCAGGAACGCATGCAGCAGAAGCAGTTCCCCGTGCTGTTCCGGAATTCCCGGTACGCGCAGCGCCTGCCGATCGGCACGAAGGAATCACTCGACAAATTCACACGCGCCCAGCTCGCCCGTCTCTACCTTGACTGGTACCGCCCCGACCTCATGGCCGTGGTCGTGGTCGGCGACATCAAGCCGGATTCGGTCGAGGCGCTGATCAAGGCAAAGTTCGGCGCAATCCCCGCGGCCCCCACGACGGTACGCAGCCGCGATCTCGCCGCGGTGCCGGGACACACCGAGACGCTCGTCGCGATCGCGTCGGACGCCGAAGCGCAGGAATCGAACGTCGGCGTCATCTGGAAACAGCCGGTCGTGAAGCGCACCACCGTGGGTGAGTACGCGCAGGACGTCGCGGGCGGCATGTTCCTCTCGATGCTGAACGACCGGTTCGGCGAAATCACGCGCAAGCCGGATGCGCCGTTCGTCGACGCCGGCGCGGGACAAGGCCGCCTCGTGCGCGCCACCGAGTCGTTCTCGCTGAGCGCCGTCGTGGAAGACGGCGGGATCGAGCGCGGACTCGCGGCCATCCTCGCCGAAGCCGAACGCGTGCGAAGGTTCGGATTTACGGAGACGGAATTCGCGCGCGAAAAAACGCAGATCGCTCGCTCCCTCGACATCCAGTTCGCCGAGCGTGACAAGACCGAGTCGGGCACGTTTGCGGCGCGGTACGTCGATCATTTCCTGACCGGCGATCCGCTGCTGGGCATCGAGATCCGCGCCCCACTCACGCGCGCACTGCTTCCCCAGATCACGCTCGCGCAGGTCAACGCGTTCGCGCAGGAATGGATGGTCGAACGAAACCGCGTGATCCTCGCGAGCGCGCCGATCAAGCCGGGCGTCAAGCTGCCGACGGACAGCGCACTGCTCGCCGTGCTCAACAACTCGCGCGCGGCCACCCTCACCGCATACGTCGACAACTCGAGCGACGCGTCCATCGTCGCCAATCCGCCAACACCCGGGAAGATCGTCGCCGAGCGCAAACTCGACGCGATCGGCGTGACCGAGTGGACGCTCTCGAATGGCGCGCGCGTGCTCATCAAGCCGACCGACTTCAAGGCCGACGAAATTCTCGTCACCGGCGTGAGCATCGGCGGCGTGGGCGGCGTGCCGCCCGACCGGTATTACTCCGCGCGTCTCGGACCGCTGCTCCTGGAGCGCGGGGGCGCCGGAACGATCGACGCGATTGCACTCCAGAAGATGCTCGCCGGCAAAGTCGCCGCAGTCTCGGCGGACGTCGACGACCGCACGGAGTCCGTGGGAGGCCAGACGTCTCCAAGGGACCTGGATCTATTTTTCCAGCTCATGTGGGCCAAGCTCGAAACGCCCCGGGTCGACACGGCCGCCGTGACGGCTATCAAGCAGCAGTATGTGGCGTTCGTAAAGAATCGCTCGAATGAGCCCACGGCCGTATACGGTGACACGATCGGCGAAACGATGGCGCAGTACCATCCGCTCGCAAAGCCCGTGACGGAGGAAGCGATCAAGGCGTTCGACGTGAACGTCTCGCTCGACGTGTTTCGCGACCGCTTTAAGGACTTCTCGGATTTCACATTCGTCGTGGTCGGCGCGGTCGACATGGCCGCGCTGCGGCCGCTCGTGGAGAAGTGGGTGGCATCGCTCCCCGGCGGCGGACGCAAGGAAGTCGCGCACGATCCCGGCATCCGCCCGCCGACGGGCACGATCACCAAAGTCGTGAAGAAAGGCGTCGAACCGAAGGCGACGACCACGATTCTGATCACGGGCAAGACGCCGTGGACCCGCGAGGGCGCCATGCGCGCCGCGGCGATCAGCGCCATCCTCGACATCCGCATGCGCGAGACGCTTCGCGAAGATCTGGGTGGCACGTACGGCGTGGGCGTCGGCGTGGGTCTCGATCGATGGCCGGAAGAGCGCTTCACGACGTCGGTCACGTTCGGCGCGTCACCCGCACGCATCGATTCGTTGTCGAACGTGGCACTCGACGTACTCAGGAAATTCGCCAACGACGGACCGACATCGGATGAATTGTCGAAAGTCCGCGAGAATCTCCTCCGGGAGCGCGAGACCGCGCTCAAGGAGAATGAATTCTGGATCACCATGCTCCAGAACCAGGTCCTCTGGGGCGACGACGCGTCGGACAGTTATCTCACGTTCGCCAATCGCGTGAAGGCACTCGACCCCGGCAGCATCAAGGCGCTCGCGAAGATCGTGCTCAACACGGCAAACATGGCGAAGTTCACATTGCTCCCGGAGAAATGAGCTCGTGACCGCTTCACCTGCACCATCGGGCGGAAAGCCGCCGGTCAACGTCGACGTCCGCTGGACCGGCGGCACGACGTACGAGGGCGGACGCCCCGATCGGCCCAAGGTGTCGATGGACACGTCCGGCAAGACCGGGCCGGGACCGGTCGAAACGCTGCTCCTCGCGCTCACCACGTGCACGTCGGAAGACATCCTCGGGATTCTGGAGAAGCGCCGCACGCCCGTGAGCAGCCTCCGGATCGAGGCGCAAGGACTGCGCGCGAACGCCGTGCCGGCGCGGCTCGTGTCGGTGGCGCTCACCTACCACATCGAAGGTGAGGGCGTCGAACCGGAGCAGGCTGTCCGCGCGGTCGATCTCGCGGTCAACAAGTACTGCTCGGTGCGCAGCTCACTCGACCCCGCGATCAGGATCGAGATGAACGTGATCGTGAATGGAGAAAGGGCTAGAGGGCTAGAGGGCTAGAGGGAGAACGCAGTGGCTGTTCCCACCGGCCCTCCAGCCCTCCACGCCCTCCAGCCCTCCAGCCCTCCAGCCCTCCAGCCCACTAGCCCTCCAGGCCCACTAGCCCTCCAGGCCCACTAGCCCTCCAGCCCACTAGCCCTCGAGCCCTCTCGAGCCCTTGCCTCATGTAGACGGTCTTACTATACATAGTCAGACCGTCTACATGAGACCACCATGCCGCGCAGCGAACGCTCCCCCTCCGAACTGATCCCTGGCACGCTCGAGATGCTCATCCTGCAGGCGCTCCGCACGGGGCCGATGCACGGATATGCCATTGGGCAGCACATCACGAAGCTTTCGCAGGACGTGCTGCAGGTCGAGCAGGGCTCGCTCTACCCGGCGTTTGAACGCCTTCTCGACGCGGGCTACGTCACGGCGAAGTGGCAGCAGACGCCGCAGAACCGGCGCGCGCGCTACTACACCATCACGGCGTCGGGACGGAAGCGGCTCGGCGAGAACATCGCGAACTTCGATCGCGCGCTCCTCGCCATCAACCGCGTCATGAACCGGGCATAAAGCGATCATGTCCTTCATCGACAAATGGCGCCACCGGTTGCGCGCGAACCTCAGTGCGGAATCCGCGAGGCGCGAGCGCGAGGAAGAGATTGCGTTTCACCTCGAGCTCTCCCGCCGTCAGGCGCAGCACGAGGGGCTCTCGCCCCATGACGCGGACGCGCGTGCCCGGCGCGCGTTCGGAAACCGGACGTTGACCGTCGAGGACGCGCGCGCTGTTTCGAGACCGGGCTCGTTCGACAGGCTGAGCCGCGACGTGCGCTACGCGATCCGTTCTCTGCGACGATCGCCGGCGTACACGATCGGCGCGGCCCTGACGCTCGCCATCGGCATCGGGAGCACGACCGCGGTCTTCAGCATCTTCGACGGACTGATTCTCCACGGGGTCCCGTACGCCGACGCGGGACGGCTCTACTCGGCGACCGAGCGGCACCGGTCGGGCGGCCGGCGCACGCCGTCGTACTCGACGTTCAAGGACTGGAAGGACGACGCGGCCACGTGGTCCTCCACGATCGAGGGCATGGCATTCGTGCGCGGGCGCGGTGTGTGGCTCGAGGGACACGAAGGCGCCGAGCGCGTGCTGCTGGGCAACGTGTCGCCGGGATTCTTCGAGTTGATGCGAGCGCAGCCCTTTCTGGGGCGCACGTTTCGCCCCGATGAGGAAAAGGCAGATGGCGAACGCGTGGTGGTGCTCGCGTTCGACATCTGGCGACGTTTCTTCAACAGCGATCCCGCCATTCTCGGCCGGATCATCGATGTCGACAGCACACCGGCGCGCGTGATCGGCGTGATGCCGCACGGATTCACATATCCGCAGTGGGTGGGTGGCCGGACGGGGAGCAGCGGGCTCTGGATGCCCATCTCGTACATCGAATCGACGGACGTGGCGCTTTCGAAGCGCGGAGACCACGTGGACAGCCGCGTGCTCGTGCGTGCCCGTGCGTCGGCCGATAGCGCGCAGGTGGCACGGGCGCTCGGCGCGGTGGATACAAGACTGAGCGCCGTGTACGCCGACGCCAAGGACTGGACTCGCGCCGATCTCATCAACGAGCGTGACGGAGCGCTCGCCGGGCCGCGAGTGCTCCTCCGGATTCTTGGCGCCGCGGTGTGCCTGGTGTTGCTGCTCGCGTGTGTGAACGTTGCCAATCTCACGTTCGCCCGGGGCGCCGCCCGCGCGTCCGAGCTCGCGGTCCGTTCTGCGCTCGGCGCGAGCAGAAGACGGTTGGTGCGGGAGCTCCTCACCGAAAGTCTTTTCGTCGCTGGACTGAGCGCAGCGGGAGGGATCCTCCTCGGCACCACGCTGCTCCGCATCACCCAGCGACTCGCGGCGGACCAGATCGTGGGCGTGAGCGATCTCCACGTGAGCGGCACGATGTTCGGGTTCGCGGTCATGGTCTCCGCGCTGACGGCACTGGCGGCGTCGATCGTACCGGCACTGCGCGCATCCGGTGCGGCCCCGGCCGATACCATGCGCGCCGTGGCGCGCGGCGCGACGGGGACATCAAGCGACGCGCGCATACGCGGATCATTGGTCGTGGTTCAGCTCGCGGTGGCGGTCGTGCTCCTCGTGGGAACGGGCCTGCTGCTCCGGAGCTTCCGTAACGTCGCGCGCGCGCCGCTCGCGTACGACCCCGATGGGCTCGTTGTGACTGATGTGTCACCCCCCGCCCGATACTCGTCGAGCACCGGTTCGCTCGGTCTCTATCGCGCGCTGATCGATCGCATCGAAGCAATTCCGGGTGTGACGCGGGCGGCGTTCACCAACGGCGGGCGCATGGCGACGAGCGTGGCACGCGAAGGCCAAGTCATCCGCAGCGACCTCGGTACGTCGCTCTCGCCCCGCGTGAATACCGTTTCCACCGGCTATCTCGCGACCATGAAGATGGCGATGACCGATGGCCGGTGGTTCACGGACGATGACATGCGCACACCGGAGACGTTCGTCGTGAACGAAGAGCTTGCGCGCGAGCTCTTTGCGGGAGAACCCGCGGTCGGCCGCCGGATCACGGCGCTGCATGCGGCTCGCGTTCGTTCGGACTTCGGACAACCGGTTACCGGCACGATTGTCGGTGTCGTTCGCGACGCGCCAGAGGGCACAACGGGCGGCCCCGCCAATCTCTATGCGCCGTTCACGCTCGACGTGTGGCCGTGGGGAACGCTCTACGTTCGCACCGCGAGCCCCGAGCAGGCCGTCGCGCTCATTCGCGCGGCGATCCGTGATGTCGACCCGGCCATTCCGGAGTCGCGCGCGAGCGCGGTTTTCAACGGAGTGGGATCGGTGCGATCACGGCTCGACCGCTCGTACGCCCGGCGAAAGCTGGTCATGTCTTCGATAGGAGCGTTCGCCGTGTCGGCGCTCATCATGGCCGCGATCGGCCTGTACTCGGTCGTGTCCTACAGTGTCACGCGCCGCACACGGGAAGTGGGCGTCAGGGTCGCGCTTGGCGCCTCACGGTCGCGCGTTGTCGCTCTTGTCCTTCGTGAAGGGATCATGCTCGCCGCACTCGGCATCGTGATCGGATGCTTGACCGCCATGGCGGGCACGAAGGTCCTGCAAAGCATGTTGGTCGGGATCTCGCGCATCGATGTGCGCACGTACGCCGAAGCAGCCGCAGTACTGTTCGCGACCGCAGTGGTTGCCTGTTATTTGCCAGCTCGCCGGGCCGCGAAGCTGAATCCAACGGAAGCGTTGCGGGAGTAACACACCCCACTAGCCCTCCAGCCCTCTAGCCCTCCAGCCCTCTACATCATTCCCCAAAACAGCCTCGCAAGATCGACACAGAACGACCACCGTCCGTCGCGCAGCCCACGCGCGAAGTCGAACCGCAGCATTCCCATCACCGGCTCGAATCCCGCGCCCAGGGACGGATACCAACCCTGGCGCGGCCCGGCGTCGTCCACGTACACGGTGTGCACGTACGGAGCGAGCGTCGCGTGAGGCGGCACTTTACCGTAGCGCGCGAGCGGAATGGAAAAGAACGGGACATCCGCGCGCCACTCGACGTGCTGCGAAACGCCGCGCCGCGCGGCGAACGCATCAAAGTTGTAACCAGGTGCCGTAGTCGGGCCGCCGAGGTAGACGGCAAACTGCGGCGGGAGAGCGCCGCCTGAAAGCGCGGCGCCAACCGTGCGCGTCTGGAGCACGCCGCGGCCGAGTTTCCGCTCGTATTCCGCGTCAAACTCGAGACGCGCGGCGCGCCCGGCGTCATCCGTAAAGCCGGGATCGCGATTGGTGAATCGCGTGAGCCGCAGCTCAGCGTTCGTACGCAGCGTGCCACCGCCGATTGTAAATACCGCGCCTTCCGCGTGAATCCCGAGTACGCGCGCGTCGATTCTGCGCGCTGGAATCGTCGGCTCGTAGGCACCGCGTTCGGGCGTGGCGTTCACCAACAACGGATCGTGACGCTCGGCGGTTCCGACAACGCGCCAGCGTGACCGCGCCCAGCGGCCCAGCGAGAGCTCGACCCCGGCCTTCCTCATGTCGAACGGATCCGTGTAGTCGCTGCCGAACTCCTGTGCGGCAATCGAGTTCCTGATGCCTGACACTTCGGGGACGTCGCGCGCGTCGGCGTAGTCGCGCGACGCGAATGCCCGAATGGATCGGTCGTGACCAATGCCAAGCGTGACGCCGGCATCGGCCTTCCATTCCTCGTCGGAAAAGCCGTACCGTGCGTGCGCGTCGATCATGAGGCGCGCCCGCGGATGCAGTTCGCCTCCGGCGCCGAGCGCGACGCCTTCGACGCGCGTCACGCGGAACATGTCGCTCAGGCTCGGCACGGAGAGCGCTGCGCGCTGCGCGCGTTCGCGAAACTCGTCGCGCACCATGTCTTCCGCCTGCTTCTGCACGCGTTCGATGTCCTGCGGCCGCACGATCGCGACATCGGGCGGCAGGGCGTCGAGGATCTTGCCTTCAAACGGATATGTCTTGAGGAGGCCCGGCGCGACGAACGAGATGGGCGGGCCCGTGAACAACGTGGGCGGCGCGGAGAATTGCACGTTGTACTGATCCACGTCCCAATGTCCGCGGATGATTCCCCGCACGTTCATGCGCATCCATGTCCCCGTGCGCACCACTTCAATGCTCTGGCGCCGGGGCAACCACGCGCGTCCCTCGATCCACGCGTTCTCGAGCGATACGGTCAGGAGCTCGATGCGCTTGTCGAGGATGGCGTTGCGCGTGAACGTGAGGTCGAGCCGCACGACGTCGGCGTTCCGCACGTCCAGATACGCGCTCCCGATTGCCCGTGACGCCTTCGGATCCCTGGGGCGGAACATGAGCTGGTACACGTCGATGGAATCGGTGACCGTGCGGATCGCCGTCGAATCGACGATGGCGAAGTCGTACGCGCCCAGGCCCTCCGTCGACAGCGGGTGCATGACGTCCGCGATGTCACGCCCGTCCCCCATGCGGATGCGGTCGGGGAAGTTGCTCTGCACGATCCCGTAGCGGTCGGAGTAGTAGTCGATGTCCGCCGGAGAGAGCAGCGTGTCCCGCATGCCGACGACGATCTGCTTCGACGACGACGGGGCGTGCCAGTAGATGTCGACGGCGAGCTGCGTCTGTTTGAGCACGTGCGGGCCGAAGATGGCGGTATCGCCGAACTGGCCGAGGAACGTGAGGTACCCGATGGCCTTCGCGCTGTATGACGCGAGCGCGTTGGGGGAGATCTGTCCTGATCGCCGGTCCACCGCGCGACGCGCGAGATCAATCGCCCGCTGCGAGTTCCACGCCTGTGCGCCGCTCGTTTGGGTGGCGAAACAGAAGGGGAGCAGGACCGATGGAATGCGAAGCGCCCCTCTCCAGCCCTCCAGCCCGCTGGCCCACCAGCCCTTTCTGTTCACCGCCTGATTTCCCTCAGCACGTGCGCCAGCTCGGGCAACAATACCTTCGTCAGCGCCAGATCCACCGCCGCCTTGGATCCAGGCAGGCACACGACGAGTTTCCCGCGGACGCTCCCCGCGAACGCCCGCGTGAGGATTGCCGCGGTGCCGATCTGCTCCTTGTAGCTCACCCAGCGGAACAGCTCGCCGAATCCCGGCAATTCCTTTTCGACGAGCGGATGCACCGCCTCGACCGTGCGGTCCCGTGCGCCGAGTCCGGTTCCGCCGCTCAGAATCACAACGTCGACGTCATCGCGCGACAGCAAGGTCTCGACTTCGCTGCGTACACGTGCGTCGTCGTTCTTGAGCAGGGCGCGATGCACGACGCTGTGGCCGGCGTCTTCGATCAGGGCGCGTGCGCGCGGGCCGGATTCGTCCGTTTCTTCCGTGCGCGAATCGCTCACGATCACCACGGCGCAGCGCGCGGCATTGCCTGACGACGCCGCGCGGTGCCCTTCCGTACTTGCCGAGCCGGTCACAAACCCGTCACTTCGCTCTCGTACGCGCCTTCGTAACGAGCTCGAGGAGTTGTGCAATCGTCGCGTTTCCGCTCGTGCGCTCGGTGTCTTCGGCGGACTGCGCGCCGCGCGGGAGCATCACGAACGTTGGCGTGCCCTGGATATCGAACTTCCCTGCCGTTTCGAGGTCCGCGAGCACGAGCGGCGCCATCTCGTCCCGCGAGCGACAGTCGGCGAACGCAACCGGATCGATCTTTATGTTCATCGCGTACGCCGAGAAGTTGATGCCGGGATCAGCGGCGTTCGACCATTCGCTCTGCTTGCGGTAGAGCTGATCCGCCATCGCGAGGTACGCGGTCTTTCCGCCGACGGCGCCGGCGCACATCGCGGCCTCGGACCCCTGGAAGCTTCGCATGTGTTGCTGGAGCGGGAAGTTCACATATACAATGCGAACGTCCGCGGGGAGCGCCTTGCGAAGGGAGTCCGCGCGCGCGGTGTGGAACGTGGCGCAGACGGGGCACGCGTAGTCGAGAAACTCGAGGATGATGACTTTCGCGGAGTCGGCGCCGACGGCGCGGGATTCGCCCGCCTTGGAGAGCGCCGGAACGTCGTCCTCGGCGGTGCGCGGCTTGAGCTGCGCGCTGAGCGTGTTCGCGCTCGCTGAAACAGCGAGCGCGAGAGCGACTAGGAGAGCGCCGCGCAGCTGGCGCAGCGGCCGTACAGAACTACCTCGTGGTCTTCCAGCCGGAAGCCGGGCGGAGTGAGCGTCGTGAAGTCGCCCGCGCATCCCTCCAATTCGTAAACCTTGTGGCATCGTCGGCATTGAAAATGGTGATGGTGATCCCTGCCCGCGGGCTCATACCGCGTATTGTCTCCCGGAAGGGAAACCGGAACCACGCGCCCTTCATCCATCAACGCGCGAATTGCCCGGTACACGGTGGCGATCCCCGTACGGGGAACGTAGCGACGCGCAGCGGTCAACACCTCCTGGGGGTCCAGGGGGCGCGGCGTTTCGCTGAAAACGCGCTCGATAGCGGTGCGTTGCCGGGTTTGTCGTTCCATGCTCGCCGGAATATATGACCCTCATGACGCCGTTACGGTCCACTGGGAAGTGGAAGAAGTACGAGACGGCCCGTGGTCATAATTACCGCGATCGCGAAAAACAGTTCGACCGCCACGCCATTTCGCAGCTCGGCGGGGCTTCCACGCTCGAGCGCAGTCGTCGCCCGCTTCCAGTTCCATGCGCCTGCGGCCGCGGTCACCGCGACGAGGCTCACTTTGACGATGAGCTGCGTGCCATACGAGGTCGATATGAGCGCGTTCCACGAGCCGACGTGAACCCACGCGGCGAACGCACCGGTGAGCGCGACGAGCGCCGCACACGTGAGTGCCACCGTGTTGAACCCGCGCACGACCGCGAGCAGATCCGCGGCCCGTGTGGCGAGCATCGTGGCGGCGAGCACGAAGAACACGCCCCCGACCCATGCGCTCGCGGTCAGCACGTGCACGGCCGTTACGCCCACCGTGAGCGCCATGCGTTCCGCGCCGGCGGCGTGCCCGGTGAGCGCAGCGGCGATCGCAAGCGGGCCCGTCATCCACGTGTCGAGCGGCCTGCCGGTCGCGGAACCCGCAACGACGGCGAGCGACGCCAGCGTCTGGAATATCCACGCGCGCCCCCACGTGGAGTGGAGCAAAAGATCACGTACACCGTCCGTCCCGGCGCTGGTCCACGTGTCGAAGAGTCCCACGACTTGCAGGTGCAACCTGAGCGCCGACAGCAGCAAGAGCAGCACGCCGGCGCTGGATGCGGCGCTGATCGTGAGTGCGCCAAGCCTCGTCACGAACGCGGCTCGTTCCGCCGAGCCGTCGGGGGTCGATGCGAGCCCCTGCACTACGCGCGCCCGGAAGACCGCCGCGCCGATCAGTATTACCAGTCCGAAGAGCGACGCCGTGCGCTCGGCGACGGCGAGGAACGTGGGCACACGGAAAGTTACGCTCTCACAGCCCCGCTTTCGCAAGCAATGCGGTCACCTTGGCCTTCGGCACTGCACCAATCTCGCGGCCAACTTCCTTGCCGGCGGCGAACACAATGAGCGTCGGGATGCTGCGGATGCCGAACTTGGACGGCGCCACCGGGCTGCGGTCCGTGTCAACCTTGCCCACGATCACCGCGCCCGACTGCTCCTGCGCGATTTCGTCGAGTACGGGGGCCATGATCTTGCACGGACCGCACCAGTCGGCGTAGAAGTCGATCAGCACCGGCACGGTCGCGTCGGTGATGACGCGCTCGAACCCCGCGTCCGTGACCTTTACCGGGCGATCGAGCAGGATGGGGCGCTTGCACTCCCGGCATTTGGGCCGGTCGGCGATACGCGCCAGGTTCACCTTGTTCAGCGTCTGACAAAAGGCACACTCGACCGTGGCGGTGTGCGTGGCAACGGATTCAGTCATGGCATTCACCGGATGTGCGTGTACATCATTCCGACCAATTCATCGTACATCTGTTCCGCCTCGTCGTCCCCCGAGCGGATCGCCTGCGTCGCGCAATGCTTGAGGTGGTTGCGCATGAGCTCCTTGCCAACGGCGCGCAGAGCCTCGTGCACGGAGGAAAGCTGGGTAAGTACGTCGGCGCAGTAGCGCTCCTCGTCGACCAGCCGCTGCAGCCCGCGCACCTGCCCTTCTATCCGGCGCAGCCGCTTGAGGTTTCGCGCCTTGATTTCCGGATCAACGCCGGCGGCTTTGCGATCGGACGCCCCGCATCCGCAGAGCTCCGTTTTGTCCCCGTCTCTCGTCATCTCGTTCTCCCATTCTCTCGCCATCTCGTTCTCCCGCTCTCCCGTTCTCTGCTGTTAGCCAACCTCAGAGAATTCCCGATCACGAACACGTCGCTCACCGCCATCGCCGCACTGCCGATGATGGGGCTGAGCAGGATTCCGAACGACGGATAGAGCACGCCCGCGGCGATCGGAATGCCGATCACGTTGTAGGCAAACGCCCAGAACAGATTCTGACGCATCACCCGGCGGGTGCGGCGGGCGAGCGCCATCGCGCTTTCCACGACGCGAAGATCCGGTCGCATGAGCGTCACGTCCGCCGCGGCAATGGCAACGTCACTCCCACTTCCCATGGCAATGCCGACATCTGCCTGCGCGAGCGCGGGCGCGTCGTTGATGCCGTCACCAACCATCGCGACGCGCGCGCCGGAGGCCTGGAGCCGCTTGATCTCATCGACTTTCCCATCGGGAAGGACGCCGGCCACGCCTCGCGTCACCCCCACGGCTTCGCCCACGACCTTCGCCGCAGCCGACGCGTCGCCGGTCAGCAGCACGACGGCCAGTCCGCGCGCGCGAAATTCGGCGATCGCCTCGCGCGTGGTCGGCCGAATCGCGTCGCTGATCGCGAGCAGTCCGGCGGGTTTCCTGTCGATAGCCACGTACGCCACGGTTTTTGCCTCAGCTTCGAGCGCGGCGGCAGCATCCAGGAGATCCGAGATATCCACGCCCCAATCGTTCATGAACAGTGCGTTGCCCACGACGATCGCCCGCGCGCCAACCACGCCAATCACGCCGCGGCCGGGCACGGCAGTCGCCGAGTCCGCCGTTTGCTCCGGAACCTCGAGCAGCTTCGCATGGGCAACGATCGCACCGGCCAGCGGATGTTCCGACGCGCGCTCGACCGCTGCGACGAGCGAAAGCATCTCGTGCTTGTTCGCGCCGGTGAGCGCGACGACGTCGGTCACGCGAGGCTTGCCTTCGGTAACCGTCCCGGTCTTGTCCAGCACGATCGTGTAGATGCCGTTCAGGCGCTCGAGGGCGTCGCCGCCTTTGAAGAGCACGCCGGACCGGGCGCCGCTGCCGGTGGCGACCATGATCGCCGTCGGCACCGCGAGACCCATCGCGCACGGGCACGCGATGATGAGCACCGTCACCGCGGCGTGGGTCGCGCGCGCGACGGGAAAGCTGTCCGCCATGAGGAACCAGACCGCGAACGTAATGAGCGAGAGTGCGATGACCGTCGGCACGAAGACGGCGCTGATGCGGTCGGCGAGCGCCTGCGTGGGCGCGCGTGTGCCCTGCGCCTCTCGCATCAGCTTCACGATGCGCGCGAGCACCGAGTCTGCGCCAAGCGTCGTGGCCCGGTACCGGAATGCACTCGCCCCGTTGATCGTGCCGCCAATGACGCGGTCACCGGATTGCTTTTCGACCGGCATGGGCTCACCGGTCACGAGGGACTCGTCGACGGCGGCACTCGCGGACTGGAGCGCTCCATCGGTCGGAATGCGCTCGCCGGGGCGCACGAGAATGATCTCGCCGGGATGCAGCGTTTCGACGGGCGCGTCCGTTTCGTGTCCGTCGCGTTCCACGTGTGCGACGGGTGGCTGGAGCGCCACGAGGGCGCGCAGCGCGTCGGCGGTTTGGCGCGTGGCGCGCGCTTCCAGCGTGCGCCCAACGAGAATGAGTCCGACAATCAGCGCGACGGCTTCGTAGTACACGTCCGGCGCAATCCCGCGCGACGCGAACGCGGCGGGCCAGAATGTCGCCGCAATCGAGTAGACGAACGCTGCGCCAGCGCCGAGCGCGACGAGCGTGTTCATGTCGGCGCCGCCGTGACGCGCTGCGGTCCACCCGCGGGTAAAGAACTCGCGGCCGGCCCATGCGACGATGATGGTCGTAAGCACGAGCGACGCGCCAAGCAGGAATGGACGGCTCAGCGTGTAGATCCAGGGGAATGCCGCGCGCATCGGAGCGTCGAAGACGCGTGAGAGCCACGCCGCGAGCGGATCCATCGCCACGTGTCCGCTGGTTTGCATGAGCGCCGATTCGGCGAGCATGACGAGGACCCCGAGCCCGAGCGCCCACGCGGCGCGCGTCCGCAGCATGCGGTAACGCTCCTCGCGCTCGCGATCGTCGTCCGTGACGGTCTCGAGCGGAGAACGCACCGGTTTGGGGAGCGATGCCTCGTATCCGGTCTTTCGGATCGCGCCAATGAGCGCATCCGGCCCCGTAATGAGCGGGTCGTATGCGACGGTGGCGTTGTGCATGAGGAGATTGACCGTGGCGTCCTCAACGCCCGGCTGCGCGGCAAGCGTCTTTTGCACGCGCGCCTGGCACGAGGCGCACGTCATGCCGGACACCGGGAGCTCGATGGTAGCTGTTGAAGGGCTGACTGAAGGGCTGGAGGGCTGGAGGGCTGGAGGGCTGGAGGGGGCCGCGGGTTCGAGCAACGGCAGACTTCCGCGTCCGGTCCTTCCACCCTTCGGCCCTTCGGCCCTTTGGCCCTGCACTGATTCACCGGTCATGTCGGGGAGTCTAGTATACCCCTCCCCCCTATACAAGGGTTAGCCCTCCAGCCCTTTAGGTTTTTCGCAATGCCCGACATCGCCTCCCTGCGGCGCGAATATTCGCGCGCCACGCTCAGCGAGCGCGACGTGTTGCCCGACCCGATCGCCCAGTTCGCGGTGTGGTTCCAGCAGGCGCAGGCCGCGGAGGTACCGGAGCCGAACGCGATGTCGCTCGCCACGGTCGACGCGCATGGACAGCCGTCGGTGCGGATCGTGCTGCTCAAGGGTGTCGACGCGCGCGGGTTCGCGTTTTTCACCGATTATCGCAGCCGCAAATCGGAAGAGCTCGCGTCCTCGGCGAAGGCCGGGCTCGGCTTCTACTGGCACGAGCTGGAGCGGCAGGTCCGGATCACGGGTCCGGTCGAACGTGTGTCGCGCGAGGAATCGGTTGCCTATTTCGCCACGCGGCCGCGCGGATCGCAGATCGGTGCGTGGTCGTCGCGCCAGTCATCGCCGCTGCTCTCGCGCGAAGAGCTCGAGGCGTCCGTTGAGCTCACCGCTGCGCGATTTGACGGCAAGGACGTGCCGCTTCCCGATCACTGGGGCGGATTCAGAGTGCGTCCCGTCGAGATCGAATTCTGGCAGGGGCGGCCGAGCCGGCTGCACGATCGCGTGGCTTACCGGTGGCGCGAGGGTGAGTGGGCGATCGTGCGCCTGTCGCCCTGACGCCCGCACCTGACGTATGAGCAGTGCTTCCATGACTTCCCGCAACCGTATCGCGCTCACTCTGACGGTGCTCTCGATCGGCCTGCTCATTCCCGGCCTGATCAAGCCCGCGCTCACGATCAAGGCTACCGCGGACATGTTCGGCACCGTGCGCGAATTGTCCAATCAAACGCGCAGCGTACTCGGCGCCGTGAAAAGCCTGCACAGCTCCGGGAATGATTTTGTCGCGGGACTGATCCTGCTGTTCAGCGTGCTCGTCCCGTTCATCAAGGCGGCACTCGTAGTGCCGATGCTGCTGTCGCGGGACGCCGCGCAGCGCTACCGCGTCTACACGTTCGTGCGATCGATCAGCAAGTGGTCGATGGCTGACGTGTTCGCCGTCGGCATGCTGATTGCCTTCCTCGTCGCGAAGGGAACGACAAACCTCAGCGCGATCGCCCAGCCCGGCTTCTATTTCTTCGCCGCGTATTGTCTCGTGTCCAACGCGGCGTTTCAAATGCTGCGCGTCGAGCCGCCGGCCGGCGTGCAGTCCGGCGCTATTTCTTCTGCGGCGTGATCTTGACCTTGGCGACGGGCTTCTTGTCCAGATTCACCATGCCCTCGAGCGTCGCTCCGTCGGCCGAGAATTCGAGCTCGTGTTCGAGCAGGCTTGGCGGTTTCCCCGCGTCCTTCGCCGGGACGGTGACGAGGAACTGCAACTTCTTGCCGGTCCGCACAACGTTGCTGATCTGGCCAATGCCCTGACCCGGCACGAACGCCGTTCCGCCGACACCGGTGGCTGCCTCGACAAAGTTGTACGTCACGGGCACGACGATCGTGCTGTCACCGAGCGGAACGGAGGCGGTGCCGCTCCACGTCCCGGAAACCAATGACGCAGCCTTTCCAGGCGGCGTGCTGCGCTGTGCCATCGCGGCTGACGGCGCAACGCAGGCCAGGAGCGCGGCGATTGCAAGAGAACGACGAATACAGTTCATACGGTGCTCGGCGGATTGTTGCGCTGAACTGCGTGAAGGCGAAACTGCGTGAAGGCGAACGGCGTGAAGGCCACGGGCGTCAAACGCAGTTCGTCCTCACGTAGTTTGCCTTCACGTAGTTGGTCTTCACGTAGTTGGTCTTCACGTGGTTCGTCTTCACGTAGTTCGTCTTAACGTAGTCAGCCTTCACGTAGTACGCCTTCACGCAGTTTCGCCTGTGCTCAACGAATCTCGCGCTCTCTCGCTGCCCGCACAAACGCCCGCACAATCTGTGGCACGCGCCCTTCGAGCGCCGCCCGCTCGGGCTGAAACAGTGTGCCGACGAAGAACGGATGCCCGCCGAGCTCGACCGCACGTACGCTCCCCGCATCGTCCCAGGCGGTCACGCGCAATTCGCCGCTCGCAAAGCGGTTCATGTGCCGTGGACTGATGCCGTAACTGCAGTGATAGCCTTCCACTGAGCCGAGCGCACCATATGCCGTGGCGAGTCGCGAGCCGGGCGCGAATCTGACGTTTCCTGTCGTCTCCACGAGGGCGCACGCGAGCGGCGTTATCACGGGGTCGTCGGCGCCCGGGTCCTCCTCTGTATGGGCGGGCCGGTCGACGCCCCAGACACTCGCCGCGTACTCGAGGATCATGTGCTGAAAGCCACCACACGTGCCGAGAAAAGGCACTCGGCTCTCGCGCGCGAACCGTATCGCGGCGATCACTGCCTTGCCATCTCGATACGGTGTCGCGGGCACGGCCCACAGGCCGTCGAATTGA
>Ga0134121_10002100_pt1 | contig 17682 bp, 16 predicted proteins | sample KB301_FD_96463 | JGI IMG/M metagenome (GOLD analysis project Ga0134121, IMG submission 96463) | Terrestrial soil microbial communities without Nitrogen fertilizer from Kellogg Biological Station, Michigan, USA - KB3-0-1 | ecosystem: Environmental > Terrestrial > Soil > Unclassified ... | reverse complement strand
TGAGCGGTGAAATCGGGATGTGCTTGCGAGTGGGGCGGATGGGGCCGCAAGTGAGGATGGAGCAGGACAGAATTGCCACTTCCGGGAACGCGAACTCACCAGGCACTTAAAACGCTTGAGCGGACGCGCGTCCTGAAGTCAGGTGTTTATCAGGCGGCAGGAGTCAGGCTCTTCGTCGAAAGTTAGAGCGGGCTCTGGGGGATCGATTTCAGGGATCGTTGCTATGGGGCGCCCCTCCGCGACTGGCTCCGGTGCTGGGGGCTCTGGGAGAGCCGGACTTCTTTCGTTGACCAGGGGTGTGAGCCAGGGACTCTGCAGTGCGGCTAAGGCAAGCTCTTCATCGAGGTCGCTGTAGAGCGAATCAGCCAACTCCTCTCGTGCTTTGTCCATGTAGTTCTCTCCATGCTTTCTTCGGAGTGACTCAAAGATGGACCGTCCGATTGTTGCGCCCACCTTCGCTTCGATGAGGTTTCGGGGTTTGCCGGACTTGTAGGTCCTGAGCGCGGCGCGAAACGCGAGCAGTGAATCGCCTTGACGCTCGTCGAGGCCTTCAGCAAGTGCCTGTACAAACTGCATTTGAAGATTTGATCGATCCTTGAGCTTCTGCTCAAGTTCCGCGAACTGTGCTGTCAGTGTTTCTCTCAGCTTCTTGACGTCTACCGCATTGGAATCCCACAGTTTCTGAACGTCCTTGGCTAAAGCCCGTGCGTATTCGTTGCGCATTTGAACAATGGCTTCGGCCGTGGCGGTTTTTGTCTGTTGGTCGATCATTTTCAGGCTGAATCTGGCAACAAGGACAAAGACGCCAGTCAGGATCAGTCCCATGATTCCGAGTGTCCACATTTGTGTGTTGAGGACTTTTTGGTAGTAGGACTCGTACTGCTTCTGCGTACGCGTGAGGTAGTCCTTTTCCATCACTGCGGTGCTTGCGGCTTTTTCGGCGGCATCGGCACGCTCCTCGAGCTTCTTGAGGCGGTCTTCCAGGGTGGCGCGCGAGGCTTTTTGGGGCTGCTCAGATCGAAGAGTGGGGCTGAAAATAGCGAGAAACGCTGCCAGAACCAGGATGCGTTGGTGTATGGAAGTCACGGGTCCGACTCCTGACTGGGACTCCCAATCTAGTTGCTGGGGGGTGTGGTGTCACTGTTTGAAGCCGGGAGCCGTGTCCGAAGGGATACCGGCCAGAAGTGCTACCCAAGTTAGTAACCCTCGTTGGCCGGGTCGGGGTGATCCCTCAGGCTTCGCGTCGCCAATCGATACAAGGTGGTCAGCTGCCCGGACGGTAGTGTCCGGATTAACCTTCAATTTATATATACTACCCAGCTCCAACAGAAGGTAGGAATCCTGCCCCCCAATCGTAAGAGGCATGCCAGACAGCTTTCTGTTCTTCGTGATGAACGCCTTCGTGACGAACTTCTCGAAAACCGGAAGGATGGGGCACCCGAAATTCAACCGCAAAGCCTGGGCCACCCGAGTCTTTGGCGCGGAAGGTTCGAACCGATAAGGCTCATTCACGTGGGCTGGGAAGCAAGAAAAGCTCCGGTCGATGCAGTTGTGTTTTCTCTTGACTTCCCCTTTTATAGAATTTATCAGGAACTGGCTTTTCGGGTGTGCGATCACCACGGATTTGCAGAATAACTGCCTCAATGAAGTATTCGATCCAGCTACGCAGCGTACCCTTGCCAATTTCCAACCCGTGCCAGAACTGCGGCATCGGGGTGGGGAATTTAAACGCAACATAACTGCCTGCAGGCTGCGCCGCAACGGATACGACGACGCACTCTTGCGTCTGATCGTTTCCTTGGTTCGTTACCATTATTCGCTGGCCGGGTTGGACACTACTCGCCATCAAGATCAATCCGCCAGTTCCATTGATGGAGATTGTAAAGGTCTCCTCGTAAAACGGATCGCCACCTAGCAGAGAGCCGTAGATGAACAAAGGGAGATGGGCATCAATCCGGCTCGTCGCGCGGCGATCCGTGTGCTCGGCAGTGGATGTTTCAGTCATTTTGGTGTCCTTGCCCTGGAGCGCAATAACTCGACTCAATTTACGCCGGCGTCCAAAGCAGGTCTACTGGTCGCGGGAACAGTTCGGAAAAATTGGACGGCATGCCTTGAGCCGCGAGGACTTCGGCCAAAGGCAGCCGAAAAGCGACTGGTACTCCAGGGGCGTGGACCTCATGGGCAGGCGAAAATACAAGTCGCATCTGGCTGTTCGACCAGTTGAAGTTCCGCGAACGCTGAGAGACTATTCCCGCGGTTCTCCAGAATTCGAGGGATGACTTGCAACGGCCTTTACCCAATGTGGATGGGGGAGTAGGAGGATCCAGTGTCATCTAATCAGGTCGCAAACGTACCAAAACGGCGCAGCTCGCGCATTTCCAAAGCCATAATGCTGGCAGTGAAGAGCGTAGATGCCTCCCATGCACCCTATCGGGAGGAAGTTACGACAGGCTCGATTAGTTGTCACGGTTGCACCTACAAGATGAGACATGAGCCTCGTCCTGGTGACATGGTGGTCCTGGATACGGGACTGGGCTCGACAGGCCACTCTGGATTCCCCAGTATGGCACGGGTGAAATCGATACAGAGGCTAAACACCTCCAACGATCCAACGTACAACGTCGGCGTGGAGCTCGAAATCGCCGGCAATATCTGGGGGATTTCGCCGCCGCCAGCAGATTGGTTTCCCCGGCAATCGGGCAATTTAGTAGAGTCCGCGAGTCATGGACGAGAATCGCGGCCCATGGCGCGGACCGAACCGCAACGGGCTCTCGCCCGGACCGAAGCTGCTACACCGGTTCCCGCCTTGAAGAAAAATGAGGCGGCCGCTGTACTGTCACCTTGGTTTGCCAACCTGATGAATGCTTTAAGCAATCAGGTTCAAATAGCGGTCTCTGAAATTGCAGCAGTGACGTTAGCCAATGAAAGGAAGCGTCTGTTGGACGAATTTCGTTTTCAGATTCAGAACGAGGCGACCGGAACGATTGAGCATGTGATCGCGACCTCGAAAGATGAATTGGCCCGGCGCGCGCTGAAAGTACTGAACGAGGGAGCGCAGGCCATAGTCAAAAACAGCCAAGGGAGCTTAGTTGGGGCTATCGAGCGACACATTGAAAATGCCCAGCAGAACCTCGACACTATGGCGACTGGCACGGTTGAGCGGGTGCAACGCAACCTCGAAACCTCACGCACCAACGCAACGGAGCGCTTCGTATTGCGGCTGCGAGAGCAGGTTGCGCCTGTGATGGAAGAAGCGAGAGCGGACTTTCAGAAACTGGTGGCATCTCAGACCGTTTTCAAGGAAGAATCACTGGCAATTTACAGGCGAGTCACGGACCAACTGGAAAGTGACGCGAACGCACGATTGCTTCAGACTCACGACCAGTTGGAGAAAAACTCAACTTCCGTTGTGAACGAGTGTAACGAAAAGATGCTTGAGCTTTCGCAAGCGTTCGAGAAGATTGCTCGAGATAGCGCACAGAACATGATCGCGTCAGCTACGGACGAAGGCAATAAGAACCTGGAAGAAAGAGCTGCCGAGATTTCCAGCCATTTCACGGATCAGCTGGAAGGCCATGTTCGCAGTTATCTCGAATTCATTGGGGAATCGATTAAAGAGTTTCCAAAGAAACCTCCGGCCGCTTAAGTCCGTTTATACCGCTGGGAGCCTCACCCTTGCGTCGTTGGCGGATGCAAGAGCGGGCGAATACCCGCGGAATTGAATTTTCCGGCGGCAGCAGGCTTCTCGGCTCTAGCAGTTTGTTGAAAAATCGCGTCTCGCTGCAACTTTAGGTAAGGAGAGCTCGTCTGAGAGAAGGAAGAAGGAGACGAGTTGAATGCGCGGCGACGATAACCTGCAAGAAGGAATATTCAGCTACATCTCCTCCGGAGAAGCGTGTTCCAGCGGATCATCCTTTGCGGCCGATCCGCAAGATGGTGGATGAGATTCTGAAGGAGATGTCGCCGAAGTTTCAGAAGTTGTACTCCGACGTAGGGCGTCCGTCGATTGCGCCGGAACGGCTGCTGCGGTCGCTGCTGTTGCAGATTCTCTATTCGGTGCGCAGTGAGCGAATGCTGATTGAACAACTGCAGTACAACCTGCTGTTCCGTTGGTTTGTGGGGATGGAGATGGACGAAGCGGTATGGTGAGCAGCCGACAAGGCTGAGAATCTTGCGAGGTGTAAGTCCTCGTTCCGCCAATTGCCTATAGTCGGGCGGATAGCATATCCGATGCGTGCGAAGGTAACGACGCACGCTCAGCTCGGACGTAAAAGCCTCGGCTGCCCTGCAGAGGATTTGTTTTTTGCAGCGGTAGGAACGATCTGGGAGGCGAGCAAACACAGAGGCCTGAACATAACGAAATAGCTGCAGCCCCGAAAATCGTCCCGTGAAAAATCGTGTTCGCGGAGAGAAGTGGGAAGCCAACCCGATCCATACCAGGGGAAGGCCGATGACTCTGAGGAAGAACCAGGCACGAGCACTCAGGGGGACCGCCGGGGTATAGGCTCAGGCATCCGGAGAAAGATTCACAGAGATAACGTCGGGAAGATCCTCGTGGCAGCAGGACCTGGTAGCAACCTGCACAGACTCCTTGAACGAGGCGAAAAGCCGAAGTACAGGAGAGCCACGCGGATTGGCGAATGAGTCCGTAGGAGCTAGGACCGGGGAGTAACGTCCCCGGAGGAGGCGGTATACGTCTCCCTGATGAAGGCACCACCAATATCAGGCAAAGGGACTCTGGACGCTTGGCGGTTCCATCGGCAACGCGGTGGCCGGGCACAGAACCGGCGATAAGCCGACGCATGAGGTGGAACTAGGCTGTGGGTAAACCACCGAAGTCGAGGGGAATGTGAACCAGCGCCGTGGCCCGGACCCTCGTGAATGGTGAGCACCTGCTTGGTGAACGTGCTGGAACGGCCCCATGACAAAAGCCAAAAGGAAGGCCACGCAAATCTGCAGTCCGACAGCACGACGAAGCATCACAGAATTATGCCTCACAAGGTCCGCGGCAACCAAGGCTACAAGCTCCCGCGAGAGCGCTCTCATTGCAGTGCGGCGATGAGCTGATTGATCTCTTCGCCTGAGGTATAGGCATAACAGGAGGCACGCACCGCCGCCGTTAGTCCCATCCGCTTCAACAGTGGAAGCGATGCGAGATCGCCGCCTCGAACGGCGATGCCCAGTGCGTCGAGGGCTTGGACGACGTCGAGCGCCCGCCTATTCTCGATTACGAAGGAAAACACCGATATGCGATCCTTCGATTCCGTTGGACCAAGAATTCGCAGGCCTTTCACTTCCTTGAATCGGGACAACGCATGTCGCGTGAGTTCCTGCTCGCGTGTCCAGAGCGTCTTGCGATCCAACGATTCAAGAAATTCGATGGCCGCAGCGAGTCCCACTGCGCCAGGTACGTTCGGCGTGCCAGCCTCAAACTTCAATCCGCCCTCCGCAAAATGAGTGGGTGCGGGCTCCATTTCTACGTCGTGAGCCATGTTGCTGCCCGCCTGAAACGGCGGCATGTTGTCAAGAATCTCCCGGCGCGCCCACAGAACGCCAATGCCCATTGGCCCGAACATCTTATGTCCTGAAAAAACGAAGAAATCGCAGGCGAGGTCCTGCACATCTACGGGAAAGTGCGGGATGGATTGCGCCCCGTCTACGAGCACGAGCGCGCCGACGCGATGCGCCCGCTCGCAGATTTCCTTTGCCGGATTGATCAGACCTAAAACGTTCGATACGTGCGGGAACACAACGAGTTTCGTGCGCCTGGACAGCAGGGTATCGAGATGATCGAGCCGCAAGCGCCCGTCGTCTTCCACATCCAAAACCCGCACGCGCGCATGGGCTCGCCGGGCAGCCAGTTGCCAAGGCACCAGACTCGAGTAATGCTCAGACACGGTGAGGATAATCTCGTCCCCGGGTCCGAGGTTGGCGCCACCCCAGGATGCAGCTACGAGATTGATCGCTTCGGTCGTGCCGCGGGTCCAAACGATCTCTTCCGGCCCCCGCGCGTGCACGAATCTTGCAACGGTTTCTCTCGCTTTTTCATACGCGGCGGCCGATCGTCGGGCGAGAGTGTGGAGAGAGTTCGCGGGGTTCGCATTGTCGTGCAAATAAAAGTTTCTGAGGCTGTCCATGACGGCGCGTGGCCTCTGCGTCGTGGCTGCGTTGTCCAGATAAATCAAAGCGTGGCCATTGACGGGTTCCGCCAATAGCGGAAATTGTGCGCGCAAAGATTCCAGATCCCGCGCGGCCTCTTTTCCGTCCGGTGAGGTAGTTTCGTTCAATGCATCGGTCCTGCCCCGGACAGATCGCGAAGCGGCGAACACGGCGACGCCAGACATCTTCTGCAGGAATTCCCGGCGGTTTGTATTCATCGCTCCTCCCGTTCATTCGCGTTCCTCGAAAGTTACAGTCGAAACGTCCAACGCAACTTGATCGCGATCAAATCGCTCTGAGGGATGATGCTCACGTGTGGGTCGGTCACGATCCGCTGCCAGCCTCGATTCCAGACCACGAACAAATCGTTGCCTGGTCTGATCGTCCAGCGCAGCCGCGTGTTCGTTCCGATGTTCTGCGATCCCGTGTCGTATTGAACAAAACTCGACAGCACGAGATTCGGATTCCAAGCATAGGCCGCCCGTATCGACCAAAGACGCTGCACAAAATTGCCGACCGGTAGGTGTCCGAAATCATTTTCCGTATCAAGGTCAAGCTGTACTCTGCCCCTCGAAGACGTCCATCGGATGTAGTTCTCCCATTGCGTCAAATGGCCGTTGTAAAAGGTGCCAAACCATGTGGTCGTGCCAAACTGCAAAGGGCGATGCTCGCTCGTTTGTGCTTCAACACGCCAGCGCGTGAAGTCATAGGAGCCCGGTGGGATCACCACACCCGGAGTGATTTCGAACGGAGCAAGCAGGGTCTCACCGTGCGGGTACCAGTTGAATTCGAAACGGTCTCCGGATTCGAACCGCACGTTGACCGGCGCCATGAAGTACGACCAGGACTCGACGATCCCCTTCGAGTCGGTGTAGCGGAGATACTGGTTTTCAAAGAATTCCTGCCGAATCCAACGGAACGGTCCGTCTTTCGAAGGGCGAGGCTGATAATTGCAGCCGATGGCCGTGCGGCGCACACCGGGCCGCGGCAGAAAGCCAAGCAACGGGTCCAACGCATCTCCGTATTGGTTTACGCTCGTGGCGCAGTCCCACAGGTCGTTGGGATAGTCGATTTTGAATCCCCATCCCAACGTGCTTCCCGGCCCCAAATCGCCTTGCGTTGTCGCGCTCCACGCACCGAGCAAGAGATTCTTGTTTCCGCGAAACTTGGACGTGTGCCATACGGCGTCAACGCCCGCGAGCGTGTTCTGCCGAAAGCCCGCGGGATCACCATTCGTTATGATCGTCCCCACGCGCAGGTGTTCATCGAAATCGTAAGAAATCCGCGCCGCCAGAAGATTGGTGCTGGGAATCACCTGAGAAGGCAACGCCAGCTCCTGTGCGATCTCTGGCGTGACGAACGTTTCGCGGGTTTGTACGTCGAGCAACGCAAGGTTCCACTTGCCCACCCGGCCGTTGAGTTTCACACCCGCATCAATCGGAATTTGCTCGCCGCCCAATAGCCCGACTCGGCGGCTGAAGAAAGGAATAAATTGCGCATCGTCCCCGCCGAGACCAAGGCCAAACTCGTATTGGTTGGCACCCTCCAGAAAGAAGGCACGCTTTTCAGGGAAGAACAGCGGGAAGCGGGTTAGATTGATCTGCCGGGTGTCGACCTCGGTTTCTGCAAAATCGGTATTGGCGGTGAAGACCGTAACCAGCTGCGGCGTGGCCTTCCACGTGATTTCTCCACCCGCGGTTGCTTGCCAACTGCGCGCACCCTCGCCGTAGAACTCTTTCGTTTTCCCAATCCCGTAGGGCGCGAACTCGATCCCCTTGCCCTGTTTGAGCTCGCCCACGCCGCCGAGCGTGCCCGTGCTGCCCAGATCGTACAGAAACGAATCCAACGTCGGCGACGACCAGCGCAACGCCAGCCGTTCGCGCGGTACATACCGTTCCAGATTCAATCCCCATTGCGTCAGCCCGCGAGTGAAACTCAACGTTCGCGAAGGAATGACGATCTCGGCCGACCAGCCGTCTGCTGTTCTCGCCGTGCGAGCATCCCAGATTCCATCCCAATCGAGAGAAGCGCTCTCCGGATTGGAAATCAGCCCGTCCGTGCGTGTGCCGGCCGCGTTGATCTGAAAAAAATAGCCGGTCCGGCGATCTCCGTACGTATCGAGAACAATGCTGACCGTGTCATCCGTTTTCGTTTGCCCGTCTTGTCCCATGGTTTCGTCCCGCCGCATGGTGTGGACCGCGATGCTGCGCGGCTTGGGATCCTTGCACTCGAAGCCGAAGTAGATGCGGTCGCCCGTTACAATCACGCGAACCTCAGTTTCATACGGCGTCGGCTGTCCCGGCTTCGGCGACTGCTGTACCAGCTTCAGTACGTTCGCCTCCCGCCACGCGGGTTCGTTCAGGCGTCCGTCGAGCACGATGGATACATCGGATCGAACCAAAGCCTCCGCCTTCGGCATATCCTCTGCCGCAGCGCGACTCGCGCACACCGCCAGGAACAGAAGCGATCCGAGATGGATGCCGTACTCACAGAGCGATTTGAAGCGTCTTCGGCGCATGCGAGCCGAAGCCTATTCTCCGGGCTTAAAAATTCGGATGGCCGCCGGTTGCGACCCCTCACGACGTACGGCTAGGAAGAAACGATCAAGATCCGCGGAGAAGAAGCTTGTGCGCGCTCCTTTTACTGTCGTGATTCGCCCCGCATCCCCGTAGTGATCCGCGTCCTTCTGTTCGAATGCCGAGATCGCGCCCTCACCGCCACTTGCGTAAATTCGCTTGCGCGCTTTGTCATAGAACACGTCGTCGCAATCACCCACCACGGAGAGGCTCTGAACCGTCTTCCCGGTATCCGTATTGAATACGAGCAGTCGCGCCGGGAACCTAGTAACGACGAACAATCGGTGGTCCCCCTCATCGAGGGCCATCGGATAATTTGCCAACGCCATCCCCGTTCCCCAAGTCGTTACCACGGAATGCTTGTCGCGATCGAGCACGGCGACCTTGCGGGATTTGGGAAGGTTGACATAAATTCGACTATCGTCTTTATTCAGTTGGAATGATTCGGGATGGGCGTCGAGTTTGATCTCACCTGCTTTCTCGCCTCGATTATCGATCTCTCCGATGGCACCACTTCCGTATCCCACGTACACGCGCTGGCGCCCGGTGTCGTAGCGAAGATTGTCGGCGTCGTCGCCGTACTCGATCGTCTTCAACAAAGCGTACGAGCTGCCATCGAAGATTTTTACGCTTCCATCTTTACCGTTTGCCACGTACAACCGATCGTTGTCGGGCACGTACAACACGCCCTGAGGTTCCGTTAGTCCTCCAATCGTCTTGATTCGTTTTCCTTCCTGGATGTCGATCACTTCCACCGTGTTGTTACCGAGCGCTGAGACGAATAGCCGATGTCCCTTCACGTCAACGGACATGTGGTCGATGCGCCCCTGAACTTCCGGCATCTCGATTGTTTTTTCGAGCCGCAGCAGCGAGGGGGTTTGCCCTCCCGCCAATGCACCCACAAGCAGAATCATCAGTGTTCGCATGGCCGTCTCCCTTCAACGCTTCTGCGGCGATTCGATGGCCTCGTATACAACCATCCGAGCAAGCGGCTGCCCGTCTTCTTGCTGCTCCGGCGCATAGACGCGGTGCGTCACGGGATCCACCGCGAGACTGTGCACCATCTTCTGAACCGGGAAGTCTTCGAGTTTTCGATAGCGGTCATTTCCTTCCGCCTGAGATACCGAAATGAATCCGCTCGAACAGGCGGCGTAAATCCGTCCTAAGCCCGCGTCGAACTTCACTACGTCTGCACCCGCGGGCAACGGAAGATGGGCAAGCGCCTGGTGAGTATCCAGCGCAAAAACCGTTAGGGTTCTGTTTCCGGTGCAGAGCAGGAATCCGCGGTGATGCTCGGAATCGACGGCCATGCCGTGGTTGAACTGACATCCATCCACAGGATAGATTCCAAGAACCGCGTCGCTCGCGGGGTCGATTTCCGCAACTTCGTTCGTGTTGCGCAGGTTTACATAGATTTTGCGGGCGACGGAATCGTATTGCGGCATGCCCGTTTCGCTCTTGAATTCGAGCGTTTTGACGATGACGTCCTTCTCCACGTCAACCACCGCCACCGCTCTCGCGAGCGTATCCACGACATATACTTTGTGAAACGGTGCGGCGTACGCGGTGCCATTCGGTTTCGCTCCCGTCTTCAGTTTCTTGACCACTTTCATCCGCGCGAGATCCACGACGCCGATGGTGTTGTCTCCCGCGTTTGCGGTGTAGAGCTTTTTCCGTTCCGGCACAGATTCCACTCCTTCCGCGCCCGGAGTATCCACGATTGTCGCGATCACCTTGTCGGTGGCGAGATCAATGACATAGGTCTGATTCGCCGCGAGGTGGGCGGAAATCAGGTAGTTGTTTTCTTTGTCGATCGTGAGGTAATCGAATCGTTTGCCGGCAGGTCCCGGCAGATCGTACGCCTTGACCCTCTTCAACGTCGGAGAGTTCGACTGCGCATTCATCCCGAATGCCCAGACCAGCAGGACCGTCCCCAGAACCGCAATCGCTTTGGCTCTCATGGAATCCTCTCGCGCAGACTCTCGCAGCCTTTCTTCCTGTCCTATACGCAATCTCTAGTCTTCGAGCGTCGGTAGTGTCTTCAAAACTTCCGCGGCGCGCGGGCAATTCACGACCGTCTCGTCCTTGCGGATTTTTCCATCGCGGAACACCAGAACCCGCTTTGCAAATTGCGCGATGTCGTGCTCGTGTGTGACCAGAACGATCGTCAATCCCTTCTCATTGAGATTCTGTAAGATTTCCATGATCTCAACTGACGTCCGGCTGTCGAGATTCCCCGTAGGCTCGTCCGCGAGCAGAATCGCCGGCCGGTTCACCAATGCGCGGGCGATCGCGACCCGCTGCTGCTGACCTCCAGACATCTGCGACGGGAAATGATGCATGCGCTCGGCGAGGCCGACCATCCGCAACGCCTCCGTAGCGCGGCGCTCGCGCTCGGCCCGTTCGATCTTCGAATACAGCGTCGGAAGCTCGGTGTTTTCGAGCGCGGTCGTCCGGGCCAATAGATTGAAACCCTGAAATACAAAACCGATCTTCTGGTTGCGGATATGCGCCAAAGCCTTCTTGTCGCGCCGGGAGACATCCGTGCCTTCCAGGAGATATCTTCCGGAGCTCGGCCGGTCGAGGCATCCCAGCAAATTCATGAACGTGGACTTTCCGCTGCCACTCGCACCCATGATCGCTACGAATTCGCCGCTCCGAATCTCGAGACTCACTCCGCGCAACGCATGCACACGCGTTTCGCCGAGTTCGTAATATTTGTGAAGCTCCTCGACGCGGATGATCGCGTCTCGCTGGGAATCGACCATCACCGTTTCGAATTGTTCCGGAGCAGCCATCATGTCCACGACGAAAGTCCCAAGCAGGTCACCGCCGCAACACGCCGAAGCCCTGACTCTTCGCGGCAAGGGATCGAATGACGAGTTCGTCGCCTTCTTTCAACTCTCCTTTTAGAACCGCGCGCAGCTGCGTATGCGCGTGGTCCGTGATTCCAAGCGACACTTTGACCGGTTCCATCGTGTTGTCCGCATGGAGTTTCCAAACGACGGCTGTATCCGTTTTGGGCGCGCGTGGCGCGACGGCCGCGCCGCCTTGTGCTGAGCTCGCGGGTGCCGGATCATCGGCCTGCGGCCGCTCGCCTCCATCGATCCCATATCGCTTATAGATGGCCAGGATTTCTTCCGGCGCCATTGTGGGCTTGTAGCGCAGCGCCGTATTCGGTAACTTCACTACATTCTTCGCGCTTGCAACCGGGATCGTCACGTACGCGGTCATGCCGGGAAACAGTTTCAAGTCAGGGTTCGCGAATTCAATGATCGTGTCGTAGGTGACTACGCTCTGCACTGTGGTCGCGTTCATCCGCACCTGTTTGACGACCCCATGAAACGTTTCCTTCGGAAAGGCATCGACTTTGAAAGTCACTAGCTTCCCGACCTGAATGTTGCCAACATCCGATTCGTCCGTCTTTGTGTAGACCCACATCGTCTTCAGGTCTTTTGCAATCGTGAAAATGATCGGAGCAGAAAAAGAAGCGGCCACCGTCTGTCCTAAATCGACGTTGCGAGCCACCACGGTCCCGTCGATCGGAGAGCGAATCACCGTATAGTCCAGATTGGTTTGCGCCACGTTCACGGCGGCTTCTTTCTGGCTGACCTGCGCCTCGGCTTGCGCAACATTCGCCGCAGCCGCATTGACGCCGGCGTTTGCGGAATCATAGTTGGCCTTGGCTAGGTCCAATTGCTGCTGACTCGCGACTCCGCCTTTGGACAAACCCTCCGCGCGCTCGTAATCCGCCTTCGTTTGCACCAGGCCGGCTGTCAGTTTTTCGAGATTGGCGCGCGCTGCGACCAGATTTGCTTTTGCATTTTCCAGATCGGACTTCGCCTCAAGCAGAGCCCCTTTGAACAAGGCGGGATCAATCAATGCAATAACGTCCCCTTGATGCACCCGCGTGTTGAAGTCGGCGTTCAGCTTCGCGATGGAGCCGGAAACCTGCGATCCGACCAGGACGGTCACAATCGGATTAATGGTTCCGGTGGCCTCGACGACATCGTCGATATCGCCGCTCTCGACCTTCGCCGTGAAGTGCTGCGCCTGTGTGCTGTGATTCAGGCCAAACGCGAAGACGAGAATCACGACCAGGGCCCCGCCAGCCAGAATCAGCCATCTAAGCTTCTTCTTCATGTCCCGTCCCGATGATCATTCGTACCGCAGCGCCTCAATCGGATCCAGCAAAGACGCCTTTCTCGCCGGGTAGTATCCGAAAAAGACACCGACGGCGATCGAGAACAATGCTGCTACCACGATGGCCTCCAAGGACATCTCGATAGGCCAGTGCAGCGTTTGCCCCACTAAATACGAACCAAAGATGCCAAACAACACACCGGCTCCGCCTCCAACGAGGCTGAGCATGATGGATTCCCCTAGAAACTGAAGCTGAATCGCTTCTTCGGTGGCGCCTACAGCCACGCGAACGCCGATCTCGCGGGTGCGCTCCGTCACCGACACCAGCATTACGTTCATGATGCCGATGCCGCCAACGATCAACGACACCGAAGCGATCGCGATCAGAAGAACCGTTAGCGTTTTGCTGGCGTCCAATTGCGCCTGAATGATGTCTTCGGGATTGCGGATGTTGAAGTCGTCTTCCTCTTCGGGCCGCAGATGATGCCTGTCGCGAAGAATTGCCGCGGCTTCCTGCCCCGCCATCTTGACCGCGTCTTGAGAGACGGCGGAGCACAAAATATCGTCCAGCCAGGTGATGCCTTTGATTTTTTTTTGAGCCGTCGTGTAGGGCAGGATAACGGTATCGTCCTGGTCTTGTCCGGAAAGAGACAAGCCCTTCGGATGCAATGTCGCCACAACCTTGCACGGAAGATTGTTCACGCGGACGACTTTTCCGACCGGATCTTCGGCGCCGAACAACTGTTCGCGCACTGTTCGACCGATCACGCATACGTCCGCGGAGCGCTCCACGTCATCCGCAGAAAAGATGGCGCCCTCATCCACGTACCATCGCTTGATGTCGAAATACTCCGGCGAAACGCCGCGATAAGACGTGTGCCAGTTCTGGTTGGCATACACGACCTGAATTGGATCGTCCACGTTTGCAGAAACGCTCTTGATGAGTGAGACTTGGTTTTTGATCGCCACCGCATCTGCCATCACCAGCGTCTTCGTGTCATGCGTTCCCGTCCGCACGCCGTTCACCGCGCGGCCTCCCGCCTCGATCCAGACAAAGTTGTCGCCGAGATTGTTCAGTTGCTGCTCGACCCGCGCTTGTCCAGCCTTGCCGATGGCAACGACGCAAATTACGGCCGCGATCCCGATGGTGATTCCCAGAATCGTAAGGATGCTCCGCATCTTGTTTCGCAAGAGCGCCACCAGCGCCGATCGCAGAAGTGCCGCGTAGTTCAATGGTTCCCCTTAGACGATTTTCGATTCTTGGCCGGCCGACATAAACCTAGGATTAACTTCTTCCGGCGGCCGAACGGCCACGAAGGCGCGGTACAGCAGCAAGTCGTAGACGATTTTCAATCCGCCAGCGATATAGAACGGGACATCGATTAGCGAGGGCCGCGAGAACAGAAACCCCGCGAAAACGGGACTCATGGCCGCACCCGCCGTCCTCGCCACGCCGGTAATCCCGTCTGCGGCGGAACGTTCCTCGGGACGCACCACCGCCATGGTGTAGGACTGTCTTGTCGGAACGTCCATCTGGCTGATGCTGAACCGGATGAGCAGCACCACCACGGCGAGCGACAGGTTAGGCATCAACGACACAAGGATGAGGAGCACATTCGAAGGCAGGTGTGTCACCACCATCGTCCGCACCAGTCCAATGCGGGAGGCGAGCACCGCAGAAATTCCCGCGAGCACGTTGGCCCAGAAGAAAATCATGCCGAGCTTTACGGGCTGGACTCCGAACCGCAGATAAAACCAATACGCGGCAAAGCTTTGCACCACGAAACCACCCGCGAAAGAATCCAGAGCGAACAGGCTCGACAGTTTGAAGACAATCGAACGCGAATGACCCACCCCGAGAAACTTCCTCGCCGCCGAGCCTTGTTCGGGCACGGAGTCTCGCACTTCCGTCGAGGACGAGAGACTCAAGAAGAGGAATGCGAGCGCCATGCCGAGTGCGGCGTAGAGAAGAACAACCGCACGGTAGCTGTCAGACGGGGAGAACGATGCCTTCTGGACGATGCCCGATGCCGCACCGCCGCACAACGCGCCAAGAGCCGTCGCGACGGAACCCACCAACGTGTACCAGACAAAAACCTCCGTGCGGCTCGCAGCGGAAACGACATGGGACAATGCCGCCTGTTCGATAGACAGAAAGGGACCGACTTCGTTTCCGCTCGGACTGATCACTCCGATCGTTCCCGCGACGATCAGAAAGAGCAGGTTGTTTGTTGAAGCGAAGGCGATGCCTGCACCCGCCATTAAAATCGCGCCGACGATGAGCGTGCGGCTGCGGCCCATTTGGTCCGCCCGCGTCGTGAGCAACAGCGAGATCGCGATATCACCGGCCAGCGTGAGTGTCAGGAGCAGTCCTACCTGCGCTTCGCTGAGGCCGAGACTCACCAGATAGAAGACAAGGACGACGGAGAGCGCTCCGTACGCGAACAGGCGCAGGAATCGCGTGAAAAACAGAACGATGCCGTCCCGCGACAACGCGCGGAGGGAAGCCGGAATGAAATTTATCAAGGACATCGCGACTGGCGCCGAGCCCTCCTCTCCGTCTTCTCGTTTATAACAGCGCGGCTAACGGTCGCCGACCACTTCGTACACCACCATCCGCGCTACCGGTTTCCCATCCTCTTCCTGTTCCGGGGTGTAGAGCTTGTGCGTCTTCAAGTCCACCGCGACCGTGTGCACCGCGTGCTGGACGCGAAAGTCTTCGAGCTTGCGGTAGTGATCGGCGTCGTCCTGGTGGAAGACCGCAATCGCCCCGCTGTAGCAGGCGACGTAGATCCGCCGAAGACCCGGATCGAACTTGATGACATCGGGTCCGCCTGGCAGAGAAAGAAATGCGATGGCAGTCTTCTTGTCGAGATCGAACACCGTCATCAGTTCGTTTCCCTCGCAGGAAAGGAACGCGCGGTGGTGCTCCGGATCGAGCGCCATGCCGTGGTTCCCTTTGCATTTCCCGACCGGATATCGGCCGACTACGTTATCGGTTGCCGGATCAATCACCGCGAAGATGTCCTGGTTCTGCAGGTTCACATACACCTTGCGCGCGACCGGATCGTACTGCGGCATCCCTGTTTCGCTCTCGAAGTGCAGCGTTTTCACGATCTCGTCTTTCGTCACGTCGACGACAGCTTCCGCTTTTCCGCGCTCGTCCGACACATAGAGTTTGTGGAAGGGAACGGCATAAGCGCTCCCGTCCGGCTTCGCTTCCGTTTTCAGCTTCTTCACCACCTTCATCTGTCGGAGGTCCACGACGCCAATGGTGTTGTCGTGCGCGTTGGAGGTGTAGAACTTCTTGAGCTCTGGAACGTACTCGACGCCTTCCGCGCCGGGTGTGTCGGTGACCGTGGCGACGACCTTGTTCGTCGCGAGGTCGATCACGTAGGTCTGGTCCGCGGCGAGGTGAGCGGAAATTAGGTAGTCGTCGTCCGGGTCAATCGTGAGGTAGTCGAAGCGCTTTCCGCCCGGACCGGGAAGTTCAATCGCAGCAACCCTGCGAAGGGTTTGTCCTTGCGCAACAACTCCAAGAAGAACGTAAGCGGCTAAAAAGCTGACAACCGCTCGGATTTGCATCATTTACCTCTCCCAAGGAAAGCCAGGCATCAATTCGGACCTTTGGGCGTCAGAGTCTTGATGAGCGCGTCGATCTTATCCACGATCATCGTGCGGGCGCGTTTGTAGTCTTCACTAGTGGATGGTACGTCCTTCCAGTCCACTAGCTTGTCGGCTGTAGTCTTCTTCGGGAACGGCAGTTTGCAACCAAACGTGACGACACGCGCAGCTTCCCGAACGTCTTTCTCTGCAACTAACTGCGGCTTCCATGTCGGAACGTCCAATCCGTCCTTAGCGAGATCGAGCCTGACTTGCTGCGGTATCTCTGTATCAGGGTTGGTTCCGCGAGCGATAGCGCGGTATGGCAGGTTCTTTTGTTGCGCCAATCGATTGAAGTGCGCGGCGGCAATCACGCTTTTTGCTGATCCGTGTTCGCAAACGAATAGGATTGTTTGAACCTGCCTGTCCTGCCCGGAAGCCGTGGTAACTGCCAACAGCAGGATCGCAGCAGCGAGCATGAATGCTCTACGCATCGCTATCGCTTCTTTCCCAAGTCATCCAGAGTCGCCTTAAACGCATTCGCCAATTTTTCTGCCGAGCCGCGGCCCCAGTAGTGCAGGAAAATCACCATCGGCTTTTCTTCCGTCATGTGGTGGTGAATCGCGACAACATCGATCCCGTTCTTCCGCAGCGTCTTCAATACCGGAGTCACTTCGCCTTCCAGCATGGCGATGTCACCGGCAACGACCGCATCGTCCTGCGTGCCGTAGAAGGCCGCCCAGGTGTTCAGACCCATGCGCGCATTGATGGTCGCGCCATGGTCTTTCATCGCCAAGTCGCTGCGGCCAACCGTGATTTTGTAGACCGTCCCGGACTGCTCTCCGGTGTGCCCGATAATCTGCGCGATCTTCGCCGTGTCGAGCGCCGCGCCGGAGCCGCTCAAAGGAGTCACGGCTTCCGGTTTCACGTGACCGATCAGGTCAAACGCCGGCTTCACTTCGCGCGCGAGATCCGCTGCCTTCCCCATTCCGTGCACGTGCATGTAGTACACGTGCGGGTCGTCCCAAAAGAAGTGATTGTGCAGCGCCGTGACTTCGATTCCGTTGTCGAGCAGCGCCGACATCACAGGATTTACTTCTTCTTGCAGCAGAACCAGGTCTCCCATCATCACTTCGCCGCCGTCACTCGCCTTCGTGAACGCGACCCAGCCGCCAAAACCGAACGGCGTCGGCGTCTTGAC
>Ga0134121_10002099_pt1 | contig 17682 bp, 13 predicted proteins | sample KB301_FD_96463 | JGI IMG/M metagenome (GOLD analysis project Ga0134121, IMG submission 96463) | Terrestrial soil microbial communities without Nitrogen fertilizer from Kellogg Biological Station, Michigan, USA - KB3-0-1 | ecosystem: Environmental > Terrestrial > Soil > Unclassified ... | reverse complement strand
CGGCCGTTCTCGCTCTTGATCATGCTCGGCCCCGGCACGATCCGGACGTCGGCCACCATCGCGAGCGGGATCTGTCGGGTGACCGGCGTCGCCGGCGCGTCGTTCTCACCCTTGCCCATCGCCGCTCCGCCGGCCATCGCCGTGCCCGCCGAGACCAGCAGGTTCCTCACGCGGTCCTCGTCCTCGCGCCAGTCGCGCGGATAGCGGACCCGGACCGGGAACCGGCGCCGGCCTTCGACCGTCGAGGTGATCTCCTTGCCGCCGAGCGCGACCTCGATGACGCTCTGGACATCCTCGACCTTCACTCCGTACCGCGCGGCCTTCTTGCGGTCGATCTCGATCTCGAGATAGTTCTCGCCGACGACCTGGTCGGGGAAGACGTCGACCGCGCCCCGGATCTGCTTGAGCACGGCGGCGACCTGGTTGGCGAGGTCCTGGATCTGCTCGGGGCTGTCGCCCGAGATCTTCACCCCGACCATCGTCCGCACGCCGGTGGCGAGCATGTCGACGCGGTTCTGGATGGGCCGCGTCCAGATGTTGCCCCAGCCGGGGACCTGGAGCTCGGAGTCCATCTCGAGCCGGACATCCTCCTGCGTCTTCTGCCACAGGAAGAGGCCCTTCGCGAATCGGCCGACCCGCGCGTCGCGGAGCGCATTGATCTCCGCGGCCGTGACGTCCTTGGCCAGGTTCTTCTGCTCGCGAACCTTGGCGACGGCTTCCTCGAGCACGTAGTGAATCAGCGCGCCCGGGGCGCGGTCCTGGATCTCCCAGTTCAGCTTCTTCACCCGATCGCGCATGAGCTCGTCGTTCCGCTCCTCGAGCTGGACCAGCAGCCGCGACGCGAATGTCGGTCGCTCGCCGCCGACGATCGACCGGACCGTGTCGACCACCGCCGAGAAGCCGCCCTCCGGCTCCGCCAGCGGGTTGGGATCGTCCACGACGCCTTTCTTCGCAAGGAAGTCCACGGTCTCCTGGGCGGCCTTCTTCACGTCCTCCAGAAGGATCCACTCGTCGAATGCGCGGGCGTACTTCCGCACGATTTTGTCGTCGAACGCCGTCCACGCCGCCTCGTCGGGGAGGGCGCCGAGCTTGCCGTTCGCCCGGATCCGCGCGACCACTTCCTCGCGGATCACCTTCGCCAGCTCTCGGCCCTTCTCGGGCACGAACTCGCGGAGCCGCTGGAGCGCGAGGTCGCGCATCAGGCGGTCGTACTTCGTGAGCGCGTCCATCGTGACCGCGTTGGGGTCGGGCTGCTCCTTGAACCAGTCCATCGCATCGGCGAGGGTCGGGCGCGCTTCGGCGAGCGCGTCCTCGAACGTGATCTTCCGCTTGGGCCACCAGGCCTGAGGCCGCAGGCTGACGATCGTCTCCACCATGTCGATCGGCGCCGGATCGGTCGACGTCTCCGCGCGGCCCGCTTTGCCGACCACCTGGTGGATCTCGGGGAAGCGGCGGAGGACCGTGTCGCGCGCCTTGAGGTCGTCGGCCGCCTGCGAGATGTTCACGTTCGGCGTCGTCGTCGGCATGTCCATGATCGCCAGCTCGTTGAGCGGCGGCATGAACTCTTCGCCCATCGGCTTGAACGCCGAGTAGGCGATCAGCCCGGCGACGACCATGACGCCCACGCACATCCACTTCCAGCGCGCGACCAGCGTCGCGGAGATGCCGATGATGAACGGCACCGCGAGGACGTAGAACGCCCAGGGGACTTTCGGCATCAGACCGCTGGACCGCGGGAAAAGCGGAAGGCTGGCGACCATGAAGAGGCCGGTCAGGATCACGATGCCGTCCGGATGGCGGAGGAAGTAGTCGAGCATCGGGCGGTAGACGTTGACGAACGAGCGGACGATCCAGACCTGCTCCTGCGACTTGAGCCGGCCGCGGAGGAACGTCGGGAGGAGCGCCGGGACGAGCGTGATGCCCAGGACCGCCGTCCCGAGGAGCGCGAAGCTCTTCGTGTAGGCGAGCGGGTTGAACATCTTCCCTTCCATGCCGCCCAGCACGAAGATCGGGCCGAAGGAAAGGAGCATGATCACGATCGAGAAGAAGAGCGGGCCGCCGACGACCTTGCACGCCTCGATGATCAGCGGCTTCGTGTCGCCCGTCACCGGCTTGTCGCCGAACTTGTCGTGGAGTCGATGGTAGGCGTTCTCGGTCAGCACGATGCCGGCGTCGACGAGTACGCCGATCGAGATCGCGATCCCCGAGAGCGACATGATGTTGGACGGGATCTTCAGGTAGTACATGAAGATGAACGAGACCAGCACCGAGAGCGGCAGCGTGATGCAGATCACGAACGCGCTGCCCGCGTGCCAGAGCACGAAGAGGATCACCGCGCTCGCGACGAGGATCTCCTCGATGAGCGTGTGCTTCAGCGTGCCGATCGATTCGTGGATCAGCCCCGTGCGGTCGTAGAACGGCACGACCTTCACGCCGGGCGGCAGGCCCGGCTGGAGCTGCTGGATCTTCTCCTTGATCCGGTCGGTCACCGCGAGCGGGTTCTCGCCGTAGCGCATCATGATGACGGCGCCCACCGCCTCGCGGCCGTCCTTCTCGAGCACGCTGCGCCGGAACGCGGGGCCGATCTGGACCGTGCCGAGCCGCTCGACCGTGATGGGCACGCCCTTCCGCTCGGTCACGACGATGTCGCGGATGTCCTCGATCCCGCGCAGCCACCCGGTGCCGCGGACCAGGTATTCGGAGCCGCCCTTGTGGAGGACCTTGCCGCCGACGCTGGAGTTCGACGCCTGCACCGCGCGGAAGACCTCGCCGAGGCTGAGGTTGTAGGCGCGCAGGCGGTCGGGATCGACGTCGATCTGGTACTCGCGGACGAAGCCGCCGACGCTCGAGACCTCCGCCACGCCCTGGACGCCGGTGAGCGAGGTGCGGAGGTACCAGTCCTGGATCGCGCGGAGCTCGTCGAGGCTCTTGCCCTCGCCCTCCACCGTGTACCAGAAGATCTGGCCGAGCGCGGTGGCGTCGGGCGCCATGTAGGGCACGACGCCCATCGGGAGGAACATGGCCGCGGTCGAGAGCTTCTCGAGGACCCGCTGGCGGGCGAAATAGAAGTCGATCGAGTCGTCGAAGATCACGTTGATCATCGAGAACCCGAACTCGCTCGTCGCGCGGACGGCCTTCACGCCGGCGAGCCCCTGGAGGTTGACCGACAGGGGATAGGTGATCTGGTCCTCGATCTCCTTCGGGCTGCGGCCCGACCAGTCGGCCCAGACGATGACCTGGTTCTCCGAGAGGTCGGGGATCGCGTCGATGGGCGTCCGGTAGAGGCACCAGAGGCCCCACACCGCCACGCCGGCCGTCACCAGCAGGACGAGGAACCGGTTCTTGACGGAGAACTCGATGATCTTCGAGATCATTTTTTCGTCTCCGCGCCGAAGTAGGCGGCCGCCGCGGCGGGATTGAGCCGCGTCTCGGCATCCAGCAGGAACGCGCCCTGGGTCACGACGCGGTCGCCCGCCGCGAGTCCTTTCGTCACGGGGAAGTACTCGCCCGCGCGGGGGCCGACCTGGATCTCGACCGCGTCATAGGTCCCGTGGCCGCGCTCGAGGAACACCACCTTGCGCGACCCGGTGTCGATCACGGCGGAGAAGGGGACCGCCAGCAGTTCCTCGGACTGCACGTGCTTCATGGCGCCGCCGCAGTCGGGGCACTTCAGCTTGCCGTCTCCGGCCCGGGTCGGATGGAGCGGGCAGGTCCACGACTCCACGGTCCGGGAGGTGTCGCTGACGATCTTGAACTGGAGCTTCTTCTTGTCCTTGGGGCACTCGCCGGGCTTGTCGCTCACGACCTCCGGATGGGCGGGGCAGGTGTAGATCACGTGCGATCCGGGAGCGAGCTTCCGCGCTTCGAGCGTCATGCCGTTGCAGCTGCCCTTGTTGCACTGGCCGGGCTTGTCGAAGACCTCTTCGGGATGGAGCTCGCAGACGTAGATCGTCCGCTCCCTCTCGTCGGGCTTCTTCTCTTCCTTCTTCTCCTTGGGCTCGGGCGTCGCGCTCTTCAGCACGAGATCCATCGCGCACTTCTTGCACTTGCCGGGGAGGTCCGACCGGACCTCCGGGCAATTCTCTCAGCAGCCGTAGAAGACTTCCTGCTCCTTTCCGAGGGGGATGCGGAGCACGGCGGTGACGTACATCCCGGCCTTGAGCTGACCGTCGGGGTTCGGCACTTCCACGCGGACTTTCGTCGTGCGGGTCTCGGCCTCGACCGTCGGCGCGATGAACACGATCTTCCCCTGGAGGGTCTTCCCGGACCACGCTTCGGAGGCGAGGTCGACCGCCTGGCCGATCCGGACGAGCGGGAGGTCGCGCTCGAACACGTCGACCTGGAGCCACATCACCGAGTCGTCGGCGAGGGTCCACGGATCCTCGCCCATGGCGACATAGTGGCCCAGGTCGATCGCCTTCTTGATCACGACGCCGGCGACGGGCGACGTGATCGTCACGTGCGTGGTCGCCTTGCGCGTCTTCTCGAGCTCGGCGAGCTGGTCGTCCGTGAGGCCCCAGAGGCGGAGCCGCTCGCGCGACGAGTCCACCAGCCGCCGGGCGCGCGCTTTCGCGTCGGCCGACGCGTCCTTCGTCTCCTCGATCGACTTCACCGCGAGGAGATATTCCTCCTGCGTGGTCGCCAGGTCGGGGCTGTAGAGCCGGTAGAGCGGGTCGCCCTTCTTGACCCGCGCGCCGACGAAGTTGACGAAGAGCTCGTCCACCCGACCCGCGACGCGGACGCTCGGGTGGGAGATCCGCCGCTCGTCCCAGTCCAGCGAGCCCACCGCGCGGATCTCGCGCACCATGCTGCGGTAGCCGATCTCCTCGGTCGCGAGGCCGGCCTGCTGGATCCGGAACGGCGTGAACTGCAGCCGCGAGAGCACGCCGTCGGGCAGCTTCGCGACCCCGCCCTTCTTGCGCTTCGAGAGCGGCATGCCGCAGATCGGGCACTTCTCGTTCGACGTCGACCGGACGATCGACGGATGCATCGGGCAGAACCACTCGACGTCGCCGGTGGCCGTCTCAGCCGCCGGCCGGTGGCCGAGGCGCTTGTCGGTCCAGTTCTTGATCCAGGCCCAGTTGCCGACGACGAGCCCGATGACGATGAAGACGAAGATGAAGCGGAGACGCAGGAAGAGCGTCTTGATCACCTGCCACGCGTTGCTCATGGGTTCCTCCGGAGGTCGGAGCCGACGGCGCGCTCGAGGTCGGCCGCAGCCGACTCGTACTGCGTCACGGCCTGGATGTATTTGAGTTTCACGTCGCGGAGCGACCGCTCCGCGTCGAGGAGGTCGAGGAACGAGGTTTTGTCCTTTTCATACGCGGCGCGCGAGACCTCGACGGTCTGGCCGGTCTTGGGGACCAGCTCGGTCCGGAGGAGGGCGGCGGCCTTGCGGGCGGACTCGGTCCGCAGCCACGCGTCGCGCACCTCGAACCGGACGCGGCCGCGCAGCGCGTCGAGCGCGGCCTCGTCGGCGCGCAGGGTCTGCTCCAGCCGGCGCGCCTCGGCGCTCCGCTTGCCGGTGAACCACGGGAGATTGATGGAGACCATCGCCGCGTAGGCGTCGGGGCCGTTGGGCACCTGCCAGTAGTCGACGCCGATGGAGAAGTCGGGCAGGTCCCGCTCTCGCTCGGCGAGCCGGAGCGACGCGCGGGTCGCGCGGATCCTCGCCTCGGCGGCCAGGAGGTCGGGCCGGGACTTGACCGCGCGGGCGGTCAGGTCGTCGACGTCGAGCGCCTCGGTCGCCGGGACGATCTCGCGCGGCTCGCCGAGCGGCGCATCGAGGGGCCGGTGGAGGAGGGTGTTGATCGCGGCCCGCGCGCTCCCCCGCATCTGCTGCATCGCGAGGACCTCGCCGTGGACCATCACCTGCTCGAGTTGCGGCTTGAGGACGTCCTGCTGCGCGACGACGCCGTTGCGGAACTTCGCGTCGGAGATCTTCTCGGTCGCCTCCATCAGCTTGAGGTGGTCGTCATGCGCCTCGATGGAGCGGGTGGCGAAGTAGTACTCGAAGTAGGCCTTCTTGATCCGCGCGATGACGTCGCGCTCGCGGTCCAGGTGCATCTGGCGCATCCCTTCCGCGTCGCGGAGCGCCGCCTCCGACCGGATCGACAGATTGCCGGGGAAGGGGAAGTTCTGGGACAGGCCCGCGAAGTTGTCCATGGCGAGCCCGAGCGACCCGGCGCTGCGGATCGGAGCCCCTTCCGTGCCGACCCGGAACACCGGGTCGTCGAGGGAGCCGGCGCGGCGGACTTCCTCGAGGCCCGCCCGCGTGCGGAACGACATCTCGCGCACCTCGGGGTTCCGCCTCCGGGCGATCGCGATCAGCATCGAGAGGTCGAGCGGCCCCGAAAGGTCGCGGTCGAGATCCGGGTCGGGAGCCGGCTCCCGCGGCACGGCGGCCTGGGCCGCCGCGTCGACGGAGGTCTCGGCGGTCAGGCGGTCGAAATCCTCCCGCCATTCGGCGCCCGCGCATCCCGCCGAGAAGAGGAGAAGCGGAGCGATCTTCAGCAGACGAACCATGAAATCTCCGGGAAATAGAGGAAGAATCCGATCCCGGAGCGCGGACTAGATCAGAAGCACCGAGAAGAGGAGATGGAGCGGCGGGCTGCCGCGGATTTCGGCCGACGGCGCGACGGCGCCGGCGGCGACGGGCGGGGCCTGCAGGACGGGGACGAGCGGAAGATCGAGGACGAGGTCGAGATCGACCGAGGGAAGGGCCGCCGCCTGAACGGCGACTTCGCTCGACGGCTCGACGTGGGAGCACCGCTTTTCAGGCGCGGGCGTTTCGTGGTGGGATTTCTCGCAGCAGTCGGCGACGACGGGCTCCTGAGTCCGCTTGTCCTTGCATTCCGAGCAGGGGTCGTTGCGATGCTTGCAGATGAGGATGCAGCAGCACTCGACCCACCCGACGGTCTGCACCGTGGCGGTGACCAGGACCAGGGCGAGCGCAAGCGGTCTCATCTGTCTCTGTAACAGTGTACGGCGTTCCCCTATTCGGTCAATCTGAAATCCGAGATTCGGCCGTCGCTCTTCCCGATTTTCGATTTTCGGTTTTCGATTTTCGAATTTGGAATCGCCTTGCTATCGTCGAATGGACGGTGGATAATTGAATTCGGAAGCGCCGTGAGGCGCCTCCAGGGTTAGGGACCGGGGCCGCAGTAGGTGCGGACCGGAAGCAACTAGCATAAGGGCGGCGCCTGTATGGGCCCCCGGCAAAAACGGTTCTGGTTGCCCCTGACACGACTGGGCGCAGGATTTGTCGCGGTCGTCGTCGTGGGTAACGTTGTTCTTCACGCCTTCCGGCCGGACGCCGCGAATCTCGCCACGCCCGACCAGGTCGACGCCACCTATTTCGCCAAGAAGAAGAAGCGCATCGAGCGCCAGTTCTTCAAGACGTTCGAAAAGCTCCTCGCCCCGCCGGCGGTCGCCCCCGCGAAGGAAAAGTTCTCGACGCTCCCGATCGATCAGCCCGCCGCGCAGGTGGTCTGCATCGTGCCGGCGGTCGAGTCGGTCGCGTCGGCCCCGGCCTCCCCGGTGATCGAGGCGCCCCCGGTTCGGCGCCAGGCGCTCGGATTCATCGAGCCCGAGCCGGCGCCGTTCGTCTGGCCCTCGCCGCTTCCCCCGGTCCCGATGCGCTCGTTCGATCTCCCGCTGTCGCTCGCCGAGGACGCGAAGTTCAGGGCGGACCTGGTCACCGAGTGGTGCCGCCGGGGCGACCGGGATATCGTCGCCGACATCGGGGATAGCATCCTGAAGGGTCCGGAGCTGGTTCTCGACGGCATCTTCACCTGCGCGAGCGGGCTGGGGACGCGCCGTCCGGTCCGCCTCTGGGAGGACGACGACCAGCGGAGCATGATGTCGCAGATCCTGGACGTCGAGATGGGCCCGCGCAAGCAGCGCATCTGGTCGGAATTCATGACGCAGTGGACCCAGCGCGAGGCGAAGTACCTGGTCAACTTCGGCGACTCGCGAGCGAACACGGCGGGCTTCGAGGACGGCCGCTCCGAGGCCGACATGAAAGAGTTCGCCCTCGACCAGCGGAAGGTCTTCTGGGACGCCCTGCGCCGCACCTACCTGGCCCGGTACAAGGTGCACGCGGAGGAGAAGATCCGCGAGGAGGCGTGGTACATCGACCGCTGGAGCGGCGCGGACTTCGTGATCCTGCCGCCGATGCTGGCCGGCTACGTCTTCTACCGCGGCCTGGACCGGCGTTTCAACCTGCTGGGGACCCGGCTCACGCTGTCGGTCGAGCCCGTCTCCGAGTGGTACCGCCCGCATAAAAGAGATCTTCCCGCGATGATTGCGATGGAATGGTCGATGAAGCACTGCCCCTTCGGCGTTATTGTTTCAGCGGGCCTTCACGACGGCCGCTACGGGCTGGATTTCGTGGGGATCGGTTCCAGCCTTGGTGCAGTACGGAGGGCCCTCACCATGCAGGAGGAAGAGAGGCGGTAAACCAGAAAGCCTAGGGCCCCACGGCGCGTCCCTCGTGGCCTCCCGGCCACACCCTCCCTATCCGCGCCGTGGGGCTTTTTATTTCCCCCTCCCACGACAACGGCGCGAAGCGCCGAAATCCCAGGGTAGGCAGCGGTGGAAGAACCTGCAGGGGGGGCCCGCGCGCCGAAGCGAATCCGACAATAGGCTGAGGTGCGCCCTCTGCCGGGGTACCGGGTACGGGGTACGGGTTACTTCTTGAGGGGTGTCGGCTCGTAGGCGTGATCTCGCTTGGAGATCACTTTGACGGACTTGATCGCGTCGTCCTTCTTGACCGACTTCAGGTTCAGCATGCCTTCGTTGACGGTGCCGAACACCGTCGCGTCCTTCAGGGCGGGCACCGAGCGGAGCAGGATCTGGAACTGGCTCCCGGAGACGCCCGGCTCCTTCCTGGCCAGGACGAGCGAGTAGGCCTCGGCGGGCTTCTTGCTCTCTTCCAGCGCCAGCGTGAGGTCGACCGCGTTCTCCGTCTTCGCCTGCGTCTGGACCCGCTCGTCGCCGCCGACGAGCTCCCACTTCATGCCGTCGAAGTACTTCTGGTCGGCGAGCTTGATGAACGCCGCGACCGCGTTGGGGGCCTCGTCCTCGAAGAGCTCGGCCTTGACCGTGCCGGAGCCGAGCTCGATCTCGACGACGGGATTCGCGGGAGGCACCGGGCCCCACTTGTAGGGCGAGGTCTTCGCGTCCTTCAGGTCGGCGAACTGGCGCGGGTGGGAGAGGAGGCGGTACTCCTTGAGGCGCGCTTCCTTGCCCTCGGCGTCGAACTTGACGTTGCGCTCCAGGGAGCCGAGCGCGCGCGTGACGAACACGCCCAGCCGGTCCTGCGGATACTTGTCCTGGAACTCCTTGTACTCCTTGCGCGCGTCCTCGAGCCGGCCGTCCTCATAGTACTTGTTGGCCAGGCGGAAGACGATGCGCGAGCCGACGGGAGTGGAGCCGTACTTCGACTTGAGCGTCGTGAGCTGCTCGACGGTCTCCGCCGAGCCGAGCTCCTGCTCGGCGCGCTCGACCTGCGATTTGTCGTAGAAGTACTTCGCGAAGATGAGCACCGTGAGGATGATCAGGCCGGTCGAGACCGCGATGATCGCGGTGGCGTGGCGCTCGCCGATATCGTTGAGCCGGTCCAGGAGCTTCGGCGGCCCGCCCGCGGGGGTGGGCGCCGCGTCGCCTTTCATGTAGTCGCGTTCCTGGACAGCCATGTGGTGCTCGTGCTCTCCGTGTCAATTACGCGAAGTCGGGGTGATAAGTTAGGCCCTCCGCCGGAGAATGTCAAACCAAAATCCACGTCGGATGCCGCGGCGGCGCGACGCCGAGTTCGGCGACATCACGGAATCCTTGATGATGCTATGGGGCTTTGCTATATTTCGGCCCAATTCCATGTACTTCGATTTCGCCAACGTCCTCGTCTACATTCTCGTTTCCGGCGGCTTCATCTTCGGGTCGATGACGCTCGGCCGGGTGCTCCGGCCGAACCGGCCGACGCCCCAGAAGCTGTCGACGTACGAGTGCGGCGAAGAGGCGATCGGATCCGCCTGGATCCAGTTCAACGTGCGGTTCTACATCATCGCCCTGATCTTCCTGATCTTCGACGTCGAAATCGCGATCCTGTTCCCCTGGGCCGTGATCTTCAAGAAGGTCGGGCTCCTGGCGCTGGCCGAAATCCTGATCTTCATCGGCATCCTGGTCGTCGGCTTCGTCTATGTGTGGGTCAAGGGCGACCTGGAGTGGCTGAAGAGCCTGGGCGAAGTGAAGACCGAGTCCCGGAAGCTGGAATCCTAATCAACCACCCATGTCCCTCACCTTCAAGCAGGTGTACGAGAAGATCAAGGAGAAGTTCCCGGACGGGGTGGCCTCCGTCGTCGAATGCCCCGGCGATCCCTACTGCGTCGTCAAGGCCGAGTCGCTCCTGGCGATCGCCCAGTGGCTCCGGACCGACCCCGAGATGCAGTTCGACCTCTGCAGCTGCGTCTGCGGCACCGACGACCTCAAGAACCTCTGGACCGTCTACCATCTGTACTCCGTGCCGCGGAACCAGAAGGCGGTCCTCAAGGTGCAGCTCGACCGGACCAATCCCACCGTGCCCAGCCTCGTCCCCGTCTGGAAGGCGGCCGACTGGCACGAGCGGGAGACCTACGACATGTACGGCATCGTGTTCACGGACCATCCGGACCTGCGCCGGATCCTCCTGCCGGAGGACTGGCCCGGGTATCCGATGAGGAAGGACTACGAGTTCCCGGACGAGTACCAGGGCATTCCGCTGAAATAACATGACTCCGCTAGCGATGGCGAACGTCACGTGGCCGATCGTGATCACGGGCCTGCCGCTGCTCGACGGCTTCCTTTGCATCTTTGCCATCTGCTTCATCCTGATCAACTTCATCGCGGTCTACGCCGGCGTGTCCACGTACGCCGAGCGCAAGATCGCCGGCCACATGCAGGCGCGGGTCGGTCCCTACCGCATCTGGTGGCACGGCTTCGGCGTCTGGATCGCGGACGCGCTGAAGCTGATGATCAAGGAAGACATCATCGCGAAGGACACGGACCGGCTGCTCTTCAAGCTGTCGCCGTACGTGGTCTTCGCCGGCTCGTTCGCCTGCTGGGTGGCGCTGCCGTTCATCCCGGACTGGTCGCCGGCCCACTTCAACATCGGCATTCTCTATCTGCTGGCCGTCTCCAGCGCCGTCGTGATCGGCATCCTGATGGCCGGCTGGTCGAGCGGCTCGAAGTGGGCGCTGTTCGGCGCGATGCGCTCCGCGGCGCAGATCGTCTCCTACGAAGTCCCGATCGGCATCACGCTGCTCGGCATGCTGCTGATCTACGGCACGCTCGACATGCAGGAGATCTCGAAGGCGCAGGAGAAGGGGCTGCCGTTCGGGTTCATGGCCGACACGCAGGGCGGCCTCTGGTCGTGGGGCCTCAACCGCTACGGTCCGTTCACCCTGATCGCGTTCCTGATCTACTACATCGGGGCGCTGGCCGAGACCAACCGGACGCCGTTCGACATCCCCGAAGCCGAGTCCGAGCTCGTCGCCGGCTACCACACCGAGTACAGCGGCATGCGGTTCAGCTTCTTCTTCCTCTCCGAGTACGCGAACATGTTCGTGGTCTCGGCGATCGCGACCACGTTCTTCCTGGGCGGCTGGCTGCCGCCGTTCCCGAGCGTCCACGCGGCGATCGCGTCGGTGGTCGGCGGCGGCGCGCTCGCGGCCCTCGCGTACGGCTACAAGAAGAAGGGCTTCGACGCGACGATCGGCTTCATCGTCGGCTCGGGCCTGGGCGTGCTCTACTCGGCCTTCACGGGGCCGCACGGCGAGATCCATCCCTACGGCTTCCTTGCCCCGAAGGACAGCTTGGGCGCCGCGATCGAAGGCGGCTTCTGGTTCTCCAGCAAGTGCTTCGCGCTGATCTTCGTGATGATGTGGCTGCGGTGGACGCTGCCGCGCTACCGCGTGGACCAGCTCATGGACCTCTGCTGGAAGAAGCTGACGCCCCTCGCGTTCATCAACCTGCTCGTGATCGGGATCCTGGAGACCCGGCCCCAGTGGTGGCACGCTCTCGTCGAGTGGGCCAAGAAGGGGGCCTCGTAGGATGGCCGCTCCCGAAATCCTCCTGAACGTCGTCTTCTACGTCCTCGCGGCGGCCGCGATCGGCGGCGCCGTCGCGGTGGCGGCGAGCAAGAACATCGTCCGGTCGGCCTTCGCGCTGCTCGCGGTGCTCTTCTCGGCCGCCGCGCTCTACGCGGTCATGAAGGCGGACTTCATCGCCGCGGCGCAGGTCCTGATCTACGTCGGCGGCATCCTGGTGCTCATCATCTTCGCGGTGATGCTCACCCACCGGATCACCGACGTGAAGCTGTCGAACGAATCGACGCCCGGGCCCGCCGCGTTCTGCGCGTGCCTGTGCCTCCTCTTCTCGCTGGTCGTCGTCATCCTCTTCACCGCGAAGTGGCCGCGCGACGCCGGCGAAGTCCGGGTCCCCGCGGACGGAAACGAGGTGTTCCTCCGGCAGTACCAGGCGGACGGGGCGACCGGCCTTGCCTTCGGCGGCTCCGCGTTCGAAGGCTCGGTGGTCCTGAGCCTCCGCCTGGAGACGCCGCCCAAGACGGTCGATTACGTGAAGTTCATCGCGGTCTCCGGCGCGGAGAAGAAGACGGTGTCCGTGCCCTTCCAGAAGGGAGTCACGAAGGCGGAGCTCCACGACCTTCCCGAGGGCGACTGGCACTGGTTCGCCGAGCTCAGCGTCCCGGGCGAGGACAAAGCGGTGAAGGTGGAATCGTCGGCCGGCCGGGACTTCGCGGTCTATCGCGGCGTCACCGAGCCGATCGCGATGGCGCTCGCCGGTCCGTACCTGTTCGCGTTCGAGGTCGTCTCGGTGCTGCTGCTCGCGGCGCTCGTCGGCGCGGCCTTCCTCGCCCGGAAGGAGGTGAAGGAATGATCTTCACCCGCCATCCGCTGGAGCACATGCTGCTCCTTTCGGCGATCATCTTCTGCAGCGGCGTCTACACGATCCTGACGCGCAAGAACGCGGTCTCGATCCTGATGGGCGTCGAGCTGGTGCTGAACGCCGCGAACATCAACTTCGTCGCCTTCTCGCAGTACACGGGGCACGGCGGCGTGCACGGCAACATCTTCACGATCTTCGTGATCCTGCTCGCGGCGGCCGAGGCGGCCGTCGCGCTCGCGATCATCATCGGGATGTACCAGAACTTCGGCAAGGTCGACGTCGACCAGGCCGACAACATGAAGGAATAGATGGACCTTCAGGCTTTCGTCCCGGTCCTGCAGCACGGCGAGCACGCCGCGGCCGGTCCCGCTCCGTCGATCGCGCCGATCGTGGTCTGGCTCATCCCGCTGCTGCCGGTCTTCGGGTTCGTCTTCCAGACCTTCATCGGCCGCAAGCTGCCGAAGCCGATCGTCGCGTTCGTCTCCTGCACGGTCGTCCTGGGCAGCTGCATCATCTCGTGGGTGCTCTTCGCCAAGCTGAGCTCGCCCGGCGAGCCGATCCGCGCGAACCTGGGCCCGTGGATCCACATCCCCGGCCTGAAGGACGGATGGCTCTCGGTCATCGCCGACCACAACCTCGTCGTCGACCAGCTGACGGCCGTCATGATCCTGGTCGTCACGAACATCGGCTTCCTGATCCACGTCTACTCGACCGGCTACATGGCCGACGAGAAGCGGTTCGCGCGGTACTTCTCGTACCTCAACCTGTTCACCGGGTTCATGCTGATCCTGGTGATGGCCGGCAACATCCTCCTGATGTTCGTCGGCTGGGAAGGCGTCGGCCTCTGCTCGTACCTGCTGATCGGCTTCTGGTTCGAGAAGAAGGAGAACGCCGCGGCGGGCATGAAGGCGTTCGTCGTGAACCGCATCGGCGACCTCGCGTTCACGATCGGCGCGCTGCTGCTCTTCGTGACGATCGGCCGGGCGACGAACGTCTGGACCGTCGATTTCGAGGAACTCCGCAAGGTCATCAAGGACAACCCCGGGGTGCTGGAGGGCGTCGCCTTCTGGATCCCGCTGCTGCTGTTCATCGGCGCGACCGGCAAGAGCGCCCAGATGCCGCTCTACGTCTGGCTGCCGGACGCGATGGCCGGCCCCACGCCGGTGTCGGCGCTCATCCATGCGGCCACGATGGTGACCGCGGGCGTCTACATGATCGCCCGCATGAACTTCGTCTACACGCTCTCGCCGGCCGCGATGGCGATCGTGACGGGCATCGGCGCGTTCACCGCGATCTTCGCCGGCTCGATCGGCATCGCCCAGAACGACATCAAGAAGGTCCTCGCGTACTCGACCGTGTCGCAGCTCGGCTTCATGTTCATGGGCGTCGGCGTCGGCGCGTTCGCGGCGGGCATCTTCCACCTGTTCACCCACGCGTTCTTCAAGGCCTGCCTCTTCCTCGGGTCGGGCTCGGTGATCCACGGCATGGGCGGCGAGCAGGACATCCGCAAGATGGGCGGGCTCAAGTCCAAGATGCCGTGGACGTTCTGGACGTTCGTGATCTCGTCGGCCGCGCTCTCCGGCGTGCCGCCGCTCGCGGGCTTCTTCTCGAAGGACGAGATCCTCTGGAAGGCGTGGTCGACCCACGCGTTCCACGAGACCTGGCTGGGGATGTGGTACGGCAAGCTGATCTGGGCGGTCGGCGCCTGCGCCGCCGCGTGCACCGCGTTCTACATGACCCGGCTCGTCATCAAGACCTTCCTCGACCGGCCGAAGTGGGGCGCCGCGGGATCCTTCTCGGGCGGCGGCCTCCCCGGCTGGATGGACGAGGAGGAGAAGAAGAAGCCCAAGAAAGAGGAGCCGAAGAAGGGCACCGGCCCCGACGGCATGCCCGCGTGGATGGAGGACGATCCCGTCGGCAGCGCGCTTCCGCAGGACGAGTCGATGCTCGACTTCGGCCACGTGAAGAAGAAGCCCAAGAAGGAAGAGCCCGCGCCGCCTCCTCCGCCGGCCGAAAAGTCTCCGGCCAACCTCGAGGACGAGTCCCATCCCGCCATTCCGCACGGACTGGACGACGACGCCTCGCTGCTCGACATGGGCGCGGTCGGCCGCAAGGCGTCGCACGGCCATGAGGATCACGGCCACGCGGCGGACCTGCCGGACGACGCGTCGCTGCTCGACCTGGGCAAGGTGGGCGGAAAGCACGCGCCCTCGCACGATCCGCAGGATGCTCACGCGCCCGCCGCGGCCGCGCACGACGCCGGCCACGGACACGGCGACGACGCGGATCACGGCCACGGCGGCCACGGACATCACGGCGAACCCCACGAGTCGCCCTGGTCGATGCTCATCGCGCTCGTGCTGCTCGCGTTCTGCTCGATCTGGGTCGGCCTGCTGAACGCTCCTCACGCGCTTCACGGTTCCGAGCGGTTCTCGACCTGGCTGATGCCGGTGACTGAGCCGAAAGCCCATCACGTCGAAGGCCACTCCGAATCGGAGGCGCACGCCGAGGAGCACAAGGTCGAGCCGATCGAGTACTTCCTGATGCTGCTCTCGATCGGCGCGGCGTTCGGCGGCATCTTCTTCGGCTGGTACGTCTACTCGAAGCGGAGCGGCGTCCCGGCGCAGGAGTTCACCGACAAGCACAAGGAGCTCTACGAGCTGGTGCGCGACAAGTACCGCGTGGACGAGCTCTACGAGGCGACGATCATCAACCCGCTGCTCAACCTGAACGAAGGGACGTGCCGGTTCGACAATGAAGTCGTCGACGGCGCGGTGAACGGCGCCGCGTGGGTCGGCCGGACGATCGCGAAGGGCACCGGCCTGGTGGACAACGAGGTCGTCGACGCCGCGGTGAACGGCGCGGCGGTCGCCACCCAGATGGTGTCGCGCAAGGTGCGCCGGGCCCAGACCGGCAACATCAAGGAATACCTGACGTTCGCCCTCGTGGGCGGACTCTTCGTGATCGCGCTGTTCTGCCTGTACCTCACGCGGGAAAACCTTCTCGCGAAATTCAAGGACGTCTTCGGGGGCCAGTGATGCTAGAGAAATGCCTGCTGTCCACGACGATCTGGGTTCCCATCATCGGGGCCCTGCTGGTCGTGCTCGCTCCGAAGAAGATGGCGAAGCCGATCTCGACGATCACGTCGATCCTCGCGATGATCGCGTCGATCGTCGTCACGCTGCGGTTCAACGCGCTCCAGGCGGGCAACGTGAAGTCGGACGTCCCCGGGTTCTACCTGGTCGAGAAACACTCGTGGATCAGCCAGTTCAACATCGAGTACTTCCTCGGCGTCGACGGCATCTCGGTGACGATGGTGCTGCTGACGGGCATCCTGTCCTTCATCTGCATCCTGGCCTCGTACGGCTTCGACCACTGGCACACGACCAAGGGCGAGAAGGGCTACTTCGCGCTGTTCCTGCTGCTTGAAGCCGGCATGATGGGCGTCTTCGAGTCGCTCGACTTCTTCCTGTTCTACGTGTTCTGGGAAATGATGCTGCTGCCGATGTACTTCCTCATCGGCATCTGGGGCGGTCCGCGCCGGGAGTACGCGGCGATCAAGTTCTTCCTCTACACGCTGGCCGGCTCGGTCCTCATGCTGGTGGTCATGCTGGCGATGTACTTCACGTACGACGCCAACCCGAGCGTGCCCGGCCAGCAGGGGACGTTCAACCTCGTGACGCTCGCCGCCAACGGCTCCGACCTCTTCAAGGGCTTCTGGTGGAAGATGGCCTTCCTGGGCCTCTACATCGGCTTCGCGATCAAGGTGCCGGTGTTCCCGTTCCATACGTGGCTGCCCGACGCGCACGTCGAGGCGCCGACGCCGATCTCGGTCATCCTCGCCGGCGTGCTCCTGAAGATGGGCACGTACGGCCTGATGCGGATCAGCTACCCGATCCTGCCCGAGGCGGCGCTCTGGTTCGCGCCCTTCATGATGGCGTTCGGCGCGTGGAACATCGTCTACGGATCGCTCTGCGCGATGGCGCAGATCCGCGGCGTGCCGCGCGTGAACTCGCAGACGGGCGAGCGGTTCATCGAGCGCGACCTGAAGAAGCTGATCGCCTACTCGTCGGTCGCCCACATGGGCTTCTGCCTGATCGGCCTGGCGGCGTGCAATCCGGCGGGCCTCTCGGGCTGCCTCTTCCAGATGTGGAACCACGGCATCATCACGAGCATGCTGTTCCTCCTGGTCGGCGTGATCTACGACCGCGCCCATCACCGCAACGTCGACGGCTTCGGCGGCCTCTGGACGCAGATGCCCCAGTACGGCGCGCTGACGGCGCTGGCGTTCATGGCGTCGCTCGGCCTGCCCGGCCTGTCGGGCTTCGTGAGCGAGTTCCTCTCGTTCGCCGGCGGCTTCCAGGGCGGGTCGACGTATCCGTTCGAGCTGCTCCCGGGCCGCACGATCGAGAGCCAGTACTGGTTCAAGATCCTCACGGGCATCTCGGTGCTCGGCGTCGTCCTGGGCGCCGGCTACTTCCTCTGGAGCTACCAGAAGGTCTTCCAGGGGCCGCTCAACCCCAAGTACGCCAACCTCGAGGACATGAACTTCCGCGAGATGCTGTGCGTCTGGCCGCTGGCGATCATCTCCGTGGTCCTGGGCGTGTATCCGTCGCTGTACCTGGACGTGATCATGCCCGCGATCAACAAGCTGGCGACGGACATGAACATGCCCTGGGTTACCTCCGCGATCAGGTAGACGATGAACAGCAGCTGGGTCCTGAAAGACCTGAGATTCGT
>Ga0134121_10002098_pt1 | contig 17695 bp, 12 predicted proteins | sample KB301_FD_96463 | JGI IMG/M metagenome (GOLD analysis project Ga0134121, IMG submission 96463) | Terrestrial soil microbial communities without Nitrogen fertilizer from Kellogg Biological Station, Michigan, USA - KB3-0-1 | ecosystem: Environmental > Terrestrial > Soil > Unclassified ... | reverse complement strand
CTCGACGGCGGCCGACAGCTTCACCTCGATCTGGGTGTTGCGGCCGATGTTGATCACGATGTTCGGGTAATCGATGGTGGAGAAGCCCTCGAGCTCAGCCTTGAGCTGATAGCTGGCGGGCGTAAGACCCAGGAAACGGAACTGCCCCTGGGCGTTTGTCACCTGGACCTGTGGAGCGCCGTTGCCGGTGAGGGTCACGGTGACCCCGGGTAGCGGAGCGGTCTTGTCGTCGGTGACGGTGCCGTACAGGTTACCGGTCTGCAACTGGGCGAGGGCGGTGCCGCTCGCGACCAGCAGCAGCAATACAGCGACGGTTACGATCCGTCCCCAAAGGTTGTTGATCTTCATTTAAGCAAGCCTCCCTTGTGGTGGTTTGTGAGCCGGAAGCGTGAAACGCTTGTGGGCTCCTTGAGACGACAGAAACGTCGAGGCCCCGCGGTATTGGTTCTCTCGCCGTGGAAACGCCTCCTTTCGGAAAGAGCTGAAAGTCAAGTCCATCAGCCTGGTGCCAGTGGGTAAAGCAAGTGGGGTGCCATCCGGAAGGCGCCAGGCAAGATGATTGTTTTCAATATTTTGCACGAAACCGAGGCGGCCCGATCCAGTGCCTTGAACCGACCCGATCCAAATTCTTGAACGAACCGGACGCCGGCCCGCCGCTCTCTCCACGGAGGCCCCGGGCAGGCCACCCATGGCACAATCCCTGCTTGGCGGTGCTGGTATATTGAGTCTCTATCGAGGAACTTCATGGCCAGTAAGACGCTGCGTATCGTCCCCCTGCTCGCCCTTCTGCCGGCCGCCGGCTGCGCCACCTATCAGCCCTTCGACACCGCCGCCTATCTGCGCCAGCAGTACGCCAAGGAGATCGGCGCCCAGGAGGCCCAGCGCGTCGAGGTCCCCTTCGAGCTCGACGACCAGATCCGGGCCACGCTGGGCAAGATGCCGCCGCTCGCCAGCGAGCTGCGGCGGATCAATCAGGTCAACGACTTCATCTTCGACGGCCTGCAGCTCCAGTACTCGCTTACCCCGACGCGCAACGCGGTGGAGACCTACCGCACCCGCGAGGGCAACTGTCTGTCGTTCGTCAACCTCTTCGTGGGCGTGGCGCGGGACCGCGGCCTCAATCCGTCCTATGTAGAGGTCACCGACCTCCACAAATGGAACCACCGCGACGGCATGGTGGTGAGCCAGGGGCACATCGTCGCCGGCATGTACCTCGACGGCGTGCTGCGCACCTTCGACTTCCTGCCCGACCGCAAGAAGGCCTACCGCGACTTCAAGCCGATCGACGACCTCACGGCCGCGGCTCACTTCTACAACAACCTCGGCGCCGAGGCGCTGCTGGCCGGCAACCTCAAGCGCGCCGAGGAGCTGCTGACGGTGGCCACCCGCATCGCCCCCCGCTTCGACAAGGCGATCAACAACCTCGGCGTCGTCCTCGCCCGCGGCGGCCAGCCGGAGAAGGCGCTGGAGCTCTACCAGCGCGGCCTCGCCATCGCGCCGGAGGACTCGCCCCTGCTCACCAACATGGCCCGCACCTACCAGGAGCTGGGCCGCGGCGACGAGGCGTCCGCGCTGCTTGCCCGCATCGAGGGGGCCAACACCTCCAACCCCTTCTTCTTCATCTACCAGAGCGAAGTGGCCCTCACCCGCGGCGAGACCGACAAGGCCCTGGACTACATGACCCGCGCCCTGCGGCTCGACAGCGAGCTGCCGGAGGTCCACCTCGGGCTGGTGAAGGTCTACCTCGCCATCGGCGACATGGAGAAGGCACGGCACTACCTCGGGCGGGCCCTGAAGCTGGACGCCACCAACCGCGACGCCCTCCAGTACGCGCGCATGCTGGGACAGTGAGCCGGCACCGGCGCGCTTCCCTGCTGCTGCTGGGGCTGGCCTGGACCGCCGGCTCCAGGGCTCTGGCGGCGGGCGCCGCCGGCGGCTACGATCTTCTGGCGCGATTGACGTCGGGCTCCGAGGCGGAGCGGCGGGCCGCCGCCCGCGGGCTCCGCGAGTCGGGCGACGCCTCGCTCGTTCCGGGCCTCGTCGACGCCTACTTCTTTCTGCCCCGCGACCAGCGGGCGGAAGCCCTCGCGGTGCTCGCCGCCCTGACCGGCGAGAAGGCGGGCGACCGCTACCACGACTGGGCGGCGCTGCTGGCCCGCCGGTAGGATCTCGTCGCGCGGCCCGGCTACCTGGCCTGGAAGGCCGGCCTCCTCGCCCGTATCGATCGCCGCTATCCGTCGCTGCTCTATGAGGGCGCGCCGCTGCGCCTGCGCCTCGAAGAGGTGGTGTGGGGCGGCGTCGGGGTCGAGGGGATCCCGGCGCTCGACCGGCCGGCGCACGTGGCGGCGGCGCAGGCCGGCTACCTCACCGGCGCCGAGCGCGTCTTCGGCGTCAGCGTGGGGGGAGAGACCCGGGCCTATCCGCTGCGCATCCTCGACTGGCACGAGATGGTCAACGACGTGGTGGGCGGTGAGCCGGTCACCCTCTCCTACTGCACCCTGTGCGGCTCGGGCGTCCTCTACTCCACCCGCCTGAAGCCGGGCGAGGCCTACACCTTCGGCACCTCCGGCCTGCTCTACCGCTCCAACAAGCTGATGGTGGACCGCCAGACCGGGTCGCTGTGGAGCAACCTCACGGGCGAGCCGGTGATCGGGCGTCTCGCCGGCGGCCCGGCCCCGGGGCAGCGGCTGGCCGTGCTGCCGCTGACGCTGACCACGTGGCAGGAGTGGCGCGAGCGGCATCCGGAGACGACCGTGCTGGCCCTCGACCGCGAGATGGAGAAGCGCTTCGGCTTCCAGTACCAGCCCGGCGCGGCGGCGCGCAAGCGGGGCGGCGTCACCTTTCCCACCGGTCCCGCCGGCCCGGGCAGCGCCGCCCTCGATCCCGGGGCCGAGATCTACGCCCTTCGCCTGGAGGGCCGCGCCAAGGCGTACCCGGTGACGAGGCTGCTGGCGGAGCGGGTGGTCAACGACCGGGTGGGCGGCGAGCCGGTGGTCGTGGTGGCCGATCCGGGCTCCGGCGCGGTGCGGGCCTACCGCCGGGGGGAGCGGACTTTCGCGCGCGGCTCCCAGGGGGACGAGCTGGTGGACGGCGAGGGGCGCCGGTGGACGGTGGGGGAGGACGCCCTGCTGCCGCCGCGCGCGGCCGGCGCCGCCGCCGCGACCCTCGCGCCGCTGCCCCGCGTGCCCGGCCATCAGGCCTTCTGGGCCGGCTGGTACGCGTTTTTCCCGGGGGCCGAGCTGTACGGGAGTCCGTCACGGTAGTACCATCAAGAGTCCCTGTTGGTCGAAGGAGGCCGCGATGAGCGTGTTTCGAGCTGTCCGCACCCGTCCCTCCCCTCACCTGCTGCCGGTTCTGCTGCTGCTTCTGGCGGCGGCGGCCCCGGCCCCGAGCCGGAAGCCGGCCGACGTCTTCGAGGGCTCTTCCCACGTCGTTGCCGTGGAGGTGCCGGTCAACGTCATCGGCCGCGACGGCGTGCCGGTGCAGGGGCTCAAGGCCGGCGATTTCGAGGTCTACGACGGCGGCGACCGCCAGAAGATCACCTCGTTCGAGGTGATCGACCTGAAGAAACCGGCCGAGCCGGCGCCGGGGGCGCCGGCGGCGACCTCCGCGGTCCCCGAGAGATCGCCCGACGAGATGCCCTCGGGAGTCCGCCGCCGTTTCCTCTTCCTCTTCGACCTTTCGTTCTCCAGCCCGACGTCGGTCCTCAGGGCCCGGCTGGCCGCCCGCGACTTCGCCCTCCACTCCCTCCATCCGGCCGACCTGGCGGCGGTGGCGACCTACTCGATGGAGTCCGGCCCCAAGCTGGTGATCACCTTCACCCCCGACCGGGCGCAGCTCGCCCGCGCCATCGACACCCTGGGCTTCCGCCAGTCCCTGGACACGCGCGTCAGCGATCCGCTGCGCTTCATGGTCGATTCACCGGCCAGCGCCGCCAGCGAGGCGTCGCAGACCCTCACCGACAGCCTCGACCTGAAGGGGCAGAAGGATCAGGCTCTGCTCGACTACCTGAAGACCATCTCCTTCGTGACCGAGCGCAGCGAGCGGTCGTTCGAGGTCAGCAAGATCGCGGGCTACTCCCGGGCGCTGGGCGAGATGGCCAAGGCGCTCAACTCGGTGAAGGGCCGCAAGCACGTCCTCTACTTCTCCGAGGGCTTCGACAGCCGGCTGCTGCTCGGCCGCTCGACCACCGACCAGGAGACCGAGGCCGACAACGTCAACATCATGTTCGGCCAGACCTGGATGGTCGACAACGACGCCCGCTATGGCAACACCTCGCTGCAGCGCAATCTGTCGCGCATGCTGGAGGAGTTCCGCCGCGCCGACTGCGTCATCGACGCCGTGGACATCGGCGGCCTGCGCGCGGGCGCCGACCAGAACGCGCGGCCCAACGGCCAGGAAGCGTTGTTCTACCTCGCCAACGAGACCGGGGGCGAGCTGTTCAAGGACGCCAACAACCTGCGCGATCCCCTGGAGAAGGTGCTGGAGCGTACCAGCGTCACCTACCTGCTGGCCTTCGAGCGCTCGGACGTCAAGCTCGACGGCGCCTACCACCGGCTGCGGGTGAAGGTGGCGAACCTGCCGTCCGGGGCCCGGCTGACGCACCGCGCCGGCTACTACGCGCCGCGGCCGTTCAAGGATCTCGATCCCCTGGAGAAGAACCTCCTCGCCTCCGACGGCATCGCGAGCGCGTCGCCGAAACGGGACATCGACCTCAACGTGCTGGCGGCGCCCTTTCGCGCCAGCGCCGCCCTTTCCTACGTGCCGGTGATCGTCGAGGTGGGCGGCCGCAGCCTGCTCGAAGGGCAGACCGGCAACAAGCTGAACCTGGAGATCTACAGCTACGTCAGCAACTCCGAAGGGCAGATGAAGGACTTCTTCAGCCAGCGGGTGGACCTCGACCTGGGCAAGGACCGCGGCCGGCAGGCGATGCTCGACGGCGGCGTCAAGTACTACGGCCATTTCGACCTGCCGCCCGGCGAGTACCACGTGCGGGTGCTGGTGCGCAACGCGGAAACCGGCCGCACCGGCGTGCACACGGCGCGCGTCGAGGTTCCGGCCTACGGCCAGGCCCAGGCCGTGCTGCTCCCCCCCTTCTTCATGGAGGACCGGCAGAAGTGGCTGCTGGTGCGGGAGAACAGCCACGACGGGCAGCAGGCGAGCGTCGTCTACCCGTTCACCGTCGAAGGGCAGGTCTACGTGCCCTCCGCCCGGCCGACCCTGCGCGGCGAATCGACGGCCAGGCTCTGCCTGGTGGCCTACAACCTGGGCAAGGGCGAGGTCGCGGTGCAGGGGCAGGTCATGGCGGCCGACGGTACGGCTTCGGCTTCGGGGCACCTGTCCGGTGTGCAGCGCACGGCGACCGGCATCCAGGGCCTCGACAAGCTGACGGCGACCTTCGATCCCGCGGGGCTCAACGCCGGCAACTACGTCCTGCAAGTGGCGGTGACCGACCCGACGACCGGTCTCCGGCATGCGAGCTCGCTGCCATTTCAGGTGATCCACTGAGCTTTTTTCGAGGAGCGAGCATGAAGACATCCAGGGTTCTCGCGGCCTTCTTCGTGGCTGCCTCGGCAGGGCTCCTCGCGACCGTCACGGTCGCCGCGCCGCCGGCGGCCACGCCACCGGCGCAGCAGACCTTCGGCGGCTCGACCGACGTCGTGGAGGTCGAGGTACCGGTGCAGGTGGTGCGCGACGGCCAGCCGGTGCGCGACCTGAAGGCCACGGATTTCGAGGTCTACGACGGCCGCACCCGGCAGACCCTCACCGGCTTCCACGCCGTCGACCTCGCGGCGCCGGGCGTCCAGCGGGCGGCCGCCGTGCCGCTGGCCGGGCGGCGCCAGTTCCTCCTCCTCTTCGACCTCGCCTTCTCCGATCCCAAGTCGGTGGTCAAGGCGCGGGACGCGGCCCGGGAGCTGGTGATCAAGGGGATGCGCCCCGGCGACCTGGTGGGTGTGGCCACCTACAGCGCGGCGCGCGGGCCGCAGGTCATCCTCGGCCTCACCTCCGACCGCCGGCAGGTGGACACGGCCCTCGGCTCCCTGGGCGCCGTGCGCCCCGACCGGGCGGACGATCCGCTGCGCCTCGTGATGGGGCACGGCAACGGCGGCATCCGGCCCGGCGCCGGCGCCGATTCGCGCCTGGTCGCCGAGCACTCCCAGGAAGCCGACGCCGCCCACACCAACGATCTGCTCATCGACCTCGGCACCGAGCAGGCGACCCTGAACCGGGACACCAACCGCTCGGCGCAGAAGGCCTCGATCACCGCCCTCACCCGCGCCTACTCCGACATGGCGCGGACGCTGGCGGCGATCCCGGGCCGCAAGCAGGTGGTCTACTTCTCGGAGGGGTTCGACAGCACCCTGGTCACCGGCTCGACGCCGTCGCTCACCGACCGGCCGGACGAGTCCGCCGTCCTCGGCAAGCTTCCGCAGCCGGGCGTCGGCAGCTCCGAGGCCCACCTCGAAAATTCGGACGAGACCTTCGGCAACACCCAGGCGATCAACGCGCTCGAAAAGATGCTGGAGGAGCTGCGCCGCGCCGACTGCGTCATCCAGGCCGTGGACCTCGGCGGCCTGCGCGCCGGCGGCGAGCAGCGGGTGAGCCGTACCGCCGGCAAGGAGAGCCTTTTCGCCATGGCCCGCGGCACCGGCGGCGAGCTGTTCGAAGGCTCCAACGACCTGTCGTCGGCGATGAGCGGCCTGCTGCAACGCACGACCCTCACCTACGTGCTGTCGTTCCAGCCTGACAAGGTGAAGCCGGACGGCTCCTACCACAAGCTGCGGGTGGAGCTGAAGAACGCTCCCCGCGGCACCCGCGTCGTCTTCCGGCCGGGCTGGTACGCACCCCGTCCCTACCGCCAGCTCAACCCGATGGAGAAGCTGTTCGAAGCCTCCTCGAAGCTGATGGGCGGCGCCGAGTCGGGGTCGATCCCCAGCGCCGTGCTGGCGGCTCCGTTCCGGGCCGGCGAGTCCAACGCCTATGTGCCGGTGCTCATCGAGGTGGACGGCCCGGCGCTGCTCGCCGACAAGCCGCAGGGAGTATTGCCGGTGGAGGTCTACGTCTACGCCCTGGCCGCCGACGGCGCCATTCAGGACTTCCTCTTCCAGACCCTGGGGCTCGACCTCTCCAAGACCGAGACCTCCCTGCGCCAGGGCGGCCTCAAGTTCTTCGGTCATCTCGACCTGCCGGCCGGCGAGTACTCGGTGCGCACGCTGATCCGCAACGGCGCCACCGGGGCGTTCAGCCTGCGGGCGTCGCCGCTCACGGTGCCGGCCTTCGCGACGGCGGGGCCGGTGCTGCTGCCACCCCTCTTCCCCGAGGCGGCGAACCGCTGGCTGATCATCCGTGAGGCGCAGCGGGGGGCGCAGGTGGACTACCCCTTCATGGCCCGCAAGCAGCCGTTCGTTCCCGCGACGCGGCCGGCGCTCGCCGCCGGCCAGGAGATCCCCGTGGCGCTCCTGGGCTACAACCTGGCGGCGGGAGATCTCAAGGCCGAGGCCCGGGTGACGACGCCCGACGGCAAGGAGGCCGCGGGGGCGGAGGGGGCCGGAGTCCTGCGGGTGCTGGGCCGGGAGAAGGGCGGCGGCGGGACTCCGGACCGGCTGACGGCGACCTTCAGGCCCCCGAAGCTGCCGCCGGGCGAGTACCTGCTGCGGGTGACGCTGACCGGCGATGGCGCGCCGGCCGGCTCCAGCAGCGCTCCCTTCGTAGTGGGGGGCGGACGCTGATCGGTGGTACCGTATCGGAAATATCTGTTGTTTCTTTTTTGAATTCTTGAGCTGGGAGCTTCAATTCCGCGAGGGCCGAAAGGACGTTGCATGAAAAAGGGTAGTCAGCTTCAACGCATCACCGCCTTGCGCATCACCGTCTTGATGCTGGCTGGGCTGGGGCTCGTATCCTGGTCAGGGTTCGCTCAACAGACCTTCTCGGGATCCACCGAGGTGACGGTCGTCGAGGTCCCGGTTCAGGTCGTCAAGGACGGCGAGCCGGTGCGCGGGCTCACGGCCAAGGACTTCGAGCTCTACGACGGCCGCAAGAAGGTGCCGATCACCGGCTTCGAGGTTCTCGACCTCACCGCGCCGGTACCGGCCGCGGGCACGCCGGCGGCCGTGGCGGCGCAGCAGGTGCCGGTCTCGGCACGGCGCCACTTCCTGATGCTTTTCGACCTCTCGAACTCCGAGCCTAAGTCGATCATCAAGGCCCGGGGGGCGGCCGTCAGCGTCGTCGACAACCTGCATCCGACCGACCTGGTCGCGGTCGCCACCTACAGCGCCCTCCAGGGGCCGCAGCTCGTGATCGGCTTCACGCCCGACCGCAAGCAGATCGCCGCCGCCATCGACACCCTGGGAGTGCCGAAGCTGATCGACCGCTCTCCCGATCCCCTGAAGCTGGTGCTGTTCGAGGCCCAGAAGGACGCCTCGGCCACGCAGGCGTCCGCGACGTCCTCGGGCGGCAGGGCCGAGGTCGTGGCGGCCAAGGAAGCGGAGCTGCTGGACAACCTGAAAAGCTTCGCCGATACGGCCGATCGCGCCGACCGCACCGCCAGGCAGCAGACGCTCAAGAACATGACCGGATCCTTCACCGGCCTGGCGCGGCTGATGGGCGAGGTCCCGGGGCGCAAGTACGTGGTGTTCCTCTCCGAGGGGTACGACAGCTCCCTCGTCTCGGGCAAGGTGAACACCCTGGGAGCCGACGAGGCCGCGCCGACCTTCGACGAGAGCCGGATCATCGCGACCACCAATGCCAGCGGCTCGGACGACAAGTTCGGCGACACCGGGTCGCAGAACGCCGTCGAGAAGATGCTCGACGCCTTCCGCCGCGCCGACTGCGCCATCCAGGCGGTGGACATCGGCGGCCTGCGCGCCGCCGGCGATCAGGGCGGGCAGCGCCCCAGTGGCCACGAGGCCCTGTTCAACATGGCGAAGAGCACGGGCGGCGAGCTGTTCGAGAACTTCAACAACCTGCAGACGGCCATGGGCCAGATGCTGCGCCGCACCGGCGTCACCTACGTGCTTTCCTACCAGCCGGACGGCCTCAAGACGGACGGCTCCTTCCACCCCCTCAAGGTGGAGCTGAAGAACGCGCCCCGCGGCTCGCGGGTGGTGTCGCGGCCGGGGTTCTACGCGCCGCTGCCCTACAAGCAGCAGTCGCCGCTCGCCCGCTTGCTGGAGACCTCCAGCACGGTGCTCGGCGAGGAGAGCGGCTCCATCGTCACCGCGGTGCTGGCGGCGCCCTTCGCGGCGGCGAGCGGCGACCGCGCCTGGGTGCCCGTGGTCATCGAGGTGAACGGCGTCTCCCTGCTGGCGGGCAAGCAGGACGCGAAGCTGCCGGTGGAGATCTACATCTATGCCCTGGACGAGAACGGCTCCGTCCAGGACTTCGTGACCCAGACCGTGGGGCTCGACCTGACCAAGGCCGAGTCGCAGTTGCGGCAGTCGGGCCTGAAGTTCTTCGCCCAGCTCTCGCTGCCCAAGGGCCACTACACGCTGCGTACCCTGGTGCGCAACGGTTCCACGGGATACTCCAGCCTGAAGGTCACCGAGGTCGCGGTGCCGGCTTTCGCCAAGGGTGAGCCCGCGCTGCTGCAGGCCTTCTTCTCGGAGGCCCCGGGCCGCTGGGTGATGGTGCGCGAAACCCCCAAGGCGGGGCAGACGCCGATGCCGTACCCTTTCATGATCAAGGATGCCCCGTACATCCCGTCCTCCAAGCCGGTGCTCGCGCCGGGCCAGGAGACGCAGATCATCCTCCAGGGCTACAACCTGGCGGCGGGCGACGTCAAAGCCCAGGCCAAGGTGCTGTCGGCCGACGGCAAAGAGGTCGGCGACGGCGTCTTCAAGCTGGGCGGCCGGGACGCCGGCGGCGCCAGCCTGACCCGCCTGGTGGCCAGCTTCAGCCCTCCGGCCCTGCCGCCGGGCGACTACCAGTTGCGGGTGACGCTGGTGGACAGCGCGGGCAAGGAGCAGACCAGCATGGCTCGCTTCGCCGTGGGTACGGTGGGAGCGGCGCCGCGCGGGAGCCATTGAGCCGGGAGCCGCGGCGATGAAGTGTCTTGATTGTCCTGGTAGGGCGGCGTGGCGTTTCGGGATGGGGCTCGCGCTGGCGGGCCTCGTTCTCGCCGCGCCGGAGCGCGGGGCGTGGGCGCAGGCCGCGCCGGCTCCTCCGGCCGCCGCTCCGGCCGAGCCCACGCCCGGTGCCGCGGCGGCCACGCCGCCCTTCTCCTCCACCACCCAGGTGCTGTCGGTCGAGGTGCCGGTGCAGGTGGTGCGCGACGGCGAGCCGGTGCGCGGCCTCACCGCCGCCGACTTCGAGGTCTGGGAAGGCCGGCGGCGGCTGCAGGTCACCGGCTTCGAGGCCCTCGACCTCGCCGCCGCCAAGCCGGCACGGAACCCAAGGAACCCCGTGCCGGCCGCGGCGCGGCGCCATTTCCTGCTGCTCTTCGATCTCGCGTTCTCCGAGCCGAAGGCCATCGCCCAGGCGCGGATGGCGGCGGCCCGGCTCGTCACCCAGCTTCAGCCCAGCGATCTGGCCGCGGTGGCGACCTACAGTGCCACCCGCGGGCCGCAGCTCGTCCTGGGCTTCACCTCGGACCGCCGGCAGCTCGACAACGCTTTCGCCTCCCTGGGCCTGCCCGATCTGATCACCCGCCCCGTAGACCCCCTTCGCCTCGTGCTGCAAGAGGTGCTGAGCGCGAGAAACGCCGCCGCCGGCTCGGCGCCGGCGCCCGGCCACGATTCGCTCGCCGAAGTCACCGACGCGGCCACCTTGACGCGGCTGGAGGCGGTGACCAACGCCCTCGAAGGGGCCGATCGCACGGCCCTGCGCAATCACGTCAACAACTTCACCCGTTCGCTCTCCGACCTGGCGCGGCAGATCGCCGTGGTGGAAGGCCGCAAGTACGTCGTCTTCCTCTCCCAGGGCTTCGACACCGCTCTCGTCCAGGGTTCGGGTGACCTTGCCCGGCAGGAGGAGATGCGCGAGAACGCCCTGCACGGCGAGTCGTGGCGCAACAACCCGGAAGAGCGGTACGGCCTCACCGAGATCAGCAACGACGTCGAGCGGATGCTCGAGGAGTTCCGCCGCGCCGACTGCGTCATCCAGACCGTGGACATCGGCGGCTTGCGGGCCGGCGCCGACCAGGGCGCGCAGCGGCCCGCGGGGCGCGACAGCCTGTTGATGATGGCCAAGGGGACGGGCGGCGAGCTCTACGAGAGCTTCAACGATCTGGGCGTGGCCTTCACCCAGATGCTCCAGCGCACCAGCGTCACCTACGTGCTGGCCGTGGAGCCCGACCGCCTGCAGCCGGAAGGGGAGTATCACCGGCTGCGCGTCGAGCTCAAGAAGCCGCTGCGCGGTGCCCGGCTGGTGCACCGGCCCGGCTACTTCCTGCCGAAGACCTACCTGGAGGAGACCTCGCTCGAGAAGCTGCTGGAGACCGCCAACCTGGTGATGAGCGGCGAGGAGAGCGACGCGGTGGGTACCGCCGTGCTGGTGACGCCCTTCCGCGGCGCCGAAGAGAAGGCCTACGTGCCGGTGCTGATCGAAGTGGACGGCCCCAGCCTGCTGGTGGGCCAGCAGCCGCCGGTGCTGGGAGTGGAGATTTACCTCTACGCCCTCGACGCGACCGGGGCCGTGCACGACTTCGTCACCCAGACGGTGGGTCTCGACCTCGCCAAGGCCGGCGCCGGAGTGCGGTCGGCCGGTCTCAAGTTCTTCGGCCACCTCGACCTGCTGCCGGGCGACTACTCGCTGCGCGTCCTGGTGCGCAACGGGTCCTCGGGCCGCTCAGGGCTGCGGGTCGTGCCCGTCCACGTGCCCGTCTTCGGCTCCGAGGCGTGGCTGCTGCCGCCCCTCGTTCCCGACCCGCCGTACCGCTGGGTGATCACCCGCGAGGAGCCGCGCGGCGAGAGCAAGCAGGCGCCTGCCTATCCGTTCCTGCTGCGGGGAGGCCAGTCCTTCGTGCCGGCCTCGAAGCCGCTGTTCTATCCCGGCCGGGAGACGCGTCTCCTGCTCTTCGGCTCCAATCTCGGGGGAGCCGACTGGAAGGCCGAAGCCAGGGTGATGACGCCGGACGGCCATGAGCTTCCCGGCGGCACCCTCGAAGTCAAGGAGCGGATCGCCGGCACCGCCACCACGCCCGACCGCGCCATCGTCCACTTCAAGGCGCCCGACCTCAAGCCCGGCGAGTACGTGCTGCGCGTCACGGTGAACAGTGCCGGCACCGCGGCGGACAGCGCTCCGGCGGCCAGCTCGATCCGTTTCGTCGTCCCGCCGCCGGTGCCGCCCCACGGCGCGAGGAACTGAGCGGTTCCCGCGCCGCCGCCGGGCCGCGAGGCCCACGTCCACCTCAAGCCGGGTCGCGACAAGTCCGTCCGCGAAGGGCATCCGTGGATCTTCTCGGGCTCCGTCGCGAGGCTGGAAGGCCCCGCCGACGCTCCGGTGGCCCGGGTTTTCGACGCCGGCGGCAGGCCTCTCGGCTTCGGCTTCAACAGTCCGCTGTCGCAGATCCGCGTCCGCATGCTGGGCACCGGCTCCGGGGATGCCGACCGGGCCTTCTTCGCCACCCGCATCGCCGAGGCCCTGGCGCTACGCCAGAGCGTCCTGCCGCCGGAGACCACCGGCTACCGTCTGCTCAACGCCGAGGGGGACGGCGTCCCCGGATGGACGGTGGACCGTTTCGGCGACGTGCTGGTGAGCCAGATCACCGCCGCCGGCCTGGAGGCGTTGCGCGCCGAAGCCTACGCGGCGCTGACCGCGGCCCTGCCGTCTTGCGCGCTGATCCAGACCAACGACGTGCCGGTGCGCCGCGCCGAGGGTCTGTCCTTCGCGGGGGAAGAAGTGATCGTTGGAGATCCGCCTGCCGAGGCGCAATTCGCCGAGTCGGGCCTCATCTTCACTGCCGAGCTCGTGGGAGGCCAGAAGACCGGCTTCTACTGCGATCAAAGGGAGAACCGCCGCCGCGCCGAGCGGCTGGCGGGGGGCCGTAGCGTCCTCGATCTGTTTTCCCACTCGGGGGCCTTCAGCCTCTACGCCCTGCGGGGAGGAGCCGAGCGGGTGGTCTGCGTTGAGTCCTCGGCGCGCCTGCTGGAGCGGGGCCTCCATCATCTGGACCTGAACGGCCTCGCGCCGGACCGCATCGAGTGGGTGAAGGCGAACGTCTTCGAGGACCTGCGGGAGCGCAAGGAGACGTATGGATTGGTGATCTGCGATCCGCCGCCCCTGGTGCGCAAGCGACCGGACGTCGACGCCGCGGCCCGCGCCTACAAGGACCTGAACCGTCTCGCCCTGCAACGCGTGGCCCCCGGCGGCTTCCTCCTCACCTTCAGTTGCAGCGGAGCGGTCGATACCAAGCTCTTCCGCCAGATCTTCTTCGCCGCCGCCGTCGAAGCCGGAGTCCGAGTCGCCCTCCTGGAACCCCTGGCCGCGGCGCCGGATCATCCGGTGGCGATCACGCATCCGCAGGGGGAGTATCTGAAGGGATGGCTGGCGATGGTGCGGGGGCGGGTGGTGTAGCCTGTAGGACCCCTCGTTCATATGCACCTGAAACGACAGCTATCAAAGTAAGTCTCTTGACACGCTCCGGAATCCATCGTACAGTATGCACATTCTTAGTCGGGCCGCTGAAGGCCCCTCAGGGCTGAAAGGGGAAGGACCATGGGAACCGAGACGACGTATTCAGGAGTGATTGGCTGGCTGAGCTGGTTCTGCTCGGCGCTGAATGCGCAAGCCTCGGTCCGAGTGGAGGGCCGGCCGGTGGCGAGCGGCAAGATCGCGTTCCCTCTGGCGCACTACGGCTCCTGGTCCGAGAAGCAGGTCGAGCCCGGCCTGATGACATTCCGCGGCCAGCAGGCCCGGACCCCGAAGTTCCTGCCACCCTTCGAGCCTTTCGCTCCGGGTCCGGTCCTGGCGACCGCCCATCCCGCGGCGGTCGCCAACTTCGCGCAGTAGCCCCCGAAGTACTCCTGCGCCAAGCGGCGCTCTCTCCCTTTTTGATCCCCTGCGCCTTCCACGGCCGCCTCGCCAACTTTCGGCGCGGATCCAAACTTTATGGAGCCGCTCCAAACTTTACGACGCCGCTCCAAACTTTACGACGCGGCTCGAGACTTTACGGCGTGGCTCCAAACATTACGACGCCGCTCCGAACATTACGACGTGCCTCCAAACATTACGATGCGGCTCCAAACATTACGACGTCCCTCCAAACATTACAATGTCCCTCCAAACTTTACGACGCGGCTCGAAACTTTATGACGTCGCTCCTAACTTTACGACGCCCCTCCAAACTTTACGGAGTCCCTCCAAACATTACGATGTCCCTCCAAACTTTACGACGCGGCTCGAAACATTACGGCGTCGCTCCTAACTTTACGACGTCCCTCCAAACTTTACGGAGCCGCTCCAAATATTACGATGTCCCACCAAACTTTATGACGCCGCTCGAAACTTTACGACGCGCCTCCAAACTTTACGACGCAGCTCGAAACATTACGGCGTCGCTCCAAACTTTAGGAAGCCGCTCCAAACATTATGACGTCGCTCCAAACATTATGACGTCACTCCAAACATTACGACGGCGCTCCAAACTTTACGGCGCGGCTCCAAACATTACGATGGGACTGCCGAAGCTTGCCCGCGCGGCATTTTGAGGGGTTGCGGCCGATCTCGCCGCCTCTGAGACGCCCCACGGGGTTCCCCCTGGGGCGTCTCTACATTGGCTGGAACCGGCGCCGTGATGCAGGAGGGTAACGCCCGTATCAAGTTCCGGACACTTCGATCGAGGCACTCGCTATCTTCGCCGTTAAGGAAAGGCGTCATCGTTCCAAATTTCTCCGCCATCCCACCCCCAATGTAGAGACGCCCTGCGGGGAACCCCGCTGGGGCGTCTCCGAGGCGGCGATAACGCACCAGCATCTTAAACGCTCCCCGCGCACCACAACTAGGTTCCACAGTCCTGAGGCCCTACGTGAGAGAGATGCACTCCGCGGGGTCATCCCCGGATCGGGAAAGCCGGATCGACCGGGACGGAATCGGCATTGACGAGGTTCAGGGGCCGGCGTAAGATCAGAATCATGGTCATTTCTGTTCGGCTGTTCTGGCGCGCTGGCTCCTATTCGCCGCGGTAGTCGCTGATCGGAAGGAGAGTTCATACATGATGAATATCGGCTACAAGCGCTTGGTGACCCTTGCCTTGGTGATCCTCGCGTCGAGTGCAACGGCCCACGCCTCTACGGCTAAGAAGCAACTCACCCTAGAGACCGAATTTGCCTTGGAGTCGCCCATGGCTCGGACTGTCCGAGTACCTCCGGCAGTGCTCCAACAACTTGCCGCTCACCACGACGTCAAGGATTTTCTCGACGGAACGAGAGGGTCGGCAGCCGAAGTGCTCGGTGACTTTGAGGCAGCGCCTGCTCATATCAACACAGACGGAGCGGAGGACCTCGTGGTTCGAAACTCGCGCCTAGATGGCGCCAATATCGGGCCGTTCTGGCTGTTTACAAGGTCAGCGCATGGGTACAATCTGGTTTTCTTTACGCGGGGCCTTGGGATTTCGATACTCAAGCCCGTGGCCCATGGGTACCACGATCTCAAGGTAAGCTCAGCCACAGCAGGCGAGCTCTTCGAGACCTGGTATCGGTTCGACGGGAGGGAGTATCGAGCGAAAGAGTGTACGAGTACGGATTTGTCGACGGATAGAAAGGTAGGTGTTCCATGCAGCGGGGAGCCATGACGCAGTTGACAAGCCACCAACCTTGCGCTGCACCGTAAGGCAGGCGCTTGACGACGATCATTCCCGGCGCCGTTGGCCGACGTGGTCAGGAGTAGAGGTGAGGGCGAGGAGGTCGGAGAAGCCGGGGGGCGGCCCTTTGGCTCGATCACTTACTCATCGGGTCCATCGCGGGGGGCACGGCCCTCCTCGACCCACGCCTCGGTGTCTTTTTGGGTCGCACTCGAGGGCGCCTACTTTTCGTGCTTCGAGCTTCTTCTGGGTGCCACTCCGGGCAAGCGTGCGTTGTCTCTCCTGGTCGTCGACGGTGCAGGTCAGCACATCACGCCTCGTAAGGCACTGCTGCGCGCCCTGCCCAACGTGATCGAAATCAATCCTTTCGTTTTTGGCGGTGCTCTGGCCGGTCTCATTGCCAATCTTACGTCAGAAAAAAGACGACTTGGTGACATCCTCGCGAGCACCCGCGTGGTCTATGTTCCGGCCGATTACCGAGTTGCCACACCGTCCGACGCGGCTCGACGCGTTGCATGGCTGGCGATGTTTCTCTGTCTTCTCACGCTCGGAGGTATCTATTTCCTCGACATCCACCTTCTGCCGTATCTGGCTCAACGAGCGAGCGCCGGTTTAGGAATTCCGATCGGCTTCCGTGTTCTCGTGGCATTCCTCAACTTCTTCCTGGATTATGGCTTGTTTCTGGCGCCCTTATTCTTCTGCCCGTTCCTCGCGGTTGCAGTTCTTATCACCGATCTTAAGCGGGTTGGGGCCTAGGAGGCGGGAGGGTGAGCGGGAAGGGGTCAGCCAGGATGGAAACGCCGAGATTATGGTCGCAGATCGAGACCTTCTGATGGTTTCCCTTCCTCAGCCCGGTCAGGGCGTTTCAACGAGGGTAAGGAGGGCGTCGAGTTGGGCCCTTTCCTCGTCGGTTAATCTTTCCTGCTCGTCCAGGCGGCCGACGGTCGTGGCAATGAGACTCCGCAACTGGTGGGCCGCCTCGTCCCTCGTCCTCCCGGTCGACTCCAGGGGGACGTCCGGGAGGCTCGCTACGAACCCCTTGCCGTCCGGCTGAATGAGGACGGTGAGGGGGTGTCTGAGCCGGTAGCCTTCCGGCAGGGTATGGATCACGGCGGAGACTGGGGGCCTCACGGCTCTGAGGAGCTTCTCTGTGTAGGATGTCTTCCGCCCCAACTCAGCCAGACACTCCTTGATCGCCAGGATCTCGGCCACTGCCTTTTGGTAGGCGTCGCCCTCATCGGGGATCTCCAGGGTGAATTGCTTGCGGGCGCGTTCTTCCCGCCTCAAGCGCTGCACTTCGACCACCGCACGGGGGAAGTACCAGACCCGTTCGCCGTGAATGACGTGGGGTATCTCTCGCCCATATTTCTCCGTGTAGGCGACGATGAGCCGGAGCGGAATGCCACTCTCTCGCGCAAGCTCCACCGCCGAAAGTGTTGCAGTCTCCTTTGCCTCCTGGTTGCGCCTGCCTGTCGTCATTACCCTTTCCTCCTGAAGCGCATAACCCCTATGCCTTCCTCTCGCGGAGCCGTTCGCCCTTCTTCTTGGAGCGGTCTTTCTTCGTGCGCCGAACGCGCTTCCTGCTCTCCGGTGGGGCGGGCTTGTAGATGGATGTGACACGGAGCTCCGCGATGGCGGGATCGATGCGGTCGGCGAGGACACATTGGATCACCCTGCGGATCTCGCTCGTGATATCGGGCTCGTACCCCTCAAAATCCTCCCGGAACAACTCCTGAGGAGATAGTGGGAGAGTTTGATCGATCCACCGCAGAGCACTGGCGAGCATTTCGAGGACCTGGAGGACGATATAGAGCTGCGCCTGCGCCACGGCTCCGGCGTCGGTCATGAGCGACTGTCCGGCGTCAACTAGATTTGAGGGTTGGCGACAATTAGAACTGCGGGATTCTTCCTCCAGTTAGTAGAGACCTCTTACGGGGGCGGGGGGCTGTTTCCGGGGGG
>Ga0134121_10002097_pt1 | contig 17699 bp, 14 predicted proteins | sample KB301_FD_96463 | JGI IMG/M metagenome (GOLD analysis project Ga0134121, IMG submission 96463) | Terrestrial soil microbial communities without Nitrogen fertilizer from Kellogg Biological Station, Michigan, USA - KB3-0-1 | ecosystem: Environmental > Terrestrial > Soil > Unclassified ... | reverse complement strand
GTGTGTCGCCGCCGGGGACCTGCCACGCGATTTCCCCCTTGTTGAGGTCGATCGCGGTGATCCGGTTGTACGGCGGCTTGAGCAGCGGCAGACCGTCGACGGTCGGCAATCCGCCCAGCGAGCCAACGTAACGCATGTCGGAGCGCACGCTGTCGCGGCTCAGCGCGAAGTTCGACGGACTCGTGAACGAGCCCACATACAGCATGCCGGTCTCCGGGTCGAACGAGCCGTGCTCCCAGTTTGAGCCGCCGACCGAACCCGGTGCGACGAGCGTGCCCATCGTGCCATCGGGCGCGTTGCGCAGCGAGGGCGGTGTGAACAGCTCGCTCAGGCGGTACGATTTCACCGCGGCAATCGCCTTCTCGTGCAGCGCAGGGGTGAAGTCGATGAAATCCTTCTGCTGCACACCCTGCACATCATAGGCCGGTGGTTTCGACGGGAAGGGCTGCGTCGGCGCCGTGCGTTCACCGGGAACATCCGACTGCGGCACCGGCTTCTCGACGATTGGCCACACGGGCTTTCCCGTCGCGCGGTCGAACACATACACGAACGACTGCTTCGTCATTTGCGCGACCGCCTCAATGCGGCGGCCGTCGACGGTGATGTCCGCGAGGATCGGTGCCGTTGGCGGATCGCGGTCCCAGATATCGTGGTGCACGAGCTGGTAGTGCCAGACGCGCTTGCCGGTGCGCGCATCGACGCACACGAGCGACGACGAGAACAGATCGTCCCCGGGGCGGTGGCCCCCGTAGTAATCGCCGGTCGCGTCCTCGACCGGCAGATAGAGATAGCCGCGTCTGGTATCGAGACTCATCGGCGCCCAGACGCCCACGTTGCCGGTGTAGTCCGCGGATCCCTCGAGCCACGTGTCGTACCCGAGCTCGCCTTTGACCGGGATCGTATTGAAGCGCCACTTGAGCGCGCCCGTCTTCGCGTCGAACGCGAGCACGCGACCGGGCACGTTTCGGTACGACACCGGCCGCGTGCCCTCGCGGTGCGCCGGCCCGATGATCACGGTATTCTCGAACACGACCGGTGGCGAGCTCGAACCGATGTCGGCGCTGTCAAGATTCATCGGCGCGCCGTTCGCCACCTTGAGATCGACGAACCCGCCTTTCCCGAATGACTCGACGGGCTTGCCGGTCTTCGTGTCGAGCGCAACGAGGTGAAAGCCCGGAAGGACCACGAACACCCGCGACTCGCCGCCGGCGCTCCAGTAGGCCACGCCCCGTCCGGCGCCAGTGCGCGGCGCATTGCCGAACCGCGCCGGCGTGTCGTCCCAGCGCCAGTGCCACTTCTCCGTGCCGGTCACCGCGTCAACGGCAACGACCGCGCGATGCTGGCCGCTCGTGAAATACAACACGCCGCCGATCATGAGCGGCGTGTTCTCGTTCTTGATTTCGAGCGGCCTGTCGGTCGTATCGGACTTCCACGTCCACGCAACGCCAAGCCTCGCGACGTTCTCGCGCGTGATCTGGTCGAGCGGAGAGTACCGTGTGCCCGCGAGATCGTGGTGGTACGACGTCCATTCACCGGCGGCCTGCGCGCCGCCCGCTGACGTGACCAGCAGCGCAAGCGCGGCGACCATGCCGGCGCGCACCCTACGGGCGGCGCGCGTTCTGGATTTCCGGTGGCAGCACGTCCGCAATACGCCGCGCGATCTGCTCGTTGGTTGTTTCGTTGTAATGGACGTCATCGACATAGACCTTTTTCTTCGTCGTGGCAAACATATCGCCGAGGTAGAGGAAGTGCGGGTCCTTGCGCTGCTCCATGGTTCCCCAGAGCTCCGCGTAGTACTTGGGAATCTCTCCGGGAAAGGGAAACGTCTTGTGGAGGGAGCGGTCGTATTTGTAGGCCACGTGCGGCTGCCACACGAACCGGCACACGATCCGGTATTCCGCGCACGCGGCGTCGATCATCCGCGTGTTGTGCAGATAATGCGAGATCACGTAGTCGGCGCGCCGCCGGGCGCCCTCCGACGTCGAGTCATCGGGGCGGACGAATGCCGCCGACGGAAGTGCCGTGCTCCCGTTGGGCCCGCCGCCACGGTTCCGGAGCGCGTGCGCCAGGCGCACCATGGGAATCCACGAAGGTGCCGGGGGCGCCGGGGCCGGATGCGTGCGCTGATCCCACATGGCGTGCGCATCATCGCTGAAGTGTGGCTCGTCCTTCATGAGCCCGAGATTCGCCGCGTCGTTGCCACCGTCGATGAACACCGCCACGTGCGGGATGTCTCCGCGGCGAACAAGCTCGTTGAACAGCGTCGCTTCCTGCGAGGAGAAGTAGTAGCCCTGGCCCAGGTTGCGAACGGCGAACGGCGTGTTCGGATGTTTCTCCTCGAGCGCGGCCTGGAGATAGCTCGGAATGGTGTGCTCGTCGGACACGCCGTATCCGAACGTCGTCGATCCGCCAAACACGAACACGCGGACGGGCGCGCCGCTGCGGGCCTGCGGTGCGCGGGAGCGGCGAAACCCGTTGCTGTCCGTGTTGAGGAAGCGCCCCGCAAACGTCGGCTCGCGGAATTGCGTCCACGGCTCGTACTGCAGCCCGATGGAGCCCTTCGCGTCCTGCTCGTCGAGCATCGCGGTGGCTTGCTCGCGCGACATCTTCGTGTACGCGTCGAGATCCGCGTACTTGTCACGATAGCTGATCAGCCGCGGATCGGCCTTTCGCGCCGCGGTATCCCGGCGGTCCCGCACGTAGAAGATCGTGCCGAGCGCAATGTTGAGTGCGATCAGGAGCACAACCGTGTTCAGCGTCCCATATGCAATGCCGCGATACAACGCGACCAGGCGGTCTCGTGAAACGGTCATCCTGAATTGTCGAGGGTGCGACGCGTCAGCCGTTCTTTCGGAATACCCAGATCGGCCACGGGTCAATAATCTGGCCAGGGAGACCCAGGAACGACAATGCGCGATGGCGCATTCGCGACGGTCGCTCGATCAGCTCGTGGTTCGTGAGGCTTTCGACGAGCTCGTAATACCCGATGCCGCGCCATCCGCTGGAGTGCCAGTCCTTGCGCTCCGCATCAAAGCGGCGGTTCCGAACGGCACGCCGATGGGCGACGTCGCGCGGCAGCCAGTGGTTGAACCAGAGGCCCGTCGTGTGCATCTCGAGCGGGATGTATTTGTTCGGCGTCTCGTTGACCATCAGGTGCCCGCCGGGCGCGACCACGCGCCAGAGCTCCCTGAGGTACACGTGGCGCGGCTGCGGAATGTGCTCGAAGACTGCATTCGCGAGCACGAATTTGAACGCGCCGTCCACATAGCCCAGTTTCGACGTATCAGGAATGTGCGCGAGCGTGGCGCGCGTGCGCATGCCCGTGCGCTCGAGAATCCCGAGGCCGCGCTCCACGCGAGGCAACTCCGGTTCGACGCCAACAACGCTCTTCGCGCCGTTGTGCAGCAGACAACTGATCGAGAGTCCAGAGCTGGATCCGAAGTCGAGGACGTCGACGCCGTTGAACAGGTCGCGCCAGTCGCCCAGCACGCGCTTCAGGTTGTGGTAACGATCCCGCTCGACCGGCTCGTGGATCAACTCGCGCTCAAAAAGGTCGATGGTCCCGGCTTCGGGAGCACTCGCGATACCTGTCATTGACCGATCTCCAGCCTTGGTGGAGGGCAGGACTTGCCAATCTACGACTCAAGGGCTTGTCCCGTCACCCCCGGCCGTGCGTGCGCTCCCACCGCCTCGCGGGAAGTCAGCAGCTGCGGGCGGTGAGTGGCTGCGTAACGGTTCCTTGCGGCGTCGGCCATGCCATCGTCAATTCGCGTTTCGAGCGAGGCAGTTCAGGCAAATCGAAACGCGCACTCTTGAGAGGAACGATGTCGCAGAGACCCAAGCGGATGGCGGCCGGGTTGATCGTTGCGTTGGCGGGGATCACCGCGCTCCATGCCGCGCGTGGCCAGGCGCCTCCATCGCTGCGCGCGGCCGGGCCTGCGGGGCCCGCTGCGCGAGCGAAGATCAAATCGATCAGCCACGAGGTGGCCGGAGCGAGCAACGTGATCGTCGATGGACGGTTCACCATCGCTGTCGTGCTCAAGGACTCGGGAAGCACCCCAGTGTGTGGCGAAGGCAGGGTCTCATTGCGCTTGCTCGCACAAACCGGACAGCTGCGCAACGCCGAGCACAAGTTCGCGGAGATTCTCGATGCCGAGTGCCAGAACGGACACGCCGATCTTGTCGGGTCGTATTTCGGACCGATCCAGTCGATTGCACTGGAGCTTGCAGTCGACGGACTTCACGAGACGATTCATGTCGACGCCGTCGCGGGCGAACCGGCCGCGCTGCAGATCCTGCGCCAGCCACCGCCGTTCGTGCGGTCCGATACGTTGAGGCCGATCAAGCCCCCGCCGCAGGTGCGCTTGGAGGACAAGTACGGTAACCGCATTCCCGGAAAGAAAATCGTCGCCCGTATCATCGGCTGTCAGAAAGAGGCGCCCGAGTCGCAGGAGGACGACACGCAAAACAAGAAAGCCCGGGATTCCTTGCGGAAACGCACGGAAAATGCGCGGCAGTTTGGGGCGATCGCCGGCGCAGCCCCGCCGGCGGCGTGTGTCAACGACGCGCAGCTCGGCGGTGCGACCGCGATCGCGACCGACTCGAGTGGCGTTGCCGTGTTCGACTCGCTGGTGTTCCTCGGCAGGGAAGGGTCGGGGTATCGCTTGTGCTTCGTCGTCGTGGATACGCACGACGACGGCAAGGATCCGGCGTGCCACGACGTCGCCGACGGGCACCTGAGCAAGGATTCCGCGCCGATGCGCTACAACGTCAATCGCGAATACAACCGGAATCTTCTCATTATTTCCGCGATCCACAGCGTCGCCGGCACGCAAGTGCCGACGAATGAGTTGTTCGATCTTCGCTTTCGATTCCGGCTTCCGTGGGGCATGTCATCGCTCATTTCAGCGGACATTCCCTTTCAGCGCAAAGACAAGAGCGATTCGACTGACGTGAAATCGACCGTTCGCGATGTTCTGGATGCGTTGTACATGCTCAATTACGACTCACCAGTCCGGCTGAAGGATCCGGTGACCGACGCGCTGGAGCGGCTGTTGTTCGGAGGAGGCCAGCTTCGCATTCTCGCAGGAGTTCCGTACGGCGGAGCGCAGCTGGGGTCCATTGAAATGGGGAGCTCCCTGTTCTTCGGCTCCATGGCGTCGGTTGGTTTCATCACACCGCTCTCGATGACACCGGTCAAGCTGAAAGGCGGCGGGGCGGTGTTTCCAGTGCGTTCGAACATCGTTGTCGACGCGTTTCTGCGATCTTCGGGACTCGACTTCATGAAGTTCCTGAACCTTCGTGCCTCGTTCCTCGTGCCGCTGAACCGCGGTCGCAAGGTGCAGAGTCGACTCGCCATCGCCGTGCCGATCGGCACAATCACGCCGTTCTGACCGGAGCTCACATGAAAAGCCCAATGATGCATCGTCTGTTTGCGGCCGGTTTGTTTGCCGGACTTCTCGCCGGCTGTGGTCACGGGGGCGATGTCACCAGCATACCGGACGATGCTTCCCTCAGCGTCACGGCGTGCGGCAAGCTCATCGCCCCGTCGGACTCGTGCAAAATCCTCGGCTCCGTTCGCTACGAAACGGGCGACGCGGCGGGAGCGAACTGGAGAGTCGACGTCACTGCCAGCATCGGCTCGTTCAGCGACGCGCAGATGACGCGCAGCGTTCGCCTGAGAACCGATGCCAACGGTGAAGTGTTCGCGACTTTTCACGCACCCGCCGACAGCGCCCAGGTGATTCTGACCATCATCGGCGGCGGTCTGAGCGCGGTCGACACCATCTTCGTCAAGAAACCGCTGCCGCCGACGCCGGAGGGATCGGGATCCTCGCCGTAACCAGGCGTGCCTAGCTGGACCGGAGGTACGCCGCCACGCGTGTCATGGCGATGGCGTCCGCGCGATCCGCCGGAGAAACGCCATTGCTGTCGCGGCGATGCGGGTCCGCGCCGTGCTCGACGAGCAGTCGCGCGCATTCCATGGCGACATTTTCGTCGTGCGGCGGCAGCCAGAGCAACGGCGACCACGTGTCCCAGTCGACGCGCGCACGCTCGGGTTTCTCATCGAGCACTTCGCGCAGGCGGTCCGCGTACCCGTTGTAGGTGAGATTCCACACGTCGCGCGTGAGCGGCGAGAGAAAATCCATGAGCTCGCGGTGCAGGAAGTGCGAGGCGTTGCCGAACGCGGTGCCACCCCAGTTCTCCTCGACCGAATCCACTTCCGCGCCGCGCGCCACGAGGGCCCTCGCCGCGTCGACGGCGTTCGTCCATGCCGTGTGATTGAGGGGGCGGGTGTTCTTGCCGTCGGCGACGTTCGGTGAGAATCCCGCGTCGATGAGGAGATGGATCGCGTCCGCGCGGTTCAGCTCCGCCGCGCGAAAGAGCGGTCGTGGATCGGACGTGAGCGCCGGGTGGTCGCGCAAGATGCCCTCGACGCGTGCGCGATCCATCGCAAGTGCCGCGTGCGTCAGCGACGTGACCGAATCGGCCGCGATGGCCACGGGTCTGGCGCCGTGCAGACGAAGCAGCTCGGCGATCTCCAACTGGCCTTCGTTCACCGCAGCTTCGTACAGCGATGTCTGATTGAACCGCTTGTCGCGCGCGGCGGCTGCATTGGGACTGGCGCCGTGTTCGAGGCACCAGCGCGCGAGCTCGACTTTGCGGCGGTTGATGGCGTGATCCAGGAACCACCGCGCGCCACACCCGTATCCGCCCATGTCCAGCATTCGCCACTCGGGGTCGCGCCAGTCGTTCGCGCGTCCGGTGTTCACGGCGTGATCGTGGATGAGAGGCAGCCACCACAGGTACTCGGACTGGAAGCCGAGGTCGTACACGACCTGGATATCGTAGGGGTTGGCGCCGAACTCGAGATAGAGTTGTGTCAGCTCGACTTTCAGCGGATGCGCGGGACGATCCTCCTCGCCTTCTCCCGCGACGCCGGTCATCGGTGTGTAATGGCTGTCACCGGCATGGAAGAATGCGTTGGGGTCTGCGCCGGCTTCGAGCAACGCGCGCGCGATCGCGAGTGCGTTATCGCGTGACGATGCGAGCGGCAGGCGCGTGAACGCGAGAAAGAGCAGGGGCGTCCACCCCTTGGCACCGAGGTGTCCGTAGAGGTCGTTCGCACCACCTGACATCGCGCGGAATGCGCTCGGTCCTTCTGTCGCGTGTACTGCGCGACGCGGATCCTGCCTGATCGCGCTGCGCACGTATTCGACCTCGCCGCACACCACGGCCGTGTTGATGTCATGTTGCGCGAGCCACGGATTCCGTTCGAGGAGCCGCATGGCCGTGGACTCCGCGCGGACATGATCCTGGCGGCCGCGCACGTGATGATCGGGACAGGCGTTGTCGAGGAACCGGCTGACGATGCCCTCGTTCGAGTGCGGGTCGGGGAGCGGCGTTTCGAGCGAGCGTTTGAGCTCGGTCCATCCCGGAAAGTCGAGATTGCGCGCGACCGCGAGCTGCATGTCGCGCAGCGTGGGATTGGGCGACGGGTTCGGGACGGCGTCCTGGTACCAGCGAAGCGCCTGCGGCTTACCGCTCTTCAGTTCCCTGAGCCGGCGCTTGGCTTCCTTGCGGAGACGCTCGAGCGTTTCCGCGGGCGATTTGGGCCCGTGCATATGACCTCCTTCCGTGTCGCCTGTCGTCCGCTGAATTACAGGCAGGAAGAAGGTTTGAGACGATCAAACCAACTTGCTTCTGGGTGGGAATCCCTTGCCGCGGACAGGAGGCGCCCCAGCGCACGCTACGTGGAACGTTACGCGGAGCGCGTGCATTCGTCCATTTGGTCACGGAGTGCCTGGAGCGGCGGTCGGTGAGAGCTACCGCTCCAGCGAGTATCGGGGGTCGCCAACGCGACCCCCGCTGCTTTTCAGCCAGAGACTCAGCGCGAGTCCTTCGGAAACAAGGCCTGCGGGAGGTCGCTGAACCGCGCCTTGCCCGATGCCGTGTAGCTGATCTCCCATACGCGATCGAAGATGGCGTCCGACCATCCCTTCGGCGCGTCGTCTGACCCAAGCGCCCGGGCGAGGGCGGGAATGCTGCCTTGGTGCCACACCACGAGAACGGTCTTGCCGTCGTACTTGGGACGCGAGAGCTCGCTTACGAGCTTCTCGACCTGGGCGTCATCAAACGTCGAGTCGACGGGAACGCCAAGTGCGCTGGCGAGCGGCTTCGCGGTCTCGACGGACCGATGACTCACTTTGGAATTCTTCGCGGCAAAAACGAAATCTGGTTTCGGAAGGGGATTCTGGCGGCCCGGTCCGGATTCAAACAGCCGCGCGAGCGCCTTGGCACGCGCGACGCCCTCCGGCGAAAGACCGGACATGTTGTTGTCGCTCGGTTTCTCCGCGTGACGAATGATGAGCACGCGGCGGGGATGGTTATCCGTTGCGCGAGCTGCAACGGCGACACATGCGAAGGCCACCAGCAAGGCGACGCGGTGGAAACGAAAGCGCAGAGGATTCATCATTTGACCTACTATGCCGCCGGGAACGGATGGGTCCGTTATTTCCGCGTTCTCGCGTAATGCTCGCGAACGCTGAGCGCGTAGCCGAAATAGCCGTGCCGTTTGCGCTGCGCGTCGACGCTGGCCTCGGGCCGGTATTGGGCCCGAACATTGGCGTCGACGGGCAGGAGCATGTGCTCGCGCTCCTTCGCGGCGGTTTCGAAGAGCAGCGTATCGTTTCCGGCGCGGATGATGACCCACGCGTGGCGACTCGGAGGGTCGAGGAGCTCTCCGGCCCGCGAGAGCTGCGCTCCCACGACAAACTCGGCATCGACGCCGAGCTCGACGAGCTTCCGCCAGGCCCAGAGCGCGTGATCTTCGCAGTCACCCTTGCGCAGTTGCTCGAACGTGCGCGGATGCTGCCAGTAGTCCGGACTCTGGAACACGTGCATGTCGGTCGCGTACTCGCAGCCCAGCAGCCACTCCTGAATCTCGTCGACGCTCGTGACGGTGACGGCACTCTCGCCCTCGAAGTACCAGGCGAAATCACGCTGGGCCCCGACGCCAAACACGCGAAGCGGCACGTTGTGCGGAAATCGCTCCCACGGATCGTCGACCGGGATGAACCTGATCAGCAAGCGCTGAACCGGGTTCAGCAGGAATCGGAGTGCGCCGATCATGGCCGCTCCCACGTCTCCACCGGTCCCGGCCGCGTGCGAAACAACGGATGTGCTGCGGGCCGGCGCATGTCGTGGAGCAGGGAAAAAAGCTCCGCATCCCGCCGGCGCAGTTTCGCCAGCAGATGTTGCCACTCGAATGCGACTTGCCCGCGGTTCACGCCAAGGCGCACCCGGGTACGAGGGCCAGCCAGGAGCCGCGCGTTGAAGCGATAGCCGCGCCTCTTCGCTTCGTCGTGAACCGCCGCGAGATAGCTGTTGACGGCCGCGACGGGATGCGGCGCCAGCCGAAAACGGTCAAGCTGAGGGTGATGGCGGTATCCAGTCGTCCGCCCTCGCAGGACGGCTTTCGCGAGCAATGCCTCGCGCCACAGCGCCACGAGGCCGATGCGGTCGAGATAACGCGGGTGCAGCGTCCACAAGCGCATGAGGGTAAGAGTACTCTGCTGCGCGGTTCACGCGTGCTCACTCGCGCGAAGCCGTTCATAGTAACGCTGCTTGAATTCTTCGAGTGCGTCGTCGGCGAACATTCCGTCCGAGATCGCGGCAATTTCCTCGGCCTCACGCCACGCGTTGGCCAGATCCGCCAGCTCGCCGGCGAGGGCGCGCCGCTCCACGTCTTCATTCGCCGCCATCTCGAGCGCGAGCCGGTTCGCCGAGGGGAGGCGATAGAGCGGCATCGACGGCTTGCTGCTCGTGCCGCCGTATCCCCAGAACGAGCGACTCGCCAGCCCGAGCGCGAGCCGCTCCGCAACCGACGTCGCGGCGGCTTCCGCAGGCTCGCCCTCGACGGCATCCGGATGGCGTCCCCACTCGGTCCGGAGGGCGAGTGAGGCGATCCGCGTAAAGAATCCGGTGGGATCGACGGCGTCCCCGAGTTTGGCGCACGCCCAGCGAACCTCGGCGTTGCTCACGACGGCGAAGTTGAGCACCGCGAGCAGGCGACCCGCTGTAATCAGCCCCGGTCCCTCGGCGAGCGTCGAACGTCCCCCGTCGTGTGCGACGTTCACGCGCCACGGCATGCCGCGTTCGGGCCGGATGAGCATCGCGCTCGCCAGGTGCTGATAGCGAACGACGACGGAATTGCCGAGGTCATCCGTTCCGCGTGCGAGGACGGCGTGTGTTCTTCTCAGCGTGCTGAGCTTGAGCGTGGCGGCCTCGCTGAGGTGCGCGACGGCGGCGCCGCGCGCGAGCACGGCCGCCACGCGCCGGGCGACTGCCCGGCCCCCGCGCTGAAACAGGCGACCACGCGTCGCTGCGGCCGGAAGTCGTCGTTCGAGACGCGAGCCGTACCGCCATGACGCGACTTCCGGCGTGAGAGCGGCCCCGATGCGGATGAGCTCGAGCCGGGATTTTGTGCGCGCGAGTCCGATGTTGTCGATCGTGAAGCGCTGCCACGTATCGCGGAACAGCTGCTCGCAGCGCTCTATCGGCTCCCAGCGCTCATCGAGCGCGGTGAGGTTCCAGCGGCCGCAGTGGGCGCAGACAACCCAAAGCCGCCCTTTCGCCGGGTCGAATGCGAGGCGCGTCCCCACCAGGCATCCTTCGACTGCGTCGTTCCGGCCGAGCTCGGCATGGCAGAAGAGGCAGGTCGAGTACATGCCGTCAGGTTACCCCGGTTTTACCGCGGGTGCCAACTCTCCCGGTACGACTCGGCGTTAAGCCCTCAGCGGCGTGAGGGTCGTGGGGCGGCACGCTGGGCAAGCAGGCGCTTCGGCGCGACCGCCGCGTAACTCTCCTCGAGCCATGCCTCGTAGGTGGTGAGCGGCGCCTTGCGCCCGGCGTCGACCACCACGGTGACCCAGCCGTGTTTGCCGAGGCCGTAGCCGGTTGGTTCAACGCCCGGCGTCTCGAGCGCATCCGCTGCAGAACGGGGGAGCTTCACCGAGAAGCTGACCGATGCGCCTTCGGCGCGCATGAAGAGAAAGGCCTTCCCGCGGACCTTGATCGCGCGCTCGCCCCACGGAAAATCCTCCGTCGCTTCGGGGAACGCGAGCGCGCGGGCGCGAAGCCGGCCGGCGAGGGATTTGGGATCGAGCTTTGGGGGCATGGTTACACGGAGGTTTTGCCAAGGATACCAAGGTCCTTCCGGCCTTCGCCTTCACCGATGAGCGTGTCCATCCGCGCCGCGATTCCAGGGAGTGCGCAAAGCGGCCGCGTCCCCGCCGTCTCGATCATGAGCCGCACATCCTTGCGCGACATGTCGAGCTCGAAACTCGGCGCGTAGTTCCTTGTCGCCATGTTCTTCCCGCGAATTCGGATGGTCGCCGCTGGATTGAAAAAGTCGGCGACGTGGAGCACATCGATCGGAGGAACGTTCGCGTTCGTTGCGATCGCGAGCACATCAGCGACGAGCGCAGTGGTCCCGATGATGACGGCGTTGCCGCACAACTTGTACACCGCGGCGAGGTCCGCCCGTTCGCCGAGGTATTCCACACGTTCGGCCATCCGCGCGAGCGCCGGCTGGATCGCGTCGAACAGATGGCGCGGACCGGAGCTCATGATCGTGCCTTGGCCAGCGCGTGCAGCCGCGGGCCCGATGAACACGGGGCAGTGAATGTACTTCACGCCCGCGGCATGTAGCGCGTTGGCGCGTGCAGCGGTCAGGGCCGGCTGGTTCGTGGTGTGATCGACGATGATGGTGTCCGGGGCGAGCGCGCTGCGCGCCGCTGCGATCACATCGTCCACCACGGCATCATCCTTGAGCACGAGGTGCACGCGCTCTGCGCCGCGTACGGCATCGGCGGGAGTTTCGGCGACGCGAACGCCGAGGTGCTCGAGCGCACGCGCCTTGGACGTCGTGCGGTTCCAGGCAGTAATTGTCTCGCCGCGGCCTGCCGCGGCCTCAACGAATCCGGCGCCGAGCATGCCGGTGCCGAGGAAAGCGATATGTGAAATGCGGCTCATCTGGCTTCGCGCTTGGCGTGCCGTACCGCTGCGTGGTTTGGAAGCGACACCGCGCGGAAAGATACGTTCGCACGTGGCGCCCTGCTGACGGGGCTGGCGATCATGCATGCTCCACATGACACGATCGTCGGATAACAGCGTACCATTTCGCACCGCCGGTGGTGCGAAACGCAACGAATCATTGGCCTGCTCTCACGAGAGAAACTCCCAAGCGCAATCATGAGAAGGGCTTAGCTCTCGCTTGCGTGTATCGTGCCGGAGCGGCAACATGGCGCCGTGCTTCCACGGATTCCCCAATCGCTCCGCGCAAGACTCCTCGGCCTGTTCGCGCTGCTCGCCGTTGGGCCGTTGCTCACGATCGGCGTATTTGACTACGTCCGGTCGCGCCGGCTGATCGAGAATCTCATCGCGACGCAGACGGACACGATCGCTCGCCGAACCGCGGGCACAGTAAGCGACCGGTACGGAATCGTGGCGTCCGACATTCTGCAACTTTCGGAAAACGCGGATGTCCAGCGGTTTCTCGACGTGCGCGCCTCGCGCGACTCGGTGCTTCTTCGTGCAGTGCGAGACACAACCGCGCGCTTTCTGCAGGATGTTTGGCGCCACGACAGCGCCACGTACAACTCCATCGAATTCCGCGATCTCGACAACACAGTCCTGTTCCGGCTCGGCGACGACGCCGACCACGACCGCGAGACGCACGAATCCGTCATCACCGTGCCTCTGCGGCGTGTGGCTCGCGGAACTGTTGCTGGCTCGCTGATTCTGGAGCCGCGCCTCGAGACCATTCTTGGCGACGCGAGGCTTGGCCCGGCGTTCGGCCGAACCGGCGACCTCATGCTGATCGACCGCACGACCGGCAGAGTGATTCGACAGTTTCCGGGCACGCTAACGGGACTGATCGCGCGGGATATCCTCGGCGAGGCCTGGAACGAGGTCCTGCGTCCCGGTACGCTGCACGGCACTCTGCAATACACGGGTCGCGGCAATGGTCCGCGTGTCGCAACATTCGTCAACCTCGAGCGCGCGCCGTTCACCGTGGTCGCATCGACCGCGGTCGCAGAGTTTGCTGGCGCATTCGCGCGCACGCGTGCACTGGACACCTCGTTCCTGATCGTGCTTGCCGCGGCGGTGTCGGTGGCATTCATCGTGCTTGTGAGCCGCGCAACGCGCTCGCTCGAACACCTGACGCGAGCTGCTTCGGTCGTTGCGGCCGGTGACTTGAGTCCTTCGTTGCCGCGCGCGACCCCCGACGAGGTTGGAACCTTGTCGCGCGCGTTCGCGCACATGATCGAACGCATCCGCACCATGATGCGCGAGATCGAGGTGAGCCGGCAGCTGGCCGTGCTCGGTGAATTCGCGGCTCAGCTGTCGCACGAGGTGCGCAATCCCCTCACTTCGCTCAAGCTCGATCTTCAGGGCATGCAGCGCCAAGTGCGATCGGGTGCGCTCCCGGCATCGGCGGCACCAGCGATCGAGAGCGCGCTCAGTGAAATCAATCGCCTCGATTCAGTGGTCCACGGTGTGCTGGAGCTCGCGCGCCAGGCGCCGCTCACGCGCTCACGCTGCTCCGTTCACGACGCTGTCGACCGCGCCGTCGGCGCGGTGAGCGCACAACTCGACGCGCGCAACGTACGCGCACACCCCAGCTTGCTGGCCGCATCGGCGGAGCTCGAGGGGGATATCGACCTTCTCACCGGACTTTTCATCAACCTGCTTCTCAATGCGTCTGAGGCGCAGCCGAGCGGAGGAACGATCGGCATTCTTTCGTCCAATCGTAACGGCTCCGAGCGGCATTGGATCGATGTGATTATCGCGGACAACGGCCCCGGCATTCCGGTGGAAAAGCGCGGAGAGGTGTTTCGGCCGTTTTACACCTCACGTCATGACGGCACCGGACTCGGTCTTCCGCTCGCCCTGCGGACTGCACGGGAGCACGGCGGACACCTGGACATCGGTGACACCCCCGCGGGTTATCGCGGCGCCGCATTTGTCGTCTCTCTTCCGGTGAGTGGCACATGAGTCAGCGGGTACTTCTCGTCGATGACGAGAGCGCCATTCGCGAGAGCTTCGCGCGTCAATTCTCGCTGCTCGGGTACGAAGGATCGACGGCGGAGGGCGCCGAGGCCGCCATGCGCATGCTGCATGAGTTCGATCCGGCGATCGTCATCACCGACATCCGGATGCCGGGAGTGAGCGGGCTCGAGTTGCTCAAGTGGATCCGTGAGCGCGCGCCGGAAATCGACGTCATCGTGATCACGGCCCATCAGGATATGCAGACGGCGCTCGGCGCGATGAAAGCTGGAGCGTACGACTATCTGATGAAACCACTCGACCTCGACCAGATCGAGTTGGTGCTTGCACGCTGCGTCCGGGATCGCGCCCTCCGCCGCAAAGTAAGATTGCTCGTGGGTGACGACGGCGAGCCGCGCGACCGGGTCGGCCTCGTCGGCAGCGATCCTGCGATGATCGAGGTATCCAAGATGATCGCGTCTGTCGCTGCGACGCGGACGCCCGTGCTCGTACGGGGCGACACAGGAACGGGCAAGGAGGTTGTCGCGCGCACCATTCATTTCAACTCACCCAGCGCCGACGAGCCCTTTGTTGCGGTGAACTGCACCGCGGTGCCCGAGCCGTTGCTCGAGTCGGAGTTGTTCGGGCACCTGCGGGGCTCGTTTACAGGCGCAACGACAGACCGCAAGGGAAGATTCGAGCTTGCCGGAACGGGAACGATCTTCCTCGATGAGATTGGCGACGTGAGTCCCGCCTTTCAGGCCAAACTGCTTCGCGTGCTGCAGGATGGTGAGTTCTATCCGGTTGGCGCAGAACGGCCGAGACGAACAGCCGCGCGGGTGATAGCGGCGACGCATCGTCCCCTCGAGCGGCTGGTTCGTGAGGGCGCGTTCCGTGAAGATCTCTACTTCAGGCTGCGAGTCGTCGAGATCCGCGTGCCGCCTCTGCGCGAGCGTCGCGGTGACATTCGCTTGCTGGCCGAGGCGTTTGCCGTGCGCGCGGCGCGCGATCTGCACAAGCCAGCCCCTGTGCTGCCGGCCGACACCATTCGCAAGCTCGAGTCATATGATTGGCCGGGGAACGTGCGCGAGCTGGAGAACACACTGACGCGAGCGCTCGTGCTTGCGCGTACGCCGGTGCTTTCGCCTGACACGATCGCCATTGACGCCGGCCAACGTCTGGCGACGGCAGCACCAGTCGCGGAGGACGAGACGCTCGGCGCAGCGGTGCGTGCACATGTCGAACGCGTGCTCGCGGCGCACGGGGGCAACAAGACGCAGGCGGCGCGCGTGCTCGAGATCTCGCGCCAGCGTCTGGACCGGATTCTCAATCGTGAAGACGATGATGGTGCAGAACGCAACGGTGGCCGTAACAAAGCGTAGCGCGTCGTCCGAGATGCGCTGCATCGCGTCGTGTCGTAAATGGCGGCGCATCTTGCATTTGCGTACTGGACTGCAGCGGGCACAAGGATTGAATACGGCAACGGGCACATCTCATCATCGGAGGAGCCCGTGAATCGTGTAGCCGTCCTGTTGCTCGCCGCAGTCAGTGCCTTGTCCGTTCAGGCGCAATCGAAGCGGCCCGCAGAGCCGAGTGCGCCCAACATCAGGAAAATCGCGACCTTCGACAGCGGGACCGCGGGAGGTCCGCGCATTTCGCCGAACGGTAAATGGGTGGCGTTCATGTCCTCGGGTGCGATCTGGACCGCTCCTACCGACGGCCGAGGACGCGCGACGCGCCTCCTCTCACCGGGCTACTCCGATCGCGCGCCACTCTGGTTTCAATCAAGCGATGCGCTGGTGTTTACTTCCAATCGCCCGGCGCGGAACGGTTCGAACAAACATTACGGCATGGTGGTGAACATCGACCCGAGCACAGGTCGCGCGTCGGGTCCGCCGCGCGCGGTGACAACGGATGAAGTCCAAGTCGCCGGTTATCCGTCGCCCGATGGGAAATCGATCGTGTATCTCGTGGCGGGCGGTGACTCGATCAAGGTCGTTCCTTCGATCGGAGGCACGGCCAGACTTGTCGCGAAGGCGCCGGAAGGCGGAGCCGCGGGTCCGCCGATGTGGTATGCAGATGGCAAGAGCATTCTTTTTTCCGGCAGAGCAGACGAAAGGAATATCGTGAAGTGGTACCGTGTTCCTGCCACGGGCGGTACACCGATCCTCGTCGAACACGCGCCATTTTTCGGCTTGCTCCACCTGCACGGGGACCGCGAACAACCGCAGAAGCGACTCGAGCTTCGTGATTCCGCCGAACGGCTGGTGAGTGCGCTTGATGTTCCGGCTGGAATGGGCGTTGCGCTGTTCAATTACACGACTGCGGGCGCAGCTGTGATGAATGCGCGTCGCTACGTCTCGCACATCTACTCGGTTGAGACTGGCGCCCATCGCGTGATTGACGGCTGGTCGGACGGCTGGACGAGCGACGGAAAGAACTACATGATGGAACTCAAAGACGGACCGATAGGTTCGGCCATCGGATCCGTCGTCGCCGCCGCCGTGGTCGATGCGTCAGGGAAGGTCGTCAGCAAAGCCGCGATGCCTGCGGACGCCGGCGGCTGTTGTGGATGGCAAGGCGTGGTCGGTTCCTCGTACACGTTCACGCGGCACACGGAAAAGGGACTGTTCGTTGCCGACGCTCAAGCCGGCCGTGTGTGGCAGCTCTCTCCCGATTTTTTCTGGGACAGTGGATGGGCCATGCCGCTCGTTGGACGCGGCGGACAGGGCTTCTCCGATGACGGTCGTTTTCTCTACACGACGTCGACAGACAAGGCCATCGAAGTGCGCGCCGGAACCGAGGCGAACAAGGCAACACTCCTGCGATCATTTCCAGCGCGGGACACTTCGTGGCAGCAGGAGCGCTTGGACGGATCGCATGGCATCGGCGTGTTCGGCGACCGCCTTGCGTGGACGGATCGTACTCGCGATTCGGTCACGGTGTGGATGGCAACCGGCCCGACGGGGACTGCGCGCCGTGTCACATCATTGCCCAGTCCGCGCGAGTGCTCGGGTGATCGCCGCGGGAAGTGTCACACCGAAGTTGTCTGGTCAGCGCACGGTGACGCACTTGCCGTTGTCACGATGGATAATCATCCGCTAATGGCAGTGCTGCGTCTGCGAGAAGACGGGTCGCTCGCCGGAGCCCCCACGATGCTGGAGCCGGGCGTGAAGGAGCCGTGGTGCGTGCGTTGGGTCGATGGTGACCGCGCCCTCGCAATGATCGGTGTCAAGGATCGACCGGGCACCGATGACGTCATCGTGGTGCCCGTGAACGGCTCGGCGAGCCGTGTCCTGACGCAGGGCCAGGCTGGAGAATGGATGTGGGTTTCGCCGAACGGAAAAGAGATTCTCTTTCCGGAAGTCGTGACAACCGGCAGTTCGATCTACCGGCTCGACTTTGTGCCGGCGAAGAAGTAGGGGCATTGGGGCATGGGGCATGGGGATTTGCAGTACATGCCCCATGCCCTATGCCCCAACTACGCCCATTGAAGATCCGTATCCTTGATCGGCAGCGTGCGAATCCGCTTACCCGTTGCCGCAAAGATGGCGTTGCAGAGAGCGGGCGCCGCCGGAGGAAGCCCCGGCTCGCCCAATCCAGTTGGTGGGAGCGGTGACTTCACGAAGTGGACCTCGACGGCTGAC
>Ga0134121_10002096_pt1 | contig 17700 bp, 11 predicted proteins | sample KB301_FD_96463 | JGI IMG/M metagenome (GOLD analysis project Ga0134121, IMG submission 96463) | Terrestrial soil microbial communities without Nitrogen fertilizer from Kellogg Biological Station, Michigan, USA - KB3-0-1 | ecosystem: Environmental > Terrestrial > Soil > Unclassified ... | reverse complement strand
TCAGAAGTCGGATCTGGCTCGAGGGAAGAGTGTTTTGGTTCGTGTTGGTTAGTGTGACTTCGTGGATCGTCCTTATTCTTCTGAACAAAAAGAACGATCCACGAAGTCACCCGAACTAAACACGAAACTTGGTACCAGCAAAATCGACTTTTGAGGCAAAGCCGTTTCGCATTATTTCGAATACTAACGTCACCGGGCTAAAGCCACGGTGCTAATAAGACTGTACGGGCAACAACTAGCCGGAAAGAACTCAACGATGAAAGTTCCGAAGAACAACGTTTGCTTTGCGATAGCGCAGGTTGTGATAACACTGACGATGACGACAATGGCGCACGCACAGAAGGCCCAACCCGCAACAGATGAGAAAGCGCTCACGGCAAAGATCGCTCGCTTCGCGCCGACTGAAATGAGAGCAGACATCTCTGCGCTCTCGGCAAATGATCAAAAGGCCTTGCTTAAGATCATCGCGGCGGCGAAGTTGTACGACCGGCTCTACCTGCGTCAGATTTGGAGCGGTAACGAAGCTTTGTTGAAGAAGCTGCAAGCCGATCAGAGTCCAATCGGTCGTCTGCGTCTTCATTATTTCATGATCAATAAAGGCCCATGGTCGCAGCTCGACGCCAACGAAACGTTCATTGAGGGTGCTCCGACGCGGCCGCCCCAAGCCAACTTTTATCCGGACGGCATTACGAAGGACGAGTTCAACGCCTGGGTGAATGCTTTGTCGCCGGCTGAGAAGGAGCAGGCCACGGGCTATTTTTACGTGATTCGTCGTGATGCGAATGGCAAGTTAAAAGCCGTACCTTATAGCGAGGAGTATCGCGAATTTCTCGAGCCGGCTGCAAAGCTGCTGCGCGAAGCCGCGGCACTCACAACCAATAAGACGCTGAAAGATTTTTTGAGCAAACGCGCGGCGGCGTTCGCCTCGAACGATTACTACGAAAGCGACGTGGCCTGGATGGATCTGGACTCTCCGATCGATGTCACGATCGGGCCGTACGAAACCTACGAGGATGAATTATTTGGCTATAAGGCCGCGTTCGAAGCTTACGTTACCCTGCGAGATGAAGCTGAATCGGCCAAGCTCGTGAAATTCAGTCAGTACCTGCAGGAGATCGAAGACCATCTGCCCATCGACCCAAAGTATCGAAACCCAAAACTCGGTTCGGCGTCGCCGATGCGTGTGGTCAACGAAGTATTCAGTTCCGGTGAGGGCAACAGCGGCGTGCAAACCGCGGCCTTTAACCTGCCGAACGACGAGCGCGTGGTCAAAGAAAAAGGTTCGAAACGGATCATGTTAAAGAACGTGCAGGATGCCAAGTTCAATAAGACCTTGATCCCGATTTCGCGAGTCGTGCTCGATCCGGCCCAGCAAAAGGATCTCGCGTTTGATGCGTTCTTCACTCACATCCTGATGCACGAGCTGATGCACGGACTGGGGCCGCACAATATCAATGTCGGTGGCCAGGCGACCACCGTGCGTTTGCAACTTAAGGATCAGTATTCGGCAATTGAAGAAGCCAAGGCTGACATGACCGGACTTTGGGCCCTGCAGTACCTTATCGATAAGGGCGTGATCGACAAAAGCATGCAGCGCACTCTGTACACGACCAACCTCGCCAGCATGTTTCGCTCAGTACGGTTCGGCATCACGGAAGCGCACGGACGCGGCGTGGCCATGCAATTTAATTATCTTAGCGACGAAGGCGCCATCAAATTCAACGATCGAAACGGCACCTTCAGTGTTGATGAGTCGAAGATCAGAGACGCCGTGCGCAAGTTGACTCACGAATTGATGACGATCGAGGCCGAAGGCTCTTACGAAAAAGCGAAGGCCCTGCTGGAGAAGTATGCCGTGATTCGACCTCAGATGAAGAGGGCTTTCGACAAACTGAACAACGTCCCGGTGGACATCGAACCGATCTTCCCGCTGGCCAGGTAACTATTTGGAGTGCGGTAACTTGTTACCGCTTTCGAAGGCCGCGACTTGTCACGGCCCGGAAGTAGCCGCTTACCAGCAGTCGGCGACAGGGGCCGCGTACAAAGCGCTGACAGTCAGCGCACTCCAAATCAGAACAAACTTCCTTGAGCATCCTGATCGTCCGCCTCAACCGACTCGCTCAACCGCGGATAGCTCTGAATCAACTTTGCCGGCCCCGGCTGACGTTTCTCTTCCAGCAGCGCCAGGACTTCGAACGCATTCACCAGACTTTGGCCGCGGGCGTGATTGTTGGTAACCACGAAAGTGTGTTGGGCTTTCTCTGCGACCTGTTTGATGCGCTCGACCCACGGCTCTAACTCATCTCGCGAATACAGGTAGTCATACCGCTCAACCACATTTGCTTCTTCGCGAAACCAGTTCTGGTAGTTCCGTCCATGCAAACGAATGTAACCGATTGGCGAAGTCACTTCAGCAGAAGGTTTAATGGAATTGGCGAACAAGGGCTGGTCGATGTCGCATAAACCGACTCCAAGATCCTCCAGGGTCTGTAGCACCCGCGAATTGTTCCATGATTCATGCCGCAACTCGACCACCAGGGGATAGTCATGGAATCGCCGGCACAATTGAGTCAGGTAGGCGCGCTCTTCGCGTTCATTCTTGAACGACCAGGGGAACTGGATCAGTATCGCGCCGAGTTTCCCGGCCTCGACCAATGGATTAAGTCCTTCGCGGAAGGCGCCTTCATCTTTGCGCGTGAGCTTGTCGCGCTTGTGCGTGAAGACCTTGTGGAGCTTTGCCGTGAAAATGAAGTTCGGGTTATGGGCGACGCGTTTCAACCACGCCCTGGCCGTGTCGGGCCGAGGCGGATAGTAAAAGCTGCTATTGATCTCGGCGGTATCAAAGTATTTCGCTACCAGCGCCAGCGTATCGAACTTCGTACCCGCACCCTCGGGATAGACGCGGCCGCGCCAGTCAGCATATGACCACCCGGCAGGACCTACAGAGATATCTCGGAGGGGGCGCACCCTCCGAATTCTGTCCGACAAACTTCATTTTGTCGAACACTGTGAAAGCATGAAACCCTCACTTTCTTTGCGCCTTTCGATCGCTCTTAGCGCCTTTGCGTGAAATTCGTTGAGCGCAACGGTGGTTCACGCAAAAACGAAAAGACCAGACAAAAGGCGCGAAGAAAGACCTCGCTGAAATCATCGAAGCAGTTACGCGACAGCGGGTATTGATTTGAGCAGAAAGTCGTGCAGGTTAGCTGAAACCACATCGAGAGAAAGACCAGACGCCGCCAGTTTCCCACCCTGGTCAGAACACTTTACTGCGGAGGTCATCTCAGAGCTATCCAAACGCCAACTACTGCCCGGGTTCGGTTCCAACTCGTTGAGCACCGCGACTAGCGAGCTGAAGTCGCGTCGTTCGATGCGCGGCCTCACGACAGTTTCCGCCCAGGAATAGTAAGGGTAGTCGAGACGGTAAGCCCAGCCGCCGGCAAAAGGAGTCGCGATTAAAAAGACTTGGCCGCGTGCGTGATGCGAAATTGCCGTGAACGGCGCACAGTGACGGGTTGGTTTAAATCCCGAGGAGCTGAAAATTTCGGGCGCTAGTGTGACCAGCGAAATCTTTGCCTCGCTGTCTTCGTCAACCCGCGAACGGCCTTTAGCAAAGCTATCCAGCGCCAGCGCGATCCGGTTCCACGGATCACACCACAGCGATGAATAGTCGTTCGTGCGAGTCAGCACCTGCTCGACATGCGGCAAAACAAGTTCGTAAGCCCGCACATTATCATTGACCGGCTCGCCGGCGAGTTGCCGCGCCAGCGGCGAGCCCGCCTCTTCATCAATCGCCGATTCCGAACCCTGAATGACAATGCTGGCGCGCACACCGGCTTGTGTGCTCAGCTCTGAAAAATCGCCGGCCTCGGCAGCGGCGATCAACTTCTCGCGCAACTCCAGCGCGCGCTCGCCCGTCAGAACGGTCCAAACAGAAAGCACCCCATCGGTATCAAAGTGATTGTTCGTTACCAGATCAATGCCTTGTGTCAGCTGATCACGGTCGGGTGCGGCAACCAGGTTCAGGGCGATCTCAGTCGATGTGTCAGCCTTCACCGACGCCGGAGTTTGATTTCCCTTCCAGTGAGAGAAATGAATGGCGTTGTCGACGGTGCCGTCAACGGACAGCTTCGGAACGTCAGCCAGACCCTCGTGGTAATACTCGAATCTCATTTTGATTTGGTCCTACCGCGATCCCTGTTTCTCTTTTCTGGGTTCGCTTTGAGTTCCTCTATCCTCGCTTTTGGTTGTATGGGCGCGACTCAGTCCGTATTTGAGGGATCGGGTCTTCATAAAACTTGCCACGTACTCCGCCGCTGAAGTCGTACTCGTCGCGCATGTCGTCTTCAAATTCTGAACATTCTTCAGACTCATAAATCACATTTTGCATTATAGCATCGACGTGAGACCCCCTCTGATGCGTTGTCGAAACAACTGATTCATCACATCAGTCTTAATTCAAAGTTGATGTCACTCAACAGTGCACTGCGAATCGTTACAGAACCGGGAGCGGTAGCGACCGGATCCCACAATCAACCTGCGATTTACAATTTCGTGGGGAAGAGACCCTTTCAGATTTAGTTGGGTGCTCGCATCCGGTCGCTACCGCTCCCGGTTCTGTAACGACCGCTTCTTTGGTAAAGGTCGCCTGAATCCGCGCCTCTTCAAAACTGCAATCACTAGCTGCTTCCCTTCGCCAAAGTAGACAGCGCCGGAGTCTGCAACCCGAAGTTCTTCGGGTTCTCTCCAACAATCGCAGCGGCAAAGAACTCCGGCACATATCCCGCTTCCCTGCGAAAGTTCTTGCCCAACGTGTCCCGTTTAGCATAAATCGTCCAGAAGTTTCTTTGGTAATTTTCAGTTTCCCGCAGTTGTCTCAGGGTGTCTGTGACCCAACCCGGCCCTTGATTGTAACTGAGCAGCACCAGGGTCATGGTTTCGGAATCTTCGCCGAGCTCGGCCATGCGATCGGCGATGTAGTGCGCCGCGGCAGGAGTCATCTTCTCGACATCGCACATATCCTCGCGGGCCACCCCATAGTTTTTCGCTGTAGACGGCAAGAACTGAAACAGGCCGGTAGCGCCGATTTGGTTTACATAGCAGGGTTTGTATTCCGACTCGATCATGGGCAGATAAATACCCACCACGATCGGGATTTTCCGCGCCGCAAAGGACCGAGCGATCAAAGGTACATATGGCACCGCATGGGCATAGATAACGTTCAAGCTTTCGCCACTCGGATTATTGTTAATGCTTTCCTCGCGGGCAGCGTAACGATCGACGTATCGCTTGATAGTCTGGAGAGCTTCCTGGTTAAGCTTCACCGGTCGCTCGCCCATCATCGCCGAGATGCGCTGCTCTTGATCCTCTACAAACTGGAGCTGCTCGGCTTCATTCATTGCTGTGTACAGTTTGCTTGTTAAAGGTGGCGTGGCGCGCTCCGGTTCTATTCGATGCCCGAACCTCCGGTTAAGAAATACACCGCCCAGCAGGAGGGCGACGATTACGGCAGCGACAACCATCCATAAACGATAACGTTTAGCGTCACCAAGCCGGCTGGAACTTGCCCTGTCTGTAGCGACGCGCAATGCGGCGGCTTTGCTGTCGCTGGTTACTGAAGCCCTGGCTTGGCCCATAGAGCTCAGAGGCAACAGGCCCTTTGAGCAATCAACACCCTCGAGCCGTTGCCTCATTGCACTTAAATCAGAGAGCAGTTCTCCAACACTCTGATATCGTTCTGCCGCCTCTTTCCGCAATGTCCGGTCGACGATGGTCCACAGTCCGCGCAGCAACGCATTGTCAGTTGGTTGAACCAATGACGGAGGTTCGCGTTCAAGGATCGCCACTATTGTGTCCATGCGTGTTGCGCCGGTGAAGGGCGGGCGTTGAGCAAGCATCTCATAAAGCACCACACCGAGGCTCCAGATATCGGTGCGCTCGTCAACCTCGAGACCTCGTGCCTGCTCTGGCGACATGTAACCGACCGTTCCCAATACTGCGCCCATCTCCGTCTGCGATCTCGTATGTACCGACATCTCAGCCTGCGTCTGCTCCAGGAGCTTGACGATGCCAAAGTCCAGGACTTTTACGATCCCGTCGCCGCGGCGCATTATGTTTTCGGGTTTGATATCGCGATGAACGATGCCGGCGGCGTGCGCGGCCGAAAGCGCCGCAGCGACCTGGCTCACGAGATCCAGCACCTCCTTGAGCGACAAATCTCCGGCGGCAATCAATTCACGAATCGTTTGACCGTCGATAAATTCCGTGGCGATAAAGTGAACGCCATTCAACGCGCCAACTTCATGAATCGTGAGAATGTTTGGGTGGTTAAGGGCCGAAACGGCGCGCGCCTCTCTCTGAAACCGGCGCAGTCGAGTCTCATCCGAAACAAAGTAGGCCGGCAAAACCTTCAGCGCCACGAGCCGATCAAGGCGCGTGTCCTGGGCCAGATAGACTTCGCCCATTCCGCCGCTCCCGAGCTCGTCAATGATTTTGTAAGGCCCAATCTCGCGCCCGGTGTTTTTGAGCTTATGATCGCCGAGAATGACACGCGCATCCTGCGTCATCGCCGGCTCCTCGATAAAATCGAGGGCGGCATTGTGAGCGCTGACCAGCGAAGTCGCCTCAGTCTGCAACTCTTCGTCGCCCGCGCACACTTCACTCAGAAACGCAGCGCGTTCCTGAGGCGCGCGATCAAGCGCCGCCTGCAAAACTTCTTCGACTTGTTGCCAGCGTTCAGGAGTCATAAGAGCTGTGTTACAGAACCGCCCGCGGTAGCGAGCGGGTTAACGATCAGCATAAGCTCGAGTGACGGGGTCAAACACCCGCTTGCTACCGCAAGCGGTTCCGTACCGATCTTCCGGTCCGCACTGAGCGCGAAGGGCGAATATTTCTTTCGGCACTAGGTCGAGCGGGAGAGCGTGCTTCTCTCGGTATGCGGACGAGACGTCCGCGCTCCCAGCATCAGGTAGCCTCAAGGTGAACAACGTCCATTCATGAAGCTTTCATCCGTCTATACAGCCACGCCTTTGCCGCCCGCCAATCGCGGCGCACTGTCATCACTGAAACCTCCAGGACTTCAGCCGTCTCTTCCAAACCGAAGCCGCCAAAGTAACGCAGCTCAACGACTCGACTCTTGCGAGCGTCCAGCCTCGCTAATTCATTAAGCGCTTCGTCAATCTCCACTAACTCCCGCGCGCGGTCCTGTGACATCGTGTCGGCTTCCGACAGGGAAACACGCTGCGTATCGCCGCCATGCTTGGCGTAATGCCGCCGTCGCGCGTGATCGATAAGGATATGCCGCATCATCCGGGCGGTTACCGCAAAAAAATGAGTTCGATTCTGCCAATTGATTTTCTTTTGTCCGGCCAGACGCAAATAGGCTTCATTGACCAACGCGGTGGTCCCGAGCGTTCCCCCATGACGCTCACGCTGCACATAACGATGCGCTATACGCCGCAGCTCGTCATAGACCATCGGGGTTAGTCGATCGAGTGCGGTCCGATCTCCATGTTGCCAGTCGAGCAGCAGTTCGGTTAGGCCTGGCGTTGAAAGCGTCATCATCTTCTTTTAAACCGCAGGCCGATCTTATCACCTTTCGCTGAAGGCCAATCACGAGAAGGGTCGACCTGGAGGCATAAATATTTTCGCCCGATAATGAACACTTTCGGCGCTGTTTCTCGCTAGCATGTGTCGCTGATGAACACTCTCGTGACCCGTTCTCGCTTATCTAAATAGGGATGACTGCTTGTAAGCGCGTGGCGACCGAATCGATTGAAGAGCCTCAAAAAGTCGCAAATCCCATCGGCGCGTACTTTTTAACCTCGATTTGATAAAAGAAGGAGAAGACCTTAGATGAAGATTCAAAATACGTTCGGCTTATTTCTCGCGGTGTTGATTGGCTTGGTAACGGCTGGCTCGCCCGAATTGCGCGCCCAGACCGCGCCCACAAGGCTCTATCAACAGATGACGTTAGCGCAACGAGCGTCTTTCGTAACGGAAAAGTCGCGCGAAATCTCTCGGAAAATTTCCGGGAACGACTATGAGTTTACGACGGCGTTTGAGATGGAGATTCAAAAGTCCGTGGATATGTATGCGCGACGCATCGGAAACAACGCAGGTGAGATTCCCGGCAAAGGTGACGCTCGCTTTGCTTTTGAGCGAGGTCAAACCGTGGCGCCCACCATAATAAAAACATTCAAGGCGCACAACGTGTCGCCGCTAATCGGACTCTACCTGCCGATGGTTGAATCCGAATACGTGAACATCACATCTCCCACTGCAATGGGCGCTGTAGGGATGTTTCAGTTTGTGCCCCAGACGGGAGAGCACTACGGCTTAAGCGCCGCCGATTTGCTTGATGTAGAAAAATCTGCCGACGCCGCCGCGCGATACATCGGCGACGGTCTCAGTACGTTTAGCGCTGATCGCATGAAGGAAGCGCTCGCGTTGCTTGCGTATAACCGTGGCGGGAAAGCTGTCGAGGCCGACATCGCTGCGCTGGTGAACGATCAGAATCGTGCGTGCAGCATCTGTGTGCTCACCGAGCAGAAGGACAAACTGGACAAAACTTTCCGCAGCGAGAGTGTCTATTACGTGCCGCGGTTCTTTGCGGCCGCGATCATTGGGGAGAACCCGGAGGCTTTTGGCCTAACGACAAAGCCACTGTCGTCGCTGGATTCGAAGCCGTAGCGGTGAGGCGGATGCAGCTGTGCGGCCCGATGTGCGGAAGGCTTTGTCTTTTCCGTCGCCGGTGGCCCGGTGAGATCGAGGCTCTGTCTCGGGGTTTGAAAAGGAGGCATATCCTCCTAAATCCCGTCGTCACACGAGTCGGAGCCGTGAATTATCAGACGGCGAATCGTTTTGTTCGGAGTTCCGCCTTCAGGCGGCGTCATCAGTTAGCCCCAAATTTCCGCCTGAAGGCGGGCACTCCAAACGTCTTACTGATCCTTCCACTCCGGAATGCGGCCGGGCGTCCAGGGGGCGCCGGCTGCTTCCATCTGCTTTTCCAACCTCGCGAGATCACCTTCGATTAGCTGCCGCAGCTGATTGAGCGCGGTTTCGAACTCCTGTGCCGCGGCGGTGTATTGATCGATTTGAGTCTGGGTGGGCCGGGCCGTGGACATTCGCTGCGAACCTACGATGTCACCCACGCGCTCAGTGATCGAAGGCGGCAGGTTTATGTTCCGTTGCCGCAGGGCCTGATCACCTTGCAGGGCCCGCAGAATCTCGTTTGTGCGCTTGTCCAAAGCAGACGCATCACTCAATAACTTCTCCGGAGCCGCGGGTGTCTCTAATAGCGCACGTCTGATCGCTACCAGACGTGGCTTGAGAGCGTTCGCAGTCGCGACTGCTCCCTGCACCGCGCGTTGAAGCCTGGCCACCTTTTGCTGGAAGTCAACCAGGTTAGCCCGATCAGCCGCTGACATTCGCTCCTGACCATCGACGACTACCTCAAACTCCTGCGCCTGACCCAGCAGAGTACTCACGCCGTCAACTCTCTTCGACATGCTGACCTTGTAAGTGCCCGGCATCACCAGCGGACCGGACGGGCCTTCATCAAAAGGATTCTCGGTCTCAGGATTTGGTGGAGGCGGCAAAGTCGAAGCCGGATAACGCAAATCCCACGAGACTCGTTGCATGCCGGCAGTGACTGGTCCGGTCAGGCGACGGACCACGCGCCCCGATGAATCGCTGATGGTTAGAATAACCGCCGGCGCTTCCTCTTCTTCTTCAGCGCGAAAGTCTGAAGAGCTGGGCAAAGCAATCGCAGCTCCCTTTCTTTGCGCATCGCGTTCAGTCTCTTGCCGTTTCGCCTTGTGGGTCTTCAGCTCTTCTTTCAGATAGTAGCTGAAGGTCGCGCCAAAGGGAGGATTGTCGGCTGTGTAGAAAGATTCGCCCTGAAAACTTTTGCCGCGGCCGCCCAGGGGCTGCGCCTGGATGTACATCAGTGCATCCTTGACCGGAAACAGCAGGCCATCCTGTTTGAGCATTTCCGGTTTCAGCAAACGCAACGGGGTGTAGTTGTCCAGAATGTAAAAGCCGCGGCCAAACGTTCCCACCACCAGATCGTTCTCCCGTTTTTGAATCGCGAGATCGCGGACCTGAATGGTCGGCAAGCCACCTTTCATCTGGATCCACTTTTGTCCGCCGTCGATCGAAAAATAGAGACCGAATTCCGTGCCGACGAAAAGCAAATTCGGGTTCACATAATCTTCGGCAATCGCCCACACCGAACCATTCGCCGGCAGGTTGTTCTTAATCGAAATCCAGGTGCGGCCGGCGTCCGTGCTCTTGAAAAGATAAGGCTTGAAGTCAGCGTTCTGGTGATTCTCGATCGCCACATACACCGTGTTAGTGTCGCTATTGGAAGCCACAATACGACTCACGTAAGCCAATTCAGGAACATCGGGAAGCTTCTCGACCTTGCGCCAGTTCTTGCCGCCGTCTTCTGTGATTTGGATCAAGCCATCATCGGTACCAACATAGATAAGTCCGTCCTTCTTAGGTGATTCAGCCAGGGCCGAGGCGTTGCCAAAGAAAGCCGTCGACTGGTTCTTGGCGACGGCATCCATACTCCAGATCCTTCCCATAACTGGTAGTTTGTCGCGATCCAAGCCGCGTGAAAGCTGCCCGCTAATTACCTTCCAGCTATCACCGCGATCATCGCTGCGGAACAATTTGTCGGCGGCAAAATAGAGACGCGTGTGCGAATGCGGACTGATGATAAAGGGCGAGTCCCAATTCCAACGCAAAGGATCTTCGTTGCGGCCAATCGCGGGTTGAATGCCCATGCGCTCGCCCGTGGCGCGATCGTCGCGCACGAGGTTGCCGTGTTGTAGCTCGGCATAAACCGTGTTGGGATCTTCCGGATCGACTTGAGTGCGAAAGCCGTCACCACCCTGAGTTACAAACCAGTCGCTGTTAACTATGCCGGAGACGTTGCGCGTACGCGACGGGCCGCCAAAGGCAAAGTTGTCCTGGGCGCCGCCATAAACGTTATAGAACGGCTTGGCGTTATCCGTAGTTATGTCATAGAGCTGTGTCACCGGCAGATTGCGTTTGAATTCCCAGTTCAATCCGCGGTCATGACTTTCATAGACGCCACCATCACAACCGACCAGATAGTGATCGGTGTTGCCCGGCTCGATCCAGATTTCGTGATTGTCGACGTGCTTTGATTTTTCTCCGAGGCGCCGCAGAGTCCGCCCGCCGTCGTCGGACACCATCAGGAAGACATTCATCACATAGATGCGATCCACATCTTTGGGATCGGCCACGACGTGCGCGTAGTACATGGCTCCGGCATCGAACTCGTTGCGCCGCTCCCAACTCCCGCCGCGATCGTTTGAACGAAAGATGCCACCCTTGCGGTCCCCTGCCTCGACTGTTGCGTAAACAACGTTGGAATCCACCGGCGATACCGCCAGTCCAATGCGACCCATGTCAGTGGTTGGCAAACCGGCCCGCACCTTGTTCCAGGTCACGCCCGCGTCCGTCGACTTATAGATGGCGCTCTCTGGTCCACCGTCAATCAGGGTGTACATGTGACGACGGCGCTGATACGAAGCAGCGTAAATCGTTTCCGGATTCTGAGGATCAATGACTACGTCCGTAACGCCGGTATTTTCACTGATATTAAGAATGTTCTTCCACGTCTTGCCGTTATCGGTAGTTTTGAATAGACCGCGATCTCCGCCCGGGCCCCACAGCGGTCCCTGTGCGGCTACATACACGATATTGGAATCTTTGGGGTCGATGGCAATGCGACCGATATGTTCAGAGCTTTTTAGTCCGACATTTTTCCAGGTCTTGCCGCCATCGTCTGAGCGATACAGTCCGTTGCCGTATGAGACACTGCGTTGACTGTTGTTCTCGCCCGTGCCCACCCAAACGGTGAGAGGGTTTTTCGGATCAAGGGCGATGCAGCCGATCGAATACGATCCCTCGCGGTCAAAAACCGGCGTCCAAGTCGCACCATTATTGACCGTCTTCCAAACCCCACCAGACGCCGACGCGACAAAGTAGTGTGCGGAGTTATTCGGGTCAACAGCAAAGCCAATCACGCGGCCGGAGGTGAATGCCGGACCGATGGAACGAAATCTCAATCCGTTGAACGTCGGCGTCGACATTGGATCGCGCGGCCGGTTTTCGTCTTCACCCGCAGGCTGCTCGGGCCGCTTTGTCGGCTCGGGTTTTGCCGGCTCGGGCGACGGCTGCTGCTTAGCTGTGTCTTCGGCCTTTGGCTTCTGCGGATCCGGCTGAGCTAACACTGCAAGCGGGAGCACCAGCATCATTAAGGTGAGTCGAATTAATCGCTTTGCAGTCATGATCGAAAGGATACTGGGGAACATCAGATGTATTCTCCTGGATGGTTTGACGAAGAGTATGTCAACTCGCAGCCGGCACTTCGCCGCAGATATTACTGAGTTGGAAAACTGGTGTTCAGAGTAACGACTTCAGTCGGTCCTATTGGCTGTGAAACAGCCTAACTAAAGTCAGTACTCTAAACACCTGTAGAATAAGACGCTCCCTGGCCGGCCGCTGCAACCAGGGGCGCCGATCGACTTTAGTTGGCTGCGGCACACTCTCGCTCTGAAAGGATCTTGTGCACTGTCTCAATAAGGGCGTCCACATCAGGCTTGGGCACATAGGCGTCGGCTCCTGCGGCCATCGCTTCAAGACGGTGTACCTCGTACGCGTCACCTGAATAGAAAATGCAAGGCACGCCGGGTGTCAGGTCGTGCAACTTTGTGCACAATTCCAATCCGGTCCCGTCCGGCAGACGCTTGTCCAGCACGTAGAGATCGAATTCGTGAATTCTGGCAAGTTGCATTGCCTCTTCCAAGGTGTGCGCAGGATACACCTCATAGTCCGACTGTGAGAGCAGGAGCTTGAGCATTTCAGGTGTGTCTTCATGATCGTCCACACACAGAATTCGACATTTAACTTCTGACATACCAACCTCCGGATCGGGTATTTCTCAACTCAATTTGTGCGCATGAAACCGAATGAGTAATTCACGGGAGGAGCGGATTATAATCGAAGGCGAGCCCATCGCGCTACTACCAGCGGCAGGAGGTGGTGTTCTACCACAGTATTGCTCGAAGGCGCGGAGCGGGACATTAGCCCGACCGTCAGCGAGGGCTCTCTGAGGGTACGCTTTCGAGTCCTCCCTGACGGTCGGGCTAGTGCCCCGGCATAGCAACACACTATTAGGACAGAACCCGGCAGGGCTTGCCGTTCCCAAACGCCTTTGCCATAACATTGATGCTGCAGCCCTTGTGCATTAACGGCTCGCTATGTTAACAACCGAACGTAATCCGCTTTCTTCCCGCTTGCTTTCCTGACGGAGGACTACAGATGCTTCGACAGACGGTGCTTCAGCTCGTCACCTTTTCAATTCTGTTGCTGGCCGCGATCGCAGTTCCGCATGTTCACGCGCAGTTACCAGGTCAGCCAATGATCCCCAGCGTTGATCCGGCGCTGCTAAAGGGTCTTCGGTATCGACTGGTTGGACCATCGCGGGGCGGACGCGTTACCACCGTGACCGGCGTTCCTTCTCAGCCGAAAACTTTTTATATGGGCGTTGCCAGTGGCGGGCTGTTTCGCACTACGGACAGCGGGACGACGTGGGTTCCTATCACTGACGGAAAAGTGCCGCTGGGTTCAACTGGATGCGTGGCGGTGGCCGACTCCGATCCGAACGTGATCTATCTCGGCACCGGATCAGATGACGTGCGTAGCAACGTCTCGACGGGACGCGGCATGTACAAGACCACCGACGGCGGACAGACGTGGAAATTCACCGGTCTCTATAACGCCGGCCAGATTGGATCCGTACGAATCCATCCGACAAATCCGAACATCGTATGGGTGGCAGCGCAGGGCGACGCGTTCAAGTCCAATTCCGAACGTGGCGTTTTCAAGACGACGGACGGCGGGCAAACATGGCGCAAGGTCTTGTTCATCTCTGATGAGGTCGGAGCTATGGACCTGGAAATTCAGCCGGGCGATGCGAACGTCGTCTACGCCTGGATGTCACGTCTCGAACGCAAGCCCTGGACAATCATCAGCGGGTCTCGTGACGGAGGGTTCTATAAGAGCACTGACGGCGGGGAACGCTTCACGAAGATCACAACGGGTCTGCCAAATGACTTGATTGGCAAAGCGAACCTGGCCGTCACGGCCGCAAGTCCTCAGAGGATCTACGCGCTGGTCGAGGCAAAGCCCGGCGGCGGACTCTACCGTTCGGACGATGCGGGAGCGACCTGGTCGCTGATCAATTCACAGCCGGCCTTGATCCAGCGTCCTTTTTATTACGTGGCCCTGGGCGCCGATCAGACCAACGCCGAAGTCGTCTATGCCGGGGCTGAAGCCTTTTTCAAATCAACCGACGGCGGCAAGACGTTTACAAACTTTCGCACGCCCCATGGCGACAATCATGACGTCTGGATCAATCCCAAAGACGGTCAGACGATGATCCAGTCGAACGATGGCGGCGCCAACGTCTCAACCGACGGCGGCCGGACCTGGTCGACGCAGGGCAATCAACCGACAGCCGAGATCTACGGTGTGTGGGTAGACAATCAATTCCCTTACAAACTCTACGGAGCCCAACAGGACAACACGACCGTCATCATGTCCAGTCAGCCGGATGCAGCAGGTCGCGAAGACTGGCGACCCGGCCCCGGTTGTGAGACCGGACCAATCATGCCGCAGCCGGGCAATCCGGAAATCGTTTACGGATCGTGCAAAGGTCAGTACGGCGTGATGAACCTCAAAACCGGGCAGGAGAAGAACTATTGGATCGGAGCGCAATCGCTGTATGGCAATCCGGCGAGCGATCTAATTCTACGATTTCAAAGAGTGTCACCGATGGCCACATCGCCGCACGATGCGGATGTGCTCTACTACGGATCGCAGTACCTGCATCGCACTCGCGACAAAGGAGTGACGTGGGAAAAGATCTCCCCGGATCTGACTGCAAAGCCTGCTTGTTGCCAGGGCGCGAGTGGCGAGCCGATTACCCGAGATGTCACTGGCGAAGAGTTCTACAGCACGCTTTATGCGATCGCGGAATCACCGCTGGAGAAAGGTGTTATCTGGACCGGCTCGAACGATGGTCCCTTCCACGTGACCCGCGACGATGGAAAAACATGGACTAATGTCACACCAAAAGATCTTCCCTCCGGGGGCCGCGTCCAATATATCGAGGTCTCTCCTCATCGCAAGGGATCGGCTTACTTTGCCGTGTATCGTTGGCTGCTTGGCGATTATCAGCCTTACATCTATAGGACTGATGACTATGGCCGAACCTGGAAGCGGCTTACTGATGGCAAGAATGGAATTCCGGCAGACTGGCCCACGCGGGTGGTCCGCGAAGATCCGAACCGCGAAGGTCTCCTTTATGCGGGCACGGAATTCGGAATGTTCATATCGTTCGACAATGGCGCTCACTGGCAATCATTCCAGTTGAATCTGCCGAACGTTCCGGTCACAGACATTAAGGTGCATCAGCAGGACCTGGTGGTTTCGACCCAGGGCCGTTCGTTTTGGATCCTGGATAACATCAGTTCGCTCCACCAAATCACGCCCCAGACGACAGCAGCAGAAGTGCACCTGTTTCATCCGCGCGACGGCTATCGCACCAGAATCAATCCCGGCGTCCTTGGCCCTAACATTGAATATTATCTGCCCGCGGCGCCCGCGGGTTCGGTCACGATCGAGATTCTTGACGGCAAAGGGGCTTTGGTTAATTCCTATAACAGCGATGCCCCGGCAGCGGGTCGCGGCGGACGAGGCGCGGGCGGCGGAATACCGGGCGCGGGCGGGGCCGGTTCGGATCAGGACGACCCGGACGCGCCGACTGGCCGAAGAAACGCGCCGCCTCCACGGCCTACAAAAGTCGCGGGAATGAACCGTTTCGTCTGGGACATGCGCAACTCTGCCGGCGTTATTACGCTTCCTGGACACTACCAGGCGCGTTTGAAAATAGACGCAAATACGTTGACTGAAGCTTTTGAGCTGCTTATCGATCCCCGCGTCGCGGCTGATGGTGTCACCCTTGCCGATTTGCAAGAGCAGTTCGAACACAACATGCGGATGCGCGACCTGGTGACGACCGTTAACCAGCTCGTCACACGAGTTCGCGACGCGCAAACAAAGTTGCGGGCGCCGGGAGCCGACGCCAACCAGTTGGCCGCAGTCAACGCAATCGCAGCGCGGCTTATGACTGAACCAGTGCGATACGGTAAGCCGGGATTGCAGGCCCACATAACTTATCTGGCGGGAATGACCGCGAACGTCGATCAAAAAATCGGGCGTGATGCAATCGAACGATACGCAGTCCTGCGAAAGGAACTTGAGTTGATTCGCGCGGAAGTTGAGCGAGTGCTGGGAAAATAGTCGCACAAGGCGAAAGTCTTGCTGCCTCAGAGCCTTAAAAGAGCGATCCACGAAATCACACTAGTTGGTGTTTTCGTGGATCGTAGTCTGTCGGCAGGAACACTAGTCGGCGATCTGGGCCGAACTCTGGTAGGTAGTAAGGTGGAAGGTCACTTTCGCTTCTTCGGGCGAGACGACTGGGTGGTAGGTCTTTCCATAGTTGGCAACAATCTTGTTGACGTAGTTCTGCGTCTCGGGAAAAGGAGGTATACCCTGGTACTTGTCCACGGATCCTTCACCGGCGTTGTAACCGGCGAGGGCAAGCTTCACATCGCCATCGAATCTCTTTAACAGCCAGGCCAGATACTTCGTTCCTGCCTCAACATTACAAGCTTTGTCTGCAGGATCGTCACAATGAAATCGCTTTGCGGTCGCCGGCATCAGTTGCATCAGGCCGCGTGCGCCCGCGGGGGAATTTGCGTCGGAGTTGTATTTCGATTCCTGCTGGATGACAGCGTGGATAAATCGCGGGTCAACACCCTCGCGCGCGCCGGCGCGAAAGATGATCCAATCCAGATCGCAATCACCCGAGACCGGTATGTCCGCCGGTATCATCCCAACTTCATCTCCCATTGATGTGGCGGCAACGTCAGGCGCAAATACAGGACTAAAAAACAGCCCGGTAAAGTTGGTCAGAAAGAAAAGAGAAATGATGGCAACGGGCGCGAACTTGGCAGAGCGCAGGTGGAGGATACGGGGAAACTTCATCAGTGGTTCTCCATGTGAGCGATGGCTGAAGGGCCATCAGTTAATACTTCCGACTTCGGCTACGCATGGTCGCACTGACTTACAAAGAACTTGCAATCGAGGACCGTGACTAAGATGGAGATTTGATTGTGAAAGTTGCTATTTTTGTGTCTATTCCAGGGGTCAATGTGACGTACGGAAGTGAGCCAAACACGGGTGTCTAAATGCAAAACGAAAAGGAATCAATCTGAATGATCACTTCCTCTTTGATCGAATTCTTGAGGTTCATTGTGGGTGAGAAGCGAATCGATTTCGGTGAGTCCCAGCCTGTCGTACAGCCCGGCGGCGCCCTGTTTTGAAATCCTCGCGGGAAGTAAAGACGATCCACCAAGCCACACGAAACAGTTTCGTGCATTTGGTGTGATTTCGTGGATCGTTCTCACTCAGGGAAAAATAACACGAAATCAAACCAGGGCGCCGAACCGGGACGCGACTTTCACCTTAACGCTTTCACCCCGTATTATCCGGCCATGCAAAACAAAGAGATACGACTTTTAAGTCGACCGG
>Ga0134121_10002093_pt1 | contig 17709 bp, 15 predicted proteins | sample KB301_FD_96463 | JGI IMG/M metagenome (GOLD analysis project Ga0134121, IMG submission 96463) | Terrestrial soil microbial communities without Nitrogen fertilizer from Kellogg Biological Station, Michigan, USA - KB3-0-1 | ecosystem: Environmental > Terrestrial > Soil > Unclassified ... | reverse complement strand
CCTCTCAAAACTGATAACTCACTTGTAAACGCGCAAAAGAGGCGCTGATTAGGTACTTCAGCTACACTGTGACACCGAAAACACATTCGAGGAGGCATTCTATGGAAACCGATTTTAAAAACATTTCGGGGATATACAGGGCCAATACCGACATCATCAACAAGGCCATCGCCGATGTTCGTCCTGAGGATTGGTTTCGCAAGCCCGGCGACGATTCGAATCATCTGATGTGGCTGCTCGGACACGTGGTCGTTCACCGTGGTCTGGTGCTCAAAACTATAGGCGGCCAGTGGGAAAGCTCGTGGGCGCCATTGTTCACGCGCGGCTCGGAGCGAGTGGACGACGCCGAGTATCCGTCTGTCGACGAGATACAGGAGGCGTGGAATCAGATTTCCGAGCAGCTCAAAAATGCTCTGCGCGAGGCGCCTGAGGATGTACTCGCTACAGCCTCGCCGGAAGGTATGCCTTCGTTCGATAAGAAACTGAGCGGCACCGTCGCGTTTCTTGCGTTTCACGATGCTTATCACACCGGCCAGGTGAGCTTTCTTCGTAAGTGGCTCGGTTACGGGCAAACTATCGGCTAAAAATTTTTCGCGGCGATTGTCGATCTCGCACACTCTCGCGCGTCGTAGGGTTGAAGGCAAGAACTCAACGAGAAAGGAATAATGAAATGAAGTACATGTTGCTGATTTACCACGACGAACAGAGTTGGAGCACGATCACCGAGGCTGAGCGCCAGCAAATCTATACGGATTATCGAAAGTTGAGAGAAGAGCTTCTGGCGCGTGGACAGTTTGTGACGGGCTCGCAGTTGCAACCGATCTCGACTGCGACGAGTGTCCGCGTCCGCGACGGCAAAGAGATTGTGACTGACGGTCCGTTTGCAGAGACGCACGAACAACTCGGCGGCTATTTTCTGCTCGAAGCCGAAAACCTCGACGAAGCGACCAGCATCGCCGCGCGCATTCCATCGGCGAAAACGGGAACAATCGAGGTGCGACCACTCGTCGAGACCGCCGCTCCAGCGTCGGCATAAATAAATAAGCTACGGATCAGTGTATAGTCGCCCGCATGTCGCAGGCGCGCGAGAAGCTCGAACAAGTCTTTCGCGAAGAGTACGGGCGAATCATCGCTACGCTGATCCGTATATCCGGTTCGTTCGATCTGGCGGAAGAAGCTCTGCAGGAAGCCTTCATCTCCGCCGCCTCCAAATGGGAGCTCGAAGGAACTCCAAACAATCCCGGCGCGTGGCTGACAACAGTCGCTCATCGACGACTACTCGACGCACTCCGTCGCGATCGAACTCACACTGACAAACAAACAGAAATCGCTTTCGAAGCGACTCGACTACAACCACACGTCGAACCAGAGTTGCTCGACGACACAGTGGAATATCCGGACGATCGCCTGCGTTTGATCTTCACGTGTTGCCACCCATCGCTAACCCGCGATGCTCAGGTCGCTCTGACGTTGCGCACACTCGGCGGTCTCACAACAACCGAGATCGCACACGCATTTCTGCTGCCTGAGCGGACGCTGGCCCAACGTCTCGTGCGCGCGAAGCAAAAGATTCGTCTCGCACGCATCCCATACGATATTCCATCCGTCGATCGCATCGCCGATCGTCTCTCAGCAGTCCAGGCCGTGATTTACCTGATCTTCAACGAAGGTTATGCAGCGAGCGCTGGTCAAAATTTGATCAGAAACGATCTATGCGCCGAAGCGATTCGTCTGGGACGCGTGCTTTGCGAGTTGTTGCCTGACGAGCCGGAAAATCTCGGTCTGCTGGCGCTGATGCTTCTGCAGGATTCGCGACGTGACGCTCGCGTTAACGATGACGGCGAGTTGGTGACACTCGAAGAACAGGATCGCTCACGGTGGGATGCACTAGAAATCGATGAAGGCGTGAACCTCGTTCAAAAAGCTTTGCGTTTGCGGCGAGTCGGAAACTATCAACTCCAGGCCGCAATCGCTGCTGTACACGCAGAAGCGCAGACCGCGGCTGAAACGGATTGGCGACAGATCGTCGCGCTTTATGAAGAACTGCTGCGGCTTACGTCGTCGCCGATCGTGGCGCTAAATCACGCTGCCGCTGTTGCTATGTCGGAAGGTTTCGAACGCGGCCTGGGTTTGATCGAAGCCGCGAACGAGAACGACGCTCTACAAAACTACTATCTATTCCACGCGTCGCGCGCCGATCTTTTACGACGCCTGCATCGCTACGACGAAGCCACGGTCGCCTACGAAACCGCGCTCTCTCTCACGATCAATCACGTCGAACAAAACTACATCCGCCACCGCCTGGCAGACGTTTTTAGCCACAAAAAGGCTCAAAAAACACAAAAAGACCTTTTAAAAGTTAAGGCGCTGAATTCTCCCTACGAGAATTAGGCGCCTTAACTCATTAAACCATTTTGTGCTTTTTGTGCCTTTTCGTGGCTAATTATTCTTTGGCAGATTGCGCAGTATCTCCGCGAGCATCTGATTGAAGCGCGCCGGATCTTCGAGCATCGGATAGTGGCCCGTGCCCTTGATGATCACTACATCGAACTGCGGCGCATACTTGCGATTCGCCGTAACATCCGTGGGAACTCGATCCGCATTGATCGCGCGAATCGGAACTTTTACTTCTCGGAGCCCCGGCGCAGCGTCGTAACTGAACACGGCTTTGAGAATCGGCAGCACTACCTCAGGCTTTTGTGCGATCGTCTCGTTTATAATGCGCTCCTTCACTGCTGCCGGCGTCGCCGGTGAAAAGAAGAACTGATTCAACAGATTCGTGGTAGCAGTCTTGAAGTCAGCCTGCATCTGTTGAAACACTGCGTCCAGTTGCTCCTGTGGTACTTTTTGCTCAACGTTCTGAAGCGTGTCGACCGGAACAATCGCTACCACGCGATCCGGCATTCGTCTGGTTGCTTCCAGCGCGATCGGACCACCCATCGAGCTGCCAACCAGTACCACTCGTTTCAAATTGAGCTTCGTGACGACTGTTTTCACATCGTCGCCATAACTCTCGACAGAATAGCTCTTCCTTCCCTGCCCCGATTCACCGTGACCCGGCAAATCGATCGTTACGACACGATACGTTTTGGAAAACTCGGCCACCTGGTTGTCCCAGAAGTGACGATTGCACGCCCAACAATGAATGAAGACCAGCGCCGGATCGCCCTTGCCCTGGACCGAATAATGAATCGGCACACCATCAGAAGCGTTTACTACCTCCGATTTTGGTTGAGCCTGGGCCACAGAAAAAGCAATCGCGACCAACAACAGAATTCTCAGCAACACGTTGCACCTCACTTTCTTTGTGCCCACAAAAAAGCACAAACGGCGCTAAAAATCTAGCGCCGCTTCTGTTTACTGTCTCTTGTGACTAATTATTCCTGAGGAGCTAGCCAGCGAGCGAGATTGGTGACGTAGTTTTTAATGTCTGAGAGGCGCTCGGGATGACGATGAATCTCGTCGCCCGGAGGCTCGTAGAGAAAAGTCGGACCACCTTTAGATGTGTCCCAGTTGTAATCGACGAAGTGGTGAAAGCTCGACTCTGCTACTGCGCGGCCCAGACGATTGCCGTGACGATCATCGCGGCATTCGAATGCAACCACCAGATTGAAGTTGCGGCCAGTCGCCTGACTAACGCCCGTCGCAATCACGCGCGCGCGATTTTCATTGTCAGGCACACCGACGCTGCCTTCATGCGGATGCGCCGGGAAGTACTCAATCCCGCGCACCAACTCGTGAGCCGGCTCAACCACGGTGATTTTCTGGTAGTCGCCATTCGCGCCCGAGTGATAGTTGGGCCAACTGATCATCGTGTTGGCCTGATCGTCGCGTGCGCGGCGCGATTCATCAGGCTCCTGATGTTGTGTGTGAAAGAAATGCGCGCGACCAACGCCTCCGAGCGTACACAATGACGATCCGAGGTCTTCGTGGTCGCGCGTCGCCAGTATCCCGCCGCCTCGTTGATGAAAGCGCGTGATACCTTCGCAGTCTGCCCTGCTCAAACCATCGCCGGTATCGACGGCGAATAGCCAGAGCTCATCGACATCCGTCGTGTCAAGAACACTCAAGACGTTGTCGTTGCCTTCAGCATTCGACTCGCGATTGCGCGTCGTGACTTTGTAATCGCCAAGCGAAGCAAGATGATCACGCAGCAAAGAAAATCGATCGATATTCCAATCGTCTTCGACGTTCGGAATCGTGGTTTGCAATAGAATGTGAATCGGATTACCCATATTGGGATTTTAACGATCCGCGTTCATCCGCGTAAATCCGCGGCTACTGCTTTTTCCCCCTTCAGAAACGCCAGCAGTTCTGCATTGATGTCATCCTTGTGGGTCTGACACATTCCGTGCGGGTATCCCGGATAGACTTTCAAAATCGATCCCTTGACGATTTTTGACGATAACAACGCTGAAGCCTGGATCGGAACGATCTGATCGTCGTCGCCGTGCAGGATGAGTGTGGGCACGTCAAACTTCTTCAAGTCCTCGGTGAGATCTGTCTCAGAAAACGCCTTGATGCATTCATAAGCTGCGGGGAATCCACACAACATGCCCTGCAGCCAGAAAGAGTCACGGAGGCCTTGCGAAACCTGCGCACCGTGATTGGCGCCGTAGAACGGAGCGCTCAGGTCCTTGAAGAACTGCGATCGATCCGTCTGCACGCCTTTCCGAAGGTCGTCAAACACTTCGATCGGCGTGCCTGCGGGATTCGCATCTGTCTTCAACATCAACGGCGGTATCGCGCTGATCAGCACCGCTTTCGCGACTCGCGAAGTGCCGTGTCGACCGATATAACGCGCGACTTCGCCACCGCCCGTCGAGTGACCCACATGAATCGCGTCTTTTAAATCGAGTGCCTGGACGAGCTCGGCGAGATCGTCGGCGTAAGTGTCCAGATTGTTACCGTTCCACGGCTGGCTGGAGCGCCCGTGACCGCGCCGGTCGTGCGCGATGCAACGAAAGCCGCGCGCCGCGAGAAAGAACATTTGATCTTCAAAAGCGTCGGCCGATAACGGCCAGCCATGACTAAAAACTACGGGTTGGCCAGTGCCCCAGTCGTTGTAATAGATCTGTGTACCGTCCTTGGTTGTGATCGTGCTCATAATGCCTCCAGTAATTTGGTTGTGATGGCATTGTCATTGAATAGACGCGACCCGGCATCACGCAATCGGAGACTTTTTTGCTACCACTATCGAGGTAGTTACAGTTTAAAGAAGACTGCTAGATTTGCAGGAACCGAAGGATGGGAGATAATCGTCTCATCATGATCCCGCGTCGTACTGGTCCAGCGATCGGTGTAGTGTGTCTGCTGGTCGTTTTGATTAGTGGTTGTGCTGTTTCGTCAAGCGTACAACCATCGATCGAGATCACGACCGTGCCACCGGCTGAGAAAGGCGGTGGACGCGAGCTCGACGAGATCAAAGGACACGTTAAAGGCGCAAGCAGTGAGCAAAAGATTGTTTTGTATGCACGCAGCGGAGCATGGTATGTACAGCCTTTCGCTGATCAGCCGTTTACCAAAATCGAAGCGGACTCGACGTGGAGTAATACAACACATCTCGGCACGGAATACGCTGCGCTGCTCGTCGAATCCAATTACGCGCCTGCACCGATAACATCCACGCTGCCCGCGCCTGGTCATGGCATTGTTGCGGTGGCGATCGTCGAAGGCCGGCCACCGTTCTGGCGCACGCGCTGGTTTCGACTCTCACTCGTTTTAGCAGCACTGCTTTCGTTGTTTGCGCTTTATCGCTGGCGCGTGCGCCAACTCCAGACGCAGCTATCGCTCCGTTTCGAAGAACGACTCGCTGAACGCACACGCATCGCACAGGATCTGCACGACACGCTCTTGCAGGGACTTGTCAGCGCGTCGATGCAGTTGCACGTCGCCAACGATCAACTCACGGAAGACTCGCCTGCCAAACCGCTCGTCGGTCGGGTAATGCAGTTGATGAGTCAGGTCATCGATGAAGGACGCGACGCGGTTCGTGGTCTTCGTTCGACGAGTGGCAATGCTGACCGTTTGGAAACTGCGTTCTCGCGAGCCGCGCAGGAGTTTGGCAACGGGCAGGTGAAAGACTATCGCGTGATCGTTGAAGGCGCGCCACGCGAGCTGCATCCGATCATTCGCGATGAAGCTTATCGTATCGGACGCGAGGCTTTGGCAAATGCGTTTCGTCATTCGCACGCGAGTAAGATTGAGGTTGAGCTCGACTACTCAACCAAGCACTTGCGTATCCTGGTCCGTGACGACGGCGCTGGGATCGATCAGCAAGTGCTGCAAACTGGTAAAGACGGACACTGGGGACTTGCGGGCATGCGCGAGCGTGCCGAAAGCATCGGCGCGCGGTTGAAAGTTTTGAGCCGCACCAACGCGGGAACAGAAGTCGAATTATTGATTCCGAGCCACGTCGCGTTTGTGTCGCGTTCTGCAAACGGCACGCGAAAGTGGTTTCAGAGAGCGAAGAAAGACCATGAGTAATGAACAACCGATTCGAGTCTTCAGTGTTGACGATCATCCGTTGCTGCGTGAAGGCATCGCCACACTTGTGAACAATCAACCGGATATGGTGCTTGTCGGTGAAGCATCGACCGGTGCTGAAGCGACTCAACAGTTCAAGCAACACGTGCCCGACGTGACTTTGCTGGACCTGCGACTGCCGGACATGAGTGGCATCGACGTTTTGATCGCGATCCGTAGTGAGTTTCCCGGAGCGCGCATCGTGATGCTCACGACTTTCGAAGGCGATGTCGAGGTCCAACGTGCTCTGCAAGCAGGCGCGCGCGGGTACCTGTTGAAGAACATGCCACCCGCAGAACTGCTGGATGTGATTCGTCAGGTTCACGCCGGAAAGAAACGAATCCCGCCTGAGATCGCGTCTCAACTGCTCGAACACATGAGTGATGAAGGTCTGACGGAGCGTGAGGTCGAGGTGTTGCGCGAAGTCGCGGACGGTAATCGAAATCGTGAGATTGCTGAGAGACTGTTTATCTCAGAAGAGACAGTCAAAGTTCACATCAAACACATCATGGAAAAACTCGGCGCCGCCGATCGAACACAAGCCGTCGCTATTGGTGTGCGCCGCGGCATCATCCAACTTTAGCCCCAACAAAGCACAGAAGAATTTTTAGCCACAAAAAGGCACAAAAAGCACAAAAAGAAACTCTTAAGAATTAAGGCGCGCTCTATTCCCTCACCAGGAGAATTTGGCGCCTTAACTCATTAAACCCCTTTTGTGCCTTTTGTCCTTTTGTGCCTTTTTGTGGCTAAAGTTTTTTGTCCCACTTTGCGGCATAACACCAAAGTGGTATCCAAAGTTACCTGCATTGCTGGATTCATCCTTTCTTGAGAACAGATAGAGTTTTCCGGTAAAGGAGATACTCATCTGCAACGGTTCTTCTCTGCGTTTCCCGATCGATGGCGGGGTTTTGGTTTGCTGCTACTGCGTGTGCTCGTTGCTGTATCGGTGATAGTGCAAACGATTGCGTACCTCCGAGCAGCGGAGACTTTGGCGGGCTGGTCCATCGTCGCGCTGCTCCTCGCAAGCGCCGCGTGTCTGCTGCTTGGTTTTGTTACTCCGGTCGCAGCAGTTTTGATTGGACTAACCTCGCTTGGGCTCGCGTTTTGGACCACGCCTTATCCGATTCAGGAGCTCGAAGTCGTGGTGCTTGCAATCGTGATCGCCTTACTTGGCCCAGGCGCATTTTCGATCGACGCACGCATGTTCGGCCGTCGTGAAATCCTCATCCCCGTAACGCGTCGACAATAGTTTTGGACCACAGTGGCATCGCGGGGTCCTCTTTAACTTCGAACACAAAACTGTTTTCGCCGCGGCTTCGGCTTCGTCAGTTAGCGCCATATACTTTCCCTTTTCGTCCCTAACTCAGGCCATTTCGTCACATGTTTACCACAAAAAGTCGTGCTACGGTGTTTCTACGCTAACAGGAGCCAAAGACATGTTTGATTCAACACGACGAAATTTCCTTCGCCAAACCTCCCTCGGACTCGCTGCGACCGGCGTGTCGGGACTCGTTCTGTGTTCGCACGCGCAACCCACGCAGCAAGTAAATCGCGACGCTTCAAACGGTGTGTTTATTCAGATGGGACCGGCGCAGGAGATCACGCCCAAAGGCGAGCTGAAGAAAGTCACGCCGCAACCGTACGGACCTTTTTACAGAACGGGCGCGCCATTCCGAGGCAAGTTGAGTGTGCCCGGTGAAGCCGGAACGACGTTCATACTTACCGGACGCGTCTGGGCTTACGATACAAAGCGTCCGCTGCCGGGAGTCGTGCTCGACTTCTGGCACGTCGACATGAAGGAGAAGTATTCAAACGGCACTACAGACTTTCGCAATCGTGGGCGAATAATCTCGTCGGAGTCAGGACTGTACGAGCTCGAAAGTATTCGACCGATTCCCTATCGACCCGATCCCAACGGAAATTTTTGGCGCTGCGCACATTATCATCTCGTCGCGGTGTGTCCGGGCTATCAACCGCTCGTGACAGAGATTCATTTCCAGGGCGATGCACACAAGGACGATCCGATGTATCGCATCGAGAATGCAATCGCAGTCGAAGACCGCGAGGTGAATGGTCAGAAGTTCCAAACGGGCGTCTTCGACATCGTGCTCGAACGCGCCGCGGTAAAATAATCCGTAATCAATCCGTGTAAATCCGTGGCTAAAAATTGACGCGTTCGCCAGTCTTCACGACGTAGTTGAACTTTCGTGGACCAGGATTGTAGCTGCCTTCGACTGGTCCAAGAGAGACGGTAATTCCACCTTGTCCACGTCGGGCAGTCAGGGTGGTGCGGCGGAAGGCGCCGGTTTTATAGGCAGGACTCAGGCCGTCGTCTTCGTAGAGTGTCGCAGAAGCAGACCCGGAATCGTCAGGATAGATATCAAACGTAATAGCCTCGACAGGCTTTTCACCGATGTAATTAAGCGGCGGCCAGACTGGAATCATTGCACCCGCACGCACAAACATCGGAACAACATCGAGCGGAGCATCAACGCTGATCATCGTCCCACCTGCGTATTTCTTGTTCGTCCAGTAGTCGTACCAACTACCGGCAGGCAGATAGACCAGACGACGCGTCACATCAGGCTTCACAATCGGCGCGACGAGTAAATCATTCCCGACCATAAACTGGTCATCAAGATTGTACGTGCTCGGATCGTCCTGGTAGTTGAGTAACAGCGGCCGGAACGGCGGCACACCGGTGCGGTGCGCTTCTTCCAACGCCGTGTAGAGATAAGGCATGAGGGCGTAACGGAGTTTCAGATATTTGCGAATGATATCTTCGTAATACTTCCCGAAGCGCCACGGCTCCTGATCGTAGCCATCGATCACTTTGTGATTACGACAGAACGGCGCGAGGAAACTAACTTGATAAGATCGCACCAACAACTCACCATTCCCACGACCGATAAATCCACCAACGTCGCTGCCAACGAACGGCTCGCCTGACAAACCGAGCGACGTAAACATCGGAACATTGAGCGCCAGCGCCTCCCACGTGCTGTTCGTGTCGCCAGTCCACATCGTCGCGTAACGCTGAATGCCGGCATACGCCGCACGCGTGATCACGTATGGCCGGCGGTCGGGCCGCAGTCGCTCGAGTCCTTCATAAGTCGCGCGCGACATCAACAAAGCAAACGTGTTTCGATTCTTCGCGTGCGTTGATTTCTCGCCCTCGTCGTAGCTGACCACGTCTAACTGATTCTTGCCCGTCTGATCGACGAAGTCAGACGGCTCATTCATGTCGTTCCAAATGCCGGCGATACCGTTGTCCGTGTAAACGCGATGCAGGTCGCCCCACCAACGACGCGCCTCGGGCATCGTGTAATCAACGAAAACACTTTCGCCAGGCCAGACGCGCGGCACAAACAGATCGCCATTACGACGTCGCTGGAAATAATTTTTCTCCAGTCCCTGATCGAATGCGTGATAGCGCTCGTTCTTGTCGGTCGGATGCTTGATACCGGGATCTACGATCGTCACGACTTTCACGCCCTGACGAGCCAGCTTGTCTATCAGTGCTTTCGGATCGGGAAATCTTTCCTTGTCGAACGTGAAGACTCGATAACCGTGCATGTAGTCTATGTCGAGATGCACGACGTCGAGCGGCAAGTCGCGCTGGCGATACTCATTCACCACTTCTTCAACCATCGAATCGGGATAATAGCTCCAGCGGCTCTGTTGATTGCCGAGCGCCCAGAGCGGCGGCAACGGCATGTGGCCCGTGAGATCGGCGTAGCGGCCGAGAATCTTTTTGATCGACGGACCATGGAAGAAGTAGTAATTCATCTCGCCGCCTTCAGCGCCAAACCACGCACGCTGCTGAGACGACTTCCCAAAATCAAAATAGCTGCGATAACTGTTGTCGAAAAAGATGCCGTAAGCGATGCCGCGCTGAAGACCGATGTAGAACGGAATGGTTTGGTAAATGGGATCTCTGCCTTCGATATAGCCGGGCGTGTCTGAATTCCAGTTGGCGAAGGAGCTACGGCGCTTGTCGAGACGCGAAGCTTTTTCGCCGAGGCCATAAAAGTGTTCGTCGAAGCCGAGCTTCTTCGACGCAGCCACGAATGGTCCGGCTTTGGGATCAAACATCATGCCGGCGAGGCTTGACTTTGCGTCGTAGGACATTGGGCGCTCGTCGGCGTTGAGCAGTTGATGAGTGCGGGCGTCGCGGAAAGAGATTAATAAAGGTGAACGCTGGATCGTGACTTCGAGCTCGTCGGTGGTGATAGTGATGGCAGTTTGTGATTCGGTGACTGTCCAGCGTGGCGTGGACCAGTCGTTTTTGGCGATTGCCCACGAGTGATCTTTTGCGGGGATTGGCTTGGTGAATGATGCCCGGACACGGACGAGATCCGGTGCGAGAATTGTTAGCTGGACTTGCGAGTTGTCATTACAGATGAGGGTTACTGTTTTGTCGGTTTTGGTGAGACTAACAAGGTCACCAATCTTCTGCAGTGTGGTGATGTCTTGGGCGAAGACACTGGGAGCCAACAGCAATATAAGTATGAAAAGACGAATCATATTTTTTATCCTGTAGCGAGGCGCGCCGCCCCCAACAATCCCGCATCATCACCACATTTCGCCCGCACGATCTTCACGCGCGCGGCCAGCAACGGAAACGCACGCTCCTCAACCTGCTGGTGCATGTGTTTCGCAAACAAATCCCAACCATTCACCACACCACCACCAATCACGATCATCTCGGGGTTCAAGATATTGATCAGATTCGCCAACCCGATCCCAAGATAAACACCCATCCGCCTAAAAATCTCCAGCGCCAGTTCATCACCCTGCTTTCCAGCCTCGAAGATCATCGCCGCCGTAAGATCCTCTCTTCCCTGCAAGATCGACTCCGGATAACGTGGACTCGCCTCACGCGTCATCCGCACAATCGCCGTCGCCGACGCAAAAACCTCCAGACAACCACGACTGCCGCACGGACACGCAACACCACCAAAAGGATCGACACACATGTGTCCAATCTCAGCCGCCGCACCATCAACGCCACGCCACAACTTCCCGTCGAGAATGATGCCACCGCCCACACCAGTGCCGAGCGTCAAACAGATGATCGTCTTACAACCAACCGCCGCACCCTGCCACATCTCACCAACTGCCGCAGCGTTCGCATCGTTTTCGAGTACGGCAGGAACATCGAGCCGGCTCGACAAAGCCGCAGCCAAACGAAACCCATCGAGACACGGAAGGTTCGGCGCCTTCACGACCGCCCCATCCTCAACCTTTACCGTCCCGGGCACAGACAGCGAGACAGCGGAGATGCTGGCCTGTTTCTGAAAGTCTTGAACGGCAGCGACAATGGCGTCGACGATCGCATCTCTGCCTTGCGGCGTGTTCTGCTTAAACCTCGAGTGTATCTGCCCTTTCGAGTCGACGGTCGCCGCACGCAAGTGCGTCCCGCCAAGATCAGCAGCGAAAATCAGTCCTGAATCCGTATTATCCGCGGCTCCCATAACGTTCCCACACGACTTTCGGTGTCTCCACATTCCGCCCGCGCTCGATACTCATCGCCAGTCGAATAAACTGCGCCATGGACCACGCCAACGGCGTCGCCGATCCGGTTCCCGCACCAAAACGAAGACTCGGCGCCGGACTCTCCTCTCGATCCCAAACCTGCTCCGGAATCATCAATCCATCGTTTGCGAAACCCGCGAGGGTATCGAGTCGCTTGCGCGCCGAAGCGATATCGCCGGCAGCGAGCTCATACTCACCGCGTTCGCCAGTCAACAAAGTCCAAAGCCTTCCGACACCATTACGCCCGTCGTACTTGCCGCCATCGGGAGTCTCACCATACGCGTCGTGATTGTAGCGGTACCACGCGTCGCCTACAGGCGTCTTAACTTTTATTAATTGATCGATAAGCTTCAGCGACTCGACAATCAATGGATCGCGTGGTCCTTTGATACCGAGCCGGACCAGCTCCAGAAAACCTGCGTCAAGGATCTTTCGCTCATCGACGACACGAGTGCTGCTGTTGATCTCCATCTTCGCGCCGTCGTTGGGGTTGTCATTCGCAGTAATACGTAGGTAATGGCCGCTCTCGCCGTCGCCTTTTGTAACGGTCCACTTCTCGACATGGTGCGCCCAATTGTCTGCGGTATCGAGATACCTTTTGGCTGACACATCGTCGCGATTGGCTTTTGCAATCTCAGCCGCGCACACGAGCCCCGCGATCTGCGTCGCCAGACTCGAGGGCGAATAGCCAGACTTCTCTTCCCAGCGATCCTGATCCGTCCGCGGCCCGTTACGCACAATGAAATCAGCCGCGGGTTTGATATGACTGAGCCACGACTGCCGATCTTTACGATCGAGTTGATAAGCCAGCACGAGCGGCAGTGCGACCTGATCCATCTGCACACCATTGCCGATCGGGCGCCCATCGACAAAGGAGTTTTGCGGGAAGCTGCCATCAAGCTTCTGCTGCGCACCGAAGAGATAGCCGAGCAGTCGATTCGCACTTACGCGATCGCCCATCGCGTCAAACGCTGTCGCCACGTGATAAAGATCGCGCGCCCAGACACCGTGATAGCCAGTGGTGTTCGGCTCGTTGGCGTTTGGCCCGCCACCCCACGGACTCGAAGGCGAAGCAATCACAGCCCCGCGATAAGTCTTGTCTTCGAGTCCCTTCAGGACCATCGCCGCCATGTTGAACTGCGGCTGATGCCTGGAAATGATTGGCAAGGTCGCGACATATTCCTGCCACCCGGCCTCGTATTCATGCTTGACGGTCGCGAAACCTCGGGCGAGCGAAGCGCGCGCAGCGGCAGTCGCTTTTACGGTAGTTTCACCAAATCCAAGGGCCAGCGTGCACTTATTCCGGTTGAGTTGGGCGATCCAAACAACGTTACCAGTGGCTCGCCGGCGATCGCTTCGCATGTCGTTCTCAGCGTTAGAGAAACCGCAGCTCGAGATCAACGCGGAGGCGATATTCTTATCTTTAACGAGCAGCGCATCACGATTGCGCGACCATGAATCGTGCAGACCGCTATTGTTCAACGACGGATCGTAAACGACGTGGAGTTCCGCATCTGTCTTCGTATCAAAATCAACGTCGATCAATACGGTGTTGTGTCGTGGATCGGTGATATAAGTTTTGGTGATCGTATATGCACCATTATTCGCCGTGTTGATCTGTCGAAACGTGAGCGAGCGTGGATTCGGCAACTCAAGGCGATGCGACGTGTTAACGATCTCATCGTCGATCCACGCGTCAGAGACAATTAAAAACTGGAGCGTCTGGACGTTTGGTAAATCGATCGTCGGATAAAACACCTCGCTCATCACGCCATCAGCAAGCGTGAACCAAACCTTCGACGCGAGCGTGTTCGACGTACCAAACCCATTCTTCGCCGCCGTGGCCCAATGCGCATCCTGCGCCATCACCACCTGGCAGCCAACTAAAATTAATAAAACAATCCGTATCATCTGTGGTTAGAAATTAGGAAATCCCACGCATTCAGCGAAACTTTCCGTCCGGCGACAGATCCGGAAAATGGCCGACTGGAAAAGTTAATCGCAACTAAAACCCCCTGGTTTCCGGCGCGACGAACAAACGACACCACCCGCGCCTCATCCGAGTTCCGTACCCACTCCAGCGTGCCTCTTCGCAACGCCATACTCGATCGCCGCAGCGTCATGATCATCTTGTAGAACGTTGGAAACTCCTTGCGACGCTCGGCAAAAGCCCAGAAGATCGGCAACTTCTCAAACAACGCCGGCGCGCCTGACTCAGTCGTGTCGCCAACCTCCATCCCGTTGTAGATCATCGGCACGCCGTCGAGCGTGAACACAAACGTAGACGCCGCCAGGGCCGCCCGCTCACCAAACCGCGCAATCGCACGTCGCTCGTCATGATTATCCGAAAACCGCATGTGCAACGCGCCCTTGGGCCACTCTTTAACTTCCTTCTCCCACTCTTCACGCAGCTCCGAAGCGGGCTTTCGTCCCTGCAAGACGTCGGTTAGTGCACTGTGAAGCGGCCATGAGTAATCAAGATCGAATGCCTTTACTTGCAGCTCAGCCTTGTGCGCTTCCGCAAGCATCACGAGGTCAGGCTTGATCTGCTCCAGCTCTTGACGCGCGTTCTCCCAGAAATCTGTCGGCACCTCGCCTGCAACGTCACAACGAAACCCATCGAGATCAAACTCGCGGATCCAGTACTTGAGCATGTCAGTCATGTAGCGCCGCAACTCATGGTTGCCGTAGTTCAACGCGGCGATGTCATACCAGTCGTACGGGTAAGTGATGTTGCCCTTTGCATCGCGTTTGTAAAACTCCGGATGCTTCATCAGCACGCTGTCCCACGAAGTGTGGTTCGCAACGATGTCGATGATGACTTTCAACCCACGCGCATGCGCCTCACGCACGAGTCGCTTGAGATCCTCGGCAGTGCCGTAATCAGGATTAATCCCGTAATAATCGCGAACAGCGTAAGGACTTCCGATCGTTCCCTTCTTCTTCTCCTGCCCGATCGGATGTATCGGCATCAACCAGAGGATCGTCACACCGAGATCTTTGAGCTCATCAAGCCGCGCCGTGATCGCATTGAAGTTTCCCTGCTGGGAAAACGCGCGTGGATAAACTTCATAGATGACTCCATCACGCACCCAATCACGCACCGGCCGCTGCGCAGGAGTAACCGAGACCGCGACCAAACACGCGATCAATCCGCAAACAATCCGTGTAATCCGCGGCCTAGTTTTTAGCATGAACATCACGCACTCCCCACACTGTCGCCGCCGCTACCAATAGACTGATCCCACCGAGTACCACCGCATTTCTCGGATCTCCTCCCAACACGTTGTTGTAAATCCTCGGCACGATTAGCGACATCACGATCTGCGGAATCACGATGAAGAGATTGAACACGCCCATGTACACACCCATGCGCGTCGGTGGCACCGCAGTCGACAACATCACGTACGGCATCGACAATATCGACGCCCAGGCGATCCCAACGCCCGCCATGCTCGCGAACAACATAAATTTATTCGTGATGAACAACACCGAAATGAGACCAATGCCGCCAAAGATCAGTGCGATCAGGTGAACAACCTTACGACTCGTTGCGTTCGCAAGCGACGGCAACAAGAACGCGACCAGAAAACAGACCACGTTGTAAACAGCGAAACACAGCCCGCCCCACTCCGTTCCCTGCGCAAACAGCGGCGACGCCTCACTCGGCGCACCGAAGACGTGTCGCGCAACCGCGATTCCAAAGAACTGCCACATGCACGGCAACGCAAACCACGTGAAGAACTGGACCACCGCCAGTTGCTTCATCGTCGAAGGCATTTCCGCGATCGACGAAAAGATCTCTGCGAATCCTGCGAGAATTCCCTTCTTCTCACGTCGCAGGCGCTCGAATGCTTCCATATCCTCCGGTGGGTATTCTTTCGTCGTGATCACCGTCCAGAGCACTGCGACGAGAAACACAATCGCACCGATCTTGAACGAGTAGTCGACTGAAAGCGGAATTCCAGTCGCCATCACGCCCACTACACCGAGCGCAGTGAACAAGTAAGGCAGCGCATTCGCGAGTGTCTGGCCGATGCCGATGAAGAAACTCTGCATCACGAAGCCGAGCGTGCGTTGGTCTTCCGGCAACTTGTCGGCGACGAATGCGCGAAACGGTTCCATCGTGATGTTGATGCTCGCGTCGAGTATCCACAACAGCCCCGCGGCCATCCACACTGCGGACGAATCAGGCATGAAGAACAGCGCCACACTCGCGAGTATCGCACCGGCAAGAAAATAAGGACGGCGACGACCAAGCCTGTTCCAGGTGCGATCGCTCATCGAGCCGATGATTGGTTGAATGATCAGGCCGGTGATTGGACCAGCGAGCCACAGATATGGAAGCGAGCTTTCCTCGGCGTGCAGGTACTTGTAAATCGGGCTCATGTTTGCGAGCTGCAAACCCCAGCCAAACTGAATGCCGAGAAATCCGAAACTCATGTTCCAGATCTGCCAGAAGCTCAAGCGTGGTTTCTGCATAGAAAGTGTTCCTTATCTCTGCGGCAGAGGAACCGCAGAGAGATTACCGGACAAAGATTGCCGCCGATCGTTTGGGTAAACTCACACGCATCTTGCGATCGTCGGCCTGCACGGGCTGGCTCACCGCAAGTCGATCCTTCCAAACTCCGCCGGTGGCGACGCGTGAGACATCAAACTCTATCGACGCCGCGTCATTTTCATTGTTGATTACGACGATCACCGTGCCGCTCCGACCACGACGCGCGTAGGCATACTGCTGTTCAGACACGTAGAGATTCACCAGTTCCCCGGTTCTCAGGACTTCATATTCGCGGCGAAGAGTTGTTAGACGTTTGATGTATTCAAATAACTCCTGCTCGTCTTTAGTGCGACCCCCGACGGAAAATGCGTTGCGTTTGTCGCCCGCAAATCCGCCGGGGAAGTCGCCTCGCGTGGTCGGTTCGTCACCACCTTCCATCGCAAGCTCATCTCCGTAATAAAGCTGTGGCACGCCGCGCGTCGTCAACACAAACGCATTCGCGAGTTTCAACCCTGCGAGCGTCGCGCCCTTCTCACTCATGAAGCGACCATCGTCGTGACCACCGAGTAAGGTGACGAGAATTTCGGGATTCGTGTAGAGATAGTCTTTCGCGAGTGTCTTCGGAATCTCATCGATCGGCTTGCCCTCGGCGAACGCGTGTCGAATCGGATAGAAGAGCGGGAAGTCGAGCAGCGAATCGAGTCCGGAATCAACTCCGTCAAAACGAACTCTGCCGCCCTGAAAGAACGACGTATGGACCACGTCGCCGTCTTTCACCTCACCGACGACTTTGAAATCGGGAAACTCGCGTTTCAACGCTTTGGTCCAGTCGCGCCAGAAGGAATTCGGCACGTACTGCCAGGTGTCCATGCGAATGCCGTCGAGTCCCGTCGTGCCGATCCACCAGAGTGTGTTCTGAATCAAATATCGTGAGACTTCCGCGTCGTGCTGGTTTAGATCCGGCAGGAAATCGAGGAACCAGCCTTCCATCGTTTCGCGTTTCAACGACTCAACCGCGCGCGGATCGTGTAGCGCCCACGTTTGAAAGACGTTCTTCAGGTGCTTTGATTTAGTGCCGTTGAACCACGTGGGCGCCGGCGGATCATCAACCCATGGATGATACGGACCAGTGTGATTCATCACCT
>Ga0134121_10002092_pt1 | contig 17712 bp, 10 predicted proteins | sample KB301_FD_96463 | JGI IMG/M metagenome (GOLD analysis project Ga0134121, IMG submission 96463) | Terrestrial soil microbial communities without Nitrogen fertilizer from Kellogg Biological Station, Michigan, USA - KB3-0-1 | ecosystem: Environmental > Terrestrial > Soil > Unclassified ... | reverse complement strand
GACGGCGAATGGTTATCCGCCAGCAGGCGGCGGTATTTGCTGCGCTCATCGAGCGTCATGTCCACAATTTCAAACGCCATGTCTTGGGCGCGGTAATCCCGCATCAGCGCAGTGGCCTGCACATGGCGAAGTCCGAGCTGCAGCTTCAGTTGTACTTGCGCCCCAGGAGCGAGATGCCTGCTGATGGTGGCCACACCGCCCGAGAGGCTTGCCGTCCTAATCTCCAGGCGGCAGGCTTCCTTGAGATTGGTGCTGACGGCAGTCACGGGCTTGTGCAGCCGAACGCGCGTGTGGCGGCGCTGGCGGACAAACTTTGAGTTCGCAGCAACCTCAAGCGGGGCCAGGGCGAGATCTTCCCGGCCGATTCCACTTTTGGCGGCATATTCTCGTGCCCAATCCGGGTCCACTCCCATAAGAGCTTGCAAGGCGGCGATGCGGAGCTCCTGGGGATGCGCCCAGCCAAACATCTTCTTCGCCTCGACCATGCGCTTAAGCGTGGAGATGGACTCCGGCGCGTGAATGCGGCCGAGCGCCTCGATAGCCTTTACCTGCAAATAGGGTCCCGCGCCGGCCGGCAAGTCGCCGTCAACGATGGTCAGCAAACGGCCAAGCGCTTCGCGGTCAAATGTCACACCGATTTCGTCAATCACCAGGGGCATGATCAGCGGATCGACATGATCGAGAAGCTCCAGAAGAATTCGGGAGCGTGCCGGAGCACCGCTTGCAGAAATTTGACGTACGATGCGGTCCTGCGAGGTTCTGGGAAAATCCTTGATGCGCGCCGGCAAGAACACTTCGACCGCTTCTGGATCCAGCTTGCTCAAGAGTCCGGTCACCTCGACCGCCTCCGAGATCGGGCCGCCTCTCACTGTGCTCCTCAAGTACTGCAAGCCTTCTTCGCCAAGATCCGCGGCCAGATTGGAGACGTGCTCGGCATCTTCGCGCAGACTGCAGCGGTTGAATCGTGTGGAAAGCTGCTCCATGGTGGTTTGCGGAAGCATTTTCAAAACGTTAGTCATGCCCGCGGCTGCTTGCCGCGTGCGCAGAGCCTCATCCACAAACTCAGGGATACGCTCTTCGATCCCCAATTTCGGACGTAAGCTGCGCCCGATGCCGGGCCGCTGGGCTTCGACGCCGGAAATCAAATCGAGCGCCTGCTCCATGACCGGGAAGCAGCGGCTGGTGGCGGCCTCCTGGCTGAGCCTCACAAATGCGGCGCAGACGAGCGTTTGCAATTCGGTGTCCTGTTCGACGCTCAATCGCAGGCCCAGGTGCCGCAACGCTTCGCCGAGCAGCCTGGGATCGGCCTGGGCGTAGAGCTGGGCCAGCTCGGAAAGACCCATTGTGGTTTTCTTGCGCGCATCTGCCTCGTCGCTCTCCGCGCACGATGCGTAATTCTGCAAGATGCTGATGGCTTCAGCAATTTCTCCCTTTTCGATCAACTGGGCCACGTAGGACTGTATGTTTTTCGGCGGGATGCACCACGCGTCTCCCGACAGAAGGACGGCGCGCTTGCCGCTTTCTGGAACGGCTGCCCAAAACTGCCGGTCGAGAATCTCGCGGTGGGATTCGACCAGCATTCCCGCGTCCGTCATCTTGTCTTCGTGTGCGCCGAGGATCTTGCGTAGATTCTCGATCTCCTGGTTCATACGGTCGAGCATCTGCCGCACGGCATTGACTTTGACTTCTCCGCTCTCAAATCGCTCCAGGGCAAATTTAATCGCCAGATGTTCCGCCAGTTTCACAAGAACCGATTCATCCGTCTGGCCGGCCGGCGCTTGCGCCGCGAGTGCGGCGATGGCTCTTTTTAATGTGTCTTGAGCGCTGCCAGGCAATTGGGACATCTGCTCCTGGAATGCTCCAGCAGCAGCCACGCCACCTTGCCCTGCGCCGACATTGCCGAAACTCGTAAGCGCGCCCAAGATTCCAAAGATCTCATCCTCGCTCGGTCCGGCCCCCCGGCCAGTTCCCCGCCAACGCCCACTACCGGCGCCGCCGCTTCCGACTCCCCCACCAATTCCGCCCCCCGGACCCGCGCCAAGAGCCGCCGCAGGAAGGCTCCACATTTGACCAGCGCCCCCAGCGACTCCGGTTCCTGGAGTAAACGGCCCACTCGACAGAGTGCCTCCGATTCCTGATCCAGCGGCAGGTGGTTCGCCTGCACCAGCTGTGATTGCGCCTGTTCCTCCCCAGCCAATTCCCTCGCCCGGGTTCCCTGTTGGAGAGTCGCCACCGCCGGAACCAGCACCGCCTGGTCCTGCGCCCGTGCCGATCGCTCCGCCGCCCTTCGAGCCTTGCGCTGCGGCAATCAGCTCGAGCAGTTTCTGTGGATCATTGAGCCACTTCTTGAATTCATCGTGGTCTTCGCCGAGTGACGCTGCCGCGAGTTGCGCGGCCACGGTGGCATCCTTCAAGCGCGAATCCGTAGCGACGAAACATACCTCATTTAATCGTATGCCCTGGGCGCCCACGAGCGCCGCTTTCAACTGTATGGCGAGTTCGGTGGGTTTTGCTTTGCCCGTCGGAAATGCGCGGGCAAACCTGCCAATTTCTTCCTGGGTAATGGAGGGAAAAAACTGGATGCTAGCGAGGCCGGCAGCGGACAGCAGCTGTGCAAATTGTTTTTCTGCGGGTGCGCCTTCCAGGGGAACTCCATCCAACAACAGTTGGGCACCGGTCGCGCCCAGCACCAAGCCGGAGTCCGTCCCGGTTGGAATTGCCGATCGCAGCTCGCGCCATGCGATATCCAGCTGTTCAGTGGTACGTGTGTGTTCATACCCGTACAATCGGGCAAACTTCAAGAGGATGTTCAGACTTCTTACGAAGGCGCGGCCCGCGGTCGATTTGGTATCCGCTATCATCACTCGATCACGCCAGTCCGGTATGGGACTACCTGACTAGTACCGTAGGGTTATTGCCCGTTCGCGGCAATGGTACAGAGGTCCCATGTGTCGCTGCTGTCAAGCCACCATGAGGCCGGGCGCGCGACCTGTTCAACCGGACGGGTTTGCACTTTGCGAGGACAGGTGGGAAGGGATGGAATTGCGCGCCATCGCAAGGCGGCAAATGATTGTCTCAACTCTTGGTTAGCGCCACGCGCCCGCGGCGCCGGCTGCGGTTAGTAACCACGGCCATTTGTGGCAGGCCACCAAGTTCCAACAACAGTTTTCGCAACCTCGCGCGGTCTTCCAAGTCCATGTCCACAAACTCGAATGCCATGGCCTGCGGACGCGCCCCGCGCACAATGGCCTGTGCCTTGATGTGCCGCACGCCCTGCGAGAATTTCAGGGAGAGGAGCGAACCCGGTGCCAGGTGCCGTTCCCCCGCGCCGATGCCGCCGCCCAGATTGAGTTCGGGAATCGAGAGACGGAAATTCTCGCGCAAGTTGGTGGTTACCCCAATGAGATTTCTTGAAAGCTTCAGCCGCGCATAACGCCGCTGGCGCATGACGGATGAGTTGGGTTCGGGATCGATAGGCTCAAGCACCAGGTCCTTGCGCTCGAGGCCGCTGGAGCCGAGTTTCTCCAGCGCCATCGTGGGATCGAGCCTCATCAATGCCTGTGCCGCCGCGATGCGCAATTCCGAAGGGTAAACCCAACGCCAGACTTGGCGCGCATCCATGATGTGTTGCAGCGTGGGGCTGGCAGCCGTGGCTCGCAAGCGGCCAATCGCTTCGAGCGCTTTCAGCCGGTGAAAGGGAGGAGTGTGATCATTCTGGGCCAATTCGACGAGCTTCGGGATGCAGTCCGGCTGTCCGCTCATACCCATTTCGTCGATCGCCAGCGGACGGATGAGCGCGTCGAGCGAATCGTACAAGGCGACGAGCAGTCTCGCACGTTGTTCGGGAGGAGCAGAAGAAAGCTGCCGCACGGCCCTGTCGTGAGACGAGCGGGGCCATTGGCTTAGCCGTACGGGAAGAATTTTCTCGACGACATCGGGAGCAAAATGGCTCAGCAATCCGATCGTCTCCACGGCCTCCGAAGCCGGCGCTGTTTGCAAACTTTCCATGAGGCGCTGCGTGGAGTCTTCGCCGAGTCCTCGCACGATTTCGCCGAGTACTTCGCAGTCTTCGCGGAAACCACAGTGACCAAAGCGGTTCGTCACATATTTCAGCGTCGCTTTCGGCATCAATCCCAGGATTTCCGTCATGCCGTCGGCGATGTGTCCGCCACGAAGAGCCTCTTCGATGAATTCCGGCAGGCGTTCCTCGGCGCCGATGCGCGGTCGAAGGCTTTGCGTCGACCCCGGGCGCTGCTGTTCTATGCTATCGAGCGAAGAGAGCGCTTGTTGCATGGCAGGATAACAGCGCTTTGACGCCGCTTCCTGGCTCAGTCGCACGAACGCAGCACTGATCAAGGTTTGCAACTCAGGCTCGCGCTCGATCGCCAGCTGATTTCCCAGCTTGCGGATCGATTCCATGAGCGCGCTGCCATCGCCGCTGCCGTAGAGCTCGGCAAGATCGGAAAGGCCAATCGCGGTGGTCCGCCGCGCTTCTGGCGCTTCGAGCGCGATGCAGGCGGCGTATTTCATCAAAATCTCATTCACGGTTTTCAATTCGCCGCGCCGGAGCATGTCCTCCAGGAAGGCTCGCACGTTGCGCGGCGGCACGCACCACGCCTCGTCCGAGGTCAGCACTTCCTTCTTGTTCTCTTCCGGCACCTGTTCCCAAAACTCCTGGTCGAGCAGCTCCGTGTAGGACTGCACCGACAGCCCGGCCTGGGCCATCATATGTTCTTGCGAACCGAGAATCTTGCGGAGGGCTTCGATCTCTGAATTCATGCGATCCAGAAGCTGCTTGACGGCGTTCACGCGCAGTTCGCCGCGCTCGTAGCTGTCCAGCGCGAACCGAATGGCCACGTGTTCCGCCAGCTTCAGAAGCATGGGCTTGTCGGCCTTCTCGTTAGGCGCCTGAGCCGCGAGGCCGGCAAGCGCCTGCTGCAAAGTGTATTGGGCGCGCACGGGCATTGAGCTCAAACGTGATTGGAAGGTCGGAACGTCCATCTTCGCTTCTGGATCTTTTCGGGATTTTCCAAGTTGAGCAAAGAGTCCCAACATCGCGCGCACATCGGCTTCTTCGACGGCGAAGCCTCCACCACCGGTGCCTGGGCCGGTGCCCGTTCCCCCAGGCGTACCGCCGAGGGTGCCGCGGGGAAGCAGCGAAGAAGCCGTCAGCCATTTTCCTGGTGGCGAAGCCTCTCCACCGGATGCTCCGCCACCTACTCCAGAGCTCCCGGCAGCGCCCGCTCCTCCTCCGCCAATCCCTGTCCCACCGCCACCATCGCTGATGCCAACTCCACCGCCCGTTCCCGAACCGCCACCACCCGTCGCACCGCCGCCAGCTCCGGTTCCGCCACCAGCACCAGAGCCACCGCCAAGGCCACTCCCCGGGCCACCACCAAGACCACTACCCGGACCACCACCAGGACCACTACCCGGACCACCACCGGGGCCGCCCGTGGCGCTGCCAGTTCCTAAACCGCCTCCCCCGCTCGAACCACCGCCGCTACCTTCCCAAAGACTCCCAGATTGACTGCCTGTACCTGAGCCCCCGCCCGATCCAAAGCCGCCAGCCCCGGTGCCACCTCCTCCGGGCACTCCGCTACCGCCTCCGCCTGGGCCGAACCCCGGGCCTGTTCCCCCACCGCCGCCACCGCCGCCTCGCGAGCTCTCCGCGGCAAGAATCATTTGTAGAAGCTTGTTGGGGTCTTCGAAAAAATCCTTGAACTTGTCGCCCTGCGCGCCGAGAGCTTTCGCTGTCAGTTGCGCGGCCATCTTGATTCCCGCCACGGAAGAATCTTCGGCGACATAGCGAATCTCGTTGACCTTGATGCTCGTTTCACCGGCGAGTGCGGATTTCAATTGTTCTGCGAGCGAGGAGGGCTTTGCATTGCCGCTTGGAAAAGCGCGCACGAACCGCGCGAATTGGGGTTGCGTCAAAGTCGGAGCGAAGTGGATGCTGGCAATCCCCGAGCCCATCAGCATTTGCGCAAAACTTTTTTCACCGGCGGATGCGCCGAGCGGCACGCCGTCCAGCAAGATTTGATTGCCCGAAGCCCCGAGCAATAGGCCGCTTCCGGCGCTCTCATCGAGCGCACCCCGGAGTTCTTTCCACGCAGTCTCGAACTGCGCCGCCGTTCGCACGTGGCCAAACTCATAGAGCCGTGCGAATTTCAATAATATGTTGAGGCTGCGGACAAAAGCCCGCGCACCCCCGCGTGATTCCGGACTCATGCTATCCGGCGAGGAAGCCGGTCCTCCCCATGCTGCTTACTACAGTAAGTGCCTCTAGGGCTAGAGACAAGTCTCGCGGAAGCGATTGTCACCTTCTCAATAACAGAGTGTTGGCAAAAAGGGCACGAATTTTGCCAGACCGGCTCGCTGGAATGGTTGCGTCTTACCCCCATTCCGGAATACCCTGTGTTGCTCGGTATTGTCGCTCGTTCGGCACTTTCGGAGAAATGAATCCTTCGACCTGCCGTGGCCGAAAGCACCCTCGTGCTGGGTGCGGTTTCGGCGAAAATTAAGAGCACGACAAATCAAAAATGTCGGACCAGCCCCCACCTGAACGCTACAAGGCGGAAATGCCGCAGATACCCGGAGTAGTTTCCCCAGCGGGCTCGCGGCGAAGCGCCTTAAACAACCCTGCGGTGCGAATGGTAGGCGCTCTACTCGCGGTCTTGCTGGTTGTTTTCTTCGGAGCGCGGTGGTTGCTTCGTCCGAAGCACTCGGAACCTCCTCCAGCCGATCCGCCGCCTCAGCTTGAGGTCCCGTCACCTGCGCCTGACCCCAACGCCGCACTGCCTCATGTCACACAGCAAGACCCCGGCGTCGCCAGCCTGGCAGAGATGGCTCAGCCATGGTCCTCGAAGCAGTTCTTCATGCGCAACGGGCTGAGTGGTGAGAACATACCGGCTCTTCTGATTCGCCTGCCTGGGAGTTCCGGGTCTCAACCCAACGGATATTGGGCGTTCTCGATGAATGCTCCGTATGGCGATTGCAAGCTCGAATACATCAAGGACCTCGCCAAACTGAAGAATGACTATGGTTTTAGAGCCGCCAGGCATCCCATGGTCGGCAACCCCTGCAGCCGCGCGCTCTATGATCCACTGAAACTGTCAAATCTCCCCGGCGGTGTCTGGGTGCGCGGTGCGATCGTTCAAGGGTCGGACATTCGCCCGCCGCTCGGCATTGAACTGAATGTTCAGGGAAAGACCATTCAAGCCGTTCGCATGGAGTAGTTCTGCCGCAGTTTATGCCAAATTCTTGTTCTGCTTCTCTACGGCCACGATTTGTGGTTCATGCCGCTTGACAATCCATGCGTCAGACAGATAAAGGTCATCTGCACAATGGAGAATACTACTATGCCTGCAAATTTTTTCTCGACGCGTCGTCGTTTCCTGAAAACCGCCGCTGCAGCTTCTTCTCTAGCACTTGTACCCGGATCTAAGGCCGCCGCAGCCCCACCGCAAAGTACTCCCAAAGCGGACTTCTCCGGTTTGAAGCCGCTCGGCCCACGCCTGAAACCCATCGTACCGGAGGAGTTTCGCGCCCGATTAGAGCACGCGCAGAAACTCATGCACGACCTAAAACCGAATTTCGACGCGCTGTTTCTCGCTCCCGGCACATCGCTGTACTATTTCACCGGCATTCGCTGGGGCTTGAGCGAACGATTGGCAGCGCTGGTCCTGCCCCGTGTGGGAAAGCCAGTCCTCGTCTGTCCTGGGTTCGAGGAAGGCCGATTTCGCGAGCAATTGCGCTTCCCGATCGAAGTCCGCGTGTGGCAGGAAGACGAGAGTCCTACCAAGCTCGCTACGAGTGCCCTCGCCGATCAAGGCGTCCGTAGCGGACGGCTCGGAGTCGAGGAAACCGCTTATTTCACATATTCCGATCATTTGCGGGCGGCCGCTCCCCGGTTTGAATACGTCTCCGCTGATCCCGTTACCATCGCGTGCCGCGGGCGGAAATCGCCGCATGAACTCGAATTGATGCGTCTCGCGTGTGAGGCTACGTTCGAAGTCTATAAGCCGGTTTTCGCTGCTCTGCGCGAAGGCATGTCGCAGGATGACATCGCCCATATGGTGGAGGCTGGTTTTTCGAAGATGGGCTTGCGCGGCGGGGCGCTGGTGCTTCTCGGGGCGTCAGCAGCTCTTCCGCATGGCACCAAACAACCGCAAAAGTTAAAGGAAGGCGATGTCGTCTTGATTGACGGCGGCTGCGGAGTGGATGGTTATGCGTCTGACGTGACGCGCACCGGAATTTTCGGCAAGCCATCGGACAAAATCGCGAAAGCTTACGAACTCAATCGTAAAGCGCAAGACGCCGCATTGGACGCCGCGCGATCGGGACGATTGTCCGGCACTGTGGATGACGCCGCGCGCGCTGTAATCGTCAATGGCGGCTACGGCCCCGGCTACAAATATTTTACCCACCGCCTCGGCCACGGCATCGGACTCGACGGCCACGAGCATCCTTATCTCGTCAAAGGAAGCACGACGAATCTCGAGCCTGGCATGACTTTTTCGAACGAACCCGGAATTTATGTGCCCGGCGAGTTTGGCATGCGCTGCGAAGACGACATGGTCGTCATGCCCGACGGCCCCGCGCAGCTCTTGACGCCAAACTTCGCGGTATCGCTTGAGAAGCCGATGGGCTGATTTCACGCCCGGTGGATCACGTCGCAAAACTGAACAATTCTTTGCTCCGCCCAGAATCGCTCCGCGCCGCTTCGATTCGAAATGAAGCCGCAATGCCCGCCGTTTTCCGGCGTAACAAGGCGGATTGCCGGATTCCGCCCCGGGTTTGCGCGCATAAACAATTCGTACGGAACAAACGGATCATCCTGCGCCGTGATCATCAGCATTGGCACACGCACCTGCGCGACGACTTTCTTCGCTCCCACTGCGTCGTAATAATCCTGCGCGTCGCGATACCCGAACTGCGGCGCCGTAATCTTGTCGTCGAACTCCCTTACCGAACGCACTGGTCCGAATCCGTTCTTCGGGTAGCGCTCCGGGTAAAGCTCAGTCTTTCTTGCATATCGCGCCATCAACCCCTTTACAAAATGCCGCTGGTAGAAAAAATTGTCGCGTCTTTGCAAAGCATCCGCGCACGCCCCAAGATCCATTGCCGGGCATACCACGCAGACACCGCGAAGTGCCTTCGGTGCGGCCTCTGCAAACTCACCCGCCATTTTCGTCATCAGGTTTCCTCCCATCGAGTACCCTGCGAAGAAAATCTGTTCGAATCCATCCCCGTTCGACAATTCCTCCAACACCGCCCGGTAGTCGCCGCTCATTCCAGAGTTGTACAGCGTCGGCGTTAGCGTTTCCGTCCCGCCGCAATTTCTCTGGTTCAACCGCACAGCGTGAAAACCTCGGCGGAACGCTTTTTCCGCGATGCCCCAAACGTAGTTCGATTCGCTCGAACCTTCCAGCCCGTGAAGGATCACCATCACTGGAGAGTCGCGCCGTTTCCCCGGCTGCCAGTGGCAGCGCCCAAGAATCCGCGACTCCGGATCCACCTGGAATAGCCGATCTTCCGCAGGCGGCAGTTCAAACTTGCGCAGCACAAACGCCGCCGCGATCGTCATTGCGTGCCCATTCCTGAGCAGCGCATGCGGCTCAAACTTCTCCATCTCCCAACCCATGAATTCACTGTAGTGCAGCGCTACACCCCAGGCAAGTTAACCATCCCAGAGCCGTCGCGGCTTCCCAGGCTTTGTTAACACTTGCTCATGGCATTGCGTCAATCTAGCCGATGGAGAGACAAGGAGCCATGGCCATGAAACTTCGTCTGCTTGTGTGCGTCGTCCTCACGTTGTCGATAGCCGCTCTGCCACATCTTTTCCGCGCCCAAACGCCGACCTCCGACCAAAGTCTCACCGCGCACGAGTGGGGCACGTTCACCTCGATCGCCGGCAGGGACGGCCGGGCTGCTGAATGGTTGCCCCTGACCGGATCAACGGATCTTCCCGCGTTCGTGGAGCACTTCCGAAGCACCGATTTCAAGGGCGGCCTCCGCGGCACAGTCCGCATGGAGACCCCGGTTCTTTATTTCCACACGAACCATGAAACTACCATCTCCGTGCACGTCTCCTTTTCTCAAGGACTGATCACCGAATGGTATCCGCACGCGAACCGCGTCGAACCCGTCCTGCATCAGGCCCAGATGGTCGCTTACTTAAAAGATTGGGGAGTCCATCAAAAGCAGCCCGACAGCAGCATCTCTTGGGACTCCATCCAGCTGGAGCCGAGCGGTTCGGCCGAGCCTCCGCGCGAAGACCGCGAGAACCACTACTACGCAGCCCGGCAGACATCCTCAACTCCGCTGCGAATCAAGACCCAAGCGGGAGATCAGAGCGAGAAATTTCTCTTTTATCGCGGCGTCGCCAGTTTCTCTGTTCCACTTTCCGCGAGGCTCGCGCCGGAAGGCAAAATCCTCGCCGAAAATCTCGGCACGCAAGAAATCCCCGTCATGCTCCTGTTCGAACGACGCGGCGACAAATTAGGCTTCCGCATCGCAGACGCCTCCGCGGCCCAGTCGACGCTCGACCCTCCCGAACTCACCGCCACGATGGATTCCTTGAAGCAAGCCGTGGTAGACATGCTCATCGCGCAGGGCCTCTATCAGGACGAAGCGCAAGCCATGTTTGAAACCTGGCGCGATTCCTGGTTTGAAGAAGGCAGCCGCCTTCTCTACATCGTTCCACGCCAATTCGTGGACAGCGTTCTGCCCCTCTCGATCAGTCCGGCTCCTGCACAGACTGTGCGCGTGTTCGTCGGACGCCTCGAACTCATCACGCTCGCGACCCAACGTGCCGTCGAACAGGCCATGGAATCGCACGACCGTAAAACCCTCGCACGTTACGGCCGCTTTCTCGTACCCATCCTCCAATCCATGATTACCAACGAAAAAAACTCGGCCAAAAAAGCTCAATTCTCCGAGTATCTAGCCAACGTCTACGACGCACAAATCGCCCTAACCACATCAAACTAGACCTTGTAAACTGCGCAGTGCAAGGAGCGACACATGCGCACCGTAACCTACGGCGGAGCCGTCAGCCTGGATGGCTTTCTCGCCGGCGTGGATGGCTCGATCGACTGGCTGCATTTCAGCAAGGACGTTCAAAAGGTGATGACGGACTACTGGAAGGACGTGGACACCATCCTGATGGGACGCAAAACTTACGAAGTCTCGGTCGCCATGAGACCTTCGTCCGCAAAGAAACCCGCCAAAGCGAAAAGCTCCAGGCGGAAAGAGCCAACCATGTTCACGTATGTCTTCTCGCGCAGGCTCAAAGCCATCGACGATCCGGGCGTAGAACTCGTGGCGACCGACGCCATCGAATTCGTGCGAGAACTAAAGCGGCGCCCCGGAAAAGGAATCTGCTTGATGGGCGGCGGCGAACTCGCGCAATCGCTCCTGACCGCCGGCCTCGTGGATGAAATCGGTTTGAACATTCATCCCATTCTTCTTGGCTCAGGAATCCCCACGTTTCGTGACCCCGGTCATCGCGTGAAACTAACGCTCAGCGGGTGCCGCGAACTCGATGGCGGTTGCATCCTCGCCAGCTACAGGGTCCACCGCTCGGCCTGACTGCGGCGTACTCAAAAGCTATCGGAGCAGCCGAGAAATTATGGCTCGACGAATGTTGACCCTTTCCAACCCTTCCGCTAAGATAATTCTCAAATGAAAAAATCACGCGGTCACTTCAATGTCGTGCTTCGGCCCGAACCGGAGGGAGGCTTCACCGCGATTGTTCCCGTGTTGCCCGGATGCGTGACCTACGGCAGAAACCTTTCAGAAGCTAAGGCGATGGCCAAAGACGCCATCTCCGCCTACATCGAGAGCCTCAAGAAGCACAACGAGCCCATCCCCACCGACGACGAATCGTTGGTGGCTTCGCTCGACCTCGAATATGCCGAAGCTTCCCGCCGTTAAGCCCCGGGAAGTCATTCGATTTCTAGAGCGTAATGGCTTTGTTCTCGATCACGCGCCGGGCAGCCACTTTATCTACTATCATCCACTTTCAAAAAGACGAGCTGTCGTGCCGAAGCACAACCGTGATGTGCCAAAGGGCACGCTTGTGTCGCTGCTAAGAGAAGCAGGATTCTCGAGGGAAGATCTCATCGATTTTCTCCAGGGAAGATAGAATGTCTCGCCTAAACCCGAGACCCGCCAACTTGACCGCAATCCCGTTGCCCCCTAGAATAGAAGTTTCACAGTGATTGATTTTTGCAATCTGATGCATTCATCTTCCGGCCCAGCGGCCACCCGCTGGGCTGCGCTGTTTTAGGGCGCTAATTTTCAGAAACGAGGTTGTAATGATTGACGGTCCGATTCCCGAAGGTCTAACTTTCGACGACGTGCTGCTTCTGCCCGGCAAATCCTCTGTGCTACCGGCCGAAGTCGACACGCGTACCTGCTTCACCCGCAAATTATCGCTGGATATTCCCCTGGCCTCCGCGGCCATGGACACCGTAACCGAATCACGTCTAGCCATCGCCATCGCGCGCCAGGGCGGCATCGGCCTCGTGCACCGCAACATGCCCATCGACCGCCAGGGCGAAGAGGTCGACCGCGTAAAACGCTCCGAAAGCGGCATGATCGTCGACCCCGTCACCATCTCTCCCGACATCACCCTCCGGCAGGCTCTTGAAATCATGACCAAGTACCGCATCTCCGGACTCCCCGTTACGCGCGGCACTCGGCTTACCGGAATCCTCACTAACCGCGACCTGCGCTTCGAAAAAAATCACTCCCAGCTCGTCGGCTCCGTGATGACCAAGGAAAACCTTGTCACCGTGCCAGTTGGCACCACGCTCGAGGAAGCCGAACGCATCTTGCAGAAACACCGCATCGAAAAACTTCTCGTCGTCGACCAGGATTTCAATCTCAAGGGCCTCATCACCGTAAAAGACATCCAGAAAAAACGCGAATATCCGCGCGCCGCCAAAGACGACCAAGGCCGCCTCCGCGTTGGCGCCGCCGTTGGCGCCACGGGAGATTACCTCGAGCGCGCCGTCGAAATGTCCAAAGCGAAAGCCGACGTCCTCGCCATCGACACGGCCCACGGCCACACTTCCCGCGTGATGGACGCCATTAAAGCCATTCGCCAGCGCCTTCCCGAAGTGCAAATCATCGCGGGCAACGTGGCTACGTTCGAGGCGGCAAAAGACCTTATCGCGCTCGGCATCGACGGGTTGAAAGTCGGCATCGGCCCTGGCTCGATCTGCACCACGCGCGTCGTAACCGGCGCCGGCGTTCCCCAGCTAACCGCCATCATGGAGGCCGCACGCGCGGCACAAGGCACCGGCATTCCCCTCATCGCCGACGGAGGCATCAAGTATTCCGGCGACATCACCAAAGCCATCGCCGCAGGCGCTTCCTGCGTGATGATCGGCAGCCTCTTCGCCGGCACGGAAGAGTCTCCCGGCGAAACGATTCTCTATCAGGGCCGTACGTTCAAGTCCTACCGCGGAATGGGTTCGATGGGTGCAATGGACGCGGGTTCCGACCGCTATGCCACCGTCCAAGACACGGACGATCGCGGCAAGTCCGTACCCGAAGGCGTCGAGGGCCGCGTCCCTTACAAAGGTTCACTCGGCGCGCTAACGGACCAGCTCGTCGGGGGCCTTAAGAGCGGCATGGGCTACGTCGGCGCTGGCACGCTGAGGGAGCTCACCGAGAAAGCCCGTTTCGTCCGCATCACCGCAGCGGGTCTCCGCGAAAGCCACGTCCACGACGTGATCATCACTCGCGAAGCCCCGAACTATCGCATGGAGTAATCGCCAATCGCCTGCATGCCGAGCGTCGCATACAAAATGAATACTCATCGTCGAAACTCGCACAAGTCTCGCGGGCTCTCTGCGCCCTCGGCGACCACGGTGCCGAAAGCCCCCTGTCCACCTTGCCGCAACTTCATCCGAGGAACGCGCCGTGCCTGAACAACCCTGGCGCAATCCCCGCCCCGCCCCGCAATTGACGGAGATGCAGCCTCGCCACCATAAGCTGCTGATTCCTGAATGGCTGCGCGCCTGGTGGCCTGCCGTGGTCTGGGCCGGTGTCATCTTTACATTCTCGACGGACACCTTTTCTTCCGACCACACCGCGACGGTTCTGTCTTTCTTCGTGAAATGGCTTTTTCCGCATCTGTCCCCGCATCAGTTCAAATTCATTCACCATCTCATTCGCAAAAGCGCGCACTTCACCGAGTACTTTATTTTTTGCATCTTGCTCTATCGTGGCTTCCGTGGCGCTCGTAGGGGCTGGCGTTGGACCTGGGCAGTCTCCGCCCTGTCCGTCGCCGCGGGCTATTCCATCATGGACGAAATTCATCAAGCCTTCGTCGCTAGCCGCGGCGCCTCGCCCTATGATTCCCTTCTCGACTCCCTCGGCGCCTTCTTCGCCTTCGCCGTCCTTTACTTCTGGTTCCGCTTCCGCCGAACAACGATGCCCGCCGTGCCAGAATCCGCTGCAGATTCCAGCTCCGTAGCGACTTGAACAAATCTCATTATCGAAGGGCGGGTCCAAGAACTAATTAAGATGATGCGTAGCAGTGGTCACTCTGCGGGCGCGAATTAAACGGATAAAAAGAAAAATCCCCGAGGTCCTGGAAGGGCCTCGGGGACGGAATCACGAAATGAAGTGATCTGCCGAATCAAGGAAACGGCAGGTATCTCCAAAAATCGTTGACGTAGTCGGGCTTGGAAGCGGAGTCGAAACCCTCTCCGCCAAAAACCCAGAAGTAGTCGAGTGAGTCCGGCTGCCAGAAAGCCACTCCGCGACGGCCCCCAGGAGTGTTGTTCACAAACGGGATACCATACGAGGGACTGAATTGCGTCGGATAGTTACCGGGCTGATTGACGTCGCTCGATCCTTTCCACCAGATCCATTGGCCGCTGCTACGCTGATATTCCCAAACGTCGTTCAGGTATCCCGTGCTTTGCGCGAGCGAGGAAGCATATCCCCAACCGCCAAAGAACCAGAGATTGCCGGAGGCATCGGCAAATCCACCAGCGCTCCAGCGAGAGCCGGGAACATTGGTAGGCGCGGCAGTCTGTTGAGTTCCGTAAACGCCGTTCTGATTGGCCAAGTTGCTGCCGGAGATCCAGGTCCACTGGCCGCTCGCGATATTGAATTCCCAAAGATCGTTCAGCAGGGCGCCGTCAGCAGTCGTGCTTCCGGCGGGCAGGCCATTGAGCGATCCCGGATTGCGCGTTCCCGCCGAATCGAGGCCGAGTCCGCCAAAGAGCCAAAGATTTCCTGAATTGTCCGCCCACAGGATCGCAGCCTGGCGTCCCCCTGGTCCAGGAGCATTGGCCGCCAAAGCCGTTCCCAGCGTACCGTACACTCCGTTATTTTGGCTGACGTTCGAGTTCGTTGGGCCCATCCAGGTCCATTGGGCGCTGGCGATGTTGTATTTCCAAAGGTCATTGAGCAATCCAAGTGAGGTGCCCGTCGAATCAAATCCCTGCCCACCGAATACCCACACGTTGCCCGAAGCATCTGTACAATGTGCGGCTTCCCAGCGGCCACCCGGAGTCCCGCCGGGCGTACCAAGCGTGCCGTAGGTGCCCTTTTGGTCTACAAGTGTAGTCCCGCTGACCGGCGTCCAAGTCCCCTTATATGTGTACGAACCTATATAGTTTGGAGGAACTGAGGCGTCCAAGCCGTTTGCGGTAGGAGTGAATTCCCAGATGTCGTTCAGCAGTCCAACATCATTGGTGGATAATCCCTGGCCGCCAAAGAGCCACAGATTCCCCGAGCTATCGCTCCACGTAACGCTGCCCCACCTCGACCCCGGGGCGCTCCCGCCAAAATTATCCGTTCTCTGAATTGACGGAAGGTCTGCATGGGCCGTTGTAACGGGGCCTGTTACCGTGGTCGTTATGGTCAAGCCGGCGGGAATCCACGCACCTGCAGCGTCGTCATATAGCCACAGGTCGTTCAGAAGGCCGGGAAGAGACGGCGGACTGGCACCTGCCAAGTCCAGACCAAACCCCCCGAAGAGCCATTTCCTGCCCGAACTGTCTGTCCAAGTCGCGCCATACTCTCTTCCTCCGGGAGTATTGGTGTTTTGGGCCGGCGGTGCCGGAGGAGGTAGTGTGGCCGCACCGTAGTTGCCTGCCGTATCGGGACCAGACATCCAAGTCCAGTCATTATGCTGGCAGTCCACAACGACGCTGGAGACATTGGCGATGGCCACGCCTCTGTAAAAGAAGAGAAAACACGGCTGTGGCTGGCTGGTGGGACCAGCAAAAACGGAAACATCGTAAGCGCCGTTGTTGGTGACCTGAGTTGGGAACGTGAATGTGGTGTTGTTGCCAGTGACGAATATGTTGTCACCACCGTTATTCATCAACTCCACAGTATCGCCAGGGCCGTTCACCAATCCTATGAGCTCGCCGCCAATGCTGAAGGTCGGCTGAGGACAAACGACCTGAACAGTGTTGATGTTACCCGTTACCGTTCCGGTGCCATTGGTGACGGAGCAGACTTGCCCCGGGTTGGACGGTTGCGTAAGAATCGTCACCGCGAAGGCGGCTCCGTTCGAGAGCGGGGTCGCAAAAGTAAAATTAGCGTTTCCCGAAGTAGGGGCGGTAATCGTAAGATTGTCCCCGCCGTTGTTCTGCAAGACCAACCCGGATCCCACCAGTCCGGAAACCGTGCCGCCAACCGTGGCGGTATTTCCGCAGGTGACCTGAATGTTCGTGACGTTGGCCAGGGCAGTGCCGTTGCCGCTGCTTACACTGCAGGTCTGCGTGGGAGTTGAAGGCTGCGTCTTAACCGTAACCTTGTAAGCCCCACCGCTGGCGACTGACGTCTTAAAGGTGAAACCGCCGCTCTTCGCAATGGTAAGGTCGTCGGCGCCGTTATCCTCGAGCACAAGCCCGGTTCCCGACAGACCGATCACCGTCCCCCCGATGGTGAAGGGACCGGAACCACCTGAACCGGAGCCTCCCGACCCGCCAGACCCGCCTGAACCGCCCGAGCCTCCGGACCCTCCGGAACCGCCCGAGGCGGGCGGTTGCTTTATGCCGCTGCAGGAAGTTAGAACAAGCACGGCCATGACGACAAAGGTGAGAAATAGAATTTTAGCGGCGGACTTTATTAACATGCCCTACTCCTTTGAGATCCACTTCGGTGTCCCGACCATGGACGACAATTCAAGTTTTTTCACACTGCAGTGTCCGAACAGATTCGCTGCGCCGGAGTTTCCAACCGGCGGGCGCACGGAATGGGCCGTAGACGCTCGTTCCGCGGAAGCTCTGCAGGTTCAGGGATGAGAGTAGGGTTAGGAATGCCGTGAATCAATCAAATACAAAATAAGATGTGCTTACGTCACTATTATGCTATAAGAACGCTATAGCACTCAACTCGTAAGGTTATTGAGAACCCGCCGTTGACTAATCTGATAGCTATCGGACAATTATTTACCAAACATTTCGGCCAGGGCAAAAATAAACGGCCCATCGCGGCTAGGCCGTGACGGGCGAAAATAAGGATAGGAACATAAACTGTGGATGCCGGGATGAGACCCGGTTGCCAGGAGTCTCGTTCTCGCGGCAATGACTCCGTGGGCAAGCCAAGGTGCATGGCCGCCCAACTCATTTGCTTCGCGACCCAACTTGAATTGTCAGCCTCGTATCGTCGGCTCCCGCGTCGATCGTAGGTCTGCTACAAACTTTTGGACGTCCTCGGATAAATGCT
>Ga0134121_10002091_pt1 | contig 17718 bp, 14 predicted proteins | sample KB301_FD_96463 | JGI IMG/M metagenome (GOLD analysis project Ga0134121, IMG submission 96463) | Terrestrial soil microbial communities without Nitrogen fertilizer from Kellogg Biological Station, Michigan, USA - KB3-0-1 | ecosystem: Environmental > Terrestrial > Soil > Unclassified ... | reverse complement strand
GGTCGGCGCCGGCGGGCCGTTGCCAAATTCGTCGCGCCTGAAGGGCCGCAGCGCAGCGGCGTGCCGGGTGACGTTGAGGGCCTGGGCTCGCACCCAGGGCGGCAAGACAGCGGGCGTGGTCGTGGCCGCACTTGCAGCTTGGCCGTTTTTGTTCGGCGGCGGCATCGCAGGACCAAGTTCAGACGCTGTCTGCTGCATAGACTCTTTCACACTCGAAAACGCGTAACCCCTCACCCCCAACCCCTCGCCCCCAACCCCTCTCCCCGCAGCGGGGAGAGGGGAGTATCATTGGCCGCGCAGTTGTCATTAGAATGTTTTCGTTGGCGCCTGACGCACTCAACGCCCACACGCAGCGCAGGAGCGACCGCCCCTGCCGCAATGCGGGCAAGCGCCTGCCTGCCGGCCACCGCATGTTGGACATCCCATCGAGGCGCCGCTTGCCGCCAGTCGGTGATACTGTTGGTCCAAGGCCCGCGACCGCCTCCAGGCCAGTGAGCATTGCCGCGGGCTGGCCAGCACCGTCGCGGTCTGGCGACCCAAGGCTCGCACTGCCGCGGCTGGCGGCACCGCAACGCCGCCGCGTGATTGCCTGGCGATGTCTGCCGCGGTGCGGCGGAGAATGGTCGGCAACATCCGGACCATGGGCCGCGTCGCGGGGTTGCGGCGAATCGCCTGGACGACGCCGGCCGCGCCACGGATCAGCCCAGGGGCGGCCCGCATGATGGCAGGTGCAACACGCGGAATCAACCGCGCCGCCAGAGGAATCAAGGCGCCGATAAAAGCCTCGGCTTCCGCCTCGGTTTGGGCCTCTTTGGCGGCATGGCCCAGGTGTTCCATCAACGCATCGGGATAAATCCGACGCACGGGATTTAGCTCTTGTTCAAATTCCCACTCCATTTCGCGAGCGGGAATCCAGCTATCGACATAAGGCACGGCCCACGTGCCCAGGGCTTGCCCGCCTTTTTGTCCGAGCCAGGCCCCGACCTTTTCACCCACGGGAGCGGCGGCGCCATCAGAGACAGCGCCGGCCAGGGCGCCGCCAACATACTTGCCGGCCTGTCCGCCGGCGACGCCTGCCAGGGCCGGCAAACCCTTCTGCACGGCGGTATGGGCCAACCGCAAAGCCCACTGGCGCTGGGCGGTGCCCGGAGTTTGCAAGGCGGTCACTTGTTGGCGGCCCCAGGTGGCTGCCCGGCTCGCCAGGTTCCGCAAGCTGCTGAGAAACTCTTCGTTCTCATACTCGCCCTCCATCTCCCCTTCGCTTTCCATTTCATGATGGATTTCAAGCTCGGGCAGGGCCGCACTTTCAAAAGTTGACATGGCCTGACTCATGATGACTCCTATGCACAGGTTGCCGAGACGCTCGCGCTTGTATTGGCCTAACCGCGAACAGCACTTGCACGGCCGGCCGGGGCCTTGGCGCGCTGGCTGGCCCGCAAATTACGTTGGATCACGATGCCGCAGGTGCGCGGACTGCTGAGAACTCGCCGCGTGGTTTGAGCCATCACCGCGCCGGCCGTCTTGCGGCTGATGGGCAAACCTGAAGCAGCGCGGCGACGCAAGGTCCGAACCGTTTGTCGCACAATCGTGGGAACGACCCGTACCGCTGGACGAGTGATCCGCCGCACACGCAGGATTCGTGTCAATATGGCGGCGCCACGGACCAAATGGGGTATCAAGCGCCGCAACGCGGCCCGGTCGGCGACGGATAGCGTTGTAACCACTGCCGCGCCGGTCATCGCTTCCGCCTCGGCCTCGTGGTGAGCGCCCGCCGCCACCTCGGCCATCATTTCGGCCATGGCCTCGTGATGTGGCAATTCGTGGTGCAACTCGTGGTGCATTTCGTGATGGACTTCATGGTGAGTCTCGTGATGCCCGCCGCCCAGTTCATGCAAGGCTGCTTCGTGATGGCCGGTTTCCAATTCGTGCAGGCCGGCTTCATGCAAGATTTCGTGGTGCGCCGCTTCCCCTTCAAATTCATGGTGAATCTCGTGGTGGCCGCCCTCGTGCAGTGTTGCTTCCAGCTCAGCCTCAAGCTCGCCTTCGCCCAGGGCAGACGCGGCGGCCCTGCCAATCAACCCACCCAAGGGGCCGCCGACGGCAGTGCCGACGATCGGCGCCGCGATCTTGGCGATCGAGCCAAGCACCGGCGCTGCCCGGCGGATGAAGCCGCCAACGCCGCGCGCCAGCCGCCGCAGGCGGCCGAAGAATTCTTCTCCTTCGAATTCGCCTTCCAGTTCCCATTCCAGCTCGCCCGCGCCTTCCAGCTCACCCTCCAGCTCAAATTCGTGGTGTTGCTCATGGTGCGGCGTTTCGTGATGGGTTTCGTGCGCCCCGCCAATCTCCATTTCCATTTCGCCCAATAGTTCACTTTCGAGTTCGGCGGTGAATTCGCCGTCTGGTCTGGTCGCCATGTTGAGATCTCCGTTGGAAATCGTGCCGATGTTTCCGCCAGTCAAGCCAAGGGGGGTTGTCCGCGATTGGCAAGAACTCGCCGGAATTTCAATATCACGCTGAGGAGAAGTGTAACGGCCGGAAAAAAACGCGCTGTCGCTTTTTCAAGGAAACATCTTCGAGGTGGCTTGAACGCGCGTCCCGCAAACAAGCGACAGCCACCGCCGCGCTGACCGCCTAGGATCGCTGCATCCCAAAGGTCCTGTCCTGACAAGAATCACGGCGCCAACAAATTGCAAAAAATGGTTGCGTCGTCGGCAATTGTCGGGTGAAATGCTGAATCTTGACGAGATCGTGCAGAGGCAGCAGGTGCAGTGCAATTGAAGGGATAATCTGGTTTCCATCACACCTTCGAAAAAGCATCCAGTCCTTGACAGGAGACCCAGGATGGCTAGCTCATTGCAGGCAAATCGGCGCGACCACGCCGAGGCAACGACGAATGCGGAAATCCAAACGTTAGCTCGGCGCCTCGTCAAGAAGATTCGAAGTGAGGCTGACGCCGCTGCCATGGGCAAAGCCCACGCGGACGGCAACGAGCGAAAGGTGCTTTTGGACATCGACGTTGACGGTGTGCGCTGCCTTTTCGTCCGACGGCCGCCGCAGCTTTCCCAGGCCAGGGTTGTGCTCAGCCCGCGCGAGCGCGAGATCGCCCGCATGATTGCCAAGGGATACCCCAACAAGACCATAGCCCGCGTGCTTGACATCAGCACCTGGACAGTGGGCACTTACCTGCGGCGAGTCTTCGCCAAACTCAATGTGAGTTCACGCGCCGCCATGGTGGCCATGCTGAGTGAGGAGGAACAGGGATTGGGGTTGGTGAAACTGTCCGCTCAACAATCGAGAAATGGTCTGTCGGATTAGAAAGTAAGGCAGTGGAGATTCAGACGCCGAAGATCGCATCCATGTCTTTTTGCATGGCGTCCCCCACGAAGCTTGCCGCCGTATCGCATTGGTTGATAATTCAAACGCTGGCGGCAAACATTTTTCTAGCCAAGAGATTCCGAAGCACCTATCATGCAGTTTAGTAGCTATAGGTATAGTACGCATAGCTAATAAAAGCACCCCACGGCGATGGCTGATGGAGCCCCAAGGGGCACTGCAATGGTCACCGCAAGGGCCAGCAAACCTCATGATGCCATGAGGCGGTCGGTATCGTCGGCCGTTGGTCTAACTCCATCGCACATGGCAAGCCGGCTCACCAGAAAAGCCCGCACGGCGTGACACGAATGCCAATTTAGGGAGCAGCTCTCCATGTCGTCCTTCCGCCTCGACGTGGTCAATGATATCGCCACTGTCACTTTTGATATGCAAGGCAGCCGTGCCAACATCTTGAGCCAACCAATGCTGCTGGAGTTTGAGCAGGTTTTGGGCCAATTGAAGAGCTGGACTCATTTGCATGGTCTGACACTGCGCAGTGGCAAACCTGGAATGTTCATTGCCGGCGCCGATCTCAAGGAACTGGGTTCCGCCCAGCCTCCCAAAGAGAAATCGCGCCGCGGCCTGGCCATAGTCGCTGGTTTCGAGTCCCTGCCGTACCCGACGGTGGCGGTCATTGACGGCAGCTGCCTGGGCGGCGGCCTAGAGCTGGCGCTCGGCTTCGATTTTCGGGTGGCGGGCTCGCATCCCAAGTGCCAACTTGGTTTGCCGGAGACGAAAATGGGCCTCATGCCAGGGTGGGGCGGCACGCAACGGCTTAGCCGCATCGTTGGTCCGGCGGTGGCCGCGGAAATGATTTGCCGGGGCGAACCAGTCAACGCCCGACGTGCTCTAGAGATCGGGCTCGTACAGGATGCAGTGCCAAGTGAGCGCTTGATGGAGGAAGCCCAACGCCTGCTGGCGTGGGCCAGGCAAACCGATTCTTGGCAACCCCAACGCCAAAAGAAGCAACAACCCATCGGCCTCAGTGCGGAACAAGCATCGTCGCTGTTTGCCAGGCTTCGCGAACAACTCATGGCGAAAACGAAGGGATATCTTCCCGCGCCCCTGGCCGCCTTGACGGCGATTGAAAAAGGTTGCAATTTGCCGCTCAGTGATGGTCTCAAGGTGGAGACCGAGCAATGCCTTCCATTGATCGGAAGCGCTGTTTCCAAGAACCTCATCGCGGTTTTCTTTTTGCAGCAAAAAGCAGCCAAAGACCCCGGCGTCTCGGACCCAACCGTGAAACCACGAGAGGTAAACCGCGTGGGTGTTATGGGCGCCGGCATAATGGGCAGCGGCATTGCTGGCGCCCACATTCGTTGTGACATCTCCACGATGATGCTCGACAGCGCAGCTGCCGCCCTGGAAAAGGGCGTCGCAAACATTGCCAAACTCTTCAAGGGCCGTGACGAGCCGGAAGCGTCAGCGGCGATCAACAAGTTAACCACAACCACAGAAATAAAGACAATGGCTGACCGGGAAGTTGTTATCGAAGCGGTCGTCGAAAATGAAATCGTCAAGACGCAAACCTACCGCGAACTTCAAAGCATTCTGAGCGAAGATGCTATTCTGGCGTCCAACACCTCTACGATCTCGATCACGCGGATGGCGGCTGCCTGGAAGCGGCCTGAGAGTTTTGCCGGCATGCATTTCTTCAATCCGGTCGATCGGATGAAGCTCGTGGAGATCGTTCGTGGCGAGAAAACCAGCGATGCAATGGTGGCAACCTTGGTGGCCCTGGCCCGCAAGATTGGCAAGACACCAATCGTCGTCCGTGATTGTCCCGGCTTCTTGGTGAATCGCGTTTATCTGCAGTACATTAATGAAGCTCTGGCCATGCTTGAAGAAGGCGCGGACGCGCGCATCATTGACGCAGCGGCCACCGCGTTTGGCATGCCTATGGGGCCGATTGCGCTCAAGGATCTCGTCGGCCTGGACACGTCACTGTTTGGCAGCCGCGTGGTCAACGCGGCCTACGCCAACCGGGCCAAACAAACGCGAATCCTCGACGAATTGGTTGCCGCTGGGCGTCTCGGCAAGAAATCGGGGGCTGGTTTCTACAACTACGCCGAAAACCGCAAAGGGGCCGACGATCCTGCGCTCGAAGCGATCTTGAATCGGTACTGCACTCATCGGCGGCAGATTGCGCTGGAGGAAATCACTGATCGTTTGTTCCTGCCAATGTTGACAGAAGCGAGTCGGTGCTTGACCGAAGGAACTGTCCGCGACGCCGGCGATCTGGACTTGGCCCTCATCCTTGGCATCGGTTTTCCATCCTGGCGCGGCGGCATCCTGCGCTGGGCCGACACTGTCGGGATATCGAACATCATGGACAAGCTCAAGAAGTATGAGCCGCTTGGTAAGCGGTTCGTAGCGACTGACCAGATGATCGAGTTGGCGGCGAAGGGCAGAGGATTTTTTGGTTAGCCATTGGTGCAGCTTGATTTTTTGGGGATACCCATGAGTGAGCCGCTTGTCCTTTACACTTCTCGCCCTCCCGCTGTCGTGATCACGCTCAACCGGGCTGAAAAACGCAATGCCCTCAACCGGCCTCTGATCGCCGCAGTGGCCGAAGCATTCGAGCGCGCTCGTGATGACAAGGTTGCTCGCAGCGTCATATTGACTGGAGCGGGGCTAGTCTTCTGCGCCGGCATGGACATGGCAGAATTGCAAAAATCGGTCGGCCAAACCGTTGACGAAGCGCAAGTCAGAGACGACGCGCTGCGTTTGGCCAAGCTGTACGATCTGATTTGCACCTTGCCCAAGCCGACAATTGCCGCCGTCAATGGCTCGGCCATCGCCGGCGGAGCGGGACTGGTGTCTGCATGTGATTTGGCCATCACGGTGCCCCACGCGAAGTTCGGCTATACCGAAGTTCGCCGCGGCTTGATCCCAGCCATCGTCATGCAGCATCTCTTGCGTAATGTCGGTGAACGGACCGCCCGCTTTCTGTTGCTGACGGGTGAATTGATCGATGCCGCCCAGGCCCAGCGGGCGGGTTTGGTCAACGAAGTGGTTGCCGCGGAGGATTTGCAAGGACGTGCTGATACCTTGGCGAGAGCACTGGCAGAGGGTGGTCCTTCCGCTCTCACAAAGACGAAACAACTGCTGTGTAGATTCTCAACTTCCATGTTTTCCCTCGAAGAAACGGCGGCGCTCAGCGCGGCACCTCGCATGACACAGGAGTGTCAAGATGGGTTGCGGGCTTTCTTCGCGAAGCAGCCGGCGCCATGGGCGTAACGCCCCGGTTTTTTTCGTTCCCAGGCTCCGCATGGGAACGCAATGCTCACGAGGTTATACCGCTAACAGCTTGTGTTACATGGCGGCAGCCCGAGCGCACTGTCCACCGCGCTCTTTCCAGGTTATGCTCACCTTATCCCTTTCAAGCGGAGCGGGACGAGGAGACATTCCGTGGACAAGAGCGCTGCCAATGCGACGACCTTGCAAGGCTTGCTCGGTTATCTCAATTTCTCAACCGGGCGGCCCGATCCGCGCATACAAGCGCAGTTTTTTGCCGCGTGGGCAACGGTCGCTGGCTGGCCGTCGCCGCGGTTGGCGATGGTGGACAAGCTGAGCAAGGGGTTGGCCGAGTTGCATGCCAAAGGGCAGGCGGGGTTTACCGATGTGCAACAAGCCGAGGCGGTGATTGACATCGCGCTGCGGCATGTGCCTTCGGCGTATCGGCGGCATCATGAGGATTTGCTGAATCATCAGAACGATCTCGATATTTTCCAGGCGGGTTTTTTGATTCGCTGTGTCGAGACGGTGCTGAGCCACCAAGGGCCGTGGGAAGAAGTGGACCGCATTGTCGCGGGATCGCTCAAGCAACTTAATGATTACGTTGGCCATCGGCCCATTGCCGTTCTGGAGACGCGGCCGCGCGGCGAGCCTTACGATCATGAGAAATTGCGGCCAGTGCCGATCTACGTGCGCGGGGCGGGCGTCGTGCCAGGAAAATATGCAGCGCTGGTGACGGCGGCCCTCGATTTGCTCAAAACCACACCGGCAAATTTGATGGAGGATGCCTATTTCAATTTCGATCACCTTGACGAGTTGGCGTTTGATCCGCGGGCTTACGATCACCAGCATCCGGCGGATCGGCGGCCCAATTATCGCTTCGGCGAGTGGGACCCGCATCACATCGACAATCGCGGATTTTTTCGGCGTTTCGTGGTGCGGCAGGGCATTCTCGACGGCTTGCTCAATCGTGCGGAGAAGGCAAAAGAGTTTCCGCCAGAGGAGTTGATGCGTGAGGCGGCAGTGGTGTTGGCGGCGACGGTGCTGATGGCCAGTGGCATCAGCGGGGCGGGGCCGGACACGCATGATTCGTCGGTCAATCTGGCCATGCTCATGCCCAAGATCGCAACTTATCGCGATGAGTTTTACAGAACACAATTAGCCGCGGTGACGGGCGGCCAAGGGCAGCGCTTGCAACAAGAGGCGAAAGTCACACGACAACCGTTTGGCGGGGCTCGACAACACATCAACCAATACCTTGCCGAGCAACGCGCCGCGCAGCTTCAGCAGCGAAGGCTCGCATTGTTGCTTGCGGAATTGGGGTACCCCGCGGCCGCTCGCGCGCATGCCGCGCGGGTGCCGACCGCGTCGATGCGGATGCTCAGCGAAATCCACATTCAACTGACAACAAGCCACATCATGTCCGAGCGCGGTAAACTGGTCGAGGCCGCGAATCATCTGGATAACGCTGAAGACGTGTTGCACCGCGCCATTGCCTGCGGTGCCATGGCCGATCCGTGGAACATTCTTGGCTTCCAGGCGTTGTTTCCCCTGTTCACCGCGATGGAAGACAGCGTCCGCGATACGCGGATCGACGAGTTGGTGAACGTGGTCGCGCGTTTGCTGGCGCAGTACGCGCATTTGCGGGGCGAAGCGGCGGCCGCGGGTGATGGCGCCTTGAGCATCCGGCTGGCGACGCGCATGGAGAAATTGGCGGTGTGGTGGGACGCGTTTGCCACGACCGCGGTCAGCGAAGTGAGACACGTGGTTGGCAGCGAAGCAGCGGCGGCGGCGGAGCACGTAGCCGAGGCGCTTGGCAAATGGCGCGAACGCGGCGAAGCGGCGGCCGATTTGACATTCTGGCGGCAGCATCTGGATCGTTTTCGGACGGCGAAGTCGTTTGGGCTGGTGATCGAAGAGCTTTTGGGCAAACGCGATTACAAGGCGGCGATGGCGCTATTGGTAAACTGGCTGTCCCAAGCCGAATCCGTGCCACTGGAGGATGGCGAGCATTCGTTTCACAATCTGGCGCTGCGCTGGATGCTGGGGCTGACGCAAGAAAAAGACCCAGCGCCGAACATTGAACTGATGAGGAGATTCATCGACCACCTGGAGGCCAACGCCGAGGATTATTGGCAGGTGCCGAAACTCGAAAGGACGGAAGGTGCGGAACAATTGCCGATGCCGCGGGAAGTCGAAGAGGATGACGAACCGCTTTTCGGCGCGGCTTATGAAGGCATGACATTCCAGGATAGCGCGGACGACGGCGTCGAAGGCGAGTTGCTGGGTTTTGAAACGCAGCAGGAGTTTGAACTGGAACGCGAAGCAGAAAAACTCGAGCAACGGCTGCGTTTCCTTTCCACGGTGGCGCGTTTGTTTCATGTCGGCGGGCGAGCACTTGGCAAAGGTGAAGTTGTCGAGCAATGGCTGTCGCAAGCGCGGCGAAATTACGCCGATTTGCTGGCGCTCATGGACGCAATTCATCAATGGCCGGTGCCCGCGCCTTCGGGATCTTATGATTCGCTCGTCGAGTTCGACCGGAGGCAACAGGCGAAGCAGCGGCTGTTGCACGGTGTCATCGGCAGTTGCCTGGAATGGGCCTTGGCGGTCGGCAGCATGATGAGCGTCACGGGGACCATCGAGGACGAAGCCGCGGAGGCGAAGCGCCCCCGTTGGGAGCCGGCGTTGCTTCAACTGGAGCAAGCGCTTTGGCATGGTGATGCGGACACCGCGCGGAAGGTGTTGCCCAAGTTTCTTGAGCATTTTCAACACGAACCATTGTTATTCATTCCCGTGATCCACGGTGGCAATCCGCGTTTGATTCTGCGGGCCAGCATCGCGCAGACATTGCTGCGAGCGCTGGTCGCCAATCTGCCGCGACTTGGTTTGTTGCGCGAGACCTATGCCGTGCTGCGGGTTGCGCAAACTATGGAACGCGAGCAAAAGTTGCAAGGACCACGCGTCACGGAGTTTGACCGGCTTTACCAGATTGCTTGCCAAGCCAGCATTGAAGCGGCGGTGGCGTCGATCAGCGCCGACAAAAGTCTGCCCGAACAGGAAAGTGTTCATCTTTTGGGCCGGTTGATTGAACCGTTTTTGGCATTGTGGGCGGAACATTGCCAGACCGTGCGGCTTTCGATCCTTGAGGCCCTCGCGCCTGAGGCGGCCTGGAAAGGGGTGCGCAATTTCATCCGCAAGTATGGGCACGATTTGTTCCATGCCCGTTTCATGACGCTCGGCAATCTGCGGGGCATCTTGCAACGCGGCGTCGGGGCCTATCTGGAATATCTCGGCGCCAACCCCGATCCACAGAATCCGGTTTCTCTCATCGATGCGCTGGACCGCGGCATCAAACGAGCGGATGCTGAGCAATGGATGCAGATCATCTTGCAAGCCGTCGTGGAAAACTATGAGGAATATAAGGATTACAACACCACGACGCCGCAATCCGATTATGGCGAGAATCTCTACACCTTGCTCGATTTCTTGCGTGTCAAAGCGGGCTATGGACGGCAAGCGTGGTTGTTGCGGCCGTTGTGGATGGTGCATGAAGTGCTGGTCAAGCACACCAGCGAAGGGGCGGCCGCCTGGCAGCAACAGGTGGAACGGCTGACGCATGCGGAAGCCGACAAATATGTTGCCCATTTGGCGGAATTGGAAAAGCAGCATGGCATGCGTTTGCGGACGGTGAGCGACCGGGTGCGGGAGCGATTCGTGCAGCCCTTGGCGCTGGACCGCGTTTGTGCGAAAATCGAGCCAGCCTACGAACAGGCGCGGGCCGGGGGAACAACGCAAGCCCTGGAGGCCCTGGAACAGGGTTTGAAACCGTATCTGGAAACGCCGAGCGGAGCAGGCCTGGATGTGCCGCCCTGGCTGGCGCGGCTGGAAGCGGAGCTGCATCGCGTCGAGGCCAAACGGACCGCGATGGCGAATCTGACGGAGAATCTGGTGCAAGTCCCTTCGCGGCTTATGTCGGTGGAGAGCTTGCGGCAGCAGCTGGCTGATTGGCCCAAACCGTGATGAATTTTGGAGGCTGAACCATGATCTCGAAAACGCGTCCGCCCATGCCGGCGATCGACTACGAAGCGGAAGCTGAAGCTTATTGTCGTAGCCTGACGCTGGAGAACATCATGGAAGCGACCAAGCAAGCGACGCAAAGAAAAATCACCGTGGAGAGCTTTGATTTGGTTTCGAGCCGGCGTTCGGATGTGCATGTCTTCAGTGAATTGCTGGTGCAATATCCACTTCCCGGCAAGCGCAGGCCCGGCCAGGTCGTGCCCGACAACATGGTGGTCATCACGGAAGAGCGCATCGACGACATGACCAGCTATAACTTGCCATTTCAACCGGCGCCGCCGTTTTGGGCCATGGAATATGTTTCAGAGGGTAGCAAGCGCAAAGACTACGTGGAAAACCACCGCAAATATGAGCGCGAGCTTAAGGTGCCGTATTACCTGTTATTTCATCCCGATGACCAGGATTTGATTCTTTATCGGCACAATCAACGCCGTTATGCCAAGGTGAAGCCGAACGAACACGGCCGGCTTGCGGTGCCTGAACTTGAGATTGAGTTGGCATTGCTGGACGGCTATGTGCGTTTTTGGCACCAAGGCGAATTGCTGCCCTTGCCGGCAGAATTAGAGCAACAACGCAACGAAGAAAGGCAAAAGGCCGACGATCTGCAGCGCCGCCTTGAGGCGGCCGAACAGGAATTGGCTAAGCTTCGGCAGCGGCCGTGAGCGTTTTAGTGAAACCACTGGGTTTTGAAATCGGTATCATTACTACGAGCCGTGCGTGCCCAGCTTTCCCCTCGCGCGGCGTCATTGGCATCCTCTCCCACAGGAACAAACCATGCGTTCGCGTATATTCGTTGGCGTTTTGTTCGTCCTGGCAGCGGCGGCAACGTTGTGGTTGGCTCGGCCGTCAACGGCCGACGATCCGCCCTCGAAATTCCTTGGCAAGAAGATCGCCAATATTGCCTTTACCGATGCCGACGGCAAAACTACCCATCTTTACGATCTCAAGGACAAGAAAGCCATTGTCGTGGTTTTTCTGTCGTTCGAGTGCCCCGTGTCGACGAGCTATATGCAGCCCCTGGCCGACATAGCCAATGAACTGAATAAGCAGGGCGTCGTGTTAATGGGCCTGACAGAAAACCAGGATGAAACGCCGGCGGACGTGGCCAAACTCGCCAAGGAGTTCAAGGTGCCGTTCCCGGTGGTGCTGGACAAGAATTTCGCAGGGGCCGACGCTCTGGCTGCGACCCACACGCCCGAGGTTTTTGTTCTGGACGGCGATTACGTGCTCCGTTACCGGGGCCGCATTGACGACGCGTATTATGCGCGGCTCAAGAAGAACCTGGAAGTCACCCAGTACGATCTGCGGCAGGCGCTCGAGGAAATGATCTCCGGTCGGCCTGTCAGCACAGCCGCGACGGCGCCCATTGGTTGCCCCATCAGCCGCGTTGTCACGGCCGCGCCGAAACTTGCCGATGTCACCTATTACAAAGACGTGTTGCCGATCTTGCAAAAAAACTGCCAGGAATGCCATCGGCCGGGCGAGGTGGGACCGTTTTCGCTGATGACTTATCGCCAGGCCGTGAACTGGGCGACCGACATCAAGGATTACACGCGGTCGCGGATCATGCCGCCTTGGAAAATCAGCGAAGGCATGCCTTTCCACAATGAGCGGCATTTGAGCAAGCTGGAGCTGGACATCCTTGCCGCCTGGGCCGACAACGGCACGCCGGAAGGCGATGCCAAAGATGGTCCGCCGCCGGCGAAGTTTCCCGAAGGCTGGCGGCTTGGCAAGCCCGACATGGTGCTGACGGTTTCCGATGAGTTTCAAGTTGGCCCGACCGGCAATGACGTGTTCCGCTGTTTTGTGCTGCCAGCGCAATTGGCCGAGGACAAATTCGTCGAGGCCATCGAAGTCAGGCCGGGCAATCCGCGTGTGGTGCATCATGCCTTGATATTCGTCGATACGGCCGGCAAGGGCCGGGAGCTGGAAAAGAAGCAAAATGTCGTGGGCTTCAAGGATCCGCATGGCGGCAACGAACTGGACAAAGGGCCCGGTTATTACGCCGGCATGGGCGTGGGCTTCACGCCCACCAGCAGTTTAGGCGGGTGGGCGCCGGGCCAGCTGCCGCGGACCCTGCCCGACGGGACTGGCATCCTGCTGCCCAAAGGCTCGGACATCGTCATGCAAATGCACTACCATCGCAACGGCAAGACCGAGAAGGACAAGACTTCCATTGGCCTATATTTCTCGAAAAAGAAAGTGGAGCGGACCTTCCAGGGCGGCATCATGGCCGGTTTGTTCCTGGCCATTCCCGCCAATAACGATCACTTCGTCGTCAAGGGCACGCATTACGTCAGCGAGGACATGACTCTGTACGACATGATGCCGCACATGCACATGCTCGGCAAAGAGATCAAGGTGACCATGACGCCGCCGGACGGCAAGACGCAACTGCTGTTCAACATCAAGGATTGGGATTACAACTGGCAGGAGACGTATTTCCTGAAGGATCCGATCAAGCTCAAGGCGGGCACCAAGCTCGACCTGGAAGCGGTTTATGATAATAGTTCCAAGAATCCCCACAATCCATTCAGTCCGCCGCGAGCGGTGACGTTTGGGGAGCAGACCTTCAACGAGATGTGCTTTGTTTTCTTGGGCGGCACATCGGACCGGAAGGGTGCGGAATTGCCGGTGGTAAGAAATTTGCCGAAGAAAGACAGCAAGTAGCATCATGCCGCTTGCGGCATGGCAATGACGCCCACGGTCTTGATGGCCGTGGGCTTTTCCATGTATGCCAAGCCGCTGATAACTTGGCGCAGCAAGATTACGGAGAACACTATGCGTTGGCCTCATTTGTTGATTGGATTGATGGTGGCCCTGCCGGCGACCACAATGGGAGGGCAAGACAAGGCTCCTGCCCAACCGAAAGACAAAGACATCGGCAAATCGTTTGCGATTCCTTTTCGCTTGACCGAATCCGGCCACATCATGGTCAGGGCCAAGATCAACGGCAAGGGGCCTTACAACTTCATCGTGGACACCGGCGCTCCGCTCATTTTCGTCTCCAAGGAAGTTGCCGAGAAGCTCGGAATCAAGGCGGAAGCAAAAGGGATGAACACGCTGGAGTCGTTCCAGGTTGAAGGCGGCCCCGCCCATCCGAAGTTCAAGTGCATCATCGATACGCCGCCGCAACTGGAAGGGATCAACGCCCTTGGCCTGGCCGGCGCCGAGATAAACGGCATCATTGGCTACACCCTTCTGGCCCATTACAAAATGGAAATTGACCTCACCAAGGACCGCATGACCTGGACCAAGCTCGATTTCAAACCGCCAGTGCCTGTTGCGATTGGCGACAAAGTAAAAGACGGCGGCGAGCTGGATGCGATGGGCAAAATGGTCAAGCAACTCGCGGCCCTTATCGGTTCCAAGGCCGCCCAGCCGCCGGCATTTCGCGGGTTTTTCGGTATTCAACTCGAGGAAAAAGACAAAGGCGTTTTTGTCAAGGAAGTTCTGGAGAAAGGCCCCGCGGCCAAGGCTGGCGTGCTCAAGGGGGATCGCATCTTGACGGTGGACGGCAAGAAAGTGGCCACCGTGGTTCAGGTGTCGGAAATCCTGGCAAAAACCACACCTGGCACGAATGTGGTGTTCGCCGTCGGGCGTGAAGGCGGCAACGGCAAAGAAATCATCATCACCGCCGGGGAGGGCCTGTAACCATGAAACGCCAAATGACTTTTGCCATTGCGGCCCTTTTCCTTTTCGCCGGTTGGAGCCTGGCGGAGGACGACAAGCCGTTCAAGGTGCCCTTCGAAACGCTCAAGACCCAGCATATCGTCATTATGGTCAAGCTCAACGGCAAAGGGCCCTACCGGTTGATTTTCGATACGGGCGCGCCCACGTCGATCATCAACAACAAAATCGCCAAGGACTCGGGCGTCATCGCCAAGGATGCCAAGTTGGCCAACGGCGGCCTGCTTGGGCCAGTGGCCACCAATGCCATCAAGACGCTGGAAGTCGGCGAACTCAAGGCCACCAACATTAGCACCATTGTTGCGGACCATCCGACGGTGACTCTTATGGACAAGGCGCTGGGGCCGGTGGAAGGGATTATCGGCCTGTCCTTGTTCGGCAAATACAAGATGACGATTGATTATCAGGCCAAGGAGATGACTTTCGTTCCTTCGGATTTCACGCCGCCGGACATGATGAAAAGCGTCATGGCGATGTTGACCAATCCCAGCCCGGCCAAGAAGGTCGTGGCGCCCGCGGGTCAGTGGGGCTTCAGTGTCACCAAGGATGCCAAGGACACGGATGCGGGCGTTAGCGTCAAGGAAGTGTTTGCCGGCGGTGCGGCGGCCGCGGCTGGGTTGAAGGCGGGAGACCGGTTGTTAACGCTGGACGGGCGCTGGACCGACACTGTGGCGGATTGTTATCAAGCGGCGAGCGCGGTGCGGCCGGGGATGACGGCAAGGTTGGTGGTGCTGCGCGAGGGCAAGGAAGTGGAGTTGACGGTCAAGGTGGCGACGGGGCTATGACGCCGGTTTAGCTGGCGGCTTGGCTTTGCCGTTTTGCTCCTCGGCCAACAGTTCGTCCGCTTTTTCGATTTCGAGCTCTGCTTCGCCGCCGAATTTCTTGGTAATCCGGCCTTGCGTGTCAATTAAACCCATGCGCACCAAACGGGCAAAATGCTGACGAGAGGTCTCGGGAGGGGCATTGCGGTATGCGTCCTGCATCTCTCGGGCCAAGTCTGCTGGCGTGGGAAAATTCATAACGTTTGCCTTTCTTTGTTCGGCTGAAAAACGCCCAGAATGCAATCGGGATTTAGCACCGCAATTTGCAAGTGAGTCTCTTTCCTAATTCCGGCGCCTGGGAAGATTGGCTCCCCTTCGAGGAATGCGCCTCGAACGGTATCGTATCTATCCCCTTGGCTCTCAACGGTTGCCACGTAATCATTAATCACCAGGCAATCAAGTTCCCGCAGCTTCGCCAGCGACCCGCGGTTGACAGGTAAGATTTTGCCCTCATCCGCGAAGGTCTTCGCCAATTTCTGGTGAGCCCCGGTCAACAGTGCCGTGAAGGTTTCGTCTAGCAAATCGAAACACCGGCCCAATTGGATCACCGCGCCAAGCACAGCAGGAGCTTCACCCCGGCTGCCAAATTTCTCCGTTGCCCAACGCAGTGCTCGCTCAGGCGCATGTTCCCAAAAATAAATGCCATGTCCCAGCCAATCCCATTCATTGGTGCTCGGCAGCCACTCGTTGATGGGCTTGACGCCGAGCAGCAGATCGCGCGCGAACGCCTCTGTGCATCCGTGATAGCCAACGATAGTTCGTGCAAATCGTTCCATGATTCACGACTCTATTGTTTGCGAAAGTCCGCTGAATGTCAATGCAACCGGGCACGCTCAAAAATGCCGCCAGCTTAGCACCCTGCCGCCCATGTTGCCGACGGCAACCTCCGTGGCGGCCGCCAGCTTGTCGAACTGTTGTTCAACACCGCGCACGCCAAAATAGCCGGTCCACCAGGGCGTGTTGCGCTCCAGCACGATTTCCACACAGCCTTCTTCAGTCTCACGCACGGTAACAAGGAAGTTGCAATACGGCGTCACGGGCGGCAACAGCCATGAAAGCGTGAGGCTCCCGCGTTTGGCCCGGAATTGCCGTTCGGTCAGCTTGGGTACCTCAAATCCAAGGTCGCTGGCCGCCTTTGTCGCCGTTGACATGGCACTGTCGAGGCCAAGATCCGTGGTGAGGGCCAATCCAGCCATGACGGCTCCGATTTACTTCGCAACCATTTGCCGCTGGCAGTCCCACTCCTCTCGCAGGATCGCCATCATCCAGGTGTCCCAGTAGCGACCGTTGCGATAGTGTTCCTGGCGCAGCAGACCTTCCTTCTTGAAGCCGAGCCTCTCATAGCAGCGGATGCCGCGCTCGTTGTATTCCAGGACATAGAGCCAGACGCGGTTGAGGTTGAGCGTGGCGAAGGCGTGCTGGACCATCAGGCGCGTGGCTTCGGCGCCATAGCCTTTGCCCCAATTGGCCGATTCGCCGATGGTGATGCCGAACGATGCGTAGCGGTTGCGCCAGTCGATTTGATGCAAGGCAGTGACACCGACTGGCATGTCCGTGTCGCGGGCCACGATCACCAGGCCCACGTCGTTGGCACTGGCGCGCATGCGGTCAACGAAATCGTCTTCGTCCTGCAGATTAAGCGGCCGGTAATGGATCGTGGTTTGCTGAATCTCGGGATGATTCAGCCACTGGACAAACAACGGCCCATCGCTTCGCTCCAGGGCACGCAGGTAAACCTTTTCACCGATAATGAAGGGGTTTTTCACAGTCGAACTCCGGCTGCGCGTTAATACGGTATGTAACCGCCGCTATCAAGCAAGTCATAGAGCCAGGGATGCCGCCAGGGGTTCCAGGTCGGGTAGTTCGCGGAGAAAATGGACACGGCCAAACACGCCAGGGCCAGCCATCGTCCCCAGCGCCGCTGGGCCAGCCAATCGACAACGGGCGCCATCGTCAAAAGCCAAAGCGGCGTCATCCACATGAACCAGCGCATGCCGGAGGTGCCGCCGCCATAATTGTTGGTCTTCACCAGGTAAAAGCCAATGACAATGACGCTGACGGCCAAAGTCAACAAGGCTAAGGGCTGTCGGCTCTCGGCCATCGGCTCTCGAATTTCAGGCAATGGCGAGCCGGCAGCCGATTGCCGGTAGCCGATTGCCGTCATTATCATTCCCACGAATGCCAAAACCCAGATCGGCGCCAGTGAAAACAGGCCGTGATGACCAAGCAACACGTGAAATATGTACATGGCCCGGCTTTCTTGCAAATAGGCGAAGTCCACGGTGTATTTCATTTCGCCAGGCGCTGGCTTGACCCACGGGCTGCCGGCGTACTCATACCAGGGTCCGCCGAATTTGCTGTAGGCGAATTCCCATTCGCCGATGGCCACGTAGTTGAGGCTCAGCTCGGCGGCGTAGGGTAGCAAGCACATGGGCAGAAACAACAGCAGTGTTTGCCGCGGCGCCTGCCACAGTAGTATGAGAAACAACAAGGCAGTGAAGGATGCGGCCGGCAACTCTAT
>Ga0134121_10002089_pt1 | contig 17720 bp, 13 predicted proteins | sample KB301_FD_96463 | JGI IMG/M metagenome (GOLD analysis project Ga0134121, IMG submission 96463) | Terrestrial soil microbial communities without Nitrogen fertilizer from Kellogg Biological Station, Michigan, USA - KB3-0-1 | ecosystem: Environmental > Terrestrial > Soil > Unclassified ... | reverse complement strand
TTTTCTCCCCAACCTCCCGGCGCGTACATATTTTTTGAGCAAAGGAGCCGGCCGATATTTACCATCACCCGTCTCTTCTACTAGCGTCTGTAAAATACTCAAACAAATGTCCAGCCCGATTAAATCCGCGAGCTCCAAAGGCCCCATGGGGTGGTTCGATCCAAGACGCATGCAATTGTCGATAGTTTTTGCGTCCGATACCCCTTCCGATAGCAGAAAGACCGCTTCATTTATCATCGGGAAGAGCAGCCGATTCACAATGAAGCCGGGGGTTTCAGGAAGTACTGTAGGTTGCTTGCCAATTTGCTCCAGGATTTTGAGCGCTAATACCAATGTCTCATCAGAGGTCAGTTCACCTTTGACTACCTCGACCAATCTCATAGACATTGGAGGGTTGAAAAAATGCAGCCCGATGAACTGGGCCGGCCGACCAGTGAATGATGCAAGCTCCGTAATGCTTAACGTGGAGGTGTTTGTAGCAATGATTTTATAATCTGAAGCACCCTGACCCTGAACAAGTTGTTTGAATATGGCGATTTTAGCTTCCTTGTCTTCTTTTATCGCCTCCAAAATCATGTCACAATCTGACAGTTCCCCCAGTTCATTAGTATAGTTTATACGTTCGGCAATTTCGCCCAACTTATCTTTTATAATGTGTCCGAGCTTCGATTGAATTACGGCTAGCCGACGGATATCAGCCTGAAAGTTAGTCTGGTACCTGTGGTTCCAAAGCCTGACATGATTATTCTTAGCGGCAAACAGCAATGTAAGCTGCTTTCCCATCGTACCCGCACCCAATATGCCAACTTTTATTGGCCCCAATTCACCCTCCTCTGTCTCAGATCAGATCAAATCCACATAACTTGTCTTGAATTGCTTCCACAGAAATCGACATCATCACGTCGAGGATAGATAGCCAGGGCACGAACTCTTTGGCGGACTGCGGATATTCGAACGGTTTCGATTGGATGAATTTCAGTTCGATGCCCTTCTCCCTGAACATTTCTTTCGAATACAGTTCCATGCCGCCGATGGCGTTTACATAGGTGCTCGCGCCGGTCGCTTGGCACAATGCAAGCACTTTGTCTTGATTTTTCAGGTCATGATCAATGGCGATGTCCGAAGATATCCTGATCTCCGTGGTAATGCCCAAGTGCTCGCAGGTTTTGACGATGGAGTGGTGCAGGAAACGAAATAGATTCGTATCGTGATACCGCACGATCTGTTCAACCAGCGGGAACGTCTGCGCAAAATACGGCGCAGGGCGATACGCCGCCTTGAATTGGTTCAGTAGTTTGTCGCGGTTAAAATCTGTCGCTAGCACCCGGTTATGAACATCAAGAGCGTCCGAATCACCTTTCAATGGCAACGAGAACATGGCGTCCTTGCCGTTCTGCAACATGCGGTTGCGGTTAATCCAGCCCTTCTTGGTGTACTTGATGTTGTCGTACACAATGAACATATCCACCGCCGCCATCAGCTGGAAGTACCCGATATACGGGAAGAAATATGGCTGCATGATCGCCAGCCTCATCTCACCTTTCCGGTAAAGCACCTCGTGTGCGTTGGAAACAATTTTATTGAGCCATGATGAAACGGATGATTTCGTCGACTACCAACATATCCAAATCGGGATAGATCGGTAGGCAGAGAACTTGCTGTGCTGCTGATGTCGCCGCCGGAAGGTTCTCCCTGTGAGCCGAAGGCAGGCCGCGATACATGGGGAAGTCAGATATCAGGGGATAAAAATAGCGGCGGGGATGGATGCCGTTATCTTTGAGCTTCTGGTAAAGGTCGTCACGGCTGATGGGGTAGTCGGCTTTGACCAGGATCGGAAAATAGGCATAGTTGGCCAACTTCTCACCCGCATCGTTCAAGCAGCGGATTCCCTTCACACCTTTCAACCGCTCACGATAGACCACATGGATCTCTTTGCGCCGCGCAAAGGCTTGGTCTATGTATTTCAACTGCAGCAAACCCAACGCCGCGTTGAATTCACTCATCTTGCCGTTGATTCCGGGAGCGACCACGGTAACTTCGCCCACATGGCCAAAATTCTTCAGTTGATCGATGCGTACTTTGGTCTTGGCATCGGGACAGACAATCGCGCCACCCTCAAAAGTGTTGAACACTTTGGTGGCATGGAAACTCAACACTGATAGATCACCATGCTGGAGTATACTGCCGCGCGTATCTTGCACAGCAAACGCATGCGATGCATCGTAGATGACTTTGAGGTTGTAGTTGTCGGCGATCTTCTGGATGCCCTCTACATCACACGGATGTCCGTAACAATGCACCGGCAAAATGGCGGTGGTGTGCGGCGTGATAGCGGCTTCGATCTTTGCCGGGTCAAGATTGAAGGTATCCGGATTGATGTCCGCAAACACAGGCTTAATGCCGTTCCACAATAGAGAATGTGATGTCGCCACAAAGGAGTACGGCGTAGTGATAACTTCCCCTGTGATACGTAACGCTTGCAACGCCGTGATCAAGGCAATAGTGCCATTCGTAAATAAACTAATGTGTCCTACACCCAGATATTCACAGAGCGATTTTTCAAATTGTTGGTGGAATGGTCCTCCGTTGGTGAGTATTTTGTTCTCCCATATTTGCCGCAAGTACGGGATGAACTCATTCAAGGGTGGTAACGCTGGCTGGGTTACGTAAATATTTTTCTTGTTCATAATCATCCAATTTCAAGGTCAGGAATCGATGCGAGGGAAACTACTACGACGTGAGTCTAACCAGGTCGGCACATTCCCCATCAGAAGACCTAGGCCGGAATGACCAAAAGCAGCGGAGTGCCCTTGTCGTAACCCCTGTCTCCCACTTGGTTCATCAACCATGAATTGATACTTGGGTTGGCAAGCTCATCTCAATGAGCAATTTTCGATACGTCAGATATATTCTCAGATTTGTTGAGGAGCTAAGCAGTTACCAGTTGATGCCGAGTTCATTATGGAATTACGACCCTAGTACTCCATCGGCGGCACCAACAGATTCCCAAGCAATTCGTCCCGATCAAGAAACGGATATAAGTCTTCCAATGGCGCCGAGACAATGCGCCCGTCCGGCAAAGATTTGGAGCTGAGCTTAGGTTCAAATTGTTGATCGGGGTCCAATGTCACTTGACAAAGCTGAGGACCAGGAGTCCCAAGGACTCTCTCCACAGCATGGAGAAAATCCGGGCCAGCAACCTGAAGGGATGGAATCCCATAAGCTTGGCCGATCTGAACCATATCAGGGAACGAAACCCCGCTGGCTTCACTTTCACCGACCAGAAAATTAAAGAAGTTTTTCTGGCTCTGCCTGATCGACAAATACCCGTTGTTGTTCAGAACAAAGACTTTGACAGGAAATTGATGGTGAACGAGGGTTTGCAACTCCTGAATATTCATCTGGATACTGCCGTCGCCGGCCAAGCAGATAACCCGCTTCCCCTCGCGCGCAACAGCAGCACCAATCGCTGCGGGCAGATCATAACCCATTGAGGCGCTACCGGAATTACAAAACAACCGCTGCCCCCGTTTAATATGGGCCACCTGGAATGTCACCACACAGGCAGCCCCATTCCCGCATACAATGACGTCATCCGGCTCCAAGGCCCGGCACAATTGATCGAGAAAATGATAGGGGTTGATCGCTCCGTTAAATTCTCGATGTCGGGGGAGAACAACAGGATACCGCGCCACCCGTTCCCGGCACCAAGCCAACCACGCGGTATGACGTGAAGGATCGTACAGGAGCCGGTCAAGCTGCCGTTCAAATTCCTCCAGAAATGCTGCCGCGTCGCAAGAAATAGCCAGATCCGGTCGGACTGTCGGTTTAGACAGTTCGGCTTCGTCCACATCGACCTGCACTTTGTACGCATGCCTGGCAAACGCTTTCCAGTTATAGCTGACCTGACGAATATTCAGCCGTGAACCGATGACGATCAACAAGTCGCTATTTTGAACGGTGAAATTCCCCGGACGGTCCCCCACCGTCCCAGGCCTCCCGCAAAACAATTCGTGGTCTGTCGGGATAAGGTCATGGGCCGTCCAGGCGGTCGTAACGGGGATTCGCAATTTAGCAATGACTCGCTCAAATTTCTCCACTGCCCCAGCCAACCGGATTCCGGTGCCTACCATCAAGACGGGCCTCGAGGCGGCCATCAGTCTTTCGACTACCTCCCTACACTGCGTCGTCAACAGATCCGACTGATCCGGAGAGACCTCTTCGACGGGGTTGAACCCGAGAAGGGTCGAAGGGTTAATTTTTGCCGCCTGAACATCGATAGGGATATCAATCCAACAGGGGCCAGGCCGGCCAGACTTCGCCAGATATAATGCCTTCTCAAGGTGGAATCGAATGGTCTGGGCGTCCTTGACCATCACCGCATACTTGGTGACCCCTTGCACCATCGGAATGATGTCCGCCTCTTGATCGCCCAATTGCCGGAGCCCAGGTAATTGATAGGAATTCATACAAGTTTCCAGTTTCACCTGGCCTGAGATAACTAGAAGAGGGATGGAATCCGTCCACGCCCCGAATACACCGTTCAGCGCATTGATGCTACCTGGACCGGTGGTCACATTCAAAACCCCAACTTGTCCGGATACTCGTGCATACCCTTCCGCTGCCATTGCACAGGCTTGTTCGTGGTGGTTGCAAACAAACTTAATCCTGGTTTCCCTGCCAAAAGCATCGTTCAGATGCATCGCCCCGCCGCCCGTAACCATAAAAACATGGCGAACGCCATAATCGGCAAGAAAGGATGCCAGGTAATCAGAGACTTTCATGGGATTTGACATAAGCAGGCTTCAAAGTATCATGACATTGTGAACGCTAATGACATCTCTTGGTCATCCTGGCAGATTGGCTCGGAGCAGAATCCTACCCATTCGTTCAAGGCAATTTTCCCACCTCGACGCTGACCTTCCTTTTATACACTGCCAAGAGCCCGCTACTCATTTCTAGCTCATATTCATCTTTGACCGCAGCGAAGACGTCCTTCAATAAATTTAGCCGCTGGACACGTGATAGCGGCTCGTATCCTAAACCACCGAGCATTGGAATCGGGGTTCGTATAATCTCACCATTTAAGTTCCGCTCAATATCTGTATCCACAAACAGGTGCTGCGGTCTCATAGCCTTAATGCGTTCAATACAGAGGCTTACCTCGTGCTCTGTAAGAAGAACCCACTGAACATCGAAGAACGGCATCGCACTATATTTCTTAGCTAGAAACGGCAGCACATTGTCGTATTTCGAAATGATGTAAATCCCGTTTTCGGAATTCGCATACTGCTGAATCAAGGAGACGGAGTCGAGAAAGTACTTCGGATCCATCGTGGACCGAAACTGAGCCTTTTCCAGATTCCACTCATAGGTCCGATGGGTTGCAAATACTTGTTCATATTCACTCTTTGTCGTGTAATAGGCAAAGAGCCCGGGGACATACACAAACCCGAGCGCTCCAACAAGTAACGCGCTCACCAACACTTGCTCATACTTCTTTAGGCGACTTCGGTCGATCAAGAGTTTCAGAAACACGACCCCACTTAACACCAATACAGGTGCGATGTTTAACAGATGCTTGTTCGTACCTCCCCATAGCCCATACACGAGGAGGCCCTGCGAGTAGAGGAGGAGAAACAAAGCGAGATATTTCCATTCATTCGCCACATGCTCCAAACGTAAGAGCATCAGATAGCACCCGCTTATGATGAATATAATGAGGTACAGCACCCTAGGGTTAGTCGGAAATCCCAAAAACCCTTGGCGATAATACTGGCTCATTATATTCCCGCCAGGAGTTCCCCATAGCAAGATGATCCCCAAGACAACCGCAACCCCGGCCACCCACCTCACCTCAAGGTATCGGCTACGTTCCCGCTCCTGCCAGGCTTTGACGAGCACCGTCACCACCAAGGCCACGATAAGAAATACACCAAATTGCGTATTGTTCACCAAGCCCATAAACCCGAACAGCAGAGCCAGCACCAGTACACCACTCCTCCCCGACTTGTAATACCAATATAGACACGCGATAACCGGCAGATCCAAGAAATGTCGGATCGGGTTGAGTCCTGGTCCTAGGAATAGGAACTGATAGTCGATCATGTTCGTCAAACCAAAGGCAAGTACGCAGACCAAGGCCCCATAATACACACTCCGAAAGAGCAGGAAGGCCAGGGCAACGAACAGTGCAAAATAGACCAGCCACCACGCATACCATTTCTGAAAGTAGTTTTGATAGGAAATCCCACCCGTTCTTTCCAGCAACCACGTCATCATCACAACATTGTATAATCCGTATTGAGCGTTGATCTCCCGTAAAGGCTTGCCTAAGGCATATTCATTGATCGGCCCCAGCACAAAGTTATGGTGGTGCAGGACCCAACGGTTTAGAATCTGCCAATGCAGTTCAAAACGATTCTTCATCAAAAACTCTTGCTCTTCCGCCGTATATGCGCCCCCTGATCGATCAGACTGATCGTTCGACCTGAAGTACAACCAGTTGATCTTGGCCTGATCGCCTGCCTGATCAAACACCATAGCTAACTCTCGTTGTTCCCAAGGAAGCATGGCACGCTGTATCACCAACACGCCCAGTTCCTCGTGATAATAGTAATCCGTCTTATGTCTTTCGATGAAGCGATCAAGCGAATCGGTCCTCGGAACCTCAATAAACGTGCCTGGTCTGGGAGGGGGGGTGTTGCCACGATCAACCTCCGGGTCATATTTCAGTAGCCCGCCAAAGTTATGCCGTCGCAGATAGTCTGCATTGGAAACTTCGTGCTCCCCCATCCTGGTGTACTCGGGGATGTCCATGTACTCATTTATCATGAGCAGCTCACCCCGAACATAGGGGAGAAAAATCGCGATAAACTGGAAACAGATGAGTACAACAAGTCCCACCACAGCCCAGAACCATAACTGCCTCTGGACACAGGCATTGGCAATCTCCAACACCCGATAGAGTCTCTCTCTCACCTGCCGTAGGAGAAGTATCTCCCGAATTTGATTGAGCGACTCGTAGAGAGGCAAGAACAAGATACTCAGCCAAAGGAGTCCGAAAAAGTACCCGGCTATAGGGATTGAAGAATTAGCCCCAGAGGGAAACCAGATCAAGACAATGAGGTTGAGGACTACTGGAACCGTAATATACAAACCCAGAAACTTGAGGCTCCCATATTCCGCCAGTGTGTAACTATTTGTCAGCCATTTCTCTCCTTTTCTGAAAATGAGCAAGACGACTAGATAATACAGGAACAGGCTGATACCCGCTGCGAGATAAAAGATCTGCTCTTGCGGTTTATTACTGTTAAAAAAGTTAATGGCCCAATCATGAAAAGCGATAGTCTTCGTCTCGGCGAGTCTCGCAGCATTTAGTTTTCGAGAGAGCCCATAAAGGATCCCGGTCAGCCCAATACTACACGTAAACCAATGGAGGAGCAGGAGTGTCTTCTTGGATATGTCCATTGGGGGCTTTCTGGTAACGTTAGATTGACTGGTGTCCTAGAGAGGATGAACGTGAGGAGATACGGTTCAGACGGAGCTATCGCACTCCAGCTTTCTCGTTCATATGTTATCTGCCGATAAGGTATTAGCCAAAACCTCAATTTCGTAGTTGTAATTACTGGCTGAATATTTTAACACTGACTTGTATTCACCATTATTCTTAAATCGATCAATCAACTCCACAATATCTCGCTGGCCACTCCGCCGTCCTCCCCTAAAAATATCTTCGTGTTGCTTCCAGGCACTTTCAGGGAAATACATAATGACAATTACTTTTGGCTTTATCCCCCAGATTATTTTCGCATCTGATATCGCTAGAGCATCAGAACAGACATCAAAATAATGTACGGCCGAAAATGTGTCGTGCCTTCTATCGGCAAGCACATAAAACAGAGGCATGTGAGGAAATGTATAGATCGCATCGGCTTCTCCGCTGTATTGCCTTATTGCTTTTGTCACACCGTCTAGTATCTCAACCTTATCTCTGCTCAGGAAAAACCCTTTCAACAATGGAGTTTCCGGCTCGAATTTGGCGTCCCATACGTTTCCTTCATCCCATCCCCACCACGAATACATCCTGGACATTTTCTCAAAACCCGCTAAACCTACAATCGCAATCATCAGCGAATAAACCAGCGCGTTTTTCAATTGATTCAATGGCAGAGGTATCTCGATAAGCCATCCAAATAACAAGCCAGCACCTATAACAGCAGCATGTGGCTCAATTAAGCCGGACAGCCCGTGGGAATACATAAAAGCAAATGAACAAACAGAACTAATGGCAATTGGAACTTCCTGTGCTGTAATGGTCTTTAGTATCGCCTTATAGAAGTAATAACAAACCAATCCCGCAGTGAAAAAGACGACGATAAATACCAGCTTGAGTTTATAATGAGAAAATGAATGTTCAATGTATATGGCATCCAGTTTGCTATATAAATCGGGATGCTTCATCAAAAGAGGCATCTTTAGTACAAATACACTAAGCATGATCCCAAATATAAGCCAGCACACTTGTATCTCATCAATCCAACGAGAAAGCCGAGGAACCATCATAGTTATCCGGTCGTTTTTCATACTGACGGCATATATGGATAAAAAGAAAACACCAACAAAAAACATCTGCTCTGGCCCTAACATATGGCCCCAAAATCCGAAGAGAATATGAAACAAACCTCCCTTGCTCGCCGCCCCTCGAAACACTTGATCCCAATATCCACCTAACGCGTTCAGATACAGTAAATACGCAAGAACCACTGCAACGGGAATGAATAGGCCTGCTACAAATTGCAATAGGCTAGCGAGGGTTTTCTTTCCAGGCAGAACTCGAGAAAACCCTAAAGCCCCCATTATCAGCAATAATGCTGTAGGAACCAACACACCTGTAGACTGCTTTGTCAAAAATGCCAGGCCGGCAAACGTCCCCGCCAATATGACAGCGAGATTATTACCATTTTTGTAATACAGAATGAGACTATATGCTGAGGCAAACACAAACACAGCCACCAGCTGATAATATGAATAAATTACATCATTCATATTGGATGTATAAATAAAAAGCCCCACCAAGGACAGCGCGATCGCGCGATAGGGGCTAACGATCTGAGAAAATATTAAATAGACAATTGCTACGAGCAAACCTCTTTCTACCAACCCATAGTAGCGAAATACTATTACGGAATAGCCAAACTGATCAGAAATCCAATTAAAAAGAAATGGATAGATCGGCGGCGTGAATACATGAAAGTCTCTGTAAATTACTTTGCCTAGTTGAGCCTGCTTCGCGTACTCAATAAACCATCCCTCCTGAATAGGAAGAAATCTGTTGAAATATAACAATTGAAACGCAAAATAAATCATAAGAGTCAGGGTGAACCCTGCAATGTATTTATAGAAATATTTACCGCCGCTCATTTGTCTAGCGCTACCAATTTCAGATGTGATCTATGATCTTGACGGCTTAGTGTTCTTACGCGAATGAACACTGGGGAAAACAAGACTACAGACTTGAACAGTTTCATCGACAGGCCACCTGTCGATCCCGCCCGCACGGTTGCTAAGCGCACTGCTGCAAGTGTTTTCGATATGCGGAACGAACGGCAACTGATGGATAGGCTTTCGCCAGGCGGCGGGGATGAGACGCGACGACGTGTACCAAACATCTAGAACGATTGCAGCAAGGAGATCTCTTCAATCACTTTCATGGATACGCTCTTGCATCCAAAGACGTCACGACGCTGTACCAGACAAGCACTTCTCCACCAACAGCACCCTGATCGAGACGCTAGGCGGCCACAAAATCTCCAAGCCGATAACGATACAGACAACGATGGAGAGCACTCTCCACGGCACAACACGTAAGATCAAGCTGAGAGGGGTACGGACAAGATTGTCGTACACCTCCTGCTCAATTCTCATGGCTACATCCTCGTCCGTATTCCGACATTACTGCCGAGGACAGGATCGTGGGGTCCGAACACCCGCGCACACCACGCTGACGTACCACTGGAGAATCTGGTTTTTCAGCAGACTGCTAAAGATCACATAGCTCTCATTTAGCGGAAGGATCTAGTTTCTTCATGCTCATGTCTGAGCTAAAGGTATAATGCGCATGCCAAAGATAACTGGTCACAGCAGCGACAATAATGAGAAGCCCTTGACTGATGATAGGATTCATTCCAGCCACCTCCACCAACGCCGGAAGAAGAATAAGATTTGCCGCCAATGCGAACCAATAGAACGTACAAAAGCGCCAATACTCCCGGATGAAGTTTCCCTTTGTTTTGAAGACAAACCTTTTATATATAAGGTACGCGCTGGTGACGCTGATGGCGTGGCTCAGCAAAAGCGGAATGATATAGTGGAGGTTGAAGCGTGCTGTCCCATAATAATATAAGGCGGTAAAGACTCCGTAGCCAAACACTGTGTTCCATCCGCCAATCAGAAGATACTGAATCTTCTGGGAATGTCTCGCGTACAGCTTCTTCACAGCCCCAGAGTTTCCCCAACTACGAAGTTGGGCCGCTGCTTCACTTCTTCATAAATCAGCGCGATGTACTCTGCAATCACTCCAAGCGCGGTGAACCCAAAACCGAACATCAACAACATCACCGCCATAATCGTTCCAAACCCCGGAAAAGGCACTCCCCAAACAAGCACCTTGATGATGATGACCGCGAGAGCGACGAACGAAAAGAACGAGACTAAGAGGCCAACGATTGAAATCAGTTTGAGGGGAATATTGGAAAAGGCGAAAATTCCTTTTAAGGCCAGTTCCACAACACCCAATGTGTTTGCTTTGGAGTACCCACGGAATCTTGGAGCCCGTTCAAACTCAATCCCGATAGACTTGAACCCCGCCCACACAAACATACCTCGAAGGAACCGGTTCCGTTCGTCCATTTGATTGAGGACTTCGTAGACCTTCCGATCCGCCAATCGGAAGTCGCTGACGTTTCTGGGAATCAGGCCTCCGGTACATTTATTAATGATCCAATAAAACAACTGCGAGTTGATCTTGCGCAAGAGCGCGGTACCTGGCCTCCGTTTCACAATTCCATACACGTGGTCGTAGCCTTCTTCCCATTTCTTCACAAAGTCTTTGATCAGCTCGGGCGGCTCCTTGAGCGCAGCGGTCATAATGATGGCCGCGTCGCCCGTGGCAAAGCGTAAGCCCGCCGTCACCCCCCCATCCATCCGGAAATTCCTTGAGAGGCGAACGATCTTAAATCGAGGATCCTCCTGATGAATCCGTCTGAGTTTGCCGAAGGTGCCATCGACGGATCCATTCTCGACAATGATAGCCTCAAACTGATACGCACTGAGCTCATCGAAAACCGCCCGTAACCTGTTGGCTAACTCTTCGATGGACTCTTCTTCGTTATATGCTGAGGTGACCACGGAAATTGTCTTCACCGACCCTCACTCCTTCCCTTGCATTTCATTTTCGGTAAGGGTTTCCCCATCTGAAACTTAACGGTCCTTCAAGAGCAGATCCCGGTTTATCGTATGCCTCCGTGCGTGATACCAGGCATACAGTTCGGCGACGCTCTTGTCCAGTGTGGTCAACTCGATGCCGGGAAAAGTTTTCCGAAGGCGCGAATTGTCTCCACTGTATTCCAGCCCCATGCCAGGCTCCTTGATCAGGATCGGCACGTCCCTCCCAGAAGCCTGAGCAACCATCTGGGCAAGCGCTTTCAGTTCCACGGCATGTTCCGGGGTCACGTTATAGCTCTGGGATGGAACGGCTTCCCGTAAACATCGCTCTATGACTCTGACAAGATCAGTGATGTAGATATAATCAAATTTTCTGTTTTGTTTGATCGTGATCGGCAGGCCGAAGAGCACTTTGCAGATGGCATTTGAAATGAATCGGATCGCATAGTCTTCGAATTTCCCGAATACCCCGAACGGACGAAGCTCCACAATTCCCTCCACATGCTCCAACCAACAGGCGCAACAATATTTCGAGAAACCTGCCGAATCATCAGGGATGTAGGAGCCAAAGAATTCTTCCTTCATCTTCGGTTGGTAATGGCGTCGGCCATAGACCGATCCTGAGCTAATGAACACCATTTTCTGAAAATGTTCCCGATTTCTGACCAGCGCGGCAAACATCCTCATATCCCGCTCGACGAGATCCATCGCAGGCAGGGCATTGCGATGCCCTGGGGTTGTCGCGGAGTGAACGACGAGATCAATGCGCGTCGACCTGAAAAACCTGTTGACGGCATCGACATCCAAAAGATCTAGCTCCTGTCGAGAAGGAGCCACTACCAAGAATGAGTCGGTCAGATGCTCGACAAGATTACGCCCTATGAACCCGTTCCCACCGGTTATCAGTACCGCCGGCTGGTCGGCCATCTCAGATTCGCCCCTTAGTCTCTTGACCTGGCCCCACCACAGAACCGAGTAATCTCGTCAACCACGAACTCTGCCGTCTCATTGGTCATTCCGGGGTAGACCCCGACCCAGAATGCCTCTTCCATGAGACGATTGGTATTTACCAATTCCCCGACAACCCGATAACCTCTCTGCTCCTTACGCATCGCGTCGAAGCAGGGGTGCTTGATGATATTCCCGGCAAACAGCATCCTTGTTTGGATGAGCCTGCTTTCCAGGTAGTCCACGATTTCTTTGCGGGAAAATCCTGCGTCCTTTCTGATAATCATGAGAAATCCAAACCAGGCGGGATCGCTCCCTGGAGTCGGCTCCACGAATACGAAACGATCCTCCACCGGCTGCAATCCTTCCCGAAGCAGGCAGTAGTTCCTCTTTCGCAGATCACAGAATAGCTTCAACTTATCCAGTTGCGCACATCCCACTGCAGCCTGGAGATCGCTGGCTTTCAAATTGTAGCCAAAGTGGGAATAGGTATATTTGTGGTCATACCCGAAAGGCAACTCCCCTAACTGATGCTCAAACCGCTTTCCGCAGGTATTGTCCTTGCCCGACGGACACCAGCAGTCCCGCCCCCAGTCACGCATGGACTCGATGATGCGGGCTAAATCTTTGTCGCTCGTATAGACCGCCCCTCCCTCGCCCATCGTGATGTGGTGAGGGGGATAAAAGCTGCTAGTGGCGATGTCTCCGAACGTCCCTGTATACCGACCTCTGTAGCTAGATCCCAGCGCATCGCAATTGTCCTCGATCAGCCATATGCCATGGGTTCGGCAAAACTGTTGAACGGCATCGACATTGAAGGGGTTGCCAAGAGTGTGCGCCAAAACCACCGCCTTGGTTTTCGTGCTCCTGGCGAGTTCAAGCATTGTGACATCCACATTCAAGGTTTGGAGATCCACGTCCACAAACACAGGAACGGCCCCATATTGGACGATGGGTGCCACAGTCGTGGGAAATCCAGCCGCCACAGTAATGACCTCGTCACCCCGCTGGACCTTTCGATCCCCCAGGTCGTCTGAGGTCAAGGACATGAACGCGAGGAGGTTGGCTGACGATCCGGAATTGACCAGGTTGCAGAACCGCACCCCCAGAAAGTCACAGAATTTTTTTTCGAACTCTTTGGAAAACCGTCCGTAGGTCAGCCAAAATTCAAGCGCGGCATCCACAAGGTTGATCATCTCGCGCTCGTCATAGACACGACCGGCATAGCCGATTTTTGTCGTGCCTGCAACAAACGATGAAGATCCTTGATGGACAAGACGATAATACTCTTCAACTTTGCTAAGAATTTCTTGTTTGAGTTTATCGGGATTCACGAAAGATTTTCCTGCTTGGCCGTCCATACTGCATCATTTCTCATAGCCGCCTGAACGTATCGAGTGATGTACTCGGAGCTGAACGTTCTTACGTCCAACTCAGGACTACTGTACTGTTCACGATACCAATTGACGGTTTCAGCGATCGCCTGTTCAACAGAAAAGATCGGCTCCCAACCTAATCGGAGCTTTGCCTTTGTAATATCCAGGCTGAGGGTGCGGGCTTCGTGGGGTTCACCGCGCTGAGCCCCTGATGCCTGTTTCCATGTCCCATTCCCCCACATTGCGACCACATGATTCACGACTTGAGAAACTGGGAGATTGCCGGTGCAGTGAGGACCGAAATTCCAAGCTTCATCAAAGCCAGATGGCTTGTTCCACAGGCAGGCCCCCAACCACAGATATCCTGAAAGAGGCTCAAGAACATACTGCCACGGACGAATCGCGTGGGGATTTCGCACAACCACCGCTTGGCCGACCGTTAATGCACGGATAGCATCAGGGATCAGACGATCCTGCGCCCAATCCCCTCCTCCAATGACATTTCCAGCTCGTGCACTCGCGAGACGAACAGGATGTGTATCTCCGTTTATAAAAAACGAGTTCCGATAGGCTGCCGTCACCAATTCAGCGCAACCTTTGCTGGAACTGTAGGGGTCGAATCCACCCATTGCATCGTTCTCTCGATAGGCATAGGGCCACTCGCGATTCTCATAACATTTATCGCTTGTCACGTTGACGCATGCCCTGACACTCGGCGTTAGTCGAGTCGCCTCAAGCACATTCACGGTGCCCAAAACATTGGTAGCATAAGTTTCTAGCGGCTGTTTGTAGGAGTACCGAACCAGCGACTGGGCTGCGAGATGGAACACAATCTGAGGTTCATACTGTTTCAACACCTCGCGGACTCTGTCGGCATCTCGGATATCTGCCGCAACATGCGTGAGCCCCTCTTGAAGGTTGGCAAGCCGAAAGAGGCTTGGTTCAGTTATGGGAGGAAGGGCATAACCAATTACTCTCGCACCTAATAATCGAAGCCACAGCGCTAGCCAGGCCCCTTTAAAACCAGTATGGCCGGTAATGAGTACGGTTTTCCCATGATAGACACCACCGAACAGATGATCCATGGTTACCAAACTTTCCAAGGTGCATCACCATTTAACCACAGGTGCTCAAGATAATTTTTGTCCCTCAAGGTATCCATGGGCTGCCAAAATCCATGATGCTTGAAGGCGAGCAATTCACTATCATTGGAAAGTTTCGCCATAGGTTCTTGTTCAAGCGCGGCCTGATCACCAGCAATGTATTTAAACAGACCTGGTTCCATCACGAAAAATCCGCCATTGATCCAATTCCCATCACCAGAGGGCTTCTCTTTGAAATCTCTTACGTAGTCATGTTCATCCAATGTCAAGGCGCCGAAACGCCCCTTGGGTTGTGTGGAGGTCACAGTGACTAGCTTGCCGTGCTTCCGATGAAATTCGAGTAACTGGTGCATATTGACATCCGCAACACCATCACCATACGTCAAGAAAAACGTTTCCCCATTGAGATAGGATGAAACCCGCTTCACTCGTCCGCCAGTCATCGTGGTATCACCCGTATCAACCAAAGTCACCGTCCATGGCTCGCCAAATTTTTGATGCACTTCCGTCTTATTGTGAAGAAGGTCTAATGTCACGTCGCTCGTGTGCAGGAAATAATTTGAAAAGTACTCCTTAATTATGTAGCCTTTATACCCGAGGCAGATCACAAAGTCATTAAAGCCGTAGTGGGAATACAGTTTCATGATATGCCAAATGATAGGTTTCCCACCGATCTCAACCATCGGCTTGGGACGGGCCACCGTTTCTTCCGATAACCGCGTCCCCAAACCTCCAGCCAGTATTACGACTTTCATCAATTCTCTCCTATCGTAGTGCCCGGAGACACACCATCAAGAACCGTTACTGCTCCACGAAGCTGAGCCTAGAGCTGTCCCTTGAATTTTCATACATGCCTTCGATCATTTTTCCTCAAGAGGACTTCCCCCTGTGCTGGAACAACATGATGCCATTTTCATTTCTAATTTCTTCATAGCTCAGAACTGTAGTCAGCCATTCCGCAAACTCACGTTGCTGCTTGAGTTTCACGACGGAAGATTTTCCAGGTTCTTCGCCGATGACAACATAGTCTGGCACCCACTGCGGGACCACCCTTCTGTCGCCCACATCAGAGCCTGAGGATGGTTTTCCGTCGATAATCGTCCAATCACAAAGCGTACCCGCAATCACACGAATCTTGCATATGCGATGACGATTGATCAGCAAGGGAGCAAACCGCACCTCGGTCGCAACTGCAGCATCACCTGGCACAATTGTCGCAATCTCAAACGCGGATGTAGCAAATTCTGGATTCGTTTCACCGATGTCGTAACCGGGGCTTCGGTACGTATTCAATGCAATCAGGAACAGTATGCTAGCGAAGACAACATTCCATCGCAACTGAGGCACACTCCACCGTTGTTCAATAATACGCACCGCGTTCGACAGTCCGTGCACAACGCCAAAAAAGAGAAACGGAAGAGCAGGCGCACTATAATGAAATCCCAACTTATTCATGCCGGCATTCTGGCTCAGGAACATAATCGAAAGGGGAACAACCAGAATACACGCCTCTCGCCACGCAAATAGCGGCAAGAACGCCACGGGAATCAAAAAATAGAGGAGATAGACATACTGATTGCGAGAAATCAATGCCTCCTTCACAGCCCAGAGTGGGTTGCCGAGCAGCTGAATGAGCGCATCGTTCAAATCTCTCCCTAGATTGGCGTAACGATCCCAAAAGAAAAGCCCATCAAAGGGGCTAAACATTGGGAAGAATACCTTAATAATGAGAATAAAATAGAGGGTTGCACACAATGCCAGTCCTATCCCAAAGATCCTCCAGCCTGAGCGAAACGCAATGAGATACAGGCCGAAGCCAGCAAGTGGGAGCAGAATGCTTTCCTCGATTGAGAAAGCGAAAAAAGCGGCTGCAGCTGCAAAACCTTGCTTGCCTGATTCAACAAAGACGAGCATCCATAGGACTACTGGGATCGTGAGAGGAGATAAATGGAAGTCATGGGCATTGCCATGATGCACATATGGGTTAGACACATATAGAAGCACAGCCATGCACGCAACGGGAAAAGAGACCCGCCGAGCAAGAGCAAGATAATAAACTGCTACCGCACCGATTCCGAGCGCAACACTTTGAATTACCAACAGGGTTAGAGGATGTTCTACGAGTCGATACGCGAGACCAATCAAGACGAATGCCGGCGAGAAATGGCCGCCCAAAAAAGAGTCGTTGTCGAATGAATTAAAAAACCATGGTCCATGGACCATGTGCCACGCCACATTCGCTTCAACTGCCATATCCCACATTGTTTGCAACTCGAAATACTGGCGGATACGCAAGTAGATCAGGAATGTCGCGAAGAAAGATCCAAACAACCAAGCGACCTTTCGGTGCTGAGACAGGTTCATGCTATTGACTCGGATAACAGCGGCTATCACGTGATTCGCTGTCGCTCTCGAAACCAGCAACCACACTCCGAACGCTACACATGAAATAATTATTCCCAGTTTAAATAGGTTAAGGTGGAACGGCTTCAGACCCAGCCACGTAACGTTTAGGTAAGTCAGTAGATCAACCATGAGAACTTTGATTCAGTAGTCGAGATTGCCTGGTTCGCGTTAAATGGTTTTCGCCCTCATGCACTGTCCTCACATACACGTTAGACAGATAAAACGTCCGCAACATCGATCTCCACGGCAGCAGCCTGCTGAATGAGTCGGACTCCCACCACGAGGCGGTGGCGTTTTTCTTTGCGCAAGAGAATCCCTCGCACACCTTGGAGTGGACCGCGGATCACTTCCACTTGCATGCCTTCATGCAGGTACGGATGCGGGTCGTAGGGCAGCACACTGGTCATCAAGGTTTTGATCGCCGCAATCTCCTCGTCCGGAA
>Ga0134121_10002088_pt1 | contig 17722 bp, 23 predicted proteins | sample KB301_FD_96463 | JGI IMG/M metagenome (GOLD analysis project Ga0134121, IMG submission 96463) | Terrestrial soil microbial communities without Nitrogen fertilizer from Kellogg Biological Station, Michigan, USA - KB3-0-1 | ecosystem: Environmental > Terrestrial > Soil > Unclassified ... | reverse complement strand
CACGTTCTCCAGCAGCTCGACCATCACCTCGCCGTCGGAGAACTTGCCGACGATCGCGCGCCCGAGCGACAGGTTGAGGTGCTTCGCCACTTCCTGCGCCATGCGCGGATTGGCGTTGCCCGTGAACACCATCAACCGCTCGAGCGGCAGGTTAGTCATGGCGGCGGCGATTCCCGTGTTCATCGCGGTCATGGATTAATGGCTGGGGAGGAAGGATTCGAACCCTCGTATGGCGGAATCAAAATCCGCTGCCTTAACCAGCTTGGCGACTCCCCAGTGTGCGTCAAAATTTCGATTCCAGAATCGGGTGCCGCTGCAGCCCTCGGGCGACGAAGCCGAGCATCCGCGCGGGCAACGCTGCATGCAGCGCCCGCGCTTCGGCTTCGGTTTCGAACTCGGCGAAAAGACACGCTCCGGATCCCGTCATGCGCGCCTGCGGGCGGTGTTTCCTGAGCCACGCGAGGTGCGCTGCCACGTCGGGGTATCGGGCGACGACTGCCGCTTCCAAGTCGTTCGCTCCCTGCCCCGACAAAAAGGGCGGTATTTTGAGTCGTTTCGTCGGGCGTGTCAACGCGGATTCAAAGATTTCCTTCGTGGAAACCGAGACTTGCGGCGTGAGCACGAGGTACCAGGCGGGGGGCAGATCGAGCGGCGTGAGGCGCTCGCCGATGCCTTCGCCCAACGCGTTGCGGCCGTAGACGAAGAACGGCACGTCCGCCCCGAGCTTGGCCCCCAAGGCAAGCAGGTCGGGCTCGCCCAATCCCGCATTCCACAGTCGATTCAACGCCACAAGCACGGTGGCGGCGTCGGAGGAGCCTCCCCCCAACCCGCCGCCGATCGGGATGTTCTTCTCAAGCGCGAGGTCGCAACCCTTGGTCAAGCCGGTCTCAGCCTTCAGCAGCTGGGCTGCCCGAACACAGAGGTTGTCGTTACCAAATAGTCCAGAGAACGACACTTCGCCGTCGGCGCGCGGTGCAATGCCGACCCGGTCGGCGCGGTCGATCAGCCGGAAAACGGTTTGCAGCTCGTGGTAGCCGTCAGCCCTGCGTCCCAGGACATGCAGGAACAGGTTCAGCTTGCCGGGCGCCGGGTACCAGCGAAGTTCCACGTCTTCAGTTCCACTGGTGGATGGCGAGGCGCACTTCAGCCCCGGCGTTGGTGAGCCGCAGCCGCGTGGGCCGGCGCTGCTCGTCGAACTCCTGATATTCGACCTTCCAGCCACGCCCTTCGAGCGAGGGCGAGGGCTTGCCCTGCACGGTCTCGGCCAGTCCCTCGATCGGCAGGCGGAAGCCGAGCACCCGCTCGGTGAGCGCCTCGGAATCCGCGGCGCGGTATTCGCGCGGCTCGGCAGTCTTCAGCACCACCGCGTCACCCTGGCGAATGATCTGCGCCACGCCCTGGCCGGTGGGGGTCGTGATCAGCATCTCGTCGCCGTCGTGCGCGTGACGCCAGGCGATGTTGCCGGTGAATGCATCTTTACCGGATCGCGCCGCGATACGGCCGGCGAGCGAAAACTCGAGCGGACCTGCCGGCGGCTTGAGCTCGACCTGAGCGCACGCAGCGAGAAGCGCCGCGAGCAGCACAACGAATCTCACTTGCGCAGACGCTTGATCGTCTTCTGCAGCGTTTCGTTGTCGGGCCCGGACTTGAGCGACTCCTCCCACACGCGCCGCGCCTCGTCGCGCTCGCCGAGCGTCCAGAGCACTTCACCCAGATGCGCGCCGATCTCGGCGTCGGGGCGGCCGCCGTAGGCGCGGCGCAGCTCGCGCGCGGCGCCCTTCAGGTCGCCTTCGCGGTAGAGAACCCAGCCCAGGCTGTCGATGATGAAGTAGTCCTCGGGCGAGATCTCCAGCGCCTTCTCGATCAGCTTGCGCGCTTCCGCCAGGCGGATGTTGCGCTCGGCGAACGAATAGCCGAGCGCGTTGTAGGCGTGCGCATGGTCGGGCTTGACCTGGATCAGCTTGCGCAGATGCGTTTCCAGCAGATCGAAGCGCTCGAGCTTCTCGGCGGTCAGCGCCAGGTCGTACAGGATGTCGGGCTGATCGGGCTGCTTGTCGAGCGCCTCGGACAGCAGCTTGAACGCGTCCTGGCTGCGGTTGGCGTCGCGCAGGATCTGCGCTTCGGCGACGATGAGCTGCGGCTCATCGTCGGGATGCTCGTCGGCGACGCGCCGCAGGTAGACCAGCGCGTCGTCCACCTTGCCCTGCTTCGCCAGCGCGTTGGCGGTGCGCATGCGCGCCGGCAGCTCGTGATCGCTGCCCTTGATCGAGTCGTAGTACTGGATCGCCTGCGGCCACTGCTTCTGTTCCTCCGCGATCTGCCCCAGCAGGTAGCGCACCGCGTCGGGATCGCGGTAGTTCAGGCCGAGCACGCGCTTCATGTAGCCTTCGGCGGCCTTGTAGTCCTTGAGCTGGAAGGCGAGCAGGCCGACCGCGTAGATCACGTCGGGGTTCTGCGGATTGGCGTTCGCCACCGCTTCGAACTGCTTGCGCGCTTCCGGCAGCCGCTTGTCGAGCACCAGCACGCGCGCGTAGTTGAGCCGTGCTTCGCGCGCGTTGGGGTTCTTCTCGACGAACGCGCCGAGGCTCTTCGCCGCTTCGGCCGCGGACTTCTTCTGCAGCACCTGCGCCTCGAGCATCGCCGCCAGCTCCCAGTCCGGGCGCAGCGCGAGCGCCTGGCGCGCGGCGCTCACCGCCGCCGCATCCTCGCCGGCGATGGCGGCGGCCTGGCCGACCGCGAAATGCGCCTGCGGCAGCTGCGGGTATTTCGCGGCGAGGCCGCGGATCACGCGCAGGTTGGTCGCCTTGTCGGCGTTGCCGGCGAGCAGACGGTTCAACTGCATGAACGCGTTCTCGCGGTTCACGCCTTCCGCCGTGAGCAGCTTCTCCAGCACCGGCCCGGCTTCGTCGACGCGCTTTGCCGCCACCAGCATGGCGCCGAGCACCTGCAGCGCATGCGCCGAGGTCGGCTCGATGTCGTACCAGGCACGCGCCGCCTCGAGGGCGAGATCGTTCAGATTCCCCTGGTTCGCCACTTCCACCGCGCGCCGCGCCACGCGTGCATCGCCGGTGCGCTTGGCGAGGTCGAGATAGGTCTTGGCGGCGAGCTCGAAGTCGCCGCGCTGCACGGCGATCTCGCCGAGCAGGAATTCGTAAAGGGTGGGCTCGCTGAGATCGGAGGGCTGCGGTTGCGCGAGGGCGAGGCCGCAGGCGACCGAAAGTGCCGCCGCCGCGATGAGTCGTTTTGCCATGGGGATGCGGATCATCTTAGGTATATTTGGTGCCCCGCACAAGCGTACTTTTACGACACGACCGCGTACTTTTTTCATGCCGGAACTTCCCGAAGTCGAAGTCACGCGCCGCGGTCTGCAGCCGCAGCTCGCCGGCCGCAGGATCAGCGGCGTGTCGTTGCGCGAGCCGCGGCTGCGCTGGCCGGTGCCGCGCGAAGTGCTCGGGCTCGCGGGCCGCACCGTGAGCGCGGTGCGCCGCCGCGGAAAATACCTGCTGGTCGATTGCGGCGACGGCCATCTCATCCTGCACCTCGGCATGTCGGGCAGCCTGCGCGTGCTGCCGCCGGGCACGCCGCCCGGCAAGCACGATCACTTCGACCTGCTGCTCGGCGACCGGCTGCTGCGGCTGCGCGATCCGCGGCGCTTCGGCGCGGTGCTATGGGCCACGGGCGATGTCGACGCGCACCCGTTGCTCGCCCATCTCGGCGTAGAGCCGCTGTCGCGCGCGCTCACGCCGCAGCGGCTGCACGCGCTCACGCGCGGCAACCGCATCGCGATCAAGAATTTCCTCATGGATGGAAAGCGCATCGTCGGCGTGGGCAACATCTACGCGAGCGAGAGCCTGTTCCGTGCCGGCATCAGCCCGCGCAAGCGTGCGGGAAGGATTTCACGCCAAGAGGCGAAAAAACTCGTTGCCGCCATCAAAGTCACGTTGCAGGCCGCGATCCGTGCCGGCGGTTCGACGCTGCGCGATTTCGTCGGCGCGGACGGCGCGGACGGATACGCGCAGCAACGGCACTACGTCTACGATCGGGCCGGGAAGAAATGCCGGCGCTGCAGCACGCCGATCCGCAAGCTGACCCAGGGGCAGCGCTCGACCTACTTCTGCCCTACCTGCCAGAAGTAGCTTTTGCCTTTAGCTTCTTCGCCACCGTGGGGTGAACGAACTCGGTGACGTCGCCGCCGAGCATGGCGATCTCGCGCACCAGCGTCGCCGAGATGAACATGTGCTGCTCGGACGGCGTGAGGAAGATGGTTTCCATCTCGGGGTAGAGGTTGCGGTTCATGCCCGCGAGCTGGAACTCGTACTCGAAGTCCGACACCGCGCGCAGCCCGCGCAGCACCACGCGCGCGCCCTGCTTCTTCACGAATTCGGTGAGCAGGCTGGAGAAGCCGACCACCTCGACGTTCTTCATGTCGCCGAGCACTTCGCGCGCCATGGCGATGCGCTCTTCCAGCGTGAAGAACGGCTTCTTCGCCTTGCTGTCGGCGATGGCGAGCACCAGCTTGTCGAACAGCGTCGCCGCGCGCCGCACCAGATCCTCGTGCCCGCGCGTGAGCGGATCAAACGTTCCCGGGTAGACCGCCTTGATCATCGCTTCTCCATTCGAAGAGCTGGAAGCTCACCTGTCCGGCGCGCGCGCGCTTCAATTCGCGCCACGGCTCGGCGGCGGTAAAGGGCTCGTCGGACTCGACATACACGCGCCCGCCGGACGCTCCCTTCAGCTGCTTGAATACCGCCGGCAGCGCATTCTGCCTGAACGGCGGATCGAGGAAAACCACGTCGAATTGCGGCGTCCTCTTCAGGTAGGCGAACGCATCTTCGTGCACCAGCTCGACGTGATGCGCACCGATCCGCTCACGGAACGATTCAAGACTCTCGAAAACAGCCCGGTCCTGCTCGACCATTACGACGCGCTTTGCGCCGCGCGACGCGGCCTCGAAGCCGAGCGCGCCGCTGCCGGCGAACAGATCGAGGCACGACAGGCCGTCGAGCGACTGGCCGAGCCAGTTGAACAGCGTCTCGCGCACGCGGTCGGGCGTCGGCCGCAGACCGGGACGATCGGGCACCTGGATTTTCCGGCCGCGGTATTCGCCGCCGATGATCCGGATTTTTCCTTTGTTAGAATGCACCGATCCATGGTAGCGACTTCATGGGCCGCGCGCCTCAAAGCCGGACTCGCGCGCACGCGGGACGTCCTCAACACGCCCGTCTCCGAGCTCTTTACTCGCGGCAAGATCGACGAGGCGCTCTACGAAGAGCTCGAGGCCACGCTGCTGCAGGCCGATTGCGGCGTCGGCGCGGCGCACGCGCTGGTGGAGGAAGTGAGAAGGAAGAAGCCCGCCGACGGCGCCGCGCTCAAGGGCGTGCTGCGCGACGCGATCGCCGGCCTGCTCTCGCCGCTGGAGAGGACGCTCGACCTCGGCAAGGCCAGGCCGCTCGTCATCATGATCGCGGGCGTCAACGGCTCGGGCAAGACCACCTCCATCGGCAAGCTCGCGAAATGGCTGCAAGGCCAGGGCAAGAGCGTGATGCTCGCCGCGGGCGACACGTTCCGCGCCGCCGCGCGCGAGCAGCTGGTCGTCTGGGGCGCGCGCAACAACGTGCCGGTGGTGGCTCAGGAATCGGGCGACCCGGGCGCGGTGGTGTTCGATGCGCTCAACGCCGCGCGCGCTCGCAAAATCGACGTGGTGATCGCCGACACCGCGGGCCGCCTGCCGACGCAGCTCCACTTGATGGAGGAGATCAAGAAGGTGAAGCGGGTCGCCGCCAAGGCGCTGGAAGGCGCGCCGCACGAGGTGCTGCTGGTGCTCGACGCGAACACCGGCCAGAACTCGCTCGCGCAGGTGAAGGCGTTCGATGGCGCGCTCGGCCTGAGCGGCCTCATCCTCACCAAGCTCGACGGCACCGCCAAGGGCGGCGTGGTATGCGCCATCGCGAAGGAAAGGCCGGTGCCGCTGCTGTTCATCGGCGTGGGCGAAGCCATCGACGACCTGCGCCCGTTCGTCGCACGCGAGTTCGCGGAGGCGCTGGTTGGTTAGCTTCTCCGCGGTCGCCAAGCGCTACCCCGGCGGCCAGGAGGCATTGAAGGACGTGAGCTTCTCGCTCGAGGCGGGCGAGCTCGCCTTCCTCACCGGGCGCTCCGGCGCCGGCAAGTCGACGCTGCTCAAGCTCATCCCCGCGATCGAGCGCCCGAGCGCGGGCTCGGTGGTGGTCAACGGGCAGAACGTGGCGTCGCTCAAGCGCGCGGCGATTCCCTACCTGCGGCGCAACCTCGGGCTCGTGTTCCAGGACCAGAAGCTGCTCTACGACCGCAGCGTGTTCGACAACGTGATGCTGCCGCTCGCATTCTCGGCGCAGGCGCCCAAGGAAGCCGCGCGCCGCGCGCGCGCTGCGCTCGACAAAGTGGGTTTGCTGGGAAGGGAAAAGGCCAATCCGATTCAGCTTTCCGGCGGCGAGCAGCAGCGCGTCGCCATCGCGCGCGCGGTGGTGAACCGGCCGGCGATCCTGGTGGCGGACGAGCCGACCGCCAACCTCGATGCGGAATCGGCGGCGCGCATCCTGGAGATCTTCGTCGCCTTCAACCAGGTCGGCGTGACGGTGCTCATCGCCAGCCACGACCGGACGCTGGTCGAGCGCTACGGCAAGCGGGTGCTGCGGCTGGAAGGCGGACGCATCGCATGATCGCGTGGCTCCGTCATCACGGGCAGGCATTGCGTCTGGGGTCCCGGAAAGTGAGCGTTTTGAATGCGCTGGTCATCGGCATCGCCCTGTCGCTGCCGGCCGCGGGCACCGCGCTGATCGAGAGCCTGCGGCCCGCCGGCGAGCGCCTCGCGCTCGAGCCCCGCATCTCGCTGTTTGTCGCGCCGCAGGCCCGACGCGCCGAGGTGGAAGCGCTGGGCGCGCGCCTGCGCGCCGACCGGCGCATCGCCAGCGTGCGCTTCGTGCCGCGCGAAGAAGCGTTGAAGGAAATGAGCGAGGTGCAGGGTCTGTCCGAGGTGATCGGCGCGCTCGGACGCAATCCGCTGCCCGACGCCTTCGTGGTGACCTCGAAGCAGGACATCGCGGGCGAGCTCGCCAAGCTGCCGGGCGTGGCGCACGTGCAGGCCGACGCGGCCTGGGCGCGCCGCCTTGCCGCCGCCGCCGCCATTGCTCAGCTCGGCGTGGCCGTGCTTGCCGCGCTGCTCGGCGCAGCGCTGGTCGCGGTAACCTTCAATACCATCCGCCTGCAGATCCTCACGCAGCGCGACGAGATCGAAGTCTCCAAGCTGCTGGGCGCGACGGACTCGTTCATCGGGCGGCCGTTCTATTACCTGGGCCTGCTGCAGGGACTGGTCGGCGGCGTGGTCGCGCTCGCCATCGTGGGCGCCGTGCTCGGCCTGTTGAACCGCGAGGTGCGCGTGCTCGCCGAGTCCTACGGCTCGAACTTCCGCTTCGCTTTCTTGCCTCTGTCAGAAGCGGGGCTGGTGGTGCTGCTGGCGGCGGTGCTGGGGTGGCTGGGCGCCTGGCTTTCGGTCCACCGGCACCTCCGGGCAATCGAGCCAAGGTAAGCGCCTACTCTCCATCTATCATCATGATGTTACAGGTGAAATATCGGGAACCTGGAGTCACGTTAGCACTCTAATATGGCGACTGCTAAAATCTTCACCCAGGAGGAAATGATCCTTATGCAAGCGACGATGGCCCTGCCCGTTTCGGTCCCGATGCCGATGGCGACCGGCAGCCTCGAGGCTTACATCCAGACGGTCAGCCGCTTCCCGATGCTGACCGCGGAAGAGGAGCGTGAGCTCGCGCTGCGCTTCCGTGAGCACAACGATCTCGACGCCGCGCGCCAGCTGGTGGTCTCCCACCTGCGGCTGGTGGTGGCGGTGGCGCGCGGCTATCTCGGCTACGGCCTGCCGCACGCGGACCTGATCCAGGAAGGCTCGATCGGCCTGATGAAGGCGGTCAAGCGCTTCGACCCCGAGCGCAACGTGCGCCTGGTGTCGTTCGCCATCCACTGGATCAAGGCGGAAATGCACGAATACATCCTGCGCAACTGGCGGCTGGTGAAGCTCGCCACCACCAAGGCGCAGCGCAAGCTGTTCTTCAACCTGCGCTCGATGAAGAAAGGGCTGGCGACCATGAGCCCGGCCGACGTCGAGCGCGTGGCGCGCGAGCTGCGCGTGAAGCCCGAGGAAGTGACGGAGATGGAGACCCGCCTCTCCGGACAGGACATCGCGTTCGAGGCCGACAACGACGACGAGGAAGCGGTGTACGCGCCGGCGCATTACCTCGCCGCGGATCGCGACGCCGAGCCGCTGGCGCAGCTCGAGGCCAGGGAATCCGAGCAAGGCAGGGCAAGCGGCCTCGAGCAGGCGCTCGACACCCTCGACGCCCGCAGCCGCCGCATCATCGAGACGCGCTGGCTGCGCGAGAAGAACCAGCTCACGCTGCACGACCTCGCCGCCGAGTTCAAGGTCTCGGCCGAGCGCATCCGCCAGATCGAGGTCAAGGCGCTGGAGAAGATGAAAAAGAGCATCCAGTAGGGTTTCTTTCGTCCCTGAGGGAACACGGCCGCTTCTGCGGCCGTTTTTCTTTCTGGAACGCCGCGGCGACTCGCGTCATCCAATGCCGCGTAACCAACATGAGGAACCGATGACCAAACCCCTACCGCGCGCCGGGTCACTCGACACTCCCGACGAGGAGCTCGCGCGCCGCGTCGCCAAAGGCGACCCGGCAGCCTTCGAAGCCCTGATGCGCCGGCACAACCGGACGATGTTCCGCACCGCGCGCGCCATCCTGCACGACGACGCCGAGGCCGAGGACGCACTGCAGGAAGCCTATCTGCAGGCCTTCCGCACGATCGGCGGTTTTCGCGGCGAGGCGAAATTCTCGACCTGGATGGCAAGGGTGGTGGCGAACGAGGCGCTGGGCCGGCTGCGCAAGCAGGTGCGGCGCGCGGCGATCGTGCCGCTGCAAGGAGGCGTGGAAATCGACGAAGTCAATCCGACGATGGAAGGCAGCATGGACAAAGGCCCTGAAACCGCGGCGCGCCGCGCCGAAATGAGAAAGCTGCTGGAGAAGCGCATCGACGCGCTGCCCGGCGCCTACCGCCCGGTGTTCATGCTGCGCGCGGTCGAGGAATACTCGGTCGAAGAAACCGCGTCGATCCTGCAGATCCCGGCCGCCACCGTGCGCTCGAGGTTCCACCGCGCGCGCAGCCTGCTGCGCGAGGGATTGGCCTCGGAGGTCGATCTCGCTTACGAGGAGGTGTTCGGCTTCGCCGGCGAGCGCTGCGACCGCATCGTCGCCAGCGTGATGCAACGCATCGCGAAGGAGCCGCGATGAACATGCCGGTCGAAACCCTGGTCGACCCGATCGCCGCGCATGCGAAGGCGCTGATTGCCAACCTCGGCGAGGACCCGCACCGCGAAAGCCTGCGCGACACGCCGGAGCGCTATGCGAAAGCCATGCGTTTCCTCACCAGCGGCTACGAGTCCGAGCCCGAGGACGTGGTGGGCAGCGGGATTTTCTCCGCGGAGGGTGAAGGCGTGGTGCTGGTGCGCGATGTCGAGTTCCATTCCCTGTGCGAGCACCACCTGCTGCCATTCTTCGGCCGCGTGCACGTCGCCTACCTGCCGGGCGACAAGATCATCGGCCTGTCCAAAATCCCGCGCATCGTCTACCTCTTTTCGCGCCGCCTGCAGGTGCAGGAGCGCATCACCGAGCAGGTGGCCGACGCGCTGATGAAGCTGCTCGAGCCCAAAGGCGTCCTGGTCCTCGCCGAGGCGCGCCACCTGTGCATGGCGATGCGCGGCGTGGAGAAGCAGCATTCGGCCACGGCGACACGTGCGCTGCGCGGCGTCTATGCGCACGACGCGCAGGCGCGCCAGGAAATCCTTTCCATGATCAAGGAGAAATGAGCATGCCGTTCCGCACCTTCACCTGCCAGGTTTGCGGCCACGTCTACGACGAGGCTGCCGGCGACCCCGCGGCCGGCATCGCGCCGGGCACGCGCTGGGAAGACGTGCCCGAGAGCTGGAGCTGCCCCGACTGCGGCGTGAAGAAAACAGACTTCCAGATGGTCGCGGCATGAAGATCGTGGTCGTCGGCTCGGGCCTCGCCGGCGTGACGGTGGCCGAAGCGCTCGCGAAGAGCGCTCGCCACGCCGTAACACTGGTGACCACCGAGACCCACGGCTACTACTCGCGTCCGCGGCTGTCGCACGGCTTCGCGCTCACCGACGAGGCGGCGGCGAAGATCGTGCTCAGGCGCTTCGATGCGCTCGCCGGCGTGCGCGTTCTCAGCGGAACCGAAGCGCTCGGCGTCGAGCGCGGGAAACGCCGGCTTGCCTTGCGCGACGACCAAAGTATCGGCTACGACGTCCTCGTCCTTGCGCCCGGCTCCGCGGCGCGCATCCCGCCGGTGCTCGCGACTTCGCGCCCGCACTTCCTCACCCTGAACAACCTCGACGACCTGCTCACCCTGCGCCGGCGGCATGCCAAGTCCCGCGCGGGCGGCAGGACGCCGCACTGGGCGGTGATCGGCGGCGGCCTGATCGGCTGCGAGTTCGCCTCCGACCTGCGCAAGGCTGGCGACGCCGTGACCATCTTCCACCGCGAGCCGCGGCTGCTCGAGCTGCAGCTCGACGCGCTGCAATCTCAGGCACTGCACGAGCATTTCATGGCGCAGGGTATCGAGGTGCGCTACCGGCAGGACGTGCGGGGCGTGTTCATGGGCCGGGTGCTGACTGCCGAGGGCGAGCTCGGACCGTACGACGGCGTCATCGTTTCCACCGGCTTCGCGCCGCGCGTCGAGCTCGCGCAGGACGCCGGCCTCGCGGTCGGGCGCGGGATCGTCGTCGACGAGTTCCTGCGCACTGCCGACCCTGCCATCTACGCCGTTGGCGATGCTGCCGAGGTCAACGGCAGGCTCTTCCCCTTCGTCTCGCCGATCCGCTCCCAGGCGCTATGGCTGGCCGAGCATCTCGAGGGCCGTGCGCCAGGCGCGTGGATCCCGCCGGCGTTCGAGCCGGTGATCAAGGTGCACGGATTCAAGCCCCCTGCAGGATCGTCCGCAGGTCCGGCCCCAGGTCCGAGCCGATCCGATCATGCCGCACCAGCAGCCGCAGGCGGCCCTGCGGGTCGATGACGTAGCTCTGCGCGCTGTGGTTGACGATGTAGCTGTCGCCGCTCTTCGCTTTCTCGAAAAAGATCTTGAACTCGGCGGCCGCCGCTTTGGTCGCCGCCAGGTCACCGCGCAGCGCAATGAAGCGCGGGTCGAAAGCAGCGACGTATTTGGCGAGCGCCTCGGGCGTGTCGCGCTCGGGATCGACGCTCACCATCAGCACCTGCGCGCGCTCGGCATCTGCGCCCAGCGACTTCACCGCCTGCGCGATGTCGGCGAGCGTGGTGGGGCAGATGTCGGGGCAGTGAGTGAACCCGAAGAACAGAACCACTGCCTTGCCGCGGAAATCCTCCAGGTGCCGCAGCTTGCCGGTGTGGTCGGTGAGCTCGAGCGCGTGCCCGTAGGGCGCGCCGGTGATGTCCGTGCTTCTGAACTGCGGGCCGCGGTCGCAGCCCGCAACGAAGCTACAAATAATGATCGACCAGAAGAGCCGCGAACAGGAGGGCAAGGTAGGCGATCGAGTAGCGGAAGGTGCGCCGCGCCAGCGCGTCGCTGTAGGCGAGGTAGATGCGCAGCGCGTAGCCGAGGAACACGCCGCCGAGCGCCAGCGCGGCGACGAAATACAGCGCCCCGCTCATGCGCACCACGTAGGGCAGCAGGCTGACGGCGAACAGGATGAGCGTATAGAGCAGCACCTGCAGGCGCGTGTACGGCTTGCCGTGGGTCACCGGCAGCATCGGCACCCCGGCGCGGGCGTAGTCCTCGGTGCGATAGAGCGCGAGCGACCAGAAATGCGGCGGCGTCCAGGCGAAGATGATGAGGAACAGGATCAGCGGCTCGATGGTGACCTCGCCGGTGACCGCGGCCCAGCCAAGCACCGGCGGCATCGCGCCGGACGCGCCGCCGATGACGATGTTCTGCGGCGTCGCCGGCTTCAGGATCACGGTGTAGATCACGGCGTAGCCGACGAAGGTGGCGAGCGTGAGCCACGTGGTGAGCGCATTGACGAAGTGCAGCAGCAGCCACAAGCCCGCGCCGCCCAGCACGCCTGCAAAGACCAGCGTCTGCGTGGCCGACAACTCGCCTTGCGGCAGCGGGCGCCACTGCGTGCGCTTCATCACCGCGTCGATCTTCTGCTCGACCAGGCAATTTACCGCGGCGGCTGCGCCGGCCACGAAGAAAATGCCGACCGTCGCGGCAAGCAGCGTGAGCGCCGGCACCATTCCCGGCGTCGCCAGGAACATGCCGATCACCGCGGTAAACACGATGAGCGATACCACGCGCGGCTTGGTCAGGCTATAGAAAGCCCGCAGCCGCTGCGCAAGACTATGGGGAAGAACTTGTGTGGTCACGGAAAGCGAAAAAGTTTAGCACGACGAGCGAGGCGAGCAGCGCCGCGGCGCCGGCGTTGTGGGCCGCGGCGAGCGCCAGCGGCACGTTGAACGCGACATTCGCGACACCGAGAAAGAACTGAAGCGCCAGTAATGCGCCAATGAATATCCCCAATCCCTTGTAGACCTTCGCAGCTCTTGCCGCAGCCCACGCGACCACGCAAACCACGACAAGCGCGAACAGGCGGTGGCTCCAGTGGATCGCGGTGAGCGCCGCCTGCGGCAGCAGCCCGCCGTCGTCGGTGCGCCCGAGCTCGCGCACCACGTGGAAGGCGTTGGCGAAGTCCATCGGCGGCAGGGCCTGCCCGAGGCAGAGCGGCAGATCCGGGCAGCCGAGCGCGGCGTAGTTCGCGCTCACCCAGCCGCCGAGCGCGATCTGGATCGCGAGCGCCGCGAGCGCGATGGCCGAAGGCAGGCGCAGGGCGTGGCCCTCCGGACGCACCGGCGGCGAGATCCTGTCGAGGAAAAACCAGGTCATGAGCGCCAGGATGGTCATGCCGCCGAGCAGGTGCGCGGTGACGATCGCCGGCTTGAGCAGCAAGGTGACGGTCCACATGCCCAGCGCCGCCTGGAACACCACCAGCGCGGCCATCGCGGTGGCGAGCCAGGGCGAGCGGCGCGTGCGCCACGCAGCGAGCAACAGCGCGAACAGCAGGACGCCAAGGGTGCCGGCGAGCCAGCGGTGCGTCATCTCCTTCCAGGCGCGGTGGTCTTCGCCGGACTCGGGAATTGGCTTGCCGTAGCACAGCGGCCAGTCCGGACAGCCGAGGCCCGCATCCGACAGGCGCACGTAGGCGCCCACCACCACGACGACGAAAGTGAGAACCAGCGCAACGAATGCGAGGCGCTTCATCCGAAGCGCGAGTACTTCAGCAGACGCTGCAGGTCCTTGATCACCTGCGACGGATCGGGATCGCGCGGAAAGCGCATCATCAGGTTGCCGAGTGGATCGACCAGGTAGATATGTTCTGCGATCGGGCCGGGGAAGCCATCCGCTGCAAACCTCCCCACGCGGGTGCCTTCGGTCGCGGCGAGGATGTCGGGACGCGGCTTGCCCGCATCCGTAACCACCCACAGGCGCTCGATGCGCTCCATGTCCTTGCCTTGCGCGCGGCGGACCTGCCGCGCGATGTACAGCTTGCGCTCGCAGTAGGCGTCGCACGCCGCGGCGTCGAACGTGACGAGCACCCATTTGCCGCGCAGCTCGCTCAGGGGCGCGATGACGTGGGGGGGGATCAGCTCGCCATAGTTCGCGGGCGCGCCGGGACTCCAGCTCAGCAGATACGCGGCCGTGCCGAGCACCAGCGGCGCGGCGCACACCAGCGCGATCCACAACGCCTTATTTCGAAGCAGGCGCACGCTTGCGGAAAGAGAACACGATGCCGAGCACGACGGCGAGCGCGGCGAGCGAATACCACTGGAACGAGTAGGCCTCGTGCTTCTCGATGCCCGTGTCGGGCCGCGGCCATTCGCGCAGCAGCCCGTCGGCGATGCCGCGGTGCTGCTCGATCACGAACGCCTGCAGCGGCAGCCCGGTCTCGACCGCGAACTCCTTGAGCTCGAGGCTCTGGCGCACGCGGCCCTTGCCCGGATCGCCGAGCTTGAGCGGGCGCGGAAAGTGCGCCAGCGCGATCCCCTCGACTCGCACCGGTCCGCGCGGCGTCACCACTTCGGGCAGCTGGTCGCGCCGCGCCGGCGCCTCGATCCAGCCGCGGTTCACCAGCACGTGGATGCCTTCGCCGAGGCGCAGCGGCGTGACCACTTCGTAGCCGGCACGGTGGTTGCGCACTTTGTTGTCGAGGAACACGGTGCGCTCCGGCAGGAACTCGCCGTGCACCGCGATGTGCTGCACGTTCGCGGCCAGCGCGCGCTTCTCGTCGGCGCGGCGCGCCTGCCAGTTGCCGAGCGCGATGCCCGCAGCGCACGCCGCGGCGGCGAGCGCGAGCGGCCAGAGGCGCGGACGGAAAGAGTATCCTGCGAGCATGCGTTACCTGGTGATCGCCATGCTGATCGCGATCGTGGCCAGCCTCGGCTCGGCGCTCTTCGCCATGCTGAAGCCCGGCAAGGACCCCAAGCGCATGGTCAAGGCGCTATCGGTGCGCGTCGGCCTCTCGGTGACGCTATTCCTGATCCTGATGGCCAGCTATTACTTCGGCTTGATACAAGGAAGGCTCTGAGGGACAGGCCGCCCTATAGCCAGTAGACGAAGATAAAGAGTCCCAGCCACACCACATCGACGAAGTGCCAGTACCAGGCCACGCCTTCGAACGCGAAGTGGTGGTCGGGCGTGAAGTGTCCCTTGAGGCAGCGGAACCAGATCACCGTCAGCATGATCGCGCCGATGGTGACGTGGAAGCCGTGGAAGCCCGTCAGCATGAAGAAGGTCGAGCCGTAGACCCCGGTGTGCAGCGTGAGGTTGAGCTCGTGGAACGCATGCAGGTACTCGGTCGCCTGGCAGATCAGGAACGCGACGCCCAGCGCGACCGTGGCGCCGAGCCATGCGAGCAGCTTGCCGCGGTTGTTGGCGATCAGGTTCCAGTGCGCGAAGGTGACGGTGACGCCCGAGCTGAGCAGCAGGATGGTGTTGACCGCGGGCAAGCCCCACGCGCCCATCGGCGTGAACTCCTCGGCGAAGTTCGGGCCGGCGGAGGGCCAATGCGCGGTGAAGCCCGGCCAGACCAGCGCGTTGCTCTCGATTTCGGCCAGATTGGGCACCGAATAGACGCGCGCCCAGAACAGCGCGCCGAAGAATGCGGCGAAGAACATCACCTCGGAGAAGATGAAGAAGCTCATCCCCCAGCGGAACGACACGTCCTCCCAGCGGCTGTACTTGCCACCCTCGGATTCGCGGATCACGTCGCCGAACCAGCGCACCATCATGTAGAGCAGCAGCATGAAGCCGGCGGCGATCGATACCCAGCCGGGCTTCATGCCGTTGAACACGAACACCGCGCCGAGCGCCATCATGAAGAGCGAGGCCGAGCCCATGATCGGCCAGGCCATCGGCTGCGGCACGGCGTAGTGGCCGCGCTGGGTAGGCGATGCGGTGTGGGTGGATGCGCCGTGCGCCATTGTTTTCTCCCTGCCCGTTTCTAGTTGACGACCATGCTGACGATGAAGCGCAGCGTCAGGATGAACAGAATCACGAAGATCACCGCCGTGACGGCGAGGTGCACCGGCTTGATCTCGACGCGCTCGTGGTCGGCCTGGCGCCGGATCCCGATCATTCCCCACAGCACGGTCTTGACGGTCTCCATCACGACTTCCCGCCGCGGCCCGCGACTTCGAAGAAGGTGTACGACAGCGCGATGGTATTCACGTCGCGCGGCAGCTTCGGGTCGACCAGGAACACCACCGGCATGCGCCGGGTCTCGCCCGGGGCGAGCGTCTGCTGGCTGAAGCAGAAGCACTCGACCTTCTGGAAATACTCGCCGGCACGCTGCGGGCCGTAGCTCGGCACCGCCTGGCCGGTCACCGCCACGTCGCGCACGTTGACCACTTCGTACTCGACCGTGGTGAGCTCGCCCGGGTGCACCTTCACGTAGCCCTGCAGCGGGCGAAAGCGCCACGGCAGGTTGTGGGTGTTGGAGTCGAACTCGATGGTTACGGTGCGCGACAGGTCGACCTGCGTGTTCGCCACCGCGTCCGCCTTCTCGATCGAGTTGAGTCCGAGCGCGACGCAGATCTCGTTGTAGAACGGCACCAGCGCGAACGCGAAGCCGAACATGACGAGCGCCACGACCGCGAGGCGGCCGGACAGGCGGCGGTTTTCCTGCTGCAGGGTCATCGGAGCAGCCAGTACTTGGCGATGATGCCGAGAAAGAAGGCGAGCGCGACGGAAGCGAGGATCAAGGCTGTTTTCGCATTCTTGGTCACGTCCTCAGTTCACTTGATGACGGGTTGGACCTCGAACGTGTGATAGGGCACCGGCGTCGGCAGGTGCGTCCACTCGAGCGAGTCGGCGCCCTCCCACGGCTTCTGCGGCGCGGGCACTCGGCTGCGAATGGTCTGCACCACGATGTAGAGGAACAGCAGCTGCGCGAGGCCCATGCCGAACGCGCCGAGCGACGAGATCTTGTTCCAGGTCTCGAACATCAGCGGGTAGTCCGGGATGCGGCGCGGCATCCCGGCGAGGCCGAGGAAGTGCTGCACGAAGAAGATCATGTTGAAGAAGATCAGCGTCAGCCAGAAGTGCCATTTGCCGAGCGTCTCGTTGTACATGTGGCCGGTCCACTTGGGCAGCCAGAAGTACACCCCGGCGAAAGCGGCGAACAGCGCGCCCGCCACCATCACGTAGTGGAAGTGCGCCACCACGTAGTAGGTGTCGTGCATCTGGATGTCGACCGGCACCACCGACAGCACCAGCCCGGTGAAGCCGCCGAGCGTGAACATGAAGAGGAAGCCGCAGGCGAACAGCATCGGCGTCTCGAAGGTGAGCGAGCCCTTCCACATGGTCGCCACCCAGTTGAACACCTTTACCCCGGTGGGCACCGCGATGATCATGGTCGCGTACATGAAGAACAGCTGCCCGGTCACCGGCATGCCGACCGTGTACATATGGTGCGCCCAGACGATGAACGAGATGATGGCGATCGCCGAGGTGGCGTAGACCATCGAGGCATAGCCGAACAGCGGCTTGCGCGAGAACGCCGGGATCACCTGCGAGATCACGCCGAAGCCCGGCAGCGCGATGATGTAGACCTCGGGGTGGCCGAAGAACCAGAAGATGTGCTGGTAGAGCACCGGGTCGCCGCCGCCCGCGGCGTTGAAGAAGGTGGTGCCGAAGTGGCGGTCGGTGAGCGTCATGGTGACCGCGCCGGCGAGCACCGGCATCGCCGCCACCAGCAGGTAGGCGGTGATCAGCCAGGTCCAGACGAACAGCGGCATGCGCATCAGCGTCATCCCCGGCGCGCGCATGTTGAGGATGGTGGTGATGATGTTGATCGAGCCGAGGATCGAGCTCATGCCGAGCAGGTGCACGGCGAAGATGGTGAGGTCCATGCCGATGCCCATCTGCACAGTGAGCGGCGCGTACATGGTCCAGCCCACGCCGGGCGCGCCGCCGGGCATGAAGAACGACAGCACCAGCAGCGAGGCGGCGAACGGCAGCAGCCAGAACGACCAGTTGTTCAGGCGCGCGAACGCCATGTCGGGCGCGCCGATCATCATCGGGATCTGCCAGTTCGCGAAGCCGACGAACACCGGCATGAT
>Ga0134121_10002087_pt1 | contig 17739 bp, 12 predicted proteins | sample KB301_FD_96463 | JGI IMG/M metagenome (GOLD analysis project Ga0134121, IMG submission 96463) | Terrestrial soil microbial communities without Nitrogen fertilizer from Kellogg Biological Station, Michigan, USA - KB3-0-1 | ecosystem: Environmental > Terrestrial > Soil > Unclassified ... | reverse complement strand
CTTCCCCCATTATAATTATGAGAATAAAAATAAAAAGCAATTTGCACAGTTGAATCAGCCCATTTTGACAAATCAATTTCTTCCACTGTCCATGCGTTGCTACAGGTGTTGTAATAGTAATAGCTTGTCAGGTCAGTCCAAACACCTATTGCAGTTTTTATCTGGACTTTGCCTAAATCAGAAGTAGAAAATGAAAACCATTGCCAGAAGCGTAAGCGTGGATTTTGGTTTAATGATGGAATGGTAAACCATGTAGATCTCAACCGTGTATCCACATCATCATCATAGTTTCCGCTTAGTCTTGTTGCAGCGCAATTTACACCTGCATGTGCAGCGCCAGGACCGGAGCTTGGCGTTCCTATTTCCCAGGTGCCTCGCTCAACAGACCAGTCGCCGATGCCATTTTCAAATCCTTCTTGATTATTAAAAGTGAATGCACCCGTGCGGATTTCCAAGTCATCAACATACCAGCCGGAACTGACGTCCCAGCTTCCCCCATTATAATTATGAGAATAAAAATAAAAAGCAATTTGCACAGTTGAATCAGCCCATTTTGACAAATCAATTTCTTCCACTGTCCATGCATTGCTGCAGGTGTTGTAGTAGGTATAGCTTGTAAGGTCAGTCCACACACCAGTTGATGTTTTTATCTGGACCTTGCCCCAATCAGAAGTAGAAAATGAAAACCAATGCCAGAAGCGTAAGCGTGGATTTTGATTTAATGAGGGAATGGTAAAAGGGAATTTTCGAATCAAACTCGAAGGCTGATCATCAGGGTAATTCCCGTTTATAACGGTTGCTGCGCATGAGGCACCGCCGTGAGCACTGCTTGGTCCCACCACCGAAGGGGTGTCAACATTCCAAACTCCATTGTCAACGTACCATCTGTCTGTCCAGTTAGATTCAAAATCTTCTGTCCAAACTTGGGCTTGTACTTGCGCGAGTACAAAAATTGTGAGGCAAGCAATCAGGGTTGTAATCTTTTTCATGTTGTTTTGATTTTAAGTGAATTAAAAATGTGAGGTATTATTTGAATTGGCGGGATAAACATACATCCGTGACTAAGGGATTTCATATATGCATTCGAGAGGTGGCCGGTTTGAACTAATTTTTGGTGGGTATGAGCAAAAATTCGGAGCCTTAAAAGCAAAAACCCCTCACCGGGAAAGTGAAGGGTTTAAATTACCTGATACGGTAAACTTACATTTTCGACTTTATGACGATCTCAAATTCACTCTTTTTTCGTCTTGAAACATAAAGCTGACTGCCGTCTTCCATAGTTACACGTAACTCGTGCCGATCATACTTCTTTATATAGCGAAGGTTTATTAAATGCTTGTTGTGTATTCTGAAAAATTGCAGATCAGCTAATAATTTTTCATATTCTCCTATGTTCACTGAAACTAATTTTTCTTGTTTATTCTTGAGATGAAAGGTGGTGTAGCTGGCATCTGATTCAAGGTATACAATATCCTCAAGGTATATAAACTCCAGCCCGGTGGAAGTGATAAGTGCAATTTTTTTAAAGTGATTCTGATTTTGAATATTCCGCAGCAGATCTTCAATCTGTTTAGCACTCTGTCGCCGTGTTCGTTTCTCAAGCTTTTGAATTGCTTGTACTAATTCGTTTTCATCAACGGGCTTCAGGAGGTAATCCAGCGCACTGAACTTAAAGGCACGAATAGCAAACTCATCATGAGCAGTAACAAAGATGACATCAAAATTCACAGTACCTATTTTCTCCAGCAAATCAAAACCGGAACCATCAGCCATTTCAATATCCAGAAAAACCAATTCGGGATCTATATTTTTTATCGCTTCTATTCCTTCCATAACGCTACCTGCCTCTCCTGCCACATTCAATTGACCTGAAAGTTTTGATTCAATGATTTCCCGAAGCTTTTTTCTGTAGCTTTGACTGTCATCAACAATAAGTGTTTTTATCATGGGGTGCCTATTTAGAAAGCGAATGACGCGGGAACAACGAGTTCAACCTTTGTTCCTACAGATTTTTGATTCACATCTTTCAAATCTTCAAAAGCGAGATACGCTTTGCTTTTTTTAATCTTATTGATAATATCAAGACGCTCCTGTGTCACCTTCACTCCCAGGCTCTCTATTTTATCTTTCGATTCATGCACTCCTTCATCCCTGGGCTCTCTGCCTTTCCCGTTATCTTCTACGATGCAATGAATCATTTCATCCTTCATCGAAACTTTTATTTCTAATTTAGGATTCTCGACCTTATTAAAGGCGTGCTTGAAAGCATTCTCGACAAAGGGCTGCATTAACATTGGCTGAATTAAAATCTCCTCAGTATTTATTTCCGGTGATACATCCATAGTATTAACAACTTTATTTTCCATTCGAAGATTTTCAAGCTGAATATAGAGTTCAAGCGCTTCCAAATCTTCTTTCAAAGATATCTGCTTCTCCCGGCTGTTCTCCAGTATCTTTCCCATGAGGCGCGAAAATCTATTCAAGTAACGCGATGAATTATCTTTATCATTATCCTGAATATAGTCATCAATTGAGTTCAACGAATTCTTTATAAAATGCGGGTTCATTTGTGAGAGCAGGGCTTTCATCTCAGTTTCCGAGACCTGGAGATTAAACAAGGTCTCTTTTTGTTTCACCTCTGCATCACGTTTTCGCTTATAGAAAATAAAACTGAAGATGGAGAATAGAATAATAATTGCGGTGCCCCCGACAATAGAATTGCGAATTACTTTTTGCTTCCCTATTTCTGCGATTGCAATCCCATCTTTTTTTTCCTGTTCAGCTTTCATCACTGCTTCTTTCTTTTCATACTCGTACTGCATTAACTGCCGTACTACTGACTTCCGGGTTTCATCGTTGCTCACACTATCCGACATTAGTTTAAACAGAACATACATTTCATAGGCGCTTTTATATTTTCCCTGCGCCGCATACATATCACTTAGCGTCCTGCTGGCTTGGCTGATCTCTAATGGATAGCCAACTTCTTTTGCTATGTTTAGGGAGCGGGTTATATAAGTTTCCGCTTCATGAAAATCCCCCTTCCTAAAAAAAATCTTTCCGATATTGTTCAGAACCATTGCAATTCCTTGTTTATTTCGAAGATCTGTTTGAATTTCTAAACTTTTCTTCAAATATTCCAACGCCTTGGTATGATCAACCCTAAAGTATTCATAAATACTCCCTATACTATTAAGAGACTCGGCAATTCCCTTTCTATCACCAAGGTCTTCACGAATTTTCAAGCTTCTTTGATAATAATTCAATGCCTTAGCAGTATCGCCTTCATTCTTATAAATCCCTGCAATGTTGTGAAGCGAATATGCAATTCCGGAAGTGTCTCCGATGTATTCACAAATTGATTGGCTTTTTTGATAAGACTCCAGCGCTAAAGGGTAGTTGCCCTGAAGATCGTAAATCACTCCCATATTGTTGAGAGTAATGTTGATACCTATACTATCTCGGATTTCTTCAGAGCTCTTTAAACTTTTTTGATAATACTCTAATGCCATGACAGGGAGCCCTTGAGCGTTATATAATTCTCCAATGTTGCCCAGTATAATGGCAAGATCTTGCTTGTTTCCAAGCTCTTCTCGAATCGCTAAGCTTCTTTTATAATAGTCCAACGCTATTGAGTTATCTCCTAGATTTCTGTAAATCGCCCCGATATTGTTGAACGAGCGAGCAATTCCATATTTGTTCCCAAGGGCTTCATAGATATCTAAGGATTTTTGATGATACTCTAATGCTTCTGTGATGTCACCTCTATTATTGTAGACCTCGGCGATATTATTGAATGAAAGCGCAATCTTCTCTTTGTCTCCAATCTCTTCCTGAATCACTAAACTTTTTTTAAAATACTCCAGCGCCTTTGAAGAGTTCATTTGATTACCATAAGCATAACCGATATTATTACAAGCATTAGCCATGCCTTTTTTATAATTTAATTTCTCTGCAAGTTGAAGCGCGGGCATAGCATATTTTAAAATATCTTCTTCATTGCATTCTTCACTAAGTTGGTAAAGAATATTCACCTTATTCGTATCCTCCTTAGCAGTTTTCAAAAGGTTCTCGAGTGAATCAATTTTGCTTTGTTGTGCCATAGTCAGGAGCACCGAAAATGAAATGAAAGGGAAAATTGATAAAGATTTCATGGCACAAATTATTTTTAAATAAATGGAGGTAAAGTATTCGATTAAGGTACTTGGTTAAACTCCTTATTAAACTGATAGGCAATATAGTTAGGTAGCATCAGATCATTTTTCATGGTTTCATTTTTTCTTAGAATCCCATTAAATGCAAATGTGACTATATTGGCAAAGATTACTTATATCATGCTGGTGATTTTAGAAAGCGAATGAACACGGAACAGCGAGTTCAATTTTCGTTCCCACAGCTTTTTGATTGACATCTTTCAAATCTTCAAAAGCAATATACGCTTTGCTTTTTTTGATTTTATTGATAATGTCAAGTCGCTCCTGTGTTACCTTCACTCCCAAGCTTTCTACTTTATCTTTCGCTTCAAACACAATTTCTTTCTTATAGTCTCTGCCTTTCCCGTTATCCGTCACTAAGCAATGAATCATTTCATCTTTCATGGAAACATTTATTTCCAGCTTCGGATGCTCCACCTGATTAAAAGCATGCTTGAAAGCATTCTCCACAAAAGGCTGAAGCAGCATGGGCTGAATTAATATCTGTTCTGTATTTATTTCCGGTGCCACGTCAATAGTGTAAGCAACTTTATTTTGTACCCGAAGATTTTCAAATTGAATATATAACTCCAGGGATTCCAGGTCATCTTGTAAAGGAATTTGTTCTTTCCGGGAGTTCTCCAGTATTTTTCCCATCAGGCGTGAAAACCTGTTTACATAAAGCGATGAATTTTCAATATCATTGCTTCGAATATAATCATCAATTGAATTCAGCGAATTCTTAATAAAATGCGGATTCATTTGTGAACGAAGTGCTTTCATCTCAACTTGTCGCACCGTATTATCAAAAGCAGTTTTCCTTCTGCGGTTGTATGAAAAAATAAGGAGGAGGGAAAAAATTCCGGTGAAACCGACTCCTGCAAATGTATAATTGCGGATGAATTTCTGCTTTTCAATTTCCTCTTTTGCAATGGCATCTTTTTTCTCTTGCTCGCCTTTCATCACAGCTTCTTTCTTTTCAAACTCATATTGCATTTGAGATTGCACAATTTTTTTTGTGTTCTCTTCGTTCACTAAGCTGTCACGGTAGGTAATGAATAGTTTGTAATGTTCCAATGCCTCTTTAAAATTGCCTTGGGCACTGTCCCATTTTGCCAAGCCATCATAGCTATCTTTAATCCATTGCAAACTACCAATCTCGTTTGAAAAGGACAATGCTTTATTCAGATACCGGGATGCTTCATCATATTTTTTTTGTTTGGTATAGATATTTCCAATGCTGTTATAACACGCAGCGATGCTATATTTATCTCCAATCTCTTCCTCTATTTTTAAAGAAGCGAAGAAATTCTCCAATGCTACTGAATAATTGCCTAGCGCTTTATAATTATTTCCGATGTTGATGTAAGAAACAGCAATGCCATTTTTATCAGCTATTTCTTCATATATTTTTAAAGATGCGAAATGATTTTTCAATGCTTCTGGGTACTTACCTTTTTCAGTATAAATATTGCCGATGTTGTTGTAAGAAGCAGCTATACCATTTTTATCCCCGATCTCTTCCCTGATTTTCAAGGCATTGAAATAATTCTTCAATGCGTCGGGATAATTGCCCTGGTCTTTATAAATAATTCCGATGTTATTGTAAGCTTCAGCTATACCATTTTTATCTCCGAGTTTTTCCCTGATTTTCAAGGCATTGAAATAATTCTTCAATGCTTCGGGAAAATTGCCCTGATTCCTATAAATAATACCGATGTTTAAGGATACAGCAGCTGCACGTAATTTATCCCCCGTTTCCTCAAAGATTTTTAAAGCGGCTAAATAATTCTTCAATGCTTCGGGATAATTGCTTTGGTTCCTATAAATGTTTCCGATATTGTTGTAAGAAACGGCAAGGCCTTTTTTGTAGCCAATTTCCAACCATATCTTCAATGCTTTTTTATGAATTTCCAGGGCAAGTAAATAATCTCCTTTCATCGCATTAATAACAGCCATACTGTTATAAGCATTGCCCATTCCTTTTTTGTAGCCAATTTGTTCTGAGAGTATTAGGGTTTGTTTGGCATATTCCATTGCCTTGTTGGGGATACTGCCCCAATAAGCTTTGGAGAGTGCATATAAAATGTTTGCCTCTGTGGTGTCGTACAGCGAAAGTGATTCTATTTGCAACTCTGCTTTAGTAGAGTCATACTTTTTGAGTTGGAGTTGGAGGGAGTCAATTAAGTGCTGGTCTTGGGCGAGGGATTGCTTCGCTACGCTCGCAATGACGAAGAGGAGAAGGAGGAATTTTTTCATTGCTTCTTCTTGAGGATAACAATCAATTTTCGGAATATCGCTGAGTAATTTTTCAACTTCATCATTTTCTTATTCCAATGATGAATTGCTTTTGCGTCATCTCAATATTCCGGGTAGTTATTTGTAATACATAGTCACCATTACTAAGCCCGGTGGTCTGGACCTTATTAATCGTTAAGCCTGCTCCAATTGTTTGTTCCAGATTGATGACCACCTGTCCTAACATATTAAAAACTCTTACTGTAGCATCACCACCACTACTGCAGGCAATCTGATACTGAATATATCCTTCAGCGGAAGGATTCCCGTAAACAGAAATAATATTAATTTCTCCGCAATAAGCTGATATAATATATGAATAAGTAAATTCCCCGCTGTAATCTACCTGTTTTAGGCGGTAGTAAGATACACCAGATAAGGGCTGCAAATCCGTTAGACTATAATCGTGAATAGTATTACTGTTTCCGGAACCTGGTACGTTAACTCCAATTTGTTCGAAATTAATTCCGTCACTGCTTCGCTCTACGGCAAAATAATTATTGTTTATTTCTGATGCTGTTTGCCATCTAAGGGTAATTGTATTATCGCCTTCACAGGCAGCAAAAAAGTTCACTAATTCAATAGGTAATATAACCGGGCAAATAATGGTAGTTGTTACTCCTGAACCTACAGTTGGAGTTCGATTTGTCGCGGTTCCACCTGAATCAACCAATGTTGCAGGTGTAGTTATTTGTAATGTCGGTGTAGTAGTAATTGTATTGACTGGATTTTGGCAGCCATTTCTGATGTATCCATTCGCATCTGTCTCAATTAAATATACATCGCCATTTCCACTTCCATAACTGGCGGTATATCCCGCAATAATATATCCTCCATTAATTGTAGTTTCAACGGGTTCGACCCAATCTTCCCCGGCTCCACCGTAGGTCATAGTCCATTCAACATTTCCAACTTTATTTACCCGGATTAAATATGCGTCAAACCCCTGAACCCCAAAACTTGAAGTTTTACCCGCAATAATGTATCCGCTATCAGCGGTTTGTTTGACAGAACTTCCTCTATCGTCACCAGGGCCACCATATGTTCTTGCCCAATCAATATCTCCATTTGCAAATGTTTTTATTAATAAGACGTCATTTCCTCCAGAACCAAAACTATTGGTTTGTCCCGCGAGAATATAACCCCCATCCATTGTTTGATGTACACAGGGAGCGTTATCGGTACCAGTTCCACCATAAGCTCTTGACCAATCAATATCTCCATTTGCTAAGGTCTTGATTAAGTAAACATCCAAATCGCCTGCACCAAAACTTGCGGTGTATCCTGTAATAATATATCCGCCATCAGATGTTTGCTGAACGGTGGATCCTCGTTCATTATTAGTTCCTCCAAATGTTCTCGTCCATAATAAGTCCCCATTTTCATCTGTCTTGATTAGATAAAAATCATTTAAACCTGCACCAAAACTTTGGGTCCACCCCCCTATAATAAATCCTCCATCATCTGTCGTGTCAACGACGTTACCACGATCAACACCACTCTCGGCATCTCCATAAGTCTTAGTCCATATAGGATCACCATTTGGCAATGTTCTAATTAATAAAACATCCCAATGCGGTAGATCAAAACTTCTAGTCCATCCGGTAATAATATACTCACCATTTCTTGTTTGTTTTGCAGAATTACCCCATTCATCATTCCCACCTCCATAAGTTCTTGACCATAATAAAACGCCATCAGCATTTGTCTTGAGTAGAAGAACATCATTCTGATCATCCCCAAAATTTATTGCTCCAGAAATGATATACCCACCATCAAGCGGAGTTAACTGAACTGAATTTCCTCCATCATTTGTATTTCTTCCATAGGCATTTTCAAATTGCGCCTTTGCAAAAGTTGTTTGCAATAATGCTAATATGATTACTATAATATATTGACCAAAGCAAGACTTTGTGTGTGAAATGCAAATCATGTTATCAAAAATGCAACTGTAAATATAAACAAACAGTTTTCACTTTTGCAACATGTGACAAACTTATTTAAGGGAATAGAAACCCTAATGGAAGCAGGAAGAGTCCCGAAGATATTTCAAAACGAAAAACTCGCCACGATACACAGCAATATCGTCAACTGATTCACTTGTGCGTAGTGTACGCGGTCAAAGTAGAAAACGTTATTGCGATTGTACACGTTGATCACGCTTACGTTCACTTCGAGATCGGAGTTCTCTGAAATGTGGAATGTCTTTTTCACCACAAGATCGAGCTAGTAATAATAAGGTAGGCGCCCGCTACCATCATCGTAAATAGTTCCGAGCGATCCGTTTTGTGGTGTTTAGTTCGTCTTCCTGTAATGCGTCAGGAGTTCTGAAACCAATGTCGTTTTCCGAAGTTGGCTTAAATCTTATTCACCTAAGGTTGGTTTTTCATCAATGTTACTTTCGACTAATTCGGCTGTTGAATTGTCGGTATACGCTTTCCTATAATAAACCCGTTGTTGCCTCGGTTTTTTCATGTTGTCAAATTAAAAATTGCTATTTCCGCTCTCGCTCCAAACCTTGCAGGTAAAATACTTGTCCCTATGCCTTTGGAAACGTAAAGTTTTGGAGTGTTGTCGTTGTACCAACCTTTAAGATATTTCCCGCTCCCCCGTGGCAAAAACAGAACGAAACCGAATAAGTTTATTTGTCCACCGTGTGTATGTCCGGATAGAATAAAATCTGCGTTGATGTCTTTATTTATTTGTGTTGATATATAGTCGATATATTCAGGACAATGATTTAAAATGATATGATGGTCACTATGTTGATAGCCTTTTATGGCAGAGTTGAAGTCAGCGTTACCACCAACATAGTCGTCAACGCCGGTTATTGAGATAGTCTTATTCATAAATGAATATTGTATGGTCTGATTGATTAGCAAAGTGCAATTATTGTCTGTGTAAATTCTATTTAGTTCAGACAGGTCAACCTTTCCCCAATATTCCCAATTACCTAAAATCGCAACCTTCTTTATGTCTCTGTCAATTAGTCTTAGGAAATCGTTGAGCAGTGAAATGTTCTTTGCTTTGTCTATGGCGTCACCGGTAATTAAGATCAGGTCAGGTTGTAATTTGTTAAGTCTATGTGCCAGTTGAGTTAGCTGGTAATTTACCGATTGAAGATGCAAGTCAGAAATTTGAACAACTTTTATGTTGGTGGTGTCTTTTGTTGCAGAGCCAAGATAAAATTCATTGGTCTCGATGAAAAATTTTTCAACCCAAAATGCGTCGGCTAAAACAACCCCGGTCGTAATCAGAAGCCCTGTCTTTATGAATTTTCGTCTTGTTATTGGCATTGCCTGAAATTGACGCTAATTTATTTATTTCCGAACACTACCGTACTTTCTCTTTGCGTGTCCGTCACTTCTATGTAGTTCGGAGGAGTATATGTCACACGGGCAAAGTTTTTTGTTAGTAACTCGCTGTCTACTACTTTACCACTTTGAAATTTAAGAATTTTCTCTCTCCAGATTTCATTCTTGCGATAAAAGTCCCCATTTATTTTTAAAAACTGATGGTCTTTTTCGATTACATGGTAAGCGTAATCAAGTTCGGTGTCTATGCGAAGTTCTCCGTCTAAGCACTTGTCGGATAACCATAGGTTTATTTGAAAAGTATGTGTGGTATTATTTGTGAATTGGTAGTCTATATAATTATAAAACACCGTTGCTCCGCTGCCGAAAGGCAAAACCCTTCCATCATCCGGGAACGGGTCAAATGAATGATGATATCGTTCCGTGACTGTGAGTGGACTATGAATGACGAGCCAATGAATAAGATTTGAAATTTGGCAAATACCACCTCCGATTCCTGCTCGCGCTTTTCCGAATGTCAGCTCCATGCCGGGTAAGTACCCTTTTCTTTTTGTCGGAAGTCCAACGAGTTTGTAAAACGAAAATGTCTCGCCGGGTCTGATTATTATGCCGTCAATGTTTTTTATTGCAAGCCGCAGGTTTGTAACCTTATTAATTTGCAATTGCATATCACTCTCTCCAAGTTTTCTTAAGAGGACAGATTGATGCTTTTTTATTCTGAAAGGTAATTTTTGTGTTGTTCGTTTTGAAGAATATTTTTTTTCGTCAAAATACCAGTCAATGTAGCGTCTGGTCCGTTTGGCCCAAACGGCAAGAAAATATAAAACCGGATGTCGCTGGCTTAAACGTTTTTTCTGGTGCACTGTCGTATTAATCGTTGCTAACCGCTTGTCATTTTAAATAGCACACACTTCAGTCTCCATTTTACAAAACCCCTGCTAGTAGCTGTGTTTATATTCAAGTTCATTTATTGTTCGTTGTTCAATAAGTCTGTATATTAATTCGCCTGCAAATAATTTGTCATAGTAGTTATATTCTTTTGGCAGGATGGCCCTTAAAAAATAAGTAATTCTGGTGTCATATGTTTGAAAAGATCGACCTTTGTATTCGACTGTCCAGGGTAAGCTAAACAGATTTGAATTTTGACTTGTGATTTTCAAAGTGTCGGAATTATTATTTATAATATTCAAAACAATATAGGGTTCATCGTTTTCAAATGAAAATGGATAGAGCGAAAATGTTTTATAAACTGTGTCTAAAAGTGATTGATTTAAGTTGCTCATTGTTTTTTGCGGGTTCATAAAATAACCGTTTTCTATGCTTAGTTGTGAGGTAAAGTCACCGCCCCAGGCTTTTTCTTCCTTTATTTTTTCCTTAATTTGGCTATAATAGTCATCATAGTTGTCAAAGTCTTGTTGGTTAAAAGAAAATGACTGTAATAATGGTTTGAAATAAACATTTGAAGTTGTTAGCAACGTTAAAATGTTTTCGCCCTCATTTATTTTCATTTCCATAATGTTTTCCTTGTGTAATGGAAATTGCCTACCGCCCCTTGACATTTTATCAAGGTCATACTCTACTGCTTTTATTTTTATGGTTTTAATACCAATTGATGTGAAGCTAACTATGTCTATATTGTCATTATTTACTGCATTTACTGCCTGTTTAAAAAAGTCATCCTCCTCTGTTATGTATGTTTTGATTAAGTTAAGCTTATGGTCTAATAAATAAACTTTGCTTCCTATGCTATATAGCTTTATTGTTTGGTCTTGCCTGTTTGTTGCAAAATCAGTTGTTGGAATATTGAAGGGTTGCCATTCTATGGACTTTAGCTTTGAAAAATATATATGTTCATTTTGATTGATTAAAATGAATGAGTCAACTATCTGAACTTTCTCAACTCTGTCCCTTGCAGAGTTTTTCAGGATATTAAATTTGTTTTGGTCAAGGGGAGTAGGTATTTGCCTGGTTGTTTCCCAATTATCATTTGTTAAAGCAAGTCCATTATTAAGCCCCCCGGCAATGCCATTTAAAGAATCAGTCATATAGATGGTTAGAATCCTGTCTGTCGGGTTGAAAGGTTTGGGTTTTTTCGCCCAGGTTGTTCCGTAATCGACAGAATAATGAACAAATTCGTCAGAACCACCCATCCAAACTTTACCATCTTTTTCGAAATGAGTATCATAAATCCAAGCGTCGCCTTTGAAATGTATTTTTTTCCAGTTCTTTCCTCTGTCATAAGTCTGATAAACAACATTTTTAGGAGTATTATATGTTACGTTGTCAGATAGGTATCCAGAAATTAGTGCAGTGTCATTATTGAACTGCATAACATTGTCTATTTTGTCGTATTCGGTTAATGCGAATTTTTGCTTTAAGCTATTCACAAGACTGTCATTAGTCCAACTTGATTGTGCAAATGAAGCTGTCTCGCTCGTCAAAATTGTCAATACAAGAATGAAGTTCTTCATAAAATGACTAATAACTTAGCTATGCGCGAACTCTTACTTCGGTAATTTCTGCCAAAGATAAAAATTCAAAACTTCCCGTTGAACACTTAACCTCTGACCACAATATTTTGGGTTATTTGACCTATCACAGGTTTTGTGAGGTGCAGTTGGAATTTTATGAACTTTAGTACGGAGTTCCTATTTGCAATTACTTTTTTTCATGTTTTCTAATTCGGAACCATAGTCGTTGGTAAATCCTAACTTAAGTCCTGTGTTAATAGCCTCACAGGCTTTTTTTATATCATTAAGTTTAAGATATATTTCCGCTAAATATTTATAAGCATAAGAATTCTTCGGCATTATTTCCAACGATTTATTAATCAATTTTAAACCCTCTTCTGAGTTTCCAAGCATGTGTTTTACATATCCAAAATTACTAAGCACATAGGGCTCACTGCTATCTGCTTGAAACAATTGCTCATACAAAGTGTTGGCATCCTGAAATTGCTTTTTTGAGATGTAACAAAATGCTAAATTAATTTTCGCGTCTGTGTCTGTGCCGTCTATTTCCAATATTCTCTCAAGATCTTTTTGCGCCGAATCAATCATCCCGGCATAATTGTAACACTCAGCGCGTTTGTGAAATGCATTTTTATCAGTTGGATTTAATTCAATAGCCCTGGTGTAATCCGCAATTGCTAAATCATACTTCTTCATCATAAAATAAGTTCTTCCCCTGTTGTAAAACACTGAGCTGTGAGAATGATCGAGTTCTTCTGCTTTGTTGAAATCTTTCAGGGCATTTTGAAAATCTTTAAGGACAGAATAAAGGTTACCCCTGTTAATCAAAGCTCCAATGTGGTTAGGATTTGATTTTAAGACTGTTCCAAAATCCTTTATAGCACCTTCATAATCTTTTAATTCAACCTTAGTTCGACCCCTCCCAAAAACAGCTTCCATATTTGTCTTATCTTCTTTAATGGATTGGTCATAAAAACTCAACGCAGTGGCGAAGTCTTTTGAGTTAAAGGCATCATTCGCTTTATGAAGAAGGAATTCAGATTTTACCTGAGCGAATGCCAGGTTTGTCAGGATTAAAAATCCAATTAAAATTATTTTCATAGGGTTGTTAGTTGTGTCAAACATTTTGCAATCTGTTGTTATGCCCCGGTGCCCTATTGCCCGGTTCTCCGTGAAAAAGGATTTTCAAAAGAATTTAAAACTCTCAATTAGTCTTTCCCTGACTTTTTCATTAAGCTCATTTCCCCTTGTGTAAATTTTCATGATGTTGTGTTTGCCGTCATAAAAATAAATTGTTTCACAAATATCGCCATGAAAACTTCTTCTATCATTCATAAGCTGGCCGCACGGCGAAATATGTGCATATCCCTTCCAGTTTTTTCCTTTAATTGGAAGGGCATAATAAATATCTTCCGGTCTTCCTGAAATAATATAGTCAGCACCGGATGTGTAAAAAGCTGAATCAATTCCGGAAAATCCCTCCCTGGTCATAAATAATGAATCACAAACACCCTGTCCGCATGCCCCTATTGTAAAAAATCCATTTTCAAAATACTGTGAGTAAGCAGAATCTTTTTCAACCGGCACAGCAATGTCATCCAATTCTCCTTCTTCATCCGTTTGAATTGTCCATTCTACCGGTATCTGGAATGAAAACCCGCGATCTTTGTCGGTAAAGAGTTTATATTTACCACTTACATTCGGCACTAAGTAGCCCATTTTTGATCTGTGATAGATTCCGCCGCTTTCACTGGTCTTTATAAGTCCCCCTGCTGTTAATTTGTATTTTATTTGGATTGGTTTTTTAATCGCTATCTCTATTTCTTCATTACATTCATTGCATTTTTCTGACTGATTAAAAATCAGTTCATTTTTTTTGATAGATGCGATAAGGTTGAAACAAGTTTTCCTTACGACTGAGTTCTTTTGCCAAAGATGATGACTGATGTAATTATGAAACAAAGCCAGCATTTCAACGCTGTCTAAATCCCAGATGGAAAGCCATTTTTCAACGTAATCCTGATCCTCAGGATAGTCAGGGCTATGTTTCCTTTCCTGTTTATTGATCATTAATAACTCTTTTGTTCCTTTTCCATTGAAATCCACTCTTTCAAATTTAAAGTCGGATAATAGCGACCAGTTACCTAATTGGTAAACTAAAAAATGGTTTTCTTTTTTTCGTGCAAAATATAGTGCAACATCGCGGGAGGAAACGGGTTTCCGGAAAATAAAACCATAGGGGTTTGTCAAAGTATCAATAATTACTCCTTCAATACTGTCAAGAGAATAAATTGTTTTATACTTTTCTTTTCCAACTTTAATAGTGTCAGGAAAAATACCACTGACATTTCCGGATAATTCATCTTGTCCAAAAGCCGTTACTATCAAAATAAAAAGTAAAAATATAGTTGCGAGTCCAACTACGATAACGCTTCGATGGATAGATAAAGTTTTTTTCATTGTCGTGTTACCGTTGACAGGGCTACTGCTGTATCAAACCGCAATAAAGTTGTCCCTCTTACTTGTCTATCTGTTCGTAGCACAATAACGAAAGTAAAACATCAGGATTGCAATTCGACATTAGTTGTATTTTCTCGCAGAGTCCTGTGGACAATCCGGGGTGGACTAACAATTGATGACACCTATTTCGCCTGCGCACGCCTCTGACTCCTGAAGGAGAACCCCTCTCGCACTCGTAAGCGGGAAGCGGTTTCTTGATTAATCGCGATTAATCGGGACCAGGTGGCGGCGAGAGCAATTGGGATTGCATCTTCAGTACGGCACCTTTTCCAAAGTTTTTCCGCGGGACTCTGAGAGGAACTTTGGAAAAGGTCGGACTGAAACCAATGATCTATCTTGCAGTTCCCAATGATTCTTTATGAAGAAATGCTCCCGGATTCTTCCTTGCCTGGTTTTCTTTTTTTCACTCCTTACAAATGCTGATGCGCAGATCACATTCGAAAAAAATTTCGCCAGTACTTCTCCTGATCTTGAATTTCCTTTTCATGTAACACAAACACCCGATTCAGGATATGTGCTGTTCTCCATGGTGTATGATTCCGCCCGCAGCCTCGCCAACCTGAAACGGCTCGATGCACACGGCGATCTTATATGGAACCGGACGATAGGGTTGCCTGGAAATACTGCAGTTGACGCCAGCACACCGGACCCGCTCATCATCACTCCCGACGGAGGCTATGTATTTGTGGCAGGCGCCTACAACGGGTTTCAAACTAAAAGAATCTGCGTGGTAAAGCTGAATGATGCAGGTGACATCGTGTGGAGCACTTTTCTGAATCCTGATTCATCTACCATCAATGCGTTCGGAGCATTTTTTCCTTTTAACGCCCCTAATAATTCCATCGGCATTCTTGGCTCTTACCGGCCTTATGCCATAAATGAAATGATGAGCATACTGATTGATGAAAATGGAAACGTTCAAAGTGCAAAGACATTTTTCCTTCCTTACGCACACTTTTTCCAAAATGGTGTACCTGCGCACGACGGAATTATATTTTTGATCAGGGAAACTTCGGACACATCTTTCCTGATCGGTAAAATGAATTTTTCCGGAGACATTGTGTGGTGCAAAAAGTTATCTTCTCCTTTTTCTTCTGACCTCTATTTCTATTCAATTTCTGAGTGGAGTGATCATTCTATTGCTTTGATGGGCGTCAACAATTCACCCGCTCCCCGGAGAGCGATTCTTGTGCATCTCGATTCCGTTGGTCATCCGGTCACTTCAAAAGAGTTTGGAAATGATTCGCTTTTCGATCTGTATTTATGGTCTACTGCTATTAATGAATCAGGAGTGCTCGCAGCTTCCGGCGGAGCCCGTTATACTTTCACGCATGCCGATATCATGCTTGTTCGGTTTGATGAGAACAGCAACGTCCTAGATAGTCATGTTTATCCGCTGGCTCCAAACAACTTTGGCTATGGCATTCACCGTGCTCATGATGGATTTATTTTCTGCGGAGGGACCGGCTCCAATCCACTCGATACCATAGGGGCGTACCTCGTTAAAACCGACCCTGAAGGACACACCGGCTGTGACAGTTCGGTCACCATTTCTTTTCTTGGTGATATTTTAATTACAGATAGCGTGTTCAACCTCGCTTTAGCGAACCTCATCATGAACGATACATCCCTCACCATTACAGGCACCCTAACTTATACTGAAACGGTTCTGTGCGAAGACATTCCTGATGCGAACTTTTTTGATGGCGGGAAAAATAATGGTCTGATGAAGGTGTACCCTACGCTCTGCAGCGGGTTATTAACCATAGAAGAAGACGGCAGTATACTCGGTATTGGTGACCTGGAGCTTTTTGATTTATCAGGAAGAAAATTGATGGCTGCAAAACTCAGCGGCACTGAAACCATATTGAATATAGAGGAATTGCACGCGGGATTTTATCTTCTTAAAATTTCGGCTGGAGGTGGAGGAATGCAATTGGTGAAGATTTTTAAGAGATAAATTTCAGGTGATTAAAACAAACAAAAAAGCGCCAATGCTTCAGCGCTTTCTTGATCTCTTTCTTACAGACTTCCTCACACCTACTGAATCACCACCCTCGAAGTAAATTGCTCTTCCCCTGCAATCACCTTCAAAATATAAATACCATGTACACAAGACGCCTCTGCTTTAATTTCGAGCAAAAGCTTTCCATCGGTGATTTCTGTTTTATGGCTGTACACGATTTGTCCGAGAGCATTATACAGGATGACCGTTGCTTCTGAATTCAAATTAGTATTCCAATCAGCCGTCACCATGAAATTTCCATCAGAGGGATTAGGGTAAACATTGAATGAAGCAGTTACCTGGTCTTCAACCAAATCTTCTTTGCACGATTTCGTCACCTTCAATGCGTTGGAAGTGCTGCTGCATCCGCTACTGTTCATGACTATACATTTATAGGTGCCTTTGGCGGTGGCAGTATAAGTCTGATTGGTTGCAGCGGAAATAGTAACGGCATTCTTTAGCCATTGATAGGTAAAGCCTGTTCCGGAATTTGCCTGTAATACCACAGAATTAGTGCTGCAGATATTCAGATTGCCCTGGGCAGTAATAGTAGCAGCCGGTTTGCTCACTTGAGTAAGAGTTGTTATCGCTGAAGTGGAGCTGCAACCGAATGAATTCGTTTCTTTTACTTTGTAGCTTCCGGCTTTATTGGTACTGTAAGTTATATTAGTCGCTCCCGAAATATTTTTCGAACTTTTGATCCACTGATATGTTAAACCGGAACCACTGTTTGCTGTGAGGATGACTGTTGTTCCCATACAGTAAGAGTAATTTCCTGCGGGAGTTATGGTTGCGGTAATGGCGTTCTCATCAACAATCCCGTCGCAGTCATCATCAATGCTGTTGCAGATGTCGCTCGCACCGGGATGTATTGAAGCATTTCCATCGTTACAATCAGCACTGTCGCTCACGTAACCCGTGGGTAAACCGCAAGCTTG
>Ga0134121_10002086_pt1 | contig 17757 bp, 12 predicted proteins | sample KB301_FD_96463 | JGI IMG/M metagenome (GOLD analysis project Ga0134121, IMG submission 96463) | Terrestrial soil microbial communities without Nitrogen fertilizer from Kellogg Biological Station, Michigan, USA - KB3-0-1 | ecosystem: Environmental > Terrestrial > Soil > Unclassified ... | reverse complement strand
TTGAAACTAGCGCGGCTGGCGGTCGGGCTGCTGGCGACGCTCTTTGCCTTTGCCCTGGTGGCGGTGACCTTCAACACCATCCGGCTGCAGATCCTCACTCGCCGGGAGGAAATCGAAGTCTCCAAGCTGATCGGCGCAACCGATCCCTTCATTCGGCGCCCGTTTCTCTATTTCGGCGCGCTGCAGGGGCTGGCCGGCGGCCTCGCGTCCTGGGCGATTATCTGGGCAGGAGTGCAACTCCTGAACGGCGCGCTGGCCGAGCTGGCGCAGCTCTACGACACCCGCTTCGAGTTGCGGCACTTGGGACTGGAGGACAGCCTGAGCCTGCTCGTGTTCTCGGCCGGGCTGGGCTGGTTCGGTTCCTGGCTCTCGGTCAGCCGGCACCTGGCGCAAATCGAGCCGCGCTAAGATTTGCCGTCCCTGGGCCCTGCAGGTCTCCAGGACTCCCAAGTCTCTGATTTGTGGCCATTTTTGGCCTGGTTTTCACCCATTAACCTTATGAATCAATGGAACTATTTTCGATTCTGGCACTCCTAGATTGCGAGTGCTAAACTAGCGTTCCTTAGGAGCCCATATGACCAGCTTTGCTTTGCCAGTCCCGTCGGCAGTCGGCAGCCTGGAATCTTATGTCCAGACCGTCAACCGTTTCCCGCTGCTGACCCAGGAGCAGGAGACGGAATATGCCCGGCGCTTTCGCCGCGACGGCGATCTCGAGGCGGCGCGGCAACTGGTCGTCTCGCACCTGCGGGTGGTGGTTGCAATCTCGCGCGGGTACCTGGGCTACGGCCTGCCGCAGGCCGACCTGATCCAGGAAGGCAACATCGGCCTGATGAAGGCGGTGAAGCGGTTCGACCCCGAGCGCGGCGTGCGCCTGGTGTCGTTCGCGGTGCACTGGATCCGCGCCGAGATCCACGAGCATGTCCTGCGTAACTGGCGCATCGTGAAGGTCGCCACCACGAAGGCCCAGCGCAAGCTCTTCTTCAACTTGAGAAGCCTCAAGCAGAGCTTCCACAGCCTCGGCACCGACGAAGTAAAGGCGATCGCGAAACAGCTTGGCGTCAAGCCCGACGAAGTGGCAGAGATGGAAACGCGACTTTCCGGCCAGGACGTCTCGCTCCAGCCGGCGGGTGATGACGAGGAAGAAGCCTTTGGCCCGATCTCGTACCTGGTGGCGGAAAACGCCGAGCCCGGCCGCATTCTCGAGCACGAAGAGACCGCTCGCCTGCGCAGTGCCGGGCTGGGTAACGCCCTTCAGAGTCTCGATGCGCGCAGCCGCCGGATCGTCGAGGCCCGCTGGCTGGTCGAGAAAGATTCCGCCACGCTGCACGATCTCGCCGCGGAGTTCGGCATCTCCGCCGAGCGCGTGCGCCAGATCGAGGTGAAGGCGCTTGCAAAAATGAAGGGCGTCATCTCGCGCCAATCCGTCTGATCCAGGCTGGACGTTCAAACAAGAGCCCCGGTTACGCCGGGGCTCTTGCTCGTACGAGGGCAGGATTACAACCAGTTGCCCATCAGGATGAACGGCGCCCAGAAGTAGGGATGGGAGTAAGGCGCCTTGGGATCGGGCGTAAAGCGCGGCGCCCTGTCCGCGCGCCCGGCGCCGCGTTGTTCCACCCCGAACCCGGGCGCCATGGCTGGCTTTCCATGTTGCCCGGTCAGCAAGGCAATCTGCGCCTGCCGCAGCGCTTCCGCCTTGGACATTGTCGAACTCCCCGCTCGCAGACGGTAGAAATTCTGCATCAGCACGCCGGTGCTGGTATCGGCCACCGGCCAAAGCGTCGCCATGACCGCCCGTGCGCCGCGGCTCTGCGCCAGCCCCCCGAGCCCTTCCACTTCACGCCCATTGGCGTCCGAGCCGCCGCCCACGGCGGTTTCGCATGCCGAGAACGTGACCAGCTCCACGCCCCGGAAATTAAATCCCGCTACGCGCAGGTCGCGCAGCGAGAGCTTGCCGCCGTCGCCCAACAGCAGGAATGAATCTGTTTCGGTGCCTGGCTTGAATACGAAATGCGAAGCAACGTGCAGGAACGAGACTTTTTGCTCCAACGACTGTTTTAACCGCTCGGCCGTAAATGCGCCATCGAGATGGATTTCTCCCCGAACCGGGCCGGACTTGAGTATTCCCTCCAGTTCCTCCTTCACCGCCGGCAGCGCATCGAACCCCGGCACCTGATGCGTCAGCCCCAGCCCCGCAAAGCTGTCCAGGCGGCCGGATTGCACGGCAATACGGATATCGGCCGCCTGTGACACCAGTGCGATACGGTAATCCTGCGCGACGTAGCGTTCGCCGTCATGCAGCGCCGCAAACGGAATGTAGCGCAGCACGCCGTCCAGCGACAAGATGAGGGTCTGCGCCTTCGACTGTTTGAGCGCGGCCGTCAGCGGGCCCAGTAGCACCTGGTAGAGCTCGCGGCCCATGATTCGAGGGTCTTCCCGAGGGTACTGCAATGCCTCGCGGAATGCCTGGATCTTCCGATTGAGCTCGGTTTCACTGATATCACTCGCGTAGCCGACCTGATCGTCGGCGGTGGACAGGATAATGCGCACCTTGTCCGGCAGCACCACGTAATGCAGCATCACTGTGCCGGGGCCGAGCGCCCTGAGGTCGTTCTGGTAGCGCTCCATACCCTCGACGTCACGCCGCCTGGCCTCGACGTCTGCGCGCCGCTTCGCGTCGAGATTGCCCATCTCCTTCACCAGGTCGTCGAGAAACGCGACGAATGCCTTGCGCGCCACCTCCAGGTCCGCGTCAATTTGCTTGAATTCAGCCGCTTCGAGCGCCGTGAGTCCTGACTTCTGCTTGCGATCGAGTTCTTCGCGGCGCGCCCCGAGCGTCGCGATCCGGTCGCTGATCTCGGCGTGGCGCTTCATCCAGGGCTGCTCGGCGCCGGTGAACGTTGGCCGCGTGCTGCGCGGATCGTCCTTGCCGTCGCGGCGGATGAAATCGAAGAATTCCTCTTCCTTCAGCATCGCCAGTACCTGCTGGGCCTCCGCCAGCCGTCCCTGCCCGATCAACAAATCGGCCAGATCCCGGTAGATCGCGGTCTTATCCCAGAGAAACGACTGTTGCAGCTCGCGGTCGAGCCGGCTGATTCCGCTGCGCATGGCCTGGATCGTGTTCACCGCCTCCTTGCCGAAATAAACTGCAGCGGATGGCATGCCCTTCGCCTGAAGGTGCATACGGTGTGCGCTCTGAAAGCGCCACCGCAGCTCGGGATTGCCCTGCAACGTTGCGGTCGGGAGCGCGCGGCCGATCAGCTCCCCGCTTTCCGCAAGCCGGCCAGCGTGCTGTCGGATGACGAACAGGTACCACATGCTGATCAGCGTGTCCTTGTGGTCGGTTCCGAAAAGCCGCTCCCGAATCGCCAAAGCCCGCAGAACGTACGATTCGCCCTTTCCGTGCTGCCCGAGCAGCGCCAGGGTCAGGCCGATATTGTTGAGGCTGTACGCCGTCAGGTAATCCTCCGGGCCGTGCAGCAGCTCGCGCATCTGCAGTCCGCGCTCGGCGAACGGCAGCCCCTCGGCGGGGCGCCCGCTTTCGCGGTAAAACCAGCCCAGATTCGTCAGCAGCATCGCGACGTTTTCGTGGCAAGGCCCGCGCACTTTCTCGAACGCAGCAAGCGAGCGTTTGAAATGCTCCTCTGCGCGCGGGTGGTTGCCCAGCCGCGTATAGAGCACCGCCAGGTTATTGAGCGTGAATGCGACGTTCGGGTGATCCCGGCCCAGTGCCTTTTCCTGGATCACCAGGGCTTTCTGCAGCAGCGACTCTTCCTCGGCGTAGCGGCCGAGGTCATCGTAAGTGACCCCGAGAAAATTGAGGCAGCGCCCGCTGATCGCGGATCCCGGCCCCAGGATACGGTCGGCGGCCTCGACACATTGCTGGTAGGAAACCGCGGCTTCGGACGGCTTGCCGCCGGCTCGCTGCGCGACCCCGAGCATCTGCAGCAACTCGACATACTGAACGTCCTGGGCAAGTTTGCGCTTGTCACGGATCGCAATGCTCCTGCGAAGCGCATCACCTGCCTTGTCGAACTCACCTGTTTCGTTCAATGCCTCCGCAAGTTTCCTCAATGGCGCGAGCAATGCTGTTTCATCAGCGCCGGCGTACTCGAGTCGCGAGATTTCATCGCGGAGCTGCCGGGCGGCCTCCGGACGGGGCGTTATTCTGGATTCCGGTTTGCAGGCTGCCACCGCGGCGTCCGCTCGCGGCTCGGCGGCGGAGCCGGTCAGGGAAATGGTCAACGCGAAGACAGGCGCGGCCATCAACACTGGGAGGTTACGCATGGTCAGAATCCGGCTACGCGAGATAGGACGCAGGAACAAAAAAGCCGACGTCGAATTGACGTCGGCTTCCGGTGTTTGTCAGGCGAGAAACTGGGCCGATCGAACCACCGCTTCGATGATACGGCCCTTACTTCATCGGAGTGTTTTAATTGGCGCTCGGACAGCTATCGCCTCGGCACTGCCAAACTTCGCTGCTTTTCTGGAACTTAGGTTCCGGATTGTCTTGGGCACTCGGGCAATTATCGCCAGCGCACGCCCAAGCTGCCCCGTTAAACGCGATCAACCCGAACACCGCAACCCACTTTGCCCATGTTTTCATTGCCAAATCTCCCTATTGATCGACCTGCTTGTTGCCCCGGACTTTCAGGATAAGAAATGCGCACCGCTTTGTCAAACTACGACCAATAGACGCGGTTGCACTGACCGCGTCAGGTATTCATGATAACTATTTGATTATAAAGTATTATTTAACATCCCCTCAATCACGCGCGACGCGAAACCCCATCTGCACCATGCGGTAATTCGTCGGGTTATCCACACGGAACGTCACGCGTGAAAATCGCGGCCCGGTTAGCCACGAGGTGCCGCGCGCGACGCGCTTCTCGCAGATTCCCTCCAGCCACGGACGGCCGTCGGCCGGCGCCCCCTGGTAACCCCGGTTGTAGCAGTCCTCGGTCCACTCCCACGCGTTACCGATCATGTCGTAGAGTCCAAAAGCGTTCGGCTTGAAGCTGCCCACCGGCGCGGTGTAGGGATGGCGGTCATCGCACTCGAAAGTGTTCCAATGCGCGTATGCCGCCTTTGCCGCCGCGTCACTCAGATTTGCGTGCGCGCATGCCACCGCCAGCACATCTCCCCAGTACCATCGAGTCGCCGTGCCGGCGCGGGCGGCATACTCCCACTCGGCTTCGCTGGGCAACCGGTAGGGTTTGCCGGTCTTGCGCTGGAGCCACTCGACGTAGGCTTTTGCGGCCCGCCACGGCACGCAGACGGCGGGATGGGTGTCGCCCTGCGGGAAACCGGGGTTTTCCCAAGACCTCCCGGGATCGTTGTCCCAGTTTTTTCGCTCGAGGTTCCAGTACACGCAACCGGGTTCGACCGCGTAGCCCGCCTCGCGCACGAACGCTGCGAACTGCGCGCGGGTGATTTCAAATCTTCCGATCGCGAACGGCCTTGCGATCGCCACCGGGTGATACGGTTCTTCGACTGGGCGCCGCTCCACGAGACCGGGCGCCGCCCCCATCATGAAACTTCCAGCCGGAATCGCGACCATTTCGGGGCATTCCGGGCAATCCCGGAATACGGCTGTCGAAGGCGGAACAGGAGAAACCTGCGCGCAACCGGCAAGTGCTGCCGCAAGCGCGAATATTTGAAGCCCCTGCCGCAAGGTTCGCGCTACCTTACTACTTCTTCTCGGCCTTGGCCGCGCCGAGCTCGCGCTCGAGTTGCTCGATTCGCCCTTGCAGCACCCTGATCCGGCTGTTCATCAGTCCGACGTTGAAAAACGTCACGTTGTTCGCCGGCGCGTCCAGAGTATTGCCATAGCCGAGCCACGAGGAGTCATACACCTTCACGTTCCTGAATCCAAGCTGCTGCAGTACGCCGGCGGTTTCCGAGGCCCGCACGCCGCTTTGGCAATAGACGATGGTTTCCTTCTCCGGATCTAGTCTTGCGTAAAGCGCCCGCAACTGTTCGACCGGCTTGAGCGCCATACCGGAGGTTTCCGTTACCTGTCGGCGCGCCAGCTTGCCCGGGGTGTCGGGATCGACCCAGTTCTGCTCGTACGGGATGTTTACCGCCCCTGGTATATGACCGCCACGAATGGCTCGAATATCTTCGCCGGCGAACTCGCCGGGCGTGCGCGCATCGACGATCTGGATGCCGCGCTGGTTCAGCCGTGCTATCACCTCGCGCGTGGAAACGCTTGCGCCCGAATCGGCCCGCAACTTCAGATCCAGCGGCACGAGTTTCGATTCGTCGGTCGCCGGGCGCATGCCCGACGCGATCCAGCCATCCATGCCGTCGTGGTAGACGCGTGTCTGACCGCCGCCGAAGGACTGCATGGTGAAGCGCGCGAAATACGGGTTCCAGGTGCCGCGGGAGCCGTAGGCGATGATCTCGCGCGCCGGGTCGAGGCCGGCGGCGGAGAAAATCTTCTCAATTTTCTCGATGGCGATGAAATCCTCGGTGTTCTCGTCGCGCAGCACTCGAGCCACGTCGCCGATATTGATTGCGCCGGGGATGTGTCCCTTCTTGTAGTCTGCCGGGCTGCGAACGTCCCAGATGATGGCGCCGCGCCTGGCGGCGTCCTGCACGTAATCGACGTCGACGATCACCCGCTCCTGGGCCTGCGCGAGGCCGGCGCCCAAGAGCAGGCTCAACAGGACGATTAACGTTCTCATGTCAGCTCCGGAAAAGGCGATAACCAGCCAATTGTAGGCCAAGCGGCCGCAACCGTGAATTTTCCCGTCAGTTCTCATTTCGTCTGCGTGTCCCAGGTGTAGAGCCGGATCGCGGTCTTGTCGAGCGTCGCCTTGTTGACACGCACCCCGCGCGTGCGCTCGGGCGCAAAGCCCAGGTTTTCCATGATCCCCTGCAGATCACCCGTGCCCGCGCTGCCCGCGCCCCGCGTCACCGCGAGCCGCGCCTGCTGGAGAAAGCTGAAATCGGCTGGCGCCGCCCCGGGCTCGGCCTCGGAAGCAATCACGAGCAGGCTCTCGCGCCCGACGGTGTCCACGTTGACTTCGACCTTGCCCGGCACGAGCTGTCCGTTCGCCACGACGCGGTTGCTCTCACCGCTTTGCGGGAAAATCGAGGTGATGCCGTACTGGCTGTCGATGAAGAGAATGGTCACGTCCACCGCCTGCGTGTGGCGGTTGTCGATCCGGATTGAAATCTGGTCGCGATCCTGGAGCGTCGGCACCTGATTGGAATTCAGGGTGAACGGCTTGCCGCCGCGCACGACGCTGATCCCGACTTCCACTTTCTGGGCGACCGGACCGGCGGAGGACTGCGCCGCGAGCTTGAGCAGGTTCACCACCTTGGCGACCGCGCGCAGGCTGTCCACGAGCTTCTCGCGCAGCTGCTTCGGATCGTTGGACGCCAGGTCGATCGAAAGCGACTTGTGCGGGCCCTCGGCGATCAGCTCCGCCGACGACGGCAACAGCCACAGCTTGTCGTTGCGCACCACCAGCCGGATGTCCCCGCCCTCCCGCGACGGCACCCAGCTGACCGCGATGCCCTCTACCTTCCCCTTCGCGAGCTCGTCGAGAACAGCCTTCGCTTTCCCGTCATGCACCCCCGGTTTGGCCACAGCCGGCGGCAGCGCGACTCGCAGCACCAGCGAGAGATTGGGATTGACCAGCCGGGCATAAGCATCGTCCGGGATCGCCGTAATCGCGATTTTCGGCTTGCCGCTGTACTCCGCCGGCGCAACCTGGGACTGCAGTACCTCGACCTTGGTCGTGCTGACGTAGCCGATGACGTCCTTGTCCGGCGCCGCCGGGCTGCCCACCACTGCGAACACCGCGCCTTCCGCGAGCTGGTGTAGCGCGCCGGCCCCGATCTTGAGCGCGCCCGAAACCTCTTTCTCGATCCTCCACTGCTGCACTATCGCGCCCCCTGAAGCTCCGAACACGGGCTGATCGAGGCTCGGCCCTTCGAACAGCGGGGTGGGCTGACCCTGGTTACGACCGCGGTAGCGCTGCAGTATCTGCTGCGCCGCCTGGCGGTAAGTCATGGACGGATTCATCGCCAGCGCCTGTGCGAGTGAAAAAGTGAACACGCCGTGGCTCTGGCGGTCGGGATGGCCAGCGGGCAGCCGTTCTTCCGGCGCGCGCTCCCACGATTGTGCGGCGTAAAACGCGACGAAACCGCCGGCGCCGGGATTTGCTTGCGCGCCGAATACTGCGGTCATCGGCGCATCGCCACCTGCCCCCCGGGTGCGGGGGAACGCAGCGGCAGCCTCCTTTACCGCCTTGTCGACAGCGGCATCGGGAATGCCGAGATCCACCGGCTTCACGTCTCGGTAACGCACGCCTTCATCCACGATGCCGCGGGTAATGGTGCCCGAATGGCAGGTATCGAACACCGCCCACACGAACGCGCCGCGGTTGCGGATTGCGGTTATGGCGTCCCCGAATTCGTCGTCGATGATGGCGTTCTGGACCGATTCGGATGCGCCCGACCACTTGCCGATATCGCGCGGCAGGAACATCTCGTCGAGTCCGTCGGGTTCCGGATTTTGCGGCCCGATGTTCTTGGCCGGCTGCTGCGAACCGTGGCCGGCGAAGAACAGAAACACGAAATCGCCCTTCGTTGCCTTGCCGGCAAGCGCCTTGAACTCGTTCATGATCGCCGCGCGCGTGGGCTCGCCCGCGCCAGGCAGCCCGTCGGCAAGCACGCGGACGTTCTTTGCCTCGAATCCTTTCTGCTGAAGCAGCGAGCGCATCAGCACGACATCGTTTTTTGGCCCGTTCAGCTGGAGGGTCTCACCGAGCGAAGGATAAGAAGACACGCCGACCAGGAGCGCATAGCGCTGATCCGCCGCGGCCTCCGCGGCGAATAGCATCAGCGACGCCATCGCAACAATGGCTGCCAAATTCACGAAGCCGATAATTTCCTTCTTCACGGTTTCATCCTCTCCCCTAGTGCAGCCCGAAAAACGAAAAGGCGCGTTGCGCGCCTTTTCGTATCGGTAACTGCATATCGGCGCCGTTCACCCGACGCGCATGAAACAATCCGCTGAAGACCGGCCGGGCATTTGCCCGGCGAATTCCTAATTGGTCAGGATGCGATAGCGGTTATACACGCGGCCGAGGTTGCGCACCTCGAAGCGGAACACGCCGGTCCAGCGCGGAGTCCAGCGGCAGATCTCGTCGTCACCGGCACTGTCGGACCGGCAGATCAGAATGTTGTTCTCGTCGTAGACGTAGAGATCGAGGTCGGTATCGCCGTCGCCGCTGATTGCCACTGCCGCCGGTTGACCGCCCTGGAACGTGACATTGCGGAAGTGATCGACCGATGCAGCGTCGACGGAATAGGTCCCGCCCCTCGGCCCGCCCACGACACCGCGCGCACCGGACTTGGCGACGTCTTCAGCAAGCGCGATCAGGTCCTTGCGATCGCCGGCATACTGCTTGGCGCGAGCGGTCAATCCCGCGACCGAATTGTCGCGCGGTTGCGGCGCAGCACCCGCCTTCTTGTCTCCCTTGTCGGAGCCCTTGCCGGCCTCGCGTTCGTGCTTGCCGGCCTGCACCCCGACTTCCGCCTGCAGCTTGGCCGCCATGATGAGAGCCATGGCGTCCTTTTTCCGGTCGCCGTAGGTGGCAAGCTGGTCGGCAAGTGCCGCGAGTTCGACCGCCTGGGTTTGCGCGCTGCCCGCCTTCTTGTCCTTGTCGACGTTCGTGCCCTTTTTCGAATCCGCGCCCTTTTCGGCGGCCTGGCCCGGCACGCTCACCGCCAGCGCAAGCGCCAACGGGAATGCCGCGAGTACTGCAGTCAATTTTTTGCTGATCATGATCCCTCTCCTATGCGTAAGTTGAAAAAGCTCTTTCAGGTTGTGCCCAAAAAGAATCCTTCAAAGCCAGGCGGCGGCAAAACCGTCGTCCGGCCTGTTACAAAAACCGGAAACATGGGTAAGCAGTAAGGAAATGGCAGCCCAGGCGCCCTGAAGCCTGGGGCGCCCATAATACACCACGCAGCGCGCGCACGAGGTCCTCAATTTAGCGTTTTCAAATTGCCCGCGCCGCGAGCAATACCAATCGCCCCCGGCGCAAAGTGCCTGCCCACCCGCTGCACGTCTTCGATGCGCAACCTGCGTTCAATATATGTGAACACCCGGTCGCCGCCACTATAGCGCTTGAGGGTCAGCGTCACGCTGCCGCCCGCGGCTGCCAGCCGCTCCTGCAACTGCTCTAGATTTGATACCGCCTCGCCATCCAGGGCTTCGAGGAAATCGCCGCGCCGCAACTCTTTGGCGTCGCCGTCGGAGCCGCGCTCCACGTAATGCACCATGAGCGTGCCGACGCGCACCTCGGCGACGTCGCGCATGGGGGTTGGCGCGAAAAACACGCCGCCCGCCACCACGCCCTGGACATCCAGCGACAGAGCGTGCGCTGGCGCGGAGCCCGGCACGGTAATTTCCTTGCCGGCGCGTTCCACCTTCAGTGAGAACGAGTCGAGCCGCCCGCGCAGGGCATGGTAGAGCTGGGTCTCGTTCTGGACCGATTCGGTCACGCCGACCACGCCGCGAATAATGTCCCCGGCCCTCAGATCGATGGCGGCCGGCTCCCCATAATTGCGCGCCACCTTGAGAACGCGCTCGTCGTCCTGGTCGTTGAAATAGACTACCGGCAGGGCAGGCGGCGACGGATCACGGCCCGCTCGCAGCAACTCCATCACGCGGCAGGCGTACTTCATTCCCACCGCGAAGTTGGTGTTCTGCGAGCCTTGAATCTGGGCCGTATTGATGCCGACGATGCGTCCCGTGTCGAGACTGATGAGCGGACCGCCCGAATTGCCCTGGTTGATTGGCGCGTCGGTCTGCAACAATTCGGTATACATGCGGCTGGTCATGCCGGAGACGATTCCGCGCGTGCCGGTGAATCGCATGTTCCAGGGGTGCCCGAACGCGCCAACCGGGTGTCCCACGCGCGGCAGATCGCCGCACTCGAGGGTCGCAGCGTTGACGCGTTGCCCATCCGGGATGGCGACGCGCACGATCGCCAGATCGAGATGCGGGTCCACGTAAATTTTCTCGGCTTCGCTATAGGACTGCCCCCGGAATGCCACCTCCACGCGGGAAGGCGAGCGCGATACCACGTGGGCGTTGGTCATCACCCACCCTTTCTCCGCGTCCACGACGAATCCGGCCCCGCGCTGCGTGCCCTTGAGATCGCCTTCCAGCGGGGTCGCGACCGCGGTGCGGATCTGCACCGTGTAGCTCAGCGCCTGGTTGAAAATGGCTTCGCTGTTGTCGGCAGCGTTCGCACCGAATGCGGCCGCCAAAGTGCACGCCGCCAGGGTACGCCGCAGGGTTTGTTTCATCCTGTTCTCCTCGTTTCCGGGTGAAATTGCCCCCGTCACGGCTTAGACGCAGGGCAAATCGGAACGTCAGGCCGGTCCCCGGAAAGTTTGCCTATCGTTGCCTGACGCTTTCCCCGCATGACCGTCTGTGGAGGACGCTGGCCCCTAATACTGGAGTGCCCAATGAAACGATTATTGATCCTCTTGACCCTGGCGGTTTCGGCATGCGGAGCACCGCGCGATTCGGTGCAGGATTTCGTGGCAAATGCGGGGGCCGGCTTGCACGGCTCGGTGGAGGCGCCGCCGGAACCGCCGCGCTACGAAGCCGCCACGTACGACGCCTATGATCAGCGCGATCCCTTTGTCGCACCACGCAAAGAGCCGGCACCGCGGCCGGGCGTGCAACGCCGTGACCCGCTCGAAGCGTACTCGCTGGAAACGCTGCGCATGGTCGGCACGGTGCGCAAGGACGGGACAACCTATGCGCTGGTAAGGGCCCCGGACGGCGTGGTGCATCAAGTGCGCGCCGGCAACCGCATGGGTCTCAATTTCGGGCGCATTACGGGCATCAGCGAAACCGCGATCACCCTGGTCGAGCTGGCACCGGATGACGCCGATCAAGCAACCCGCGAGGTCGCGATCCGACTTGCCGAGCCTGCGTAACCCCCTCCCTTACCCTCTCCCCTGGCAAGGGAGGGATGGGTGGAGTGTCATTTGATGCACACCGACCTTACCTCGTCCATGTCGGTGAGGCCCAGCAGGACTTTCTCGATCCCGTCCTGCTTCAGCGTGCGCATGCCGTCCTCGAGTCCCACGGCAAACAGGCGGGAGACCGGGGCTTTCCCCACGATTTCCTTTTTGATCGCGTCGGTGCCGATCAGCAGCTCGTGCAGGCCAATGCGCCCGCGGTAGCCGGTGCTGGCGCATTTCTCGCACTTGCCGGGGGAATAAAGCGTGATCTGACCCTTGTCGCCGCCGAAGTTCTTGACCCATTCCTCGTAGAGGCTCTTCAACGCGGCGTTGGGATGCTGCTTCCAGCTCTCGGTATTCTTCAATTCCACCGAGTATTCCTCGAGCAGCGCCTTGATCTCGTCCGGCGTCGCCGCATGCCCGGTCTTGCATTCCAGGCACAGTTTCCGCGCCAAGCGCTGGGCCAGGATGCCGAGCAGCGCATCAGCGAAGTTGAGCGGATCCATCTTCATATCAAGGAGCCGGGTGATGCTCTCGGGCGCGCTGTTGGTATGCAGCGTTGCCATTACCAGGTGCCCGGTGAGCGAAGCTTCGATGCCGGTATGCGCCGTGACTTCATCGCGCATCTCGCCGACCATGATGATGTCGGGGTCCGCGCGCAGGAAAGCCTTCATGCTTTCCGCAAAGGTGAGGTCCTGCTGCAGGTTGATCTGGACCTGGCGCAGGCCCTCCTGCGTGATCTCGACCGGGTCCTCCGCGGTCCAGATCTTGGTGTCCTCGGTGTTGAGGGACCCCAAGACGGAGTGCAGGGTGGTGGTCTTGCCCGAGCCGGTCGGTCCGCATACGAAAAAAAGCCCGTAGGGATTGGCGATTGCCTTCGTAAGCGCCTCGAAATTTCGCCTGCTGAGACCCAGCTTGTCGAGCGGGATCGGCTTGCCGGACGCAAGGATGCGTAGCACCACGTCCTCGACGCCGCCCGCCGTTGGAACCGTCGCGACGCGCAACTCGATGTCGAGGGGGCCGAACTGCTTGAACTTGATCTTGCCGTTTTGCGGGCGCAGCTTCTGCGAGATGTCGAGGTTGGACATTATCTTCAGGCGGTTGATGATCGGGTTGCGCAGTCGCGCCGGGATCTCGGTGTAATTGAGCAACGAGCCGTCCTTGCGCATGCGGATCCGGGTGCTGCTGTTTCCCGGCTTGGGCTCGATGTGGATATCGGAAGCGTCCATGTTCTTGGCGTCCACGATGATCTTGTTGACGACCCGCTTGACCTCGTTGTCGCTGTCCTTGGGCTCCTCGGCGGCGGGCTTTTCGGCTTCCAGCTCTTCCTCGCCAGGCTTGATGATGTCGTCCCAACCCTGCGTCGTCGTTCCAGACGGAAAATACAGCTCTTTCGTGGCCTGGAATTCCCGGCGCGTGCAGACGCGATACTCGACCTTGAACTTGCCGAGCATGTTTGCGACTTCGCGCGTGCTGGTAGCGTGCGGGTCGGCCGACAGCACGATCATGGCATCGCCGGCCTCCTCGAGCGGCAGCCACGATGACTTGTCCCAGTAATCGCGCTTCAGGCGCTTCAACAGTTCCTCCGGCTTGGCGCGGTCAGCCTTGAAAGGCTCATAAGGCACCCGGTAGTACCGTGACAGCGCGTCTCCCAGCTCCTTGTCCTTCATCTGGCACTCGCTGCGCAAGTAATCTTCGAGATCGATTTCCTTCTGCCGCGCGGACGCCGAAGCCAGGTCGAATTGCGTCGGGCTCAGCAGCCCTTCGACGACCAGGAACTCGAACTTGCTGCGCACCGCCGGCTTGCGCACCGTTCGCTGGCGGAATGCGACCGCCAGCGTTCTGCACAACTCGGTGGCAGCTTCCTCGAACACGTTGGTGAACGGCGACTTGGACAGGCGGTTGATGATCTGCACCACGCCCAACAGATCGCTACTGCGCGGTTCGAGGATCGGCGCGACCAGCATCTGGCGCGTGCGGTAGTTGAAGCGCTTGTCGATCTCCCTCAGGAAAATCACGGGCGGATTGAAGGCTTTAAGCTCCTTCTCGTCGTAGGCGTCCGCAATGTTGACGAGCTTCCTGTTGAGCGCGACGTAGCCGGCGACCGACAGCTCGGCAGCAATGGGCAGTATCAGGTCCTTGGTGGTGTTGAGCCCGGTCTTGACCTTGGAAACGATCGCGTTGCGGTCCTCGTTAACCGCATAGATCGTGAGCCGGTCCGCCTCGAACACCGTGCAGATGTCCTTGCTCACGTCGAGAATGATCTCGTCGATGTTGTCGGTCGCGTGGATCTTGCTGGTGACCTTCTGCAAGTTCTTGAAGAGCGTCGCTTCGACTGACATGGTTCACCTAAAATTATAGATATATCAATAGATTACAACATTTTTCGGCTCGCCACTCAAGCGCCAGGCCGAAGCGGGCGATTCGCGCCCCCGTGCTGACAGTCACGGCGGGTGGGCGTCCTATAATGACTCCGGGAGGACTTTATGGTCAGGGGAAACTTGCGCAATAAATGGATTGCCATCCTCGCGATGGCTGCCGCGATCGCGCTTCCTTCCACGTCGCTCGCCGCAAGTCACGCGTTGATCCTGGCGATAGATGCTTACGAGGGCCCTAACCCATTGCCGGGCGTGGCTTTCGACGTGGCGCTGGCGCTGGAGATCGCCAAGCGCATGGGCGTCCCGCCAGGGAACACTGTCGTCCGGAGAAACCGGGAACTCACGCTGGACGGCCTGCGGGCGACAATGAAGGAATTGCTCAACCGGGTCCGGCCCGGCGACCAGGTGTTCGTTTATTACTCCGGTCACGGCGCGCGCATTACCAACCCGAAAGCGCCTTCCGGTTGCACCGAGGCCATGGTCACGGTCAATGGCGATCTCATGCTCGACGCCGAAGTCGCGGATTGGGTCACCGCGCTCGCGAAAAAAACCAACCGGCTGGTTTTTATGAACGACTCGTGCTTTTCGGGCGGCCTCGTCACGCGCGGCCGCAACCCGGAATTCCTGCCCAAGGTGCACAAGATGCGTAATTCCTTCGATTGCGAGCTGCCCACGAATGAAACCAAGCAATTCTTCCGGCAACCGGTATCCGTGCAGGCTAACCAACCCGCCCAGCCGCTGCGAGCCGTATATATTGCCGCCGCGAGCGAAGAGGAAGTTGCTTTCGCCGGACCCAAGGGTAGCGTGGGCACCGTCGCCTGGCTCGCCTGCCTCGAATCCGGTGACGCCTCGATTTCAACGGCCGAACAATTGCGGCGTTGCGCGCAAACGAAGATCGACAACGACACGCGTTTCCCGTCCCAAAGCATTACCATCATCGGAAGCGGGGAATCGCCCATCTCGCTGACGCCCACTCGCCGCTGAACCCAGGCGGCTGAGTCAATTCAGCAGCGATTCGACCTCCGCCCGCGAGCAGTCCACGTGCTCGCGCCGGTCGATTTGAACAGCACTTTGCCGGCTACGGCCGCTTGCGGACTTCGACGCTCAAGACGCGCCCCTCGGGCGGGCGCAGGTAGTGCCTCTCGAGCAGAGCGCGGTGGCGGTCATCTGTTTTCTCCGGCCACGGCGCTTCGAAAAGGGTGGCATCGCCGCGTTGAGTGATCTTCGGCTTGAACCCAAGCGCTTCGAGATCGCGCTTCAAGGCGTCGCTTGCCTTAGCCGGGTCGTCGGCAAGCAGGGTTTGTGGCCGTTCGACGCCACGGTACACCGGCTCGTCGCTTTCTGGCTTCGGCAGGAACAGCAGCAGGCCCGCGACAAGCATGACCGTAGCGGCCAGCGCGAACGCCGCGTAACGGCGAGCGGCCGGCGAGCGCTGCCCCTCGAGCCGTTCCTGGCGCAGCCGGAACAACAGGCGCTGCAACCCGGACTCCGAGTCGAACCCGGACAGGGCCTCGCGCTCGCGGCGCTCCAGCATGGCCTGCCGCACCGCCTTCGCCTCTTTCACGGTAAGGGGGTCGGCACCGGCGGGAGGTTTCCCGGCCAATGTATCCGTCCAGTCCTGATCGTCCTTGTCAGCCATTTAAGACGCCTGTACGTGTAATCCGTCAGCCCGCCAGGTAATCCCGGCATGGCTCGAGAAAGGCCTTCAGCTTCTTGCGACATTGGGAAAGATACTCGCGCGTCGCGCCCGGCGTGCGCTTCAGCACCGCCGCAACGTCTTCGATGCTCCAGCCCTCGAACGCGACCCGCGCCAGGATTTCCGCGCGGTCGACGTGGCTCTCCGCAAATGCGGCGTACGCCTTGCGCACGCAGTCCTCGAGTCCGCCGCTCACGTCGCGAGGGGGATCTGCCTGCGCTTCCGCGATCCGCACGAGGTCGTCTTCCTCGAACGGGTCTTCCGGCCGGGCGCGGCGGAAATGATCCATCAGCGCGTTACGCGCGATCGCCCACATCCAGGCGTCGATGCGCGTCTCGCCGCGGAAACTCTCCGCGTGTCGCACGATGCTCACGAAAACGTCCTGCGCCAGGTCTTCCGCCTGCTCGCGCGGGACCCTGTGCTTCATGAAGTAAGACAGGAAGCGGCGGGCATAGCTGCGGTAGAGTTGGGATACGCCCTCGGTCCGCGCCTGTCCTCCCTGCCTGATCTTATCGAGCGCGTTCTGGTCGTCGGCCATGTCGTCCGGGTGCCCCGGATTTTCTTTGAATGCCAGAATTCTAGCTCATGTCGACCCGGCCACGGGCCGGGTCTGGCTACAGCCCGACGGCCAGCCGCCCCTCGCGTCCGCCGATCCTGTCGCGCAGTGCCTTCGGGGATGCCGGCTTGAACCATATCTGCCGCGCCGCCGGATCCCATTGCATCGGTTTTTCCGTATACGGGTCAAAATACTTTCGGTCACTCGACGCCAGAAATCGTGGAATTTCAGAATTCGGAATTTCCTGCAGCACAATTTCGGCCTGCAAGGCCAGCAGGCGGCTCAATCCATCTACGTCGAGTATTCGCGCGAAGTAATCCTGCCAGGCACCGATGCTTCCAGACAACATCAGCTTGCCCAAGGGGTTGTACGCAGTTCGCCAGCTGAATATCTGATCCTGGGCTTGCTGTTGCAGCGCGCGAATCTTCCCGTCCTGTTCGCTGGAGGGCCCGCGATAAATTTCAGCGAGTCGGTGAAAACGCTCCCAGTGCAGATTCAGCGTGGCTTTCTCACACAGGAACAACTGAATCACTGGATCCAAAAAAGCATATTTCCCTTTGTATTCGGCAATCGATTCCATATCCCCCAGCATCATCAACACTGAGTCCAGCAGTCCAAAATTCTTTCCGAATGCTTCGCCGAAGGCTACCTTCAACTCTCCCGACTTTGTCAGGCGCAGGCTGGAAGCCGAGAACAGGAATTCCGCTGCGATCACGCCATCCATGCTTCGCTCGCCGGGACCGAGCGGCGCGGATAGTGCCCGGATTATTTCCGCACGGGACGCCGGTTCCGCGCGCCTAGAGCGCAGAATCTCCGATACGAGAAGTTGATCACGCGATAGTGCAATCATTGCGATCATCTTGCTGACCAGCAACGAAGAGCCAGCCGCAAACTTTCGCTGCAGCGCGATGTCATGTTCGAGCTCGCGCAAAGCTGCGTCAGCCTCGCCTTCCTCGAACATCAGGGCAATTTGCGCCAACTTAAGGCCTTGGGCTTTCAAGTACTGGGAAAGCGGGGTAATCGGCAATTCGAGGCGAATCGGAGACCGGTCTTCGAAGCGCGGATACCGGTACAGCGACTCGTAGCGCCGGAACAGTTCTTCGTTGGCAGCAATCAGCCTGCGAGTC